>WNFG01004478.1_pt1 | contig 19702 bp, 13 predicted proteins | sample 5400431 | NCBI WGS metagenome assembly WNFG01 (sample SAMN13153346, study PRJNA577476) | soil metagenome | isolation source: 120 cm saprolite under Douglas fir tree site 2 hole 3 replicate 2 | place: USA:California | collected 2015-04-18 | reverse complement strand
CTTTGCGGCGCCAACCGTGGGCTCTGAGCGCTTGTCACCAACCCGCAATCACAGAGTCAGCCGATGGCGAGCAGCGCCGTGTTCCGTCTATCTGTCCTCAATAGAAGACGAATGATTTGTATTGCCGCGAACTCAGGCGCTGGCTATCATGCCGTCCCGCATGCGTCAAAAAGCCTGATCGGGCGAAATTATGGACCAGCCGCAACCAGCGGCTTCAATAGCCGGCACCCTCCAGGCAAAGGGCCTCGGCCTTGAAGGCGAGCAGAAGCGCGCGACCCGAGAGCTGGCGGTTGTCGTTGATGTCGGCCGCGCCGTTCCGGGCAAGCCGGTGGGCGCGGTTGTGGCCGCGGCGACTGTGCTGCGCGCCTTGCATGGTTCGGATCGGCCGTTGAACGCGAGCGAGGTTGCCCGCGCCGCTGGTCTCCATCGCGGGACCGCGTACAACATCCTGCGGACGCTGCAAGCTGAAGGCTTTGTCGGCTACGACGATGCGACCCGCAGCTATTCGGTGAGCCTGCATATTCTCGAGTTCGCCTATGGCGTTTTGCGGCGCAGCGGGCTGATGGACTTGGCGCGTCCGGTGATGCACGCGGTTTCGGATGCGCACGGTGTGTCGGTCTATCTGTCCAAGGTGCTGGGACCCTCCTCGCTGCTGCTGTTGGACTGGGTTGGGGCCGCGTTCCGCACCGATCTTTACGTCACCGTGGGGCGTCAGTACCCCGGCCCGGCGGGCGCATCGGGCGTGCTAATGGCCGCGTTCGGCAACAGCGGCGAAGCGGAACTCGAAGCGCTGTTCTCGCCCGTCGCCTGGTACCAGAAGCCGTCGTTTCCCGATTTCCTGGCTCGGGTCAAAGAAGCAAGAAAGGCCGGCTTCGCGGTGGATCGCGGCGCCATGTTTCAGGGCATCACGCTGGTGTCCGTACCGGTTCTGTCGCCATCATGGGAGCTGTTGCTGATCCTGACGGCCGCGGGACACTCGCATGACCTCGATGCGGAGGCGCCGCTCAGCCGCGCAATGCAATCGGCTGCGGCGCGGTTGTCCGAGAGCGTGCGATTGCTGCGTCTCGGATGAGGTAGCGGTTCGGATTGGATCTCTCGTCCATCACTTCGTTCGGAGAAATTAAGATGGATACGTTGCAAGCGGTTCCCCACGGAACTCCAACGAAGACAGCCCTGGATTTCGACGCCGTCGTCATCGGCGCTGGCGTTTCCGGCCTCTATCAGCTCTACAAGCTGCGCGAGCTCGGGCTCAAGGTGCGCGTGTTCGAGGCCGGCACCGGCGTCGGCGGCACCTGGTACTGGAACCGCTACCCGGGTGCCCGCTTCGATTCCGAAAGCTGGACCTACGGCTACTCCTTTTCTCGGGATCTGCTGGACGAATGGGACTGGGAGGAACACTTCGCCGCGCAGCCCGAGACCGAGCGCTATCTGAATTACGTCGCCGACAAGTTCGAACTGCGCCGCGACATCCAATTCAAGAGCCGGGTGACCGCTGCACATTACCAGGAGGACACGCGCAGCTGGAACGTCATCTTGGAGGACGGCGGGCGCTACACCACTCGTCTGTTGGTCACCGCGATCGGCGTGCTCTCGGCGGCGACCATGCCGACCATCCCCGGCGTCGAGACGTTCCGAGGCCAGTCCTGCCACACCCATTACTGGCCGAAGGAACCGGTTCGCTTCGAGGGCAAGCGCGTGGCGGTGATCGGCACCGGCGCGACGGGCGTACAGACCATCACCGAAGTGGCCAAGACCGCTGGCCATTTGACCGTGTTCCAGCGCACCCCCCAGTGGAGCGCGCCATTGCACAACGCCAAGATCGGTAAGGAGGAGATGAACCGGATCCGGGCCAATTATCCCGAGATCTTCGCGCGCTGCCAGGAGACCTACGGCTGCTTCATCCATGCGACCGACCCGCGCACCACCTACGAGGTGACGCGCGAGGAGCGCGAGGCTTTCTGGGAGAAGCTTTACGGCGAGCCCGGTTTCGGCATCTGGATGGGCAATTTCCGCGATATTCTGGTGGACCGCGAGGCCAACAAGCTGATCTCGGATTTCCTCGCGCGCAAGATCCGCCAACGGGTCAAGGATCCGGCGGTCGCCGAGAAGCTGATCCCGAAAAACCACGGCTTCGGCACGCGCCGGGTGCCGCTCGAGAGCGGCTACTTCGAGGTCTACAACCAGCCCAACGTCACGCTGGTCGACATCACCGAGACGCCGATCGAGCGCATCACCCCGACCGGCATCAAGACCAGCGACGCCGAGTACGAATTCGACATCATCATCTATGCGACCGGTTTCGACGCGATCACCGGCGCCTTCGACCGCATCGACATAAGCGGGGTCGACGGGGCGTCGCTGAAGGACAAGTGGAAGGACGGGCCGCAGACCTTTCTTGGCATCCTCGTGGACGGCTTTCCCAACATGCTCATGGTGATGGGCCCGCATGCCGGCCTTGGCAACTTTCCGCGCGCCGCCGAATACAGCGCCGATTGGGCGACCGGCCTCATCCGCTTCGCGCGCGACCGAGGCCTGACGCGGATCGAGGCCACCGCGGCGGGTGCCGCTGCCTGGACAGACCACGTCATTGCGACGAGCGAGGGCTTGCTGTTCACCGAGGTCGATTCGTGGATGACCGGCATCAACCGCAATGTCGAGGGCAAGCAGGTCCGCCGGATCATGCGCTACAGCGGCGGCCACCCCGCCTTTCGCGAGCATTGCGAAGCGGTGGTGGCCGACGGATATCGCGTGCTGGCGCTGGCTTAAGGCGCCGCCGCCGCGGCCGCGACTTGCCCTCAGGCGCGCCTGTGAAAGCCTTTCCCAACCGGGCGGGACACAACGAACTAAGGAGCGATCCATGGATGTCGGCATGATGATGGTGTTCGCCAGCTACGGCTGGGAGAACTGCTCCGACGCGCGCGTGTGGGACGAGGAGATCCGGCTGGCGCGGCTCGCCGCCGATCTCGGCTTTGACTGCCTTTGGTCGGCCGAGCACCATTTCAACGACTACTCGTTCGTGCCCGACAACCTGCAGCTGATGACGTATCTGACGGCGCTGTGCCCCGACATCGATCTGGGCACCGCGGCGGTCATCCTGCCGTGGCACGACCCGTTACGCGTCGCCGAGCAGGCGGCGGTGCTCGATATGCTGAGCAAGGGGGGGCTTCGCCTCGGCCTTGGGCGCGGTCTGGCGCGGCGCGAGTTCGCCGCCTTCCGTCTCAGTATGGACGAGTCGCGCGAGCGCTTCGACGAGGCTGCGCCGATGATCGTCAGCGCGCTGAAGACCGGCTTCATCGAGGGCAACGGCAAATTCTACCAGCAGCCGCGTATCGAGATTCGCCCGCGGCCGCAGCATTCCTTCGACGGGCGTATCTATGCCGTCGCATCCAGCGAAGACTCGATCGATTCCGCCGCCAAGCTCGGTGCCCATATCGTCATGTTCGCTGACCGCCCATGGGAGTTGCGGCTCCCGAACATAGAGCGCGGCCGTGAGCTGCACCGTAAATACCACGGCACCGAGCCGCCGCAGGTCATGCTGACCGAGTTCTGCATATGCGGCACCAACCTCGCCGAGACCGAGGAAGAGGCGCGGCGCTACCAGGGTAAATTCGTCGAAAGCAACTTCTACCACTACGAATTCCTGGGCGAGCACTTCAAGACGGTGAAGGGCTACGACTCCTATCAGCAGAAGGCGGAGATCGCCCGAAAGGGCGGGCTCGAGGGCGCGGTGAACGGCTTCATGCAGGCGGCGAGTTGGGGCACGCCCGACAAAATCCTGCGCGGGCTCGAAGAGCGTCGAAAGATAATCGGCGAATTCGAGCTGAACGTCGCCTTCCGCTTCGGCGGCATTCCCTACGAAGTCGCCGAGCGCGGCCTAACTCTCTTTGCCAAGGAGGTGCTGCCGGTGCTCAAGTCGCAATCCGCGATCAAGGTTCGGGAGGCGGCCGAGTGAGCACTTCAACTGGGAGCGCCGAAATGCCGGTAGGCACCTCGGAACCCGTGAAATTCGATGCGATAATCGTCGGCGCTGGAGTCGGCGGTCTCTATGCAATTTATCGATTGCGTAAACTTGGCCTCAGAGTGCGCGCCTTCGAGGCCGGCACCGGCGTTGGCGGTACCTGGTACTGGAACCGCTATCCAGGGTGTCGCTGCGACGTCGAAAGCATGGAGTATTCGTATTCCTTTTCCGATGAGCTGCAGCAGGAATGGCATTGGCCTGAGCGCTACGGCACGCAACCTGAGATCTTGCGTTACATCAACCATGTGGCCGACCGATTTGACCTCAGGCGTGACATCGAGTTCAACACTCGGGTCAAGGAGGCGTCCTTCGATCGTAAGACGAGCACCTGGACGGTGAAGACTGATAAAGGTAATACCGCCACCGCGCGCTTTTGCATCATGGCGACGGGCAATCTTTCGACGCCTCGGACGCCGACCTACCCCGGTTTGGAGAGCTTCAAGGGGAAGTGGTATCATACCGGCTTATGGCCTCATGAAGGAGTTGATTTCACCGGATTGCGAGTAGGAGTCATTGGAACGGGCTCGTCGGGCGTCCAATCGATACCCATCATCGCAAAGCAGGCGAAGCATCTATACGTCTTTCAGCGAACAGCTAATTTCAGCTTGCCCGCGCGAAATGCGCCGCTGGATAGCGCGAAGGAGCGCGCGCACAAAGCGCAGTACCCCGAGCGGCGTCGCGCCGCCTTCGAGACGCCCTTCGGAATCGCCGGCTACCCGCCGCCCGTGAAGTCTGCGCTCGAGGCAACCGAGGAGGAACGGCGGCAGGCCTACGATGCGAAATGGGCCGAGGGTGGCAGCATCAGCTTCCTATATTCGTTTACCGATCTGTTGCTCAGCAAAGAATCCAACCAAACGGCATCAGAGTTCGTGCGCCAGAGGATCCGCGCCGCGGTCAAAGATCCCAGAACCGCGGAGCTGCTGTGTCCCAACGATCATCCGATCGGCACCAAACGGTTGATTCTCGATACCGACTACTACGAGACCTACAATCGCGACAACGTCACCTTGGTAGATATCAAAAGCAAGCCGATCGCAGAGATTACACCGAGCGGACTGCGCACGGCCGATGCCGACTACGCGCTCGATGCGATCGTCTTTGCAACCGGCTTCGATGCCATGACGGGGGCGATGAAAGAGATCGATATTCATACGGATGCCGGAATGTCGATCAGAGCGAAGTGGGAGCACGGCCCGCGAACGTATCTCGGGATCATGATCGCCGGGTTTCCGAATCTATTTATGATTACCGGCCCGCAGAGCCCCGGCGTCAAAAGTCAGATGATATTGGCCTGCGAGCAGCACGTTGATTGGATAGCCGATTGCGTGCAGTACGTACGCAGCCGCGGGTTTTCGCGGATAGAAGCGCAGGAGGATGCCGAGGACGCTTGGCTGCAGCATAACAATGCGGTTGCGGATCGTACGCTCTATCCGCTAGCGAACTCATGGTATGTCGGCGCCAATATCCCGGGGAAGCCACGCGTATTCATGCCGTATGTCGGCGGCGTCAGCGCATACAAGAAGAAATGTGATGAGGTCGCGGCCAGCGGATACGAAGGCTTTCGCTTTGATTTCTACGTCGACGAGCAGCGGTTTGCGGCAAATTGATCGTACCGATAACCTCCTGCTCACGGTAATTTGACCAGAGCGCTGGCCATCACGCTGCTCCAAGTCTCGATTCAGCGTTATCCGCGCTTGCCGACCCCACACGCCGGGCAATTTCGGGGTCGCTCTTGACCCCACACCTTTCCACCAACCGCGAAATTGGCCTGCTCGTGAGGCGGCTGGTCCCAAGATCGGGGGCGCACTCACATCCTCTTCGCGACCGCGACGAGTTCGAGAAGCCGATCAAACGACCAATCTGGCATCACATTTGCTCGACTGGCCGCGACAGAGCGCGGGACGGCCGGTTTGGCGGGTTATCTGAAAGTGCTGGTAGCGGATTCTAACGCCGAGCGCGCGGCGCTGCTCGAAGAGCGCCTCCGCGAGATCAGCGATGCCGTGATCCGGCGCGTACCGACCGGTGGCTCCCTGCTCGACGCCGTGGCGGCCGAAATACCCGACGTGGTCATCGTCGATATGGCTCGCCCGGATCGCGATGCGCTCGACGACCTGCGCCGAGTCAGCACCGACAATCCGCGACCGGTGGTCATGTTCGTGGATCGCGACGATCGCGCCTTTATGGAAGACGCCATCGCTGCCGGGGTCAGCTCGTACAATGTGGTCGGTGCAGCCTTCCCGGACGTCAAGCCGATCGTCATGGCAGCCGTCGTGATCTTTCGCAAATACCAGCAACTCGCGACCGATCTGCACCAGGCGAGGACGAGCCTGATGGAGCGGGAGACGATCGATCATGCCAAGGCTCTCCTGATGAAGGAGCGCAATGTCGACGAGCCGCAGGCGTATCGCTGGCTGCGACGCAAGGCGATGAACGAGAGCAAGCGCATCGCGGTTGTCGCTGCGGAGCTGCTCGGCTCGGCAAAGCCGGAGGGAACACAAGAATGACGGCCGGATCGGTATTCCGGATCGGCTTGCTGCGCCTGACCGACGCGGCGCCGCTGATCGTCGCGCAGGAATGCGGCTATTTCGCCGCGGAAGGGCTCGAGGTGGCGCTGTCGGTCGAGCCATCGTGGGCGAACATCGCCGACAAGCTTTGCTACGGTCTGCTCGATGGCGCGATGCTGCTGCCGCCGCTGGCCCTTGCGCTGCGGTTCGGTCTGAGCGGCAGTGCAGGGCCCGAGAAGATCATCGTGCCGGCGGCGCTGAGCCTCAACGGCAATACGGTGACCCTGTCCAAGCGCTGGAGTACGGCAATCGCAGGCGGCGACACCGCCTCTCTCGGCGAGCTTTCAGCTGTCGAGACGGCGCAACGGTTTGCGACGGTCCTGCGCCGAAGCCGCGAAAAGCCGCATCTTGCTGTGGTCCACACGTTCTCGACGCATAACTTGTTGCTGCGCTACTGGCTTGCGACAGCCGGGATCGACCCGGATCGCGATGTGACCTTTAGCGTGGTGCCGCCGGCCCAGACTGTCGAGGCGATGGCCGCCAATAGAATCGATGGGTTTTGTGCGGGCGCGCCGTGGGGCGAGGTCGCCGCTCGCGCTGGGCTCGGCCACGCCGTCGCGACATCGCATGCGATCTGGAACAACGGTACAGAGAAGGTCTTTGCGGTGCGCCAGGTCCTCGCCGACCAATCCCCCAGCCGACTCCAGGCGGCATTGCGGGCATTGCTGCGTGCCGCCGGGTATTGCGATATGCCGGCGAACGCTCAGGCGGTTGCCGCGTTGCTGTCACAGGAGAAGTATCTCGACCTGCCGGCAGAGATCCTCCAGACATCGCTGCCCGGCGCGGCCTCGCGCCGGTCGGGGGGATCGCTCGCCAACGCCGACGAATCGGTGTTCTTCGCCAATGCTGCCAATTTCCCGTGGTGGTCGCATGCGCAATGGTTTCTGCGCGAGATGACGCGGTGGGGCTACCTTGGCGTCGACGCCGACCTGGCAACCGCGACCGCGATCTTTCGCCCGGAGCTTTATGCGCAGGCCGCGCGGTCGCTCGGGCTCGCGGTGCCGGCAGCGGGGGTCAAGAGCGAAGGGCAGCATGGCGGGCCGTGGCTGCTGCCGGCGTCGCCGGCACCGATCGCGATGGGACCGGATAGCTTCCTCGACGGCGCACGCTTCGATCCGGCGCCGTAAAGCCATCTCCATTTTTGCACTGCACAAAATTGTGGCCGGCTTCGCTCATTAACTGAGCAGCCGCAACATCGGGCTGCGCGCCGAGCCAGGGATTTCCCGGCAAACACGGCTGGCACGCCATTTGCGGAGAGTAGTGCGCTCCCGGTGGCGCGAATGCCCTGGGGGCTGGTCGGCCCCAATGGCGGGGCTTTCCACCACGGGCGGTTAGCTCCGTCCAGATCACCACTTCGTGGGCCAAGGGCGGTCCGCGGCGGACGATCGGATCCGCCGGTGCAAACGATCGACATTCTCATCGGGCTGGCAATGCGCCGCGGCGCATCGCCGGAGTTTTGGCGCCGCTTGGCGGGCGACTCGCGATCGGCGTCGATGGTGAGGCGTGGCACTGGATGGTGGCTGCGCCGGATGCGCCCCCTTGAACCCAAATTGACCGGAAAAGGACACCCCTGATGCGCAAGCTCGACGCCTGGATTTCGCACTGGAATCCGGAAGATGAAAAGTTCTGGAATTCCACCGGCAAGGCGATTGCCCGTCGCAACCTGATCTGGTCGATTTTTGCCGAGCATCTTGGGTTCTCGATCTGGCTGGTCTGGAGCATCGTCGCGACAAAGCTGCCGCAGGCCGGCTTTCACTTCACGACAGACCAGCTGTTCCAACTGGTGGCGGTTCCCGGGCTGATCGGCTCGCTGATGCGCTTTCCCTACACCTTCGCGGTGACGAATTTCGGCGGGCGGAACTGGACAATCTTCAGTGCGGCGGTGCTGTTCATCCCGACGATCGCCCTCGCCTATTTCGTGACCCAGCCGGACACACCGTTCTGGCTGATGCTGATCGTGGCGGCGACGGCCGGCCTGGGCGGCGGCAATTTCGCGTCGAGCATGGCGAACATCTCGTTCTTCTATCCGGACCGGATGAAGGGCTGGGCGCTCGGCCTCAACGCAGCGGGCGGGAATATCGGCGTCAGCGGCGTCCAGTTGCTGACGCCGATTCTGATGGGGTTCGGTTTTGTCAGCCTCTATTTGGCGGACCCTGGCCCGGGAGGCCTCTACCTGCAGAACGCCGGGCTGATCTGGCTGCTGCCACTGACGATCGCGGTAATCGGCGCCTTTTTGTTCATGAACAACCTGACCGAGGCGCGCTCGACGTTCAAGGATCAGCTCATCATCGTCAAGCGTAAGCACACCTGGGTCATGTCCTATATCTATATCGGGACGTTCGGCTCCTTCATCGGCTACTCGGCGGCGTTCCCGTTATTGCTCAAGACGCAGTTCCCGGCGATCACCGTCGCCATCGCCTTCCTCGGGCCGTTGGTTGGTTCCCTCGCGCGCCCGCTCGGCGGTTTGCTTGCCGATAAGATCGGCGGCGCGAAGGTGACGTTCTGGAATTTCATCGCGATGGGCGCCGCGACGGCCGGCGTCATGTACTTCGTGGAAATCAAGAGCTTTGCCGGTTTCCTGACAATGTTCCTGATCCTGTTCGTGACAACCGGCATCGGCAACGGCTCGACCTATCGGATGATCCCGTCGATCTTCCGCGAGGAGAAGCTGAGGGCGGCGAAGGGCTCAGGCGACGCGGGCCGGCTGGCGGCGATCAAGGCGGCCGCGATCGAGAGCGCCGCGGCGCTCGGTTTCATCGGAGCGGTGGGCGCCTGCGGCGGCTACCTGATCCCGCGCGGCTTCGGCGCCTCGATTGCCAATACCGGCGGACCCCACCTGGCGCTCGCGATATTCCTGATGTTCTACGTCAGCTGCATCGCGCTGACCTGGTGGTATTACATGCGCAGGAGCTTTCTTGCCCGGCAGGCGCCAAGCCTGGCCGAAGCGCGCGTCTGAGGCGGCGATGGGCAATATTCGGCCTTGCCGCGAGCGCCTCGTTGTCATCGGCAACGGGATGGCCGGAATGCGCACGGTCGAGGAGTTGCTGGCCTGCGCTCCCGACCGCTACGCCATCACCGTCGTCGGCGCCGAGCCGCACCCGAACTACAACCGCATCCTGTTGTCCTCGGTGCTGGCCGGCGAAAAGACGGTCGACGAGATCGTCATCAATCCTGCGGACTGGTACGACGAGCACAGCATCCGGCTGATCGCCGGGCAACCGGTTGACGCGATCGACCGCGCCGCGAAAACGGTGACGGTCGCCGGTGGGGAGACGGTGCCATACGACAAGCTGCTGCTCGCCACCGGCTCCAAGCCCCTGGCGCCGCCGATTCCGGGGCTGGGCCTGCCCGGGGTGCGCGCCTTCCGCGACATAACCGATGTCGAGACGATGATCGACGCGGCCGCGACCCAGCGGCGCGCCGTCGTGATCGGCGGCGGCCTCCTCGGCCTCGAAGCGGCCTGGGGGTTGAAGCGCCGGGGCATGTCGGTCGCGGTCGTGCATCTGATGCCGAGCCTGATGGAGCGCCAGCTCGATGCAGCGGCGGGCGAGCTGTTGCAGCGCGATCTCGATGCGCGCGGCATCGCCTTTTTTACCAACGGCCAGACCGAGGAAATCCTCGGAACCGACAAAGCCGAAGGCGTCGTCCTCGCCGACGGGCGCGAGATCCCGGCCGATTTGGTCGTGTTGGCGATCGGCATCCGCCCCAATATCGACCTGGCGCGCGCCGCCAAGCTCGACGTCAACCGCGGCATCCTGGTCGGCGACGACATGGCGACGAGCGACGCCGAAATCTACGCGGTCGGCGAGTGCATAGAGCATAACGGCCAAGTGTTTGGCCTGGTCGCGCCGATCTGGGAGCAGGCCAGGGTGTGCGGGGCGCGTCTCGCCGGCAACAATGTTGCGGTCTATGTGCCGCCGCCGGTCTACACCAGCCTCAAGATCACCGGCATCGACGTATTCTCGGCCGGCGCCCTGGGGGCGGCGGACGATAGCGACGACGAGATCACGCTGCACGACGCCAAGCGCGGCGTCTACAAGAAGGTCGTGCTGCGCGATGGCAAGGTCGTCGGCACCGTGCTCTACGGCAATGTCGCGGACGGGCCCTGGTACGTACGGCTGATGCGCGACAAAACCGATGTCTCGCCGTTCCGCGACCAGCTGGTGTTTGGTCGCGCTTTCGCCGAGCAGGCTGGCCTCGCACCGCCGCCGGTCGATATTTCGGCGATGGCCGACACCGAGCAGATCTGCGGGTGCAACGGGGTCTCGAAAGGGACGATCTGTCGGGCCATTCTCGACAAGGATCTTCAGACGCTCGACGCCGTGCGCGCGCACACCAAGGCGTCGTCATCGTGCGGCTCGTGCACCGGCAGCGTCGAAGCGATCCTGGCGCATCTGCGGGGCGGCGCGGTTGTCCGGCGCGAGGACCCGCCGCTGTGCAAGTGCACCGAGCACGGCCACGATGCGGTGCGCCGCGCCATACTCGAACAAAAGCTTAAGACGATTGCCGAAACACGCACGGCCCTCAGCTGGAAAACCGCGGACGGTTGCCAGAAATGCCGGCCGGCACTGAATTACTTCCTGCTCTGTGCCTGGCCCGACACCTATCTCGACGACCCGCAATCGCGCTTCATCAACGAGCGAGCCCACGCCAACATCCAGAAGGACGGCACCTTTTCGGTCGTGCCGCGGATGTGGGGCGGCCTGACCAACCCGCGCGAGCTGCGGGCAATCGCCGACGCCGCGGAAAAATACGGCGTGCCCACGGTCAAGGTCACCGGCGGCCAACGCATCGACATGCTGGGCCTCAAGAAGGAGCAGCTCCCGGCGATCTGGGCCGACCTAAACGATGCGGGGCTGGTCTCCGGCCATGCCTACGCCAAGGGGCTGCGCACCGTGAAGACCTGCGTGGGCAAGGAATGGTGTCGGTTCGGGACGCAGGACTCGACTGGGCTCGGCGTCAAGATCGTCTCGGGCTGCCCGCGCAATTGCGCCGAAGCGACGATCAAGGATATCGGCGTGGTCTGCGTCGAGGCCGGCTACGACGTCGTGGTCGGCGGCAATGGCGGGGTCGAGGTCCGCGTCACCGACCAGCTCGTGCGGCTCGCGTCCGAAGCCGAGGTGCTCGAGCATGTCGGCGCCTTCCTGCAGCTCTATCGCGAGGAGGCGCGCTATCTCGAGCGCACCGCGCCGTGGGTGGCGCGCGTCGGCATCGATTATGTGCGGCGCCGGATCGTCGAGGATCACGACGGGCGGCGCGCCTTGCACGACCGCTTCCTGTTCTCGCAGCGCTTCGTGCAGATCGATCCCTGGGCACAGCGCGCCGGCGGCGCCGCGGCGCACGAATACCGGGTCCTCGCAGAGGTGGAATGAGGCGATGCCGACCAAAAGCTGGGTCGAGGTCGGGCGTCTCGACGACATTCCGCGCCGCGGCGCCCGCCGGGTGACGCGGCCCGGAGGGTCGCTGCCGATCGCGGTCTTCCGCACCGCCAATGACGAAATTTTCGCGCTGGTGGATCGCTGCCCGCATCGCGGCGGCCCGCTCTCCGAAGGCATCGTGCAGGGCCGCGCGGTCGCATGTCCGCTGCATGGCTGGGTTATCGAGCTGGATAGCGGCAGGGCCGAAGCCCCCGATTTGGGCTGTACGCAAACCGTCGAGGTACGGCTGTCGGGGAATCGGATCCTGCTGTCGCTGCCGAGGATCGAAGCGGCTGCCGGATTGCAGTGGGCAGCGGCGTGACGGGCGCAGGGATGGTTCGCACCACCTGTCCTTATTGCGGCGTCGGTTGCGGGCTGACCGTCGCCGCGGACGGCACGATCGCCGGCGACCCGGCGCATCCCGCCAATCGCGGCCGCCTGTGCTCGAAGGGGGCGGCCCTGGGCGACACGCTCTCCCCCGCCGGGCGCCTGTTTCACCCGCAGATCGACGGCCGGCCCGCGACCTGGCACGACGCACTCGACCTCGTCGCCGGTACGTTCGCGCGCACGATTGCCGAGCATGGCCCGGATGCCGTGGCGCTCTACGTCTCCGGCCAGTTCCTGACCGAGGATTACTACGTCGCCAACAAGCTGATGAAAGGCTTCATCGGCACCGCCAATATCGACACCAATTCGCGACTGTGCATGGCGTCGTCGGTCGCGGGACATATCCGCGCTTTTGGAGAGGATCTGGTCCCCGGGTGTTATGAGGATGTCGAGGCGGCCGATCTCGTCGTGCTGGTCGGCAGCAATGCCGCGTGGTGCCATCCGGTGCTGTACCAGCGCCTCGCCGCGGCAAAGGAAGCGCGCGGCACCAGGATTGTCGTGATCGATCCGCGTCGCACCCCGACCTGCGACATTGCCGACTTGCATCTGCCGGTCCGTCCCGGTTCGGACGTCGCGCTGTTCGCGGGCTTGTTGGTACATCTGGCGGAGACCGGTCGATGCGACCGCGACTGGATCGGAACCCATACGAACGGCTTTGCCGCCGCGCTTGATGCGGCGAAGGCGGCCGCGCCGTCGGTCGCCGCGGCCGCCGTCAACGCCGATATCCCGCCCGCCGATCTGGCTAGGTTCCATGAGTGGTTCGCGGCCACCGAGCGTACCGTCACCCTCTATTCGCAGGGCGTGAACCAGTCGTCGGCCGGGACCGACAAGGTCAATGCGATCATCAACTGCCATCTCGCGGCCGGCCGGATCGGCCGACCCGGCATGGGGCCGTTCTCGCTGACCGGACAGCCGAATGCGATGGGCGGCCGCGAGGTCGGCGGTATCGCCAACCAACTCGCCGCTCATATGAGCTTCGCGAGCGAAGGCGATGTCGATCGGGTGCGCCGGTTCTGGAAGGCGCCACGCATGGCTACCCGGCCCGGCCTCAAGGCCGTCGAGCTGTTCGACGCGGTGCGCGACGGCCGGGTCAAGGCGCTGTGGATCCTCGGCACCAACCCGGCCGCCAGCATGCCGCGGGCAGAGCGCGTGCGCGAGGCGCTCGCCTCCTGTCCGTTTGTTGTCGTCAGTGATTGCTGGCCCACCGATACGACGCGCTTCGCCGATGTCGTGCTGCCGGCTTCCGGCTGGGGCGAGAAGGACGGCACGGTCACCAATTCGGAACGTTGCATCTCGCGCCAGCGTGCCTTCCTCGCGCCGCCGGGGGAAGCGCGGCCGGATTGGTGGATGATCACCGAGCTGGCCAGACGCATGGGCTGGGAGGCAGCATTTCCCTACCGCTGTCCAGCCGACATCTTCCGCGAGCACGCCATGCTGTCCGCCTTCGAGAATTGCGGGACATCGCGCCGCGTCTTCGATATCGGAGCGCTTTCCGAATTGAGCGATGCGGCGTACGACCGGCTGCCACCGGTGTGGTGGCCGCTGGCGCGCGGGACTTCAACGCCGTGGGCGAATGCCAAGCGGCTCTTTGGCGACGGCGAAAGATTTCCGACCGATGACGGCCGCGCCCGCTTCGTGGCGACGCCGTACCGGCCGCTGAGCTTCCCTACCGACAAAATTTGGCCATTGCTATTGAACACCGGCCGAGTCCGCGACCAGTGGCACACGATGACGCGAACCGGTCTTGCGCCGCGGCTGATGGCGCATCGGCGCGAGCCGCTGCTCGATGTGCACCCGGACGACGCCGCGCGGCTCGGCTTGGTCGAGGGCGGCTTCGCGCGGGTCGAGAGCCGCCATGGAGAGACGGTGCTGCCGACGCGGCTCTCGGCTGACCAACGGCCCGGCGAGGTGTTCTCCCCGATGCATTGGACCGATCGGTTCACCTCGGCCGGACCGATCAATCGACTGGTCGAAGCCGCGACGGATCCGATTTCGGGGCAGCCCGAATTGAAGGCGACCCCAGTGCGGGTGATTCCGGTCGCGCCGCTGTGGCGCGGGCTGGTGCTGCGGCATTCCGAACGAGTGCCGGACGGGCCGTATTATTGGGCGCGCGTGCCGCTCGAAGAGGGCCACGCCTTCGATCTCGCCGGCTGGGTTCCGCTGCCGAGCGGCCACGGCACCGAGGCTTGGGTTGCGGGACTGCTCGATGCGCCGACAGCACCCGAGCTGGTCATCTACGCCGATCCCCGCTGCGGCACCTTTCGCTATGCCAGCCTGGTCGCGGGCCGCCTCGATGCGTGCCTGTTTCTCGCCCGCAACGCAGCAGCGCTGCCATCGCGCGATGCGGTGGCAGCGCTGCTGGGCACCCCGATCGAACCGGAGATGCGCAGCTCTCTGCTCGCCGGAAATCCCGCTGGCATCGCGGCGGCGAACGATGCCGGCCGCACGATCTGCGCCTGTTTCGGGGTCGGCTTGCGCACCTTGCACCAGACGATTGCGGACCGTCGGCTCACCAGCCTCGCCGAGATCGGCGCCGCGTTGCGCGCCGGCACGAATTGCGGGTCCTGCATTCCGGAGCTCAAGGCTCTCCTGAATGACGCCTCTACCGCCAGCAGCCCGGCTGCCTGAGGCATCGAGGCGGACATCGATCGCGCAGATGTTGGAGCGAGCCCGCACCGCTCGTAGCAACTCAATCGCGCACGACCGTAATCCCGGTTTTGGCCAGGCTAATCCATACCTCGGCGCCGAGGGGATGGGGATCCGAGGTGGTTCGCTCGACGACGAAGAGGCTGCCCAGCGCACATTCGACCGTATATTCCATATGCGTGCCGAGGTAGGCCGCCTTGGCGACGCGCGCTGGCAGGGACGGCGTCGGCGGCCTGTCAGGGCTCAGCAACAGCGAGTCCGGCCGGATCGCGACTTTCGCCGCTCCGGGCGGCATGCCGCGGTGCGGAAGGCTCAGTTCCAGGCTCGCCAACCAGACCCGGGCCCTGTCGCCGGACCAGTCCGACAGCGTGGCGTCAACCAAATTGGCCTCGCCGATGAAATCGGCGACGAACAGGTTGGCCGGCTCTTCATACAACTCGCGCGGCCGGCCGCTTTGCGCGATCACCGATTGCGACATGACGATGATCTGATCGGAAACCGCCATCGCCTCCTGCTGGTCATGCGTCACATAGATGACGGTCAGGTTGAGCCGCAATTGCAACGCGCGGATATCGTCGCGCACCTGGCGGCGTAATTTGGCGTCGAGGTTCGAGAGGGGCTCGTCGAACAACAGGACCAGCGGCTCCAAGACGAGCGCGCGCGCCACCGCGACCCGCTGCTGCTGCCCGCCCGACAACTCCGCGGGATAGCGCCGGTCGAGACCGGTCAGCCCGACGAGAGACAGCTTTTCCGCGGCCAATTCCCGGGCCCGCCGTTTGGGTACGCCGCTGACCGTGGGTCCGTAGGCGACATTCTCCAGCACGGTCATGTGCGGGAACAGTGCATACGATTGGAATACCATGCTGACATCGCGCTCGCTCGCCGGCAGCTGCGTTATATCGCGGCCGCCAATCAGGATGCGGCCCGCGCTGACCCGCTCGAGCCCGGCAATGAGGCGCAGCGTCGTTGTCTTGCCGCAGCCCGACGGACCCAACACAGTCGCGAGCGTGCCGGCTTCAACGGTAAAAGAAATGTTGTTGACGGCCGTGGTGGTGCCGTAGCGCTTGACTACCGATTGAAACTCGACCGCCGCCGACGCTGTGGTGCTCATGGCCGTCAGCCGACCCCTTGGATCGCAACGGGTGCGAGTGCACGGCGCCCGAGGCCGCGCTCGCCGACGGCAAGCTGGATCAGCAGGACCGCGGCCAGCATGATCAGGATCAAGGTCGAGGAATAGGCGATCGCCAGCCCGAACTCGCCGGCCTCAACGCGGCCCACGATATAGGCGGTCGCCATGTTGTATTCGGCCGAGACCAGAAAAATGATCGCGCTGACGCTCGTCATCGCGCGGACAAAGGCATAGATCAATGCCGCGCTGACGCTCGTCATCGCGCGAACGAAGGCATAGATCAGCGCGGCAATGATCGCCGGCCGCAACAGCGGCAGTATTACGCGGCGCAATGTCGTAAAGGTGCGCGCCCGCAGCATCAGCGAAGCCTCGTCGAGGCTGCGGTCGATCTGGCTCATCGCCGCGATGCCGGCACGCACGCCGACCGGCATGTTGCGGAAAACGAAGCAAAGGACAAGGATGAGCCCGGTGCCGGTGAGCTCGATCGGCGGCACGTTGAAGGCAAGGATATAGGATACGCCAACCACCGTGCCCGGGATCGCAAAGCTCAACATCGTCGTAAATTCGAAGGCGCGTTGGCCGACGAAACGGCAGCGCGACAGCAGGAAGGCGGTCAGCATGCCGGCGATCATCGTCAACGGCGCAGCGATGGCCGAGATTTCTATCGTCGTCCACAGCGAGTTCCACGCGGAACCGGTGAAATGCAAGCCGTCGGCAGTAGACTCGATCGAAAACGCCGTCGCGTAATGCTGTAGGGTAGGGGTGTAGTCGCGCCCCACCGTCTTCACCACCCCGCCGATGAAGATCGTCGCGTAGGTCGCTATCGTCAGCACCAGCCACGGTGCCACAATGCCGTAGCAGAACCAGGTGACGAGACGCGGCAGCGGCGGGGGCAGCCCCGCATCGCCTTTGCCGGTCAACGCCGTAAAGGAGCGCCGGCCGAGCCAGCGGTGCTGAGCATAGAATATCGCTGACGTGAAGCCGAGGAGAACGATCGCAAGCACGGCCGACCGGCCACGGTCATGAGCGGAACCGACGACCGCGTAAAAAATCTTCGTCGACAGCACCTCGAAGTTGCCGCCGAGGACGAGAGGGTTGCCGAAATCGGCGAGGCTCTCGATAAAGGCCAGCAAGAAGGCATTGGCGATGCCCGGCCGCATCAGCGGCAATGAAACCGTCGCAAAAATCGTCCAATTGCGCGCCCGCAATGTCTGCGCTGCCTCCTCCAATGTCGGGCTGACGCCCTCAACGACACCGACCAGCACGAGAAAGGCGATCGGCGTGAAGGCGAGAAGTTGCGCGAGGCATACGCCCGGCCACCCGTAGATCCAGCGCGATCGCGCGATGCCGAACCAATCCGCCAGCAGCGTCGATGCGGCCCCGGCGCGGCCGAACAAGAGGATCATCGCCAGGCCGATGACAAAGGGCGGTGTGATGATCGGCAGTATTGTCAGGGCTCGCAATGAGCCTTTGAACGGGAAGGTGGTGCGAGCGACGATCAGCGCACACGCCAAGCCGAGCACCGTGCTGCCGGAAGCGACCGCCACTGCGAGGAACAGGCTGTTCCAGGCTACCCCGCAACCCAATTCGGAATAAACGCAATCGAGGCCCCACACCGAACGGTCGAAGAAGGCGGTGATAAAGTTCGCCGGCGCGAAGCGGCCGGAATTGTCCTCAACCGCGCTTGCCAATACCGTGGCGATCGGGAAAAACACGAACAGCGCTACCAGGGTGATGACCAATCCCAAGGCCGATGCGGTGAAGGCATCACCGGCGCAGGCACCGCGCGCCGCCAAGCCGTGGCACAGCAACATCAACAAGGCGAGCATCGTCAGGAAGGCGCCATAGCCCATGCCTGCCTGGGTCGGGCCCGACGTGCCGAACAGGTCGGCGATCCACTCGAACGACCAGCCGCGGTGACCGATCGCAATGCCTTCAACAGCGAGCCAGACCAGCCCGGCCGCTCCGATTCCGATCAGCCATAAGCTGCCGGCCCGCGGATTTTCGCCCCGCCTCAACACCGGGACCAGCCCGACCAGCAGAGGGAGCGCGAGCGGCAATAACCACGGCCGCTGCGCCGCAAGCCCAAGCGCCAAGCCGGAGCCCGCCGCGCCAAACGCAAATGCATCGCCGAGATACCAGGGCAGGACGGCGAACCCGACCCAGCCCAGCGCCAGCCACAAGACGACGGGCGTTGCCACCGCCGACACGGCAGCCTCCCGCCTCTAGCGCGGCAGGTTTTTCACCCCATTATCCCATTTCGCCAACAGGCGTTTGCGCTCGGCCGAAGAGCCATATTTGGCAAAGTCGTAGTCGATGAACTTGATCTGCGCAAAATCGGGCGCCTGCGGCGGCGCCTTGGCCTCCTTGTTGGAGGGCACCTGATAAGACTTCGACTCGCCACCGAGGATTTGCGCCGGAGCGGTCAGTGCCCAGTCGTACCATTTTTTCGCGTTGTCGAGGTTCCGCGAACCTTTGATGATGCTCATCGAGCCGACCTCGTACCCGGTGCCTTCGCACGGTGCGACAACCTTTATTGGAGCGCCGTCCACGGCAAAAGTGACCATGTCGTGCTGAAACGTGATGCCGACCAGGGTCTCGCCGAGGCTCGTCGCCTTGGCCGGCGCGGCGCCCGATTTGGTGTATTGATTGACGTTGCGGTGCAGCCGCTTCAAATACTCGAAACCGGCCTCCTCGCCCATCAGCTGGATGACCGTCGCGAGCAGCGTATAGGCGGTGCCGGACGAGTTGGGATCGGCGACTTGGACCTCGTCGCGAAAGCGGGGATCGACCAGATCGGCCCAGCATTTGGGCTCTGCTCCGCCTTTCTTCTTCAAGAGCTCGGTATTGTAGCCGTAGCCGAGCGCGCCGGCATAGACCCCGACGGCGCGGTGCTTCGACTGCTCCCATTGGCGGATCGCCCAATCATGCAGCCCGGACAGGTTGGCTGAGCTATATTCGATCGTCAGCCCTTCCTCGGCGGCCTGCATATGCGGGTCGCCGGTACCGCCCCACCAGATGTCGCCGCGCGGATTGGCCGATTCGGCCTGGATTTGCGCATAGAACTCGCCGGAGCTCTTGCGCGTCATCGCGACCTTGATCCCGGTCTGCCGCTCGAAGGCGGTGACCATGGCGCGGCACCATTCCTCCTGCACGGCGCAATAGACGACGAGATTGCCGTCCGCCGAGGCGCTGCGCGGAGCCAGCGTCGCCGCGAAGGCAGCGAGCGCCGCTCCCGCAAGCGCGAGGTGGTTCAGCATCGGTGGTTCTCCCCTCAGACGTTTCTATAGTGAGCGCAGCACTTTCCAGTTGCGGACATCCGTCTGCGCCCCGCCGCTACTATTCACAACCGGTCGGGCGAGCGTGAAATCCATGTCCTCGATCGCGGCAGCGCAGCGAGCGGCGATCTTCGCCAGCATCTTGGCGTTCAAGTCGGGCCGATGACCCTGGGTGACCCGGTCTAGCGTATAGAGCAGGCTGATATGCGGCGGAATGAGCGCTGGCGCGCCGACGATGTCGCGCAGCCCCTCGCGAAATTCAC
>WNFG01004862.1_pt1 | contig 19703 bp, 13 predicted proteins | sample 5400431 | NCBI WGS metagenome assembly WNFG01 (sample SAMN13153346, study PRJNA577476) | soil metagenome | isolation source: 120 cm saprolite under Douglas fir tree site 2 hole 3 replicate 2 | place: USA:California | collected 2015-04-18 | reverse complement strand
TCGTTGTGCAGCCGGCGCTCTTCTTCGCCGACTTCGATCGGCAGGTCCGGCTCAGGTATGGCCGAGCGGCGGCGCGTGCTTCCCAGCGGCGTTGAATATTGCGCGGCAGAACCCGGCGCCATTGGCACAAAAGCTGGAGTCGCTGGCTCAGGCTCGACCATCGACGGCGCGGACACTGGCTCTGGCGCGAATTCTTCCGCCGCCGCTTCCTCAGCGGCGACTTCGGTCGCCGGTTCAGCGAAGACTTCGGCTTCGGGTGCTGGCGCAAATTCGACGGCAGATTCGGCAACAGCTTCGCTCACCGGCTCTGCTTCAACTTCAGTCACCGGCTCAAAAAACATCTCGGGAGCAGGCGGCGAAGCAAACATTTCGGGAGCGGGCGACTGAGCAACCTCGTCTTCAGATTCAGCGACTACTTCGCTCGCCGGTTCAGCGGCAAATTCGTGAACAACGTCGAACTCAGATTCAGCGACAACTTCAGGAGCTTGCGGCTCGACTTCCGGCTCGTAACTCGGCTCGGCTTCATAAGCCTGTTCCCCTTCGACTGCTTCCGAGACTGCTTCGGCTTTGGCAACAGCGGGAGGCGCCACAGAGGCGGTTTCGCTTTCGCTTACCTGCGCCTCAGGCGCAGGGCGCGGTCCGGAGATTAGATCGACCGCCATGCCAGCGACGCGCGCCAGCAATTCCAGCGCGTCCAGATTGATTGCGTTTGGATCGGACGACACCGCATCGGCATACAGCAGGGCCACAACTTTGCCGCGCACCACCAAAGGCAACGCGGCCACACTCTGCGGTTCGCCGCCCAGCTGGCCGAGCAATAAATCGTCTTCGGAATTAGATCCGGGAGCGCCGCTCCATGGCGAGCCAGAGCGCGCCGCGTGGCCCAAAAGCGTTTCGGCCGACAACGGCAAAGTGATGCCGCGGATCGACTCGAGGTTCGTGGGATCGCCGGCTTCGCATTCGCGCCAGCCTAAAGCCTGCTCGTTTCGGATCACGAACAGCGCGACGCGTTCGGCAAACGGAGCTGCGCCGGACAACAGCGAACCGAGCACGCCAGTTTGCGTCTGTTGCTTCTCGATCGCTTCGACTCCACGCTTGACTGCTGAAACCGCGCCCGATTGCTCGCTCGCGCGCACGGCGCCTTCAGTGAGCTTTTGTTCGCGCGCCGCCTGCAAATGGGCAGCGATCAATTCCGCTACCGGCGTCGCCGCGAGTGGTTCGGTCGCCGAGCTTTCGCGCAGACGCGTGAGCGCCTCGTTGAATTCGGTATGCAGCCGGGAAAGTTGTTCATCAATCGCGCGCAGACGATCACCGACGTAGCTTTCGATCGCTTGCTGCAAACTGTTTTCCAGTTCTTCGCTCACGGTAGTTAAAGTCCTCCGATCAAATTGTCCCTGCTCGATTAGTGAGGGGGCAGATAGGAAACGTTCAAGCCTGGACGGCATGGGGCACCGTCGTCAGATTGATTATGAAGGTCGGCGCGAAGCTGAGTCAAGAACCTTTTTGCGGCCGAGGTCCAGTTTTCGCTTATGACGGCCATTTTCAGGCGCGGCAGAGCGCCGCCCCCCAGGTGAAACCGGCCGCGAAAGCCGGCAACAGCAGGTAATCACCGGGTTCGATGCTTCCGCTATGACGCAGAGAATCGAGCGCTATTCCCATCGAGGCTGAACTGCTGTTTCCGAAATCCTCAATCACCGACACGACTCCGCCGGCGCGAGCGAAATCCAGGCCGCGCGCAATCCGGGCCAAAAGGTTGGCGTTCGCCTGATGAGGAACAATCCAGCGAATGTCGCGCTTAGTGAGGTGATTCCGTTCCAGGAGCGCCTGACAGGCCGACACGATTCGGCGCGATGCATGCAGAATCACAGACTGGCCATTCATCCGCGGCGCGAAGTCAACGGCGAATGTCTCACAGAGAGCCGGCGCCGTTCCGAATTCCGTTCCGGGACAGCGAATACCGAGGTCATCGCGAAACGCTCCGTCAGTTGCGAGATGGACGTCAAGGATTTCGATCGCGCCTTCTCGGGGCGCGGCTGAAACAATCAATGCCGACGCGCCGTCGCCGAAAAGCATCGACAGCGTCGCCGCCTCAGGCGAAAGATCGAGGTAGCGCGACTGAATCTCAGCCAGACAGATGGCGACCTGGCTCGCTGCGCCGGACAAAATCAACGCGCGCGCGAGTTGCAAAGCGTAAAGCGCGTTGCAGCAAGCGGCGCGAATATCGAGACAGGGAATCTCGCCCAAACCGGCGCTCGTTTGCACGGCGGATGCGCTGCCGGGAACGAAGCGATCGGGCGTCATCGTGCCGAGCAACAGATAGTCGATCTGATTGGCGGTGATCTTTGCGTCAGCGATCGCGTGTGCGAGCGCGCGCGTGGCGAGCGCGCTGGTCAACGTTCCGGGATCGGCCCAGCGGCGACGCTTGATGCCGGACGACTTATAGATGCGTTCGGGCTCGATGCCGAGCTTCTCTGCCAACTCTTCATTCGTCACCACTCGATCAGGCAGGCAGACGCCGGAACCGATGATATATGCGCCCATCAGCAGGTCTCGTTTCGAGCCGCGACGTATCGTTCGACTGCTTCAATGGTGCGGAAAGTTTCGGCGTTGACATCCGCGTCCGGAACTTTGATGCCGCAGTGTTCCTCCAGGACGTTGATGAAATCAACCAGCGCGAAACTGTCGAGGGCGCCGATTTGAAACAGATCGTCTTCGGCTCTCGGCGGCGCTGCGCTGTTGGTGGCCGCATTGTGGTTGAGAAAAGTTATTGCCGCTTGTGGTAATGACATGAGTGACTCCTTGTTGTTTTTAGCGTTTGTGCTTCTGCTTCTGGGCCGCGGTTGATTGCGCAAGAGCCTGCGCGCGCCCGCGATAATCCGCATAGCCTTCAACGATCGCGTGGTAAATTAAGACGCCGACCGTGATGGCGCCATCGGCGGTCGGGTGCGTCAGGTCGCCGCCGACCAGATGATGCCGGCCCTCGTGCCAACGGGCCATCGTCCCTTCTCCGCCCATCGCCGCGAACAGGTTCAGAAAGCCGCAGCCGGTATCGCGGGCGACGCGATGCTGCATCTCGACGATTTTGGGAATTGAGTCGAGCGTGGTGACTCGTCCTCCCGCCGCGTGCTTTCCGCGATCCATCGGCGAGACGATCAGAATCGAGACCGTGGGTAGCGCCGCGTGCACGCGGCGCACAACTTCGCGCAAGTCCCGTTCGTATCGCGCCATTTGATCGTCGGAAGCGTATTCGCTCTCGTTCGTGCCGTAGTTGAGAATCAGCAGATCGGGCTGGCGATGTCGCAACTGTTCGGCCCAGTGCGGTTCGTTCATCACGCGCGCGAGCAAGCCCGCATAAGCACCATTCACGCCCAAACTATCGTAAACAACCCCGGGCCCGTCGTTCTCCAACACGGCGCCAAACATGCGGACGCCCCCGGACACGGTCTTGATTTCGAAAGTGTTCGCGCCGGGCCTGGCGGCTTTGATTTCCCGGAAGGCTGACTTTGCGGCATCGGTGTCTGTGGAAATTATCTGGCTCGAATCGCCGTTGACGCTGACGCTAAACTGTCCGCCGCCGGGTTGCGCAAGGTAGTAGATGTCCGCACTCGAAAAGTTCTTGCCGGTGTCGCCGCTCGTGGCCGGGCCGAAACGCGTCGACTTGCCCGCTGACGGGTGAAAAGTCACGCCCCCGAGGCCGAACATTCCATCCTTCGTCATCGGGTTCATCAAAGAGTCGCCGGTCCAGCCGCCGCTGGACGTGAAGGTGATCGACTGATGTCCGTACCACTCCCAGGGCCGATCAACCAGAATGAATCCGTGGCCTGCGTCGCCGAACCTTTCTTGCAACAGGCGGCGCGCCGTTCCCGTTATGCCGTCGTTGGTGATCGGCGAGTCGCCATAGTGAGTGATGCGGGTGATCGCGCCCGACTGTTTGGCCTCGGTATTAGCCAGCGCAGCGTAAAAATGATCGAGAGCGCGCGCGGGATCGTCGATCAAGCCGGCCGCGCAGGGATCAGCCGGGTCGCGCGCGGTTGGCGCGTCCGAGGTTGGCACGGTCGATGTTCCCATCACCTCAGGCGCACTGCGGTTTGATTTGAAGGAGATCAGCTCGCGGACATCGGGGAGCATCGCTTTGTAGTCCTGGCCTTTCCAACTGAGCGGCCTTTGCAGACGCGGAAGCAACAGAGGCAAAGCAGCGAAGAGGAGCACCAGACAAATCGTTCTCCCGGTCTTGCCGGGAGCAAACCCAAACCTGCGCGCCGACCCGATCGTGTTTTCAGAAGTTGCCATAGATAAACTGTGCCTCAGCGCCCGCGACGTAGTAGAGCCCGAGCGCCATGCTGATGATCAGAACGGCTTGCGCCGGCGAAGGCAGCCACGACCACGCGCGGCGGATTCGCTCGAACGCGTTGGTTGGCGCCCAATGCGCCACGTAACCAAGGATCAGAATAGACACGACCGGAAGGGCGAGATTGCCGGCGGCAAACTGCATCGCTCCGAGTCGCCGGAAGATGTCGATGGTGTGCGACAAGGTTTCTGCGCGAAACACGACCCATGTCAAACAAACAAAGTGGAACGTTACGACTGTCGCCAGAGTCTTTGACCACCACGAGTTCAGTGGCTTCCATTGCTTTCGCTGGCGCAATGCGCCCCACGCGTGATGCGCCGCCAGCCCCAGGCCGTGCAGCGCACCCCAGACGACAAACGTCCAGGCCGCGCCGTGCCATAGCCCGCCGATCAAAAACGTCAGGATCAAATTGCGGTAAAGATTGAGGCGCCGTTTTCGGATCCCGCCCAACGAGACGAAGACGTAATCGAACAGCCAGTTGGAAAGCGTAATGTGCCAGCGGCGCCAGAAGTCGCGCAGAGACGTAGCGCGGTAAGGCGCGTTGAAATTTGCGGGCAGTCTGAAGCCCAACAGCAGCGCCGACCCGATCGCGATATCCGTGTAACCGGAAAAGTCGCAGTAGATTTGCAAGGCGTAGCCGTAAATCGCAAAGAGCGTCTCGAGCGATGAATAGAGCTGCGGCTGGTCGAAGACGCGATCGACCAGGTTGTTGGCGAGAAAGTCGGCGATGGCGATCTTCTTGATCAGCCCAAGCATGATCAGAAATAGGGCCTGCGCGCCTTCTTCATTGGTCAAGTTCGGCCTGGCTCGAAATTGCGGCAGCAAGTCTTTCGCGCGCGCCAGCGGCCCCGCGATGATCGTGGGAAAAAAGGCCACGAAGGTCAGGTAGTCAACGAAGCGCCGGGTTGGATCAATGGTGCCGCGGTAAACATCGATTACGTAACTAAGCGAACGAAACGCGATGAACGAAAGCCCGAGCGGCAGCACCAGATTTTCGAGAATCGGAACAGAGCCCTGCCAGCCGGCTTTGTGCAGCAGGTCGGTCAAAGACGCGCCGAAGAAGTTGAAGTACTTGAACAGGAACAGTGCGCCGACGTTCAGCGACACGCTCAGGCCCACCAGGGATTTTCGGAGCGTGCGGCTGCGTGCCTTGCCGATACCCAGAGCATTCAGAAAGTCGAACGTCGAAATCAGGATGATCAGGGCGAGAAACTTCGGGTTCCAGAGCGCGTAGAAATAGTAACTGGCGGCGAGCAGGAGCCAGATTCGCGGCAGACGCCACGCCGCGAGCAGCCAGTAAACGAAGAAGACTGCTGCGAGAAATACGAAGTAGTTGCCGTTAGTGAAGAGCATCTCCGGTTTTCGCTAATCGACTTTCCGTCAGCGAGTTGGCGTAAGACCCCTCTCCCTTTGGGAGAGGGTTGGGTGAGGGCTTACTTCGACGAAACCTGCGACCCTCATCCCCGCCCTTCTCCCATTGGGAGAAGGGAGAAACCTTGCAACTCCCAACGTCGGAAGTCTCTCCCATTAGTGAGAATTGATTTAGCGGTGAAGCAACGGTGAGCGTGAAGGAAAGTCACTGCGCGTTACTGTGGATTGCCACAAGACGCGATTGCGCGAGGTGAGGTCAGGGTCGATCAAACGGCGAGCTGCGTCGCCGATTCGGAGAGGCATTGCCGTAAGCTACCATCATGTCCTGGTAGAAAATGTCCGCGATTCGATTGTAGCCGGACCGCGTCAAATGAACGTGGTCGCCCTGGCCGAGACCCTGCGCCACCCAGGTGTTCATGGTGCCGGCTCCGCCCATGACATCGTATGAACTCCAAAACGCCGCACCCGCTTGGAAGGCCGCGCGGCGCTGAGCTTCGATCAGTAACGGCATTCGATTTACCGCGACGGGCAGGTCGCTGCGGTCCGGCGGGCCGAGCACGATCAGCGACGCCTGCGGGGCCGCGCTCTGCAATCTGCGCATAATGCCGGCGAGAAAGCGTTGGTAAGAGGCGACGGTCCAACCGTTGTCGACAACTTCATTGGTGCCGTATTCGAGCACAATCAGATCGGGTTTGCGGTCGGTTAGCACAGCCGCCAGGGCGGGTTGGTTCCAACTGAGGATGCGACTGGCGCGCGCCCCGTTGACACCGAGTACGTCATAGACGACGCCGGGCGCGATGTGCTCCGAAACGATTCCCAAAATGCTGACCTGGCCCTCGCTCATCGTGCGAATTTCGACGCGGTGCCGGCCGTTCGCAGCGGGCGTATCAAAGAAAAGGTGCGAAGCTCCAGGCATTGGCGACGACAGTGACAGCGGAGCATCGAGCACGCTCCGGCCGTCGACCAACACATCGATTCTGCCGCCGCCGGGTTGGCGCACGTAGTACAACTCGAAATGATTGCCGGAGGCCTCGACCCAGGCGCGCTCATTCGGCTGACTTGTGCTCAGAGCGATTCCGGCCGGGCCATAGATTCGATGCGGCGCGATGCGTCCGCCGATTCCCTCAATCGACCAACCCGAAGTTGCGCCGCTCGTGACACCCAGCCGGCGCGTGCTCATCGGATTCTTCGGGACAATCCAGCCGGCGCCGCCATCGCCAAAATCGCCCTGAAAGTGGCGCCGGATATCTGCGGTCATGACGTCTGCGGCCGTATGCGAATCGCCAAAGTGCATGATGCGCACCGGCTCGAGTCTCTGTCGCGATCGCGCATCCGCCAGTGCGCGAAAAAAGTTTTGCAGTGCCGCCGGGTTTTCAATGCCACTCCGGGGCGGCTCGTCGGCGACCGTCACGCGGTTAGAGATGAGATTGAGCGTGAGGAGAGCGAGTAGAAAAATTATCGATAGTTTCCCCATGACCGCAGCCATCATCACGAGGTCGCGGACCTGGGTCAATGTGGTCACCCACACTTTTGAGTCAGAACCGGGAGCGGTAGCGACCGGATCATAAAATCAAGCTGAGTGAAGATCCCGGTCGCTACCGCTCTCGGTTCTGACAGTCAAGTCGTAAATGTGCGGTAAAACTGAATGCCGGAGAATTTCATGCGCGTGGCGCGGCCATCAACCACCGGGCCGAAGCTGATGCGCTCTGGCGACCATTCTTCCGCGCCGGCGCGGAACACACCATCGCCCAGCGGGGTGAGCGGCGTGCCCTCCGCGGTCAGCTTTCCCTTGCGCACGAAGATCCGCGTGCTGCCGAACCACGGGCTGTCGTTGCGGTAATGTCCGGCGTACGCGTCCCATTCTTTCGGATCCTCAAACGTCTTTTGGCCCGCGTAGCGATCGTTTGTAAACCACCGTGCGCCATGAAAAGCCTCCACGACCTTGTCGTGATCGCGTCCGAATTCCAAAAGGAACAATTCGAAGTCTGGATGCTTGACGAAGAAGCGATTGGGCCCGGCGCTCTCCAGGGCGACGCGCTGACTACCAACGGCGAGCCACAGTCTGCTTCGATCCGCTGACAACACAAGTTTCGATCCGTCCGCGGAAGTAAACGTTCCCCCAAAGTCCGCCGCGTTCGGAATCTTATCTGGTGTTGTGGTCGTGCTGGGTGCCGCGGGAAGAGTCTTTCCATCGATCGTCGCTCGCAAAAGATCGAGCGCATACTTCACGACCACGTTCGGCCGGTAACCGGCGAGGTTCGCATTGACTGAGGCGAAAGCGCCGATGCCGCTGGTGAGATCGACGTGAATGGCCGAACTAAACGCGACCATGCCGCCCGTGTGGCGTAACAACATGCGGCCTTCCGTTTCGCTCGTCCAGAGGCCATAACCATAGCTCGCATCTTCGCCCCAGAACGGCGCCTTAATCGCTGGCGCTGAAATCAATTTGAAAGTCTCTTCGCTCACGATTCGATCGCGCTTTGAGCCCTCCATAATAGTCGGGCTGGTGTCCCGGACGGCACCACGATTGAGCAACATCGTCAGGTACTTGCCCATGTCCGTGGCCGTCGACGAGACGCTGCCAGCGCCCTCGCCGAATTCAACCCAGGCCGCTTCGGCCAGCGTTCCACGCAAAGGGAACGGCCGATCGTCAAACATCGGCGCGTAACCAATTGCCATGCGCGGCCGGATCGCGTTCGTGATTACGGGCTCGCTCGACGACATGCCCAGTGGATCAAGCACGCGGCGGCGCAGCACTGCGGCCAGCGGTTGTCGATCAATAGCTTCCAGCACGCGGCCCAGCAGGTCATAGCCAATGTTCGAGTAAGCGAAGTGCTCGCCCGGGGCAAACCCGGTCCACAGCGCCTGATCGAGCCCAATCAATTCAAACGGCACGCCATCCGGCAGTCCCGAAGTATGGCTGAGCAAATGATGGCCGGTGATCGGCGCATACTTCGAATCAATCTTGAGCCAGGGAAGATAAGTCGTAATTGGTTGGCTTGGATCGAACTTGCCTTCTTCGCGCATCTGCATCAGGGAGAGCGCGACAAACGATTTCGAAATGGATCCAATCTCAAACAGAGTGTTGGCTTGCCCCTTCGCGCCGGCCTTCCTATCTGTGAAACCGTAGGTCGAAGCGCGCAGCAGACCTGCGCGCGTGGCCAGCGCCAGTGTCATGCCCGGCGCGCCCACGTCGCGCAGGTGCGCAGCGATGAACTCATCCAACCGCGCGAGCGCCGGCCGGAAACGCTTGGCGTCAGCAAACGTAGCGCTTGCCGGTGTGATTGCAAACGCTGACAGTTGGCCGAGATTCAATTCATTCCAAACCCCGAGCCCGATGCCGGCTTTGATCCCGCTGCCTAACAATTCTCTTCGGGTGATGCGCTGCGACATTGGCGCCTTCTCCAATTAGCGGTGTTTTCGGCGAAAGCGCCGTCCCCAGTGACTGAGAACGGCGCCCGCATTTTGTCGCAAATTAAGTTAACTGACAATCAAATAAGCAGTCGGATCAACGACCCTTAGGCTCGAGGATAATTTCGCGAGCGAGCCGGTCGCCAATTATTTCGCGAATCGCAGCGCGCTCGTTGTAGCCCTTCATCTGAACCTCGTCGTTGCCGACCACCTTTTGGGCGACGGCTTCGGCTTTGTCTTCATTGGCTTCCATCGCGGCCAGACTCTTGTACTCTGTCATCAGCATCAGATTGAACTCGGTGGCCGTGTGGCCTTCGACCGACATCACCTTGTAAGAAAGAATGTTGCCGTCCTTCTTCTGCGCTTCCTGCTCAGCCTTCCACTGGGTGGCCACATAATTCATATATGCCGTGTCCATGCCCGGCTTGATCCTGATGAACGCGATGCTCCAAACACTACCGTTGTGATACGGCCGATTGATCTGAGCAAAGACCGAGATAGCAGCAATCATCAGCACCACCGCAAGCGAACCGAGAGCTATGCGTTTAGTTTTCATTTTGAGACTCCTCATGCCCGTACAAGAATAGCGCTTTGGGGGGCAGCGACGTACGGGATGCTCGCTGTCTGAAGCCGTGAACGCGGCAGGTGAGCGGTTGCCGAGGATTTTCGAATAGCTTGTTGCGAGGGCAATCTATGGGAAAAGCGAAGTCGTGTCAATGTCATTAGGAAAATGAAGCCACAAGACACGGAGAAAGAGCATTGGCCACAGATCAAAACAGATTCTCACAGATACAGGTAAGCAATTCCGATCTGTGTCTATCGGTGTTCATCAGTGGCTGATTCTTGCTTTCTCTCTGTGCCTCTGTCGCTAAGCCGGCAAGCCCTTGCGCGCGATCTCCGCCATGAGTTCGCAGAAGCGATCGAGCTCCGGGAGGGTCGTGTAAAGATTCGGCGTGATGCGCAAGCCCTGGAACTCTTCGTGAACGATCGGCGTCGTGAAGATGTGATGCTTGCTGAACAGATAGCTGCCAATCTTTCCCTGATCCAGTCCTTCGATTTGCACGTTCGCGATCGCGCACATCTGCGCCGGATCGAACGACGTGTTGAAGCGCACCCGAGGGATGTCTTTGAGTTTGTCCATCCAATAGCGCGACAGATAACGCAGCCGGGCTTCTTTGCGTTTGCCGCCGATGCCGTGGTGAAACAGCATCGCTTCGCCGATGGCCAGCTTGGGCGCAGCCGAATGGGTGCCGATCTCTTCGAACTTGCGAATGTCGCTTTTCTGCTTGTCTTCGGCGGCGAACAGCGGCCAGACCCTGGCGATCTTCTCGCGCCTGATGTACAGCAGGCCGGTGCCTTTCGGCGCGTAGAGCCATTTGTGCAAGCTCGTGCCAAAGTAATCGCAATCCAAATCCGGCTGTTTGAAATAGAACTGCGCAAACGAATGCGCGCCATCAACAATCGTCTCGACACCGCGCGCGCGCGCCATTTGGCAGACAGCTTTGACGGGCGTGATCTGGCCGGTGATGTTGATCTGATGGGCGATTTGAATCAAACGCGTGCGCGGAGTGATGGCCCGCTCAAACGCGGAGGTGATTTCGGTAATGTTCTTTGGCGGAATCGGAATCTTGATCAGGTTCAGCTTGATGCCTTCGCGCTGCTCGCGCTGCCGAATCGTCGTCAGCATGCGGCCATAGTCCTGCGTGGTCGTGAGAATCTCGTCGCCGGATTTCAAGTCCATCCCGAGCAGCAAAGTCTCCAGCGACTCGGAAGCGTTGCGCGTGATCGCAATCTCTTCTCGGTCGCAGCCGAACAGTTCTGCCAGCCCGGTGCGAATCGTTTCCGATTGCGGCTCGAGAATCTGCCACATCGTGTACGCGGTGGCGTCCTCCTGCTGCCAGATGTAGCGCACCAGCGCTTCGGTGACGATGCGCGGGCTCGGCGAGACGCCGCCGTTGTTCAGATTGATGATCCCGCGCCATCGCCGCTTGTTCGGGCGTCAGATGCGCGACGCTCCTGGTTGCGGCTTGAATGTTTTTGAGCAACGCGCCGACGCTGGATGAAGAAAGCGCGGCGAGCCCGAGGCCTTTGCCGGTTAAGGAAAGAAAGTTGCGGCGATGAAGTTGAGTTGATGTCATGGTTGAACTCGTCCGTGTTAGCAGCGCGGACATACGCGACGAGGTCAGTACCATCCGCGTAAGCGGATGGGATCATCGCTCAATCCGCGCTCTGACTGAAACTGTTGACTCTAAGACCCACCCGCTGACGCGGGTGGTACTGACTTCCTATCCTGGTATCTCGACTGCATAACCCGCGTTAATCCACGCGCTGGTGCCGCCAGTGACGTTCATTACATTCGTAAAGCCCGCCTGCTGCATGATGCTGGTGGCCGCACTCGAGCGATAGCCGCCGGCACAGATCACCGCGGTCGGTTTCGCCCGGTCGAACCCAAGCACGGGTATGTTTTCTCTCAACGTCGAGAGCGGGGCCGTCACTGCGCGCGGCACGTGACCGCCCTGGTATTCGGCAGGACGACGCACGTCAATGATCTGCAAGTCGCCTTCACGCGGAATTAGATCCTTCAATTCGCTGACCGTGATTTGCGGCACGGCGGCGACTTCAAGGTCCGCCTGGAACCAACCGAGGATCCCACCGCTCAAATAGCCCTTGATGCCTTCGATGCCGACGCGAGCCAGACGCACCTGGGCCTCCTCGACCTGCTCTTCTGAGTCAGCGACGATCACAATCGGCGAGGTCATCGGAATCAGAGATCCGGCCCATGACGCGAACTGTCCGCCGAGCCCGATGTTCAGCGCGCCGGGAATATGGCCGGCGCCGAAATCCGCGGCGGCGCGGACGTCAAGAATCACGTATCCCTCCGCAGCGAGCTTACGAACTTCCGCGGAAGACAGCGCCGACGGCTTGGGCAATCCATTCAAAGCCGGAGCGCCGGCGCGATTGATTTCCGCGTCCTTCGAGAAATACACGGGAGCTTCCGGCAGGTCGATCGTCATCATCCGGACGAAATCGTCTTTGGCCATTGGCTGCAGCGCGTAGTTGATTTTGCGTTGGTGGCCTATCGTCGAAAAAGTTTCCGTCGAAAGGTTTCGTCCGCACATCGAGCCGGCGCCGTGCGCGGGATAGACTTCGACCGCGTCGTCCAGCTTCAATAATTTTTCGTGCAGGCTGTCGTACATCATCGCCGCCATCATCTCTTTGGTGAAACCCTTTGCGCCGGCGAGATCGGGCCGGCCCACATCGCCGATGAAAAGCGTGTCGCCGGTCAGGACCCTCTGCGGTTGACCAGAGACTTCAGTGTCAGTGACCAAAACGCAAATTCCTTCCGGTGTATGGCCCGGAGTTTCCATGATGCGCAGCTTCACGCGCCCAATCGTAAGTTCGTCGCCCTCCTTCACTGCACGGTGCGGGATCATCGCTCCGGCCTTCTGGCCGAAAACGATTTCGGCTCTCGTGCGCGCGGCCAGTTCGCGATGCCCGCTGACGAAGTCCGCGTGCAGATGCGTCTCGATCACATACTTGATCGCCAGATTGTGCGCGGCAGCTTCGTCGATGTACTGATCTACGTCGCGTTGTGGATCTACGACTGCGGCTTCACCATCCGAGCCGATCAGATAAGAAGCATGAGCGAGACAATTGAGATAGAATTGCTTGAAGTACATCGCCGCAGTTTGTCTTGGAGATTGACCCGCAGGATTTTCGCGCAAAACTCTACCGACCGCAAGGATTTCGCGCGAATTGAACGCGCCGCAGGGGAGTGAGCCGTTCTAATTTGGCCTGAGAGTGTCTTGATTCCCAGGTTTGAGAATGGATGACGATCCACGAGGCCACACGAAGCGGCTCGGTTCGTGCGATTTGCTGTGGTTTCGTAGTTCTTTTCTGAGTAATCGAAGGAATACGCAAACCGATTTACTTGACGCCCTCGATACTTTGCTGCGCAATAGTCAGGTACACGTTAATTCGAACGTCGATCGGGTGGATTCCATCCGCCGCGATCTTGGCCCTATCGAAATTCGCCACGGCCAAATACGACAGGGCCATCGCCAGTTGATTCCCGGTCTCGGCAACGGCGTTACCATTCGTCATGATCAATTCGCCGTCCTGATAATACCTTTGGCCAAATCCATTTAGCCTAAGCGCCGACTCGCTGATCTCATTGAATTGATTTACCAGCGGTTCGACAATCTCGAATGCACGATTCGAATCGTATCTGGAAAAAGCCCGGGCAATTTCAAGCAACGCGCGCATTTCCTCCTGGCCTTCAGCCTGGGGGGTGCCTCCAAGCATATTTCGCGCCTGTTCCAGATAAAGCAGCGCCGTGGCCTTTTTCTGATTTGGACCTATCTGATTAGCTATCTGACCAAGTATTTGCGCCCGCTCCCTGGCCGGGTGAAAATTGCTCAAGTTCCGCAGGGCTTCGTCAATCCTTCCTCTGGCAGCGGCGCCGTAGATTGCCTGCTGGTCCAGGTTCTTCAGCGCTTGTTTTCGTTGCATCGGGTTGGCGACGTGATCGGTGATTATTTGCCTCCCGCGCCCAAGATCGCCGGCGGCCGCGGCCTTATTTGCAATCTGCTGATAGAGTTGATCCCGCACCTCTCTCGGCGCCTGACTTACAGTTTCAAGAGCGCTGTCGACGGTGCCGCTGTTGACCGCCGTCTGAAACTGTTGCCACGCTGCGTTTCGCGGATCATTCTGATTGTTAAGCTCGGCGAGTTTCTTCTCGACTGCCGCCGCGCTGCCGGGAGCATAACCCTCCAGGTCAGGGCTCATTTCTTTGAGCGTATTCACCATATTTTGCGCGGCATTCCTCTCCGGCGAATAAACATTACTCGCCAGCGGAGAATAAGAGAGCGCCTCGGCGGCGGTCTTTTGCAAGAGCTGTTGATACTCCTCGTCGGAAATTAGAGTTACCTTCGCCGGCTCGTCACCGCCGCCGCGCTGATTTCTTCTTACGGATCTCACCAGGCGAAGAAAGCTGATCGCCAGGTATGCAGCTTCGGGATGCCTAAGAAATTTCTCAGTTGTCAATTTCGCGGCGATGTCGTGCGCCAGTTTGGCGGCCAGCTCCGGCTCCTTCGGACGTAGGCGATTTAGAGTGTCAACCAAAGTCGATGGATAACCCCTCTTGAGCGTGTCCTCAGCCATTTGAAAGGCGCGCTTCGGATCATTGGCCGCGATTTGGCCTACCAGCGCGAGTTCGAGCTCAAGCTCCTGGTTTGCCTGACTGCTGTCCTGGACTTCGCTCGCGGTCGCCAAGCTGCGGGTTGCTCGAAGAAAGTTCAGCGCCATCTCGGGATCGTGCGTGGTGAGGACGTCGATTACTTCGCGTCTCAGTTGCAGCGCGATTTGAGGGCCTTCGTAATAATCCCAATCGTCATCGCCGCCGATGGTTGCGATGAATTCCTTGACGCTGTCAATTGCCTGCTCCGCCAATTTCGCGGCCCGCTTTTCGTCGGAACTCCATAAGAGCTGCGCCGCTTTGATCTGAAAATGCGCCCGCGTCTGGGGGCGGCGCACTTCTTGAAAGCTCTCGGTAGTTTGGACCAGCAACGCGAGACCATTCGCTTTGAGCACTTCCTGGTTTTTACCGGCTTGCAACTCCTGCTCAGTTGCTTTTCGCAGCTCGACAATCTTAATTTCGTAACGACCGGGCGCCGGGCTTTCGTTCTGACCCAGCGGCAGGACATCGATGCGATACACACCCGCGGCGTTCGCAATCACGGATACATTTTCCGGGCCGTCAGTTCCATTAGGGCTGTCAAACTCACCCAGCCGTTTGCCCGCGGGAGAAAACACGCGAACGACTACATCGATTCCGCGCTGATCGACGACTAGTTGCAGAAGCTGATCCTGTTCGAGGCTGACGCTGTAACTGTGCGTCTGTCCCGCCGACAGAGCCCGCTCGATTGGCGTTCCCGGCTGGATGGATGTGGCCGCCGATTGAGCGCTTAGCTGATCAGCGTTGAAAGGAAAGCTTAGAAACAGCAGGAGCAGGATGCATCGGGCCTTGCGCATTGTCAGAACCCCCTTTTCGGGAAGAACGCGGGCTCGTTACGGATGATGCACGCAACGCGGAAAGAACATTACGACGCCGAGTTGGTCGGAGAATTTCATCAGACTCAAGATTCTTAGGAGAAATTAATAAGGCGAAGGTTGCCTATGGGTTTCCTGGCGGCTTTGCGCCTTCGCGCGAGATCATTTCTCGCAAAAGGCGCCCAGACGCAAGTCAGCGTGGCGCAGGCTTGGTTGATTCCGGCAATTTATAAAACTCGCGCGCCGGTTTCAAGGGCCGCAGCATCCAATAGGGCCGGCGCGTCTGGTCGGGCGAATACTTATCCGCGGGCCGTGTCATTGTCAACCATTTCCGATAGACCTCGCGCGACTTTTCCGTATCGACGTGAATGTCGCCATAGCTGTCCGCGCTTTCGGCTTTGCGCACACGCACGGCCTGATGCCAGCAGTGCATACCGGAAATCGGATCGGGATGCACCGGAAAAGTCAGGTTCTGATGCACGCCGACATCGTTCCACCAGATGCGCAAAGTGTCCGCGTCCTTTGATTCGTAAGGGCTGGCCCCGCTTTCGCGTTCTAATCCCCATTGCGTGCCCTCGTGATCGAGTTTGACCGTAGCCATCATTTGCTTTTGCCCATTCTCGTGAACTTTCCAACGCCCCATGTGATGACTGCACGCGACGATGCCGGGCTTGATGCCTTCGGTTACCCACGCTTTCACGACGAAGTAACCAATCTCAGTTTCCACGCGCACCAGGTCGCCGGTCCGCACCCCGAGCTTCGCCGCGTGCTTCGGGTGCAGCCACAGCGGATTCGTGTGCGCGATTTCATTCAGCCACTTCGCATTAGCGCTGCGCGTGTGAATTTGAATCGGGATGCGGAACGTTGAGATCAGAATCGTTTGATCCGCCTCAAGATTGTCGGGATGGACATGACTCTTGATGTAAGTTGGAATCGCGTATTCATGCCAGCCCCAATCGGCGAGTGTCTTTGAATAGAATTCGAGTTTGCCGCTCGGCGTCGGAAAGCCGCGCTTGATCTCTCCGTCAACTTTCACACCGACGAGTCGGCGACCATCGGCATCGCCATCGGGGCTGGGAATCGGGACGACATTCGGCGACGCAGGTTTCGCCGCGCGCGTAAACACCCGGCCAAAATGATCTTCGGCGACGTCGTCGAGTTCTTCAGCCGGCACTTCTTCTTCGTAGATCGCGCCGACTTTTCTGCTGATCTCAAACGAGCCATAACGCCGCATGAATTCGAGTGGCGTCAGATTCTCTGCCGCCGCTTTCTCAGGCAATCCCGGCACTGAGTTCTCAAAGATCCAGCCGTAGTATTCATCGACGCCGAGACGCTGGCCCGGATTTTTCCTGGATTCAACAAACTGGCGAATGCCAAGCGAGCCGTCGCGGTCGATGCGCCAGGTCAGCTCCATCCAGAATTCGTTTTCCTCCCAAACTTCCCCGGGATTGACTTCGCGCGTGTCGTTCACGTCTTCGCCGTTACGTTGCCGCGCCGCGCGCATCACCGGCTGGCGGAATCCCAGCCACTGCGCGTCGTGCGTTTCGTACGAATGAATGTCGTGACGCTCCGGGCCCAACCCCATCGGCAGAATGTAATCCGCGAAATATGACGTTTCGTTCCACACCGGCGTCAAAGCGACATGACAACCTACTAAGTTCTCATCAGTCAGCGCTTCGATCCATGAGAAGCCGTCGGGATTCGTCCAGACCGGGTTGTAGACGCGCGTGAAATAAGTGTCTAGTTTGCCGCGCCCGTCCTTAAGAAAGTGCGGCAGGAGAAACGACATCTCGTGCATCGCGAGTGGAAACTCGCGCGGCCAGGTTTTTTCGTTCCACATCTTCGGGTGCGGCGGCGTGTGGATCGGCTTTGGCACAAATTTGTTCCACGCGTTCGGAAACACTCCGCCTTCAGTCGCGACCGCGCCGAGCAAAGCGTTCAGCATAAAAAGACAGCGCGCCACCGACCAGCCGTGGCTGATTCCCGAAGTCGCGCTGCGCCAGTTGTGACTTGAGAAACGCGTGCCCGCGGTCGCGACGACTTTCGCAATCTCTTCGAGCGCGTTGGCTTCAACGCCGGATTCCTTCGCGGCAAACTCGAATGTGTACTCCGCATAAACCTCTTTCAGGATTCCTTCAAACTCTTCGAAGTCGGCGCTGTCTGAGCGCCGTAGGCGCGAAATATTTATAGCCTCCGCGATCTCATTGGAGTCTCTTTCGTTGGTTGGCTCGGTGCCTATAAACATTTCGCCGCTACGCGGCTGCTTGTCTGACCTCTGATCTCCGAACTCTGATCTCTGTGCTAAATATTCCTCCCAGTTCCACCAACGCCGCACGAACTCGCGATTGTAAAGACTGTTTTGAATCAGGTAATTCGCGATTGATAACAGAATTGCCGCCTCCGAGCCGGGATAAGGCGAGATGAAATGATCGGCATGCGTCGCGGTGTTTGAAAGCCTTGTGTCAAAGACGATCAGCTTTGCGCCGCTCGCCTTGCCATCGATCACGCGCTGGGCGTGCGGATTGAAGTAGTGGCCGGATTCCAAATGCGCGCTGATTAGAAAGATAACTTTCGCATTCGCGTGATCGGGGCTGGGCCGATCGAGCCCCATCCACAATTGATAACCTTCGCGCGCGCCGGAAGAGCAGATGTTCGTGTGCGAGTTGTGGCCGTCAACGCCCCACGCGGCCAGAATGCGTTCGGTGAATCCATCTTCGCCTGGACGCCCGACGTGATACATGATCTCGTCGCGACGGTCTTCGACGATCGCTTTGCGAATGCGTGCCGCGATTGTATCGAGCACTTCATCCCAACCGACCCGCTCCCATTTTCCTGCGCCGCGCTTGCCCGCGCGCTTCAGCGGATAGAGAATGCGATCGGGATCGGTGATCTGATTCAGTGTCGCCGGACCCTTGGCGCAGTTGCGTCCGCGGCTCCCAGGATTCTCCGGATTGCCTTCGAACTTCTGAACCTGATTAGTTTCTTTGTCGATGTAGGCGAGCAACCCACAAGCCGATTCGCAGTTAAAGCACGTGGTTGGCACCAGCGAGTAGCGCCGCTCCTTGCGTCGCGGCCACGCCTGCGAATCCAGCTCAGTCCAATCATCCCAGCGCTCCTTGGGCGGAAACGCCGCGAGATGAATCCGGCTCGGGCCGGGATAGAAAGTTTCGCCGCCGGAGGTTGAGGCTTTGTTAGAATCGCCAGGTATTAGGTCCGCGTCACGCATTAACCGAAATGCTCCTCTTCTTCACCACCAGAAGACTCATCGTCGTCGACTTCATTTCCCTGGGCCACGTAACGAAGGCTGCCACGAACCGGAGTTGCTTTCTTTTCCTTGGTTCCATGAATTGGCGTGGAGCGCGATTCCGCGAGCAGCTTGACCACCTTAGGGATTAGATCTTCTTCGGAATTTGTAATCTCAGGCGGAGGGTAGAGCGACCGCGCGCGGCTGGTGAATTCAATCAAACGTTCCCAATCATAAGCGGCATAAAATACCACCGGCAGTTTGGCAATCACAGGATCTGTTTGCTTCGTTCTCAGGTGAAGGATGAAATTAACTCCTTCATGAATTGGTATGCCACCAGTCTCTTTGTAAGTGCGGCCCTCGCGCTGGACGTCGGTGATGATCAAATCGAAATCGTTATCCTCTTCAAGTACCCTCGCTGCTTCTTCACTCGAAATCGCCGTCACTACTTCAACGCCCAGCGCACGAAGGAGTCGCCGCTCTCCGACAACGGCGTGTGGGTGATCGTCGATCCAGAGTACACGGCTGCCTCGGATTGCAGCCAGTTGATCTTTTAGACGCGAAAGGTGTTCCTGTACTTTCTTATTCTTGATGCGATCAAGGCTCAGGCCGGCGATTGCGCCCTGTACCTGGGGCTGATCGAGTGAGAGCTCAAGCCCACCCGCCTTGAACGATTTGAGATATTGCAAGGGAATGAGGAGCAGGAGCAAAGCCGACCCAATCAGGATGAAGAAAATGCTGTCCATCCGGCCAGCCAGAGACGCATGAAACGTCAGACGGATGAGTGCCAGAGCAACCAACAACGCCGCGATAATGAGTCGAATTCTTTGATCCTTTGCGTTAGACATCATGACAGACTTGCCCTCAAACCTTACGCCAGTGGCACTGACTGCCCGGCCTGCACGTATGCATGCTCGAACAACATCATTCCACACAAAGCCAACGGCGCGCCGCCCACGCCGATCGATATGCTCACGTAGCCAGGAATCGCGAGCGATGGTAAGGCGCCGCCCAAAACAGACAGCACCAATCCGATCCAGAAATTGCTTTTGTATCGGCCGTGCACCATCTCCCAAACTGCCAGACGCGCATGAGCGGTTGCGTGCGTGAGCGAAACCTCGCCCCAGATCATCAAGACGTGAAGCAGACTCGTCACGGCCAGAATCACCAGCGATGCGAAAACTGTCGGCGGAACTATATCAATGAAGCTGCGTCGCGTACGTGTTGCTTCGAACCAGGCCGAGCTTGTCAAAAGAACTGCCGAGCCGGCAAGCAATG
>WNFG01001465.1_pt1 | contig 19710 bp, 15 predicted proteins | sample 5400431 | NCBI WGS metagenome assembly WNFG01 (sample SAMN13153346, study PRJNA577476) | soil metagenome | isolation source: 120 cm saprolite under Douglas fir tree site 2 hole 3 replicate 2 | place: USA:California | collected 2015-04-18 | reverse complement strand
CCGAGCAGGAGGAGCTGCTCGACGATATCTGCAACGACGTGCTCGGCTACGGCCCGCTCGAGCCGCTGCTCGCGCGCGACGACATCGCCGACATCATGGTGAACGGCGCCGAGACCGTCTACATCGAGGTCGCCGGCAAGATTCAGAGGACTGGCATTCGCTTCCGCGACAATCACCAGCTGTTCAACATCTGCCAGCGCATCGTCAGCCAGGTCGGCCGGCGCGTTGACGATTCCTCGCCGATCTGCGACGCGCGCCTGCCCGACGGCTCGCGCGTCAACGTCATCGTGCCGCCGCTGTCGCTCGACGGGCCCACCCTGACGATCCGCAAGTTCCGGCGCGACAAGCTCACGCTCGATCAGCTGGTCGGGTACGGCACGATCACTCGGGAAGGCGCCGAGATCCTCAAAGTGATCGGCCGCTCTCGCGTCAACACGGTGATCTCCGGCGGGACCGGCTCCGGCAAGACCACCTTGCTCAACATGCTGACCCGCTTCATCGAGGACAGCGAGCGGGTCATCACCTGCGAAGACGCCGCCGAGCTGCAGCTGCAGCAGCCGCACGTAGTCCGGCTCGAGACCCGGCCGCCGAATCTGGAAGGCGAGGGCCAGGTCACCATGCGCGACCTCGTCCGCAACTGCCTGCGCATGCGTCCGGAACGGATCATCGTCGGCGAGGTGCGCGGCGCGGAGGCATTCGACCTGCTGCAGGCGATGAATACCGGCCACGACGGTTCGATGGGCACGCTGCACGCCAACAACCCCCGCGAGGCGCTCGCGCGCCTGGAATCCATGATCACCATGGGCGGCTATTCGCTGCCGTCTCGGACCATCCGCGAGATGATCTGCGCCTCCGTCGACGTGATTATCCAGACGGCGCGATTGCGGGACGGCTCGCGCCGGATCACGCATGTCACCGAGGTGATGGGGATGGAGGGCGACGTCATCATCACCCAGGACCTGTTCGTCTACGAGATTCTCGGCGAGGACGCCAAAGGCAACGTGCTGGGCCGGCATCGCTCGACCGGCATCGGACGGCCGCGATTCTGGGACCGCGCGCGCTATTTCGGCGAGGAGCATCGGCTCGCCGCCGCGCTCGACGCCGCCGAGGTCGCCGGCGAGCCCCTGAAGCTGTGAGGCGGGGAGCGCAATGCCGCTGCAAACGCTTGTCGTGTTCCTGCTCGGAGCTGCCGCGGCCGGCGGCCTGCTCTGGGTGTTCCTCTATCCGCTCCTGTCCGGCGAGCGGCAGGCGGAAAAGCGCCAAGCGAGCGTGGCACGGCCGGAGCGAGCCAGCCGCGCGGCGAGCGCGCGCGGCGCCACGAAATCGCGACGCGAGCAGGTTGAGGAGAGCCTCAAGGAACTCGAGCTGCGTAAGAAGCGGAGCAGGAATCCGGCCCTCCCGCTGCGGCTCGCGCAGGCCGGACTGAGTTGGTCGCCGCGCCAGTTCTACCTGATCAGCGCCACGCTCGGGCTTTGCGTGATCGGCGGCGCGCTTCTCGTCGGCGGCGGGCTGCCGGCCTCGGTGGTGCTGGGGCTGGTGGCCGGCTTCGGCCTGCCGCGCTGGATCCTCGGTTTTCTCAAGAAACGCCGGGAAAGACGGTTCCTGAACGTATTCCCGGACGCGGTCGACGTGATCGTCCGCGGCGTGAAGGCCGGCCTGCCGCTCGGGGATTGCCTGAAGATCATCGCCAATGAAGCGCAGGAACCGGTCAAGAGCGAGTTCCGCTCGATCGTCGAGACCCAGGCCATCGGCATGCCGGTCGGGGAAGCCTGCCTCAAGCTCTATGAAAGCGTTCCGCTGCCGGAACCGAATTTCTTCGGCATCGTGGTCTCGATCCAGCAGAAATCCGGCGGCAACCTTTCCGAGGCGCTCGGCAATCTGTCGCGTGTGCTGCGCGACCGCAAGCGCATGCAGGCCAAGATCCGGGCGATGTCGATGGAGGCCAAGGCGTCGGCGGCGATCATCGGCGCGCTGCCGCCGGTGGTGATGCTGCTCGTGTACATCACCAGCCCGAATTACATCGAGCTTCTGTGGACGGCGCCGGTCGGCCGCATGATGCTCGTGGTCTCCGCCATGTGGATGATGACGGGCGTATTCGTCATGAAGAAGATGATCAATTTCGATTTCTGATGTGGCGCCATGATCGAATTCCTGCTCGAGAAAATGTCGGATGCGCGGTTCCTGGCCACGCTGTTCGCTGCCGTCGGCGCGGCCGCGACGGTGCTGACGCTGGCGATGCCGCTGCTCGCCCGCGACGACCTCCATCGCCGGCTCAAGGCGGTGGCGATCGAGCGCGAGAAGCTGCGTCAGCGCGAGCGGGAACGGCTGGCGCGCGGAGAAAAGGCCAGTCTGCGGCAATCGCCCAAGCAATACATGAAAACCGTGGTGGAGCGCTTCAACCTGGCGAAATGGCTGGGTCAGCAGGAGGCGCGGGAAAAGCTGATCCAGGCCGGCTACCGCGGCCAGGCGGCCTATATCACCTATCTGTTCTTCCGGATGGTGGCGCCGGTCGCGATCCTGATCTTCTCGCTGTTCTACCTGTTCGTGGTGGTCGACGTCGAGCAGCCGGCCCTGATCAAGATCGCGGTCTGCCTGATCGCCGCCTATTCCGGCGTGCACGTTCCCTCGCTCTACCTGCAGAACAAGATCACCCGGCGGCAGCTCTCGATCAAGCGCGCGTTTCCCGACGCGCTGGATCTGCTGCTGATCTGCGTGGAATCCGGCATGTCGGTCGAAGCCGCGTTCCGCAAGGTCGCCCAGGAGATCGGCACGCAGTCGATTCCGCTGGCCGAGGAATTCACGCTGACGACCGCCGAGCTTTCCTATCTGCAGGACCGCCGGCAGGCCTATGAGAACCTGGCAAAGCGCGTCAACCTCGAGGGCGTCAAGGCGGTATGCGTCGCGCTGCAGCAGGCGGAGCGCTACGGCACTCCGCTCGGCCAGACCTTGCGGGTCATGGCGCAGGAGAACCGCGACATGCGCATGATGGAGGCGGAGAAGAAGGCTGCCGGCCTGCCGCCCAAGCTCACCGTGCCGATGATCCTGTTCTTCCTGCCGGTGCTGTTCGTGGTCATCCTCGGGCCCGCGGCGATCCGGGTGCTCTCGATGCCGTAATGGCGGCGGGAGGCCGCGGCACGAGGCCGCGCCGAGAAATCCCTACGATCCGCTCGACGCCGCCGCGACGGCGCTGGTGCGGCCGAGCTTCTTCCAGTCGCTCTTGCCCGAGAGCATCTCGCGCAGATAGGCGACGTTGGCGGCGGCCGCCTCGGGCGGCAGGTCGGCGCGGGCAATCTCCTCCGCCTCCTGATAGCGGCCCTGCAATCCGACCACCAGCGCCAGATTCTGGCGCACGCGCCCCTCGGCGTCGGGCCGTGCCGCCGCGCGGCGGAGAATGGTCTCGGCCTGCTTGAGATCCTTGGCAAGCGCGTAGGACAAGCCCAGGTTCGAGAGCACCGCGGGATTCTCGGGAGCGAGCTTCAGGGCGCTGGCGTAATAGCGGCGCGCTTCCTCGTGCCGCCCCATCTGGTCGAGCACCGCCCCTTGCACCGACAGGAGGCGCCAGTCCGGCTGATCCGGCGTGTGCGCCCGGCCCAGGATCTCGAACGCCTGGGCATAATTGCCGGCGTCGGCCAGCGCCCTGCCGTAGGCGCCGAGCACGGCCTTGTTGCTGGGATGCTTGATCGAGGCCTGCTCCAGCACCGCCGAGGCTTGGGCGCGCTCGCCGATGGCGCGCAGCGCCGCCGCATACCTGATGGCGGCGTCGGGATTGCCCGCATTGGCGCGGTAGAGCGCGCCGGCGGCGTCGAGCTCCCGGCGCGGCTCGCCATCGTTCGGGGCGCCGACGGGAAGCGACGAGGCAAGTCCCACGCTGCCCGTCGTGTCCGCACTCGTCGTCGGGTGCATCGTCTGGCAGCCCGCCGCGGCCACGGCAAGGAACGCGAGCGCGAGCACGGGCGGACCAAACGGCCGCGGGCACAGAAATGGGGCCATGATCTCGTCCCACCCGGGCGAGCAGACGCGCCGCCGGGCAGGTCCAGCAATAATCCGTTAACCCTAATACCCGGTTAACCGACCGGGTCGCCCGCTTTCCCGCGATCGGACGCCGTGTTAGAGGGCGAGCCTCGCCACGGGAAATCTCCATGCATCCGGCCTTCGCGACGCGCAGCGGGACCGCCGTCCCGATCTGGTTCGTCACCGATGCGACCTGGCCGGCGCTGCGGCATGCCCTCGATGCGCCCGCGCGAAGCTTCGCCGACGCGTCCGGCTTCGAGCCGAAGCCGGCGCAATGCCTGCTGCTCCCGGGAGCCGGCGGAATTTCGGGCGTGCTGTTCGGGCTCGAGCCGGCCGGGAAGCCGCCAGGAGACCCGTTTCTGGCGGGGCGGCTGCCCGCGCTGTTGCCGGCCGGGACCTATCGGTTCGGCAATTCGCTCCCGGACAGCCGGCTTGCCGCACTCGCCTTCGCACTCGGGTCCTACCGGTTTGCGCGCTACCGCAAAGCGGAGGCAAAGGAGATCCGGCTCGAGCTGCCTGAAGGCGTCGACGGCGCCGAGCTTTCCCGCATCGTCGAGGCGGTCGCGCTCGCCCGCGATCTCGTCAACACGCCGGCGAACGATCTCGGCCCGGCCGAGCTCGAAGCGGCCGCGCGGGCGCTTGGTGCGCGTCACGGCGCGGCGGTGCGCACGATCGTCGGCGAAGCGCTGCTGGCCGAGAACTTGCCGCTGATCCACGCGGTCGGCCGCGCCTCCTGCCATGCGCCGCGCCTGATCGATCTCACCTGGGGCGACGCCGCGGCGCCCAAGGTCACGATCGTCGGCAAGGGCGTCACCTTCGACACCGGCGGGCTCGACATCAAGGCCGAGAGCGCGATGCTGATCATGAAGAAGGACGTGGGCGGCGCCGCCAGCGCGCTGGCGCTCGCCCATATGGTGATGGATCGCGGCCTTGCGCTGCGGTTGCGCGTGCTCGTCCCGGCGGTCGAGAACGCGATCTCGGGCTCGGCGTTCCGGCCGCTCGACATCTATCCCTCGCGCAACGGGCTTTCGGTGGAGATCGGCAATACCGACGCGGAGGGCCGGCTAGTGCTCGCCGACGCGCTGGCGCTGGCGGACGAGGAAGCGCCCGAGCTCGTGTTCGATCTCGCGACGCTCACCGGCGCCGCCCGGGTCGCACTCGGGCCCGACTTGCCGCCATTCTACACCGAGGACGATGCGCTTGCGGCCGAGCTCCTGGCCTGCGCGGCGGTCGAGAACGATCCGCTGTGGCGCATGCCGCTGTGGCGCGGCTACGAGCCGATGCTGGAATCCAAGATCGCGGACATCAAGAGCACCGGCACCGGCGGCTTCGCGGGCTCGATTACCGCCGCGCTGTTCTTGCGCAAATTCGTCGCGGCGGCGAAAAGCTGGGCTCATTTCGACGTCTATGCCTGGACTCCCGCGGCCAAGCCGGGCCGCCCGGAGGGCGGCGAGTGCCAGGCCGCCCGCGCGCTGTATGCGCTATTGGCCTCCCGCTACGACCATTGATCGCGGCGCTTGCGGCGCGGCGCGCGGGAGAAAATACTCCGCATCCGAAACGATCCCCCTTGCCGTCGGCGCTCGCGCCCGCGGCATCGAAGCGGTCCGGAGGATGCGATGGCGGTCGAGATCCGGCCGGCGCAGGCGCTGAAACTGCTGCACGATTTTTCCTATGCGCTGGTGACCGACCGGCAGCCCGACCTTTCGCCGCGCCAGCTCACGATCCTGCTCACGATCTATCTCGATCCCCCGCCGCACAATGTCCGCGGCCTGGCCAGGAAGCTCAAGGTGACCAAACCCGTCATCACCCGCGCGCTCGACACCATGGGCAAGCTCGGTCTGGTCGCGCGCCGGCGCGACGACGCCGATCGCCGCAACGTGGTGATCCAGCGCACCGTCAAGGGCGCGCTTGCGGTCGAGCAGCTCGGCGATCTCCTGGTGCGCACCGCCAAGGGACTTTCGCGGTGACGCATTTCGATCCGCGGCTGACCCCGGCCCGGCCCGACCTCGCCGCCCGGCATCTGCAGGGGAAAGTCGAAGCGGCGCATTTCGTCGAGGGCGAGCGCTACGAGGTCATCGACGCACAGGCGTCGGTGCGGGGCGCGCCCGCGCCCGACGCTGCGCTCGAGACCGAGGCGCTGATGGGCGAGCACGTCATGATCTACGAAACCACCGAGGAGGGTTTCGCCTGGGGCCAGCTCGAATCCGACGGCTATGTCGGCTGGCTGCCGGCCAGTTCGCTCGCGCCACCCGGTCCCGCACCGACGCATCGGGTCGCGGCGCTCCGCACGCTCATTTTCCCCGGGCCATCGATCAGGCTCGCGCCGCTCGCGGCGCCCTCGCTCGGGTCGCGGCTCGCCGTCGTGCGCGAACAGGATCGCTTCGCAGTGACGGCGGCGGGCGGCTTCGTCCCGGCAAATCATCTCGCGCCGCTGCAGCGCTTCGAATCGGATTTCGTCGCGGTCGCGGAGCGCTTTCGCGGCGTGCCGTATCTGTGGGGCGGCAAGACCAGCTTGGGCCTCGATTGCTCCGGGCTGCTGCAGGTCGCGCTGCAAGCCTGCGGCATTCCCGCGCCGCGCGACACCGACCTGCAGGAACGGGCGCTGGGCGCTGCCGTCGCGCCGGACGCCGCATTCGGCAATCTGCGGCGCGGTGATCTCCTGTTCTGGCCCGGCCACGTGGCGATCGCGCGCGACCGCGACACGCTCGTCCACGCCAACGCCTTTCACATGATGGTCGCGATCGAGCCGACCGCGGACGCCATCGCCCGCATCCGCGCCAGCGGGAGCGAGGTCGCGTCGGTGCGGCGCCTCTGACTACCTGTTGGAAGCAGACATAGCGGCAGACGCGCGTTTGCCGCCACGGCAGCGCATGCGGGATCAACCGGGTCAATCGGATCGAAAATTAGCGTCCGTCGGGACCCTTCGCCGCGCGTCATCCATTCTCGGTTCGGAGCGGCCGGCATCGGATCACAGCGTCGATGCCAGCATTTGGGTGCGCTGGTCCAATGGTCGTCACCTTGCCGCTCGGCTTCGTGGCGGCGGGGCGCCGCGATTTCCGGGCCGAAGGACGCCGCGACCCTGAATTGGATGGTACTCTGCGCGCCGTGCCGCCGGCGTTTTGGGGCGATGGAGGTCCGAATGACGAGGTCGCGCTGGATCAACGCCTTGATGACCGGGGTGGTGCTCGGACCGGTCGCCGTTATCGCCACGCTGGGCGCCGATGCGCCAGGTGCGGCGGAGACCAGCTTGACGCTCTCGCCCAAGGCACTGGAGGAAATTGCGCAGGTCGAGGCCGAGATCGACCGCATCGAAGCACAGGCGCTCGAGCGGCTAGGCGCGCCGCCGGATAATCAGGTCCAGCAAATCGAGCTGCTCGGCAAGTTGATGCTGTACGACAAGCACCTCTCGGTGAACCGCAATGAAGCTTGTGCTTTCTGCCACATGCCCGAGACGGGTTTCACCGGTCCCGTGTCGGAACTGAACCGGACCACCGGCGCCTATCCCGGTTCGGTGCGCACACGATACAGCGACCGCAAGCCCCAAACGCACGCGTACGCGCCGCTTTCGCCGGTTCTGCACTACAACCCCGGCCAAGGTGATCTAGTCGGCGGCAATTTCTGGGACATGCGTGCGACCGGGCGCCGGTTGGGCAATCCGGCGGCCGAACAGGCGCAGGGGCCGCCGACCAACCCCGTGGAAATGGGCCTGGCCGATATCGCATGTGCGGTTTATCGCGCCTCGCAGCGCCCCTATCGCGCCCTCTTCGAAAGGGTGTGGGGACCGCAGGCATTCGCGGTCGCGTGGCCCAACGACGTGGAGCAGGTCTGTGCCCGGCCGGGGCCCCCATCCGCCGGCGATCCGACGCCGGTCCATCTCGGCGAGCTCGATCGCGGCCGGGTCGGCGCGACGTTCGATCAGATGGCGCAGGCCATCGCCATGTATGAGGCCTCGGCCGAGGTGACGGCCTTTACCTCGAAGTTCGACGCAGTGCTCGCCAACAAGGCGCAGCTTACCCCGCAGGAGCAGGCGGGCTACGACCTGTTCCGCGTCAAGGCCCGATGCAACGAGTGTCACCGCGACGGCGGGCCCGGCGAGGATCCGCTGTTCACCGATTTCACCGCCAGCAATATCGGCACCCCTGCCAATCCGCGGCTTCCTTACTATGCGGAAAATCGCCCCGACGCACTGGGCTATGTCGCCAATCCGGCAGGACCGTCATTCGTCGATGGCGGCGTCGGCAGTTTCCTCACCAAGGGCCATCTGCTCAGCCAACCCTCCGTGGCAGATTCAAGATGGGTCAAGTTCGCGCCGGACAACCAGGCGCGCTTCCAAGTGCCGACGCTGCGCAATGTAGACAAGCGGCCCTATCCAGCCTTCGTCAAAGCGTATGGACACAATGGATATTTCACCAGCCTGAAGGCAATCGTGCATTTCTACAATACGCGGGACGTCCTGCCGCGCTGCCGGCCCAACGACCCCGGCGAAGGTACGACGTGCTGGCCCGCACCGGAGTCGACCGACAACATGAACACCAAAAAAATGGGGCGGCTGGGCCTGTCGGACGCGGAGGAGGATGCGCTCGTGAGCTTCATGCAGACGCTGACGGACGGCTTCATGCCTCGGTAAGGTGCGTCGCCCGGCGCGTCGGCGTTGAGAGGGAAAAATATGCCGCGACCTGTGAGATCCGTTTCTTGTGCGCCTCGAGATCAGATCTCTTGCTGTGCTCAATATCCCGCCGTGCGGTCGACCACGTGCTCGAGCGGCAGCCCGCGCTCGAAGCGCTCAATCTGCGTGAGCACGTTCTTGGCCAATGCGCGCGGGTCGGAGACCCCGGCATTGTGCGGCGTGATGATCACGTTCGGATGATTCCACAGCGGGCTCTCGCGCGGCAGCGGCTCGGTCGGGAACACGTCGAGGCTCGCGCCCGCGAGCGAACTCTCCTCGAGCGCAGCGAGAATATCGGCGTCGACCTGCAGCATTCCCCGCCCCGCGTTGATCAGATAGGCACCGCCGAGCGCGCCGTCGCGCTTGAGCTTGCGCAACAATGCCAGGTTCAGAATGCCTTCGGTCGCCGGCGTGTGCGGCAACAGGCAGACCAGGATCTCGGTGCGGGCGAGAAAGGCGTCGAGGCCGTTCTTGCCGTGGAACGTCTCGATGCCGGCGAGTGATTTTTCGGTGCGGCTAAACCCCGCCATCCGAAAGCCGATCCGGGCCAGCAGTTCGGCGGCTTCGCTTCCGAGCACGCCGAGCCCCAGGATCCCCACAGCGACTTCGCTCGCCGCGGGCTGCGCATGCTCGTGCCAGATTTTTTCGCGCTGCTGCGCCCGGTAGAGCCGCAAGCGGCGATGATGCAGGAGTACGTGCAGGACCACGTACTCGCTCATCCGCGCCGTGAGATCCCGGTCCACCACGCGGACGAGAGGCACCGCCGGCAGCAGCGGATCGCCGATGAGGTGATCGACGCCGGCGCCCAGCGAGAAAATCGCCTTCAGATGCGGGAATTGCGCGAAAAGGCCCGGCGGCGGCTTCCAGGCGCACACATAGCCGACCTCGGCGGGATCTCCGGCGCGGTCGGGCCAGATTCTCACTTCGCGGCGCGGCGCCAGCGCCAAAAATCGCGCCTGCCATTCCGCCGGATCCCATCCGGCTCCGGTCATGGCCAGCAGGATCGCCGACATGCCGCCCGTCCCCGGGGAATCTATTGCGCCACCACGCCCTCGGCGGCGGTCTCGAGGTTGAACGCGGCCGCGAACAGCGCGCGGGTGTAGTCGGTCTTCGGCCGCGCGAACAGCTCGGCGGCCGGACCCTCCTCCACGACCTTGCCGTGGCGCATGACCACGACGCGGCTCGCCAGCGCCGCCACCACGCGCAGATCATGCGAGATGAACAAATAAGTGAGCTCGCGGCGCTTCTGCAGCGCGCGCAAGAGGTCGACGATCTGCGCCTGGATCAGCATGTCGAGCGCGCTGGTCGGCTCGTCGAGCACGATGAAGGTCGGCTCGAGCACCAGCGTGCGCGCCACCGCGATGCGCTGGCGCTGGCCGCCGGAGAACTCGTGCGGATAGCGGAACCGCGTTTCCGGATCGAGCCCGACCTCGACCAGCGCCCGGATCACCCGCTCCTCGCGCTCCGCCTTCGGCATGCCGGGGTGATGTACCCACAGGCCTTCCTCGATGACGTCGGAGAGCGACATGCGCGGCGAGAGCGAGCCGTAGGGATCCTGGAACACGATCTGCATGTCGCGCCGGAACGGCAGCATGCCCTTGAACTTGAGCCCCTGCAGCGGCTTGCCCATGAACACGATCGGGCCCTGCGAGGAGATCAGCCGCAGGATCGCGAGGCCCAGCGTGGTCTTGCCGGAGCCGGATTCGCCGACGACGCCGAGCGTCTCGCCCTTGCGCACCTCGATGCTGACCCCGTCGACCGCCTTGATGTGGCCGACCGTGCGCCGCAAAAACCCGCGGCGGACCGGGAACCACACCTTGAGGTCATCGGTGCGAATCACCGCCGGGGCGCCCGGCTGCAGCGGCGCGGGATCGGGCTTCGGCTCGGCCGCGATCAGCTCGCGCGTATAGGGATGCTGCGGATCGGCGAACACGTCGGCAACCGCGCCCTGCTCCACGATCCGGCCCTGGCGCATCACGCAGACGCGCTCGGCGGTCTTGCGCACGATGCCGAGATCGTGGGTGATGAACAGCACCGCCATCCCGAGTCGGGCCTGCAGATCCTTGATCAGCTTGATGATCTGCGCCTGCACGGTGACGTCGAGCGCGGTCGTGGGCTCGTCCGCGATCAGCAAGTCGGGCTCGTTGGCGAGCGCGAGCGCGATCATCACGCGCTGGCGTTGGCCGCCGGAGAGCTGGTGCGGATAGCTCGGCAGCCGCGATTGCGGATCGGGAATGCCGACCTGGGCGAGCAGCTCGACGACCCGCGCCCGCGCCGCCCCCCCGGTCACGCCGGCGTGCAGCTCCAGCACTTCGGCGATCTGCCGCTCGACCGTGTGCAGCGGGTTGAGCGAGGTCATCGGCTCCTGGAACACGATGGTGATGTCGTTGCCGCGCACGTGCCGGATCTCGCGCTCCGATAGCTTCATCAGCTCGCGGCCCTTGAAGCGGATCGAGCCCGAGGGATGCCGCGCGGAGCCGGGCAGCAATTTGAGGATCGACAGCGCGGTGACCGATTTGCCGGACCCGGATTCGCCGACCAGCGCCACGGTCTCGCCCGGCTTGATGTCGAACGAGACGCGGTCGGCCGCCAAGAGCTCGCGCTCGCCGTGACGGAATGCGACGGAGAGATCGCGGATGGAAAGGAGCGAATCGGTCATGTCCGCTGCAGCGCTCATCGCCGATCCCATTCTTCACGCAAAGCGCGAATGTGCGCGACGACTGCCTCGCCGGAGGCGAAATGCGACCGGCAAAGCCGTTTGAACCGCGAGAAATGCCCTTCCGGCCTCGCAGGCTCGACTTCGGGCGCGGAAGGCGAGAGCGAGAACAGTTTTGCAACAGTTCGCATAAACCGGCACCAACATATGTACTTTGCAAGCCGCATTACGCAAACGCCTTCCTGGGATCGAACGCATCGCGCACCGCCTCGCCGATGAAGATCAGCAGCGACAGCATGATGGCGACCGCGAAGAACCCGGTGAGCCCGAGCCAGGGCGCCTGCACGTTGGCCTTGCCCTGCGAGAGCAGCTCGCCGAGCGAGGGCGAGCCCGGCGGCAGCCCGAAGCCCAGGAAATCGAGCGCCGTCAGGGTCATCACCGAGGAGGAGAGGATGAACGGCAGGAACGTCATGGTCGCCACCATGGCGTTGGGCAACAGATGCCGAAACATGATTTTCGGATTGGAAACGCCGAGCGCGCGCGCGGCCTGAACGTATTCGAAATTGCGCCCGCGCAGGAACTCGGCACGCACCAGCCCGACCAGCGCCACCCAGGAGAACAGCAGCAAAATCCCGAGCAGCACGAAGAAGCCCGGCACCAGCACCGAGGAGATGATCAGCAGCAGATAAAGCGAGGGAATCGAGGTCCAGATCTCGATGAAACGCTGGAACAGGAGATCGGTCCAGCCGCCGAAATAGCCCTGCACGGCTCCGGCCGCCACGCCGACGATCGAGGAGATCACGGTCAGCACCAGCCCGAACAGCACCGAGATGCGGAAGCCGTAGATCAGCCGCGCCAGCACGTCGCGGCCCTGGTCGTCGGTGCCGAGCCAGTTCCACTCGAGGTCGGCGCAGCCTCTCAGCCCTTTGCGCTCGACCACCGGCTGACACTCCTTCTCGGTGAGCAGCCAGGTCGGCTTCGACGGCGCCGGGGTGGGCAGATCGAGATTATGGGTGTCGTAGGAATAGCGGATCGGCGGCCATACCATGTAGCCGGCGCTGTCGGAGATCAGCTTCTGCACGTAGGGGTCGCGATAATCCGCCGCGGTCTCGAACTCGCCGCCGAACGCGGTCTCGGTATAGGTGAACAGCGCCGGAAAATAATAATGGCCGGCGTATTTCACCAGGAACGGCTTGTCGTTGGCGATGAATTCGGCGAACAGCGAGAGCAAGAACATCGCCGCGAACAGCCACAGCGACCAGTAGCCGCGGCGGTTCGCCTTGAAATTCTGCCAGCGCCGCTTGTTGATCGGCGAAACGCGGATCCCGCCGGCACGCGGCGGCGCGGCGACGCCGAGCGGGGTGATGCCGCTCGTCTCCTGCACCTTCGGGCTGATCGTCGCATCCATTTCAGACTTCCCGGGTCTCGAAATCGATGCGCGGATCGACCCAAGTATAGGTGAGATCGGAGATCAGATTCACGGCGAGCCCGATCAGCGAAAAAATGTAGAGCGTGGCGAACACCACGGCGTAGTCGCGGTTGAGCACGCTCTCGAAGCCGAGCAGGCCGAGCCCGTCGAGCGAGAAGATGATCTCGATCAGCAGCGAGCCGGAGAAGAACGCGTGGACGAATGCGCCGGGGAACCCGGCGATGACCAGCAGCATGGCATTGCGAAAGATGTGGCCGTAGAGCACCTGGTGCTCGCTGCAGCCCTTGGCGCGGGCGGTGAGCACGTATTGCTTGCGGATCTCGTCGAGGAACGAGTTTTTCGTCAGCATGGTCATCGTGGCGAAGGCGCCGAGCGACATGGTGAGGATCGGCAGGGTGAGGTGCCAGAAATAATCGAGAATCTTGCCCCACCACGGCAGGCTGTGCCAATTTTCCGAGGTGAGGCCGCGCAACGGGAAGAAGTCGAAGAACGAGCCGCCGGCGAACAGCACGATCAGCAGAATGGCGAACAGAAATCCGGGGATGGCGTAACCGACCACGATGACCCCTGAGGTCCAGGTGTCGAACCGCGAGCCTTCGCGGATCGCCTTGCGGATGCCGAGCGGGATCGAGATCAGATAGGTCAAGAGCGTCATCCAGATGCCGAGCGACATCGAGACCGGGAGCTTCTCCTTGATCAGATCGAGCACGCGAACGTCGCGGAAATAGCTCTTGCCGAAATCGAACCGGCTGAAGTTCCACAGCATCAGGAGGAAGCGCTCGTAGGCCGGCTTGTCGAAACCGAACTGCTTTTCCAGGCTCTTGATGAATTCCGGATCGAGCCCCTGGGCGCCGCGATATTTGGAGTTGATCACCTCGGATCCGGCCGCGCCCTGGAACTGATTACGGGCCGCAAAATCGCCGCCCGCCGATCCCGAGATGCGCGAGGTCGCGCCGGTATCCTGGCCGCTGATCTTGGCGATCATCCGCTCGACCGGGCCGCCCGGCGCGAACTGCACCACCAGGAACGACACCAGCATGATCCCGAGCAGCGTCGGGATCATGAACAGGATGCGTCGGGCGATGTAAGCGCTCATCTCCTCCGTCCGATCGGCGCCGGCTCAGCCGGCGCGCTCGAGTTTCGCGGCCTTGCCGCGATCGTACCACCAGGTCTCGGGAACGCCGCGCGCGTAGCGCGGATTTGCCGCAGGCCGCGCGAACACGTCCCAATAGGCGTACCAATGCGTCGGCTTGTACCAGTGCGGAATCCAGTATCGCCCGCAGCGGATCACGCGGTCGAGCGCCCGGCAGGCGCTCACCATCGCAGCTCGGGTGTCGGCCCCGATGATCTTGTCGATCAGGGCGTCGATCACCAGATCGGCGATCCCGGCGAGGTTCTGCGAGCCCTTCAGCGTCGCCGCGGCGGAAGACAAATACGAGCGCAGCGAATCGCCTGGCGTCGTCGAGAAGCTGAAACGCTCGACCGTGATGTCGAAATCGAACTGGTCGACGCGGGCGCGATACTGCACCGGGTCGACCAGCCGCAGCGTGGCCTCGATGCCGAGCACGCCGAGATTCTTGATGAACGGCATGTGGTGCGGCTCGAGCCCGGGCTCGTCGATCAGGAATTCGATGGCGATCGGCTCGCCGCGCGCGTTGACCCGCTTGCCGCCCTTCACCGCCAGGCCGGCTTGCTGCAACAGCTGGTTCGCCTTGCGCAGCAGGCTGCGGTCCTGGCCGGAACCGTCGGAGACCGGCGGCACGAAGGGCTCGCCGAATACTTCCTCCGGCAGGGTGCCGCGGAACGGCTCGAGCAAGGCAAGCTCTTCCGGACCGGGCTTGCCGGCCGCCATCATGTCGGAATTCTGGAACACCGAATGGGTGCGCTCGTAGGAGCCGTACATGATGGTCTTGTTGGTCCATTCGAAGTCGAAGGCGTCGATCAGCGCTTCGCGCAGGCGGGGATCCTTGAACTTCTCCCGCCGGGTGTTGATGAACCAGCCCTGCGCGCCCGAAGGCGTGTCGTCGGGCATCACTTCCCGCTTCACGCGTCCGTCGCGGATCGCCGGGAAGTCGTAGCGCGTCGCCCAGATCCGCGAAGTGAATTCCTCCCGGAACAGATAGTTCTTGGCGGTGAAGCCCTCGAAGGCGACGTCGCGGTCGCGGTAGTACTCGAAGCGAACCACGTCGAAATTGTTGTGGCCGCGCGCAACGGGCAGCTCGGCGCCCCACCAGTCCGCGACCCGCTCGTACTCGATGAAACGCCCGGGCTCGAAGCGGCCGACCTTGTAGGGGCCGGAGCCGAGCGGCACCTCCAGGCTGGTCTCGTCGAACGTGCGGCCGGCATAATAGGCGCGGGAGAAGATCGGCAGCGTGGCGAGGAACAGCGGCACGTCGCGCGCGCGCTTGTCGGCGAACCGCACGACCAGCGTTGCCGCATCCGCGGCCTGCGCGTCCTCGAAATCGCGCAGGAACTGCCGGATGATCGGGTGTCCCTTGGCTTTGAGAGTCGTGAGCGAGAACGCCGCGTCGTGCGCCGTGAGCGGCGAGCCATCGTGGAATCGCGCCGCCTCGCGCAGCAGGAATTTGTAGGTGCGCCGGTCTGGCGAGATGCGCACGGCGCGGGTGGCGAGCCCATAGACCGCGTCCGGCTCGTCGGCCGCGCGCGCCATCAGGCTGGCGAACGTCAGCTCCATTCCCTGCGCGCCGTCGCCCTTGAGGATATAGCTGTTGAGCGAATTGAAGGTGAGGAAGGATTGGTTGTACTGCCGCTCCGGACCGACCTGGGAAAACATGCCGCCCTTCGGCGCGTGCGGGTCGACGTAGCCGAGGTGGGTAAAATCCGCCGGATATTTGAGGTCGCCGAACGCGGAGAGCCCGTGAGTCTCGGTCTCGGCGCCGGCCTCGATCGCCGCGAGCCGGCGCGCGGGGCCGAGCGCAAGCACGCCTGCCCCGAGCGCCAGCACGTTGCGGCGCGTGAGCGTCCGCCCGGCGCCAGACCGCCGGGCCGGCATGCGGTCGAGCCCGCCGCGCACTAGCGCGTCCCGACCTTGGTGGCGCGATCGCTGTCCCACCACCAGACCCCGGGGAAATCCGGCTCGTTGTAGCGCGGCAGCCGCTGCGGCCTGCCGAACCGGTCCCAGCGTGCGGTTCGCGCCTTGTCATAGGTCCATTGCGGCACGACGTAGAAATTCCACAACAGCACGCGATCGAGCGCCCTGGTTGCGGCGACGAGCTCGGCGCGGTCCTTGGCGAAGATGACGCGGCCGATGAGCGCATCGACCGCTTCGTTCTTGATGCCGATGAGATTGCGCGACCCGGGCATGTCGGCCGCCTGGGATCCCCAATAGCCGCGCTGCTCGTTGCCCGGCGAGAGCGATTCCCCCCACGACGCGATGATCATGTCGTAATCCCATTGCCGCAGCCGGTTCTGGTACTGGACCTCATCGACCGTGCGGACGCTCACGGCCATGCCGAGCCGCTCGAGCGAGGGCCGATAGAACAGCACGATGCGTTCGTAGCTCGGATCGTCGACCAGGATCTCCAGGTTCAGCTGCTCGCCGGTCGCGGCATTCACCAGCTTGCGGTCGCGAATCTCGTAGCCGGCTTCCTTCAGCAGTTTCAGCGCTTCGCGCAGGTTGGCCCGCACCGCTTCCGCGTTGCCCGCGACCGGGTTGGTGTACGGCGTCGCGAACAGCTCCGGCGGAATCTTGGAGCGGACGGTCTCGAGAATCTCCAGCTCCTGGCCCTCCGGGATGCCCGACGAAGCGAGCTCGGTGCCGTCGAAATAGCTGGAGATCCTGCGGTACTGGCCATAGAAGATCTGCTTGTTCATCTCCTCGAAATCGAACGCGAAATTGAACGCGCGGCGCAGGCGCGGATCCTTGAACTTGTCGCGCCGGATGTTGAAGGCGAATGCCTGCATCACCCCGCGGCTGCGCATCGGAAATTCTTCGATGACGACCCGCTTGTCGCGCACCGCGGGAAAATCGTAAGCCGTGGCCCAGTTCTTGGCGCTGTTCTCGGTGCGCCAGTCGATCTGATCGCCCTTGAAGGCTTCGAGCGCGACGGTGGAGTCCCGGAAATACTCGAAGCGGATCTCCTCGAAATTGTTCTGCCCGACGTTGACGTTGAGGCGGTCGCCCCAATAGTCCTTGACCCGTTCGTAGGCGACCGAGCGCCCCGGCACGAAATCCTTGATCCGGTACGGGCCCGCGCCCAGCGGCGGCTCGAGGGTGGTGGCGGAAATATCGCGCTTGTTGCCGTTCTTGTCGCTCGCCTGCCACCAATGCTTGGGCAGCACGGTGAGCTCGCCGACGATCAGCGGCAGCTCGCGATTGCCGGCCGAATCGAACGTGAACGACACCTCGCGCTCGGCGGCGCGCTCGGCTTTGACGACGTGACGGTAATAGGCGGCGAGCTCGGGATCGTGTTTCTTCCACGTTTCGAAGGAGAAAATCACGTCCTCGGCCGTCACCGGCGTCCCGTCGTGCCAACGCGCCTCGGGACGCAGGCGGTAGGCGACCCACGAGTGGTCGGGAGGATAGTCGACCGCCGCGGCCAGCAAGCCGTACGTCGTCGTCACTTCGTCTTGCGCGCTCGCCAGCAGCCGGTTGTAGATGAGCCCCAGCCCGGCTGCGAGCTGGCCTTTGACGCTCGCCACCGCCACGTTGAAATTGTCGAACGTGCCCAGCGCGCTCAGCCGCACCGTACCGCCCCTCGGTGCGTCCGGGTTGACGTAATCGAAGCGCGGAAACCCCTCCGGGTAATGCAGATCGCCGAACAGGGAGAGGCCGTGACGCCAGTTCCGCGACGGTGCAGGCGCGGTTTGCGCCGCGGCCGGCAGCGCCTGCAAGATGCCCACGGCGGGCGCGGCAAACGCGAGTGAGCCGATGCGCAGAACGGTTCGACGAGTCAGATGCACGGATGGCTCCATGGCCGATGAACGTGAACGCGATGATCTCGCGTATTTCTGGTGCGGCTAGCGGGTCCGCAATGACATCCCGGTGGACAATCTGCCGCCGCGGCCGCAGGCGGCCCGCGAATTCATCGCGATCCGGCGTTCACTGGCTCTTCTGACCGGGGGCGGGGCTCGGCGGGCTGCCCGGCTGCGGCACCTGCGACTGGCCCGGTGAAGGGGTCTGCGGCTGCGCTGGCGATTGCGTCTGCGCCTGGCCGGGCGGCGGGCTCGGCTTGGCGCCGGGGGCGGACTGGCCCTGCGGAGCGGCCTGGCCGCCGGCGGGCGGCTGTGCCTTGTCCTGAGCCGAAGGCGCCGCCGCGGTCGGCAGCGGCTGGGGGCTGTCCGAAAGCGTGTTCAAATAGGCGATCACGTCGGCGCGCTGGTTCACCCGCGGCAGCCCCGCGAAGCTCATCTTGGTGCCGGGCGCGTACGTGCGCGGGCTCGTCAGGAATTTGTTGAGATCGTCCACGGTCCACTCGCCGCCTTTGGACTTGATCGCGTCCGAATAGGCAAACCCGGCTTCGCTGCCCTTCTTGCGTCCCACCACGCCCCACTGGTTCGGCCCGATCTTGTTGGGGCCGCCCTTCTCGAAGGTGTGGCAGGTCTGGCACACCTTGGCGGTCTGCTGGCCGCGCTTGGGATCGGCGTTCGCCAATGCCTGCTCGATCGGCTCCTCGGCCGCAGGCGCCGCCGCCGGCGCTCCGGCGGGCTCCTCCTGCACCGCGATCTCGTAGCCCGGCTTCTTCGGAGGCTCCGGCGTGAACAGGGCTCCCGCCGTGATGTTGAGCGCGAGCAGAACCAGACAGGTGAAAAGGACAGCGCCGAGGATCTTGTTGACTTCGAAGGAATCCATCGGGGAAGCGCTCTTTGCATGGCGCGCGCGGCGGGAATGCGGCCGGACAGATAACCGGTTGCCTCGCCTCTGGCAACCCGTATAAGCACCACGCAACGGCCGCGGATCAAGCTTCAGCGGCGTGATCGAAACCAAAGCGTGTTGAGCCGGAGCAACCCGGAAACCGATGGCCGCAGGCGATGTTCTCGTCCTCATTCCAGCCCGGCTGGCCTCGATGCGGCTTCCCGGAAAGCCGCTCGCCGACCTTTGCGGCAAGCCGATGATCGTGCATGTGCTCGAACGTGCCACGGCGGCCGCAGTGGGTCCGGTCGTGGTGGCGACCGACAGCGCGGAAATCATCGCCGCGGTCAGCAAGGCCGGCGGCCGCGCGGTGATGACGCGCGGCGATCATGAATCCGGTTCGGACCGGGTCCACGAGGCCGCGGACCTGATCGATCCCGAACGGCGCGCCGGCATCGTCGTCAACGTGCAGGGCGACATGCCGAGCTTCGATCCCGGCGCGATCGCGGCCGCGCTGCGCCCGCTCGCCGACCCGCAGGTCGACATCGCGACGGCCGCTGCCGAGATCCGCGACGACGCCGCGCGAGAGAATCCGAATTTCGTCAAGGTCGTGGGCTCGCCGGTTGCGGCCGACCGGCTGCGCGCGCTGTATTTCACCCGTGCCGCCGCGCCGTGGGGCGAGGGGCCGCTCTACCATCATTTCGGGCTCTATGCGTTTCGCCGCGACGCGCTCGGCCGCTTCGTCGCGCTGCCGCCCTCGACGCTCGAGCGCCGCGAGAAGCTCGAGCAGCTGCGCGCGCTGGAGGCCGGCATGCGCATCGACGTGGCGATCGTCGATCGCGCCCCGCCCGAGGTCAACACGGCGGAGGATCTGGAATTGGCGCGGGCCGCGATGCGCAGATCGCGTCGAGAAATCCGCTGATGGGAAAACGATGAGCACACCCAACCGAATCGTGTTCCAGGGCGAGCCGGGCGCCAATTCGCACATCGCCTGTCACGACGCCTTTCCGGACCACGAGGCGGTGCCCTGCCCGACGTTCGAGGACGCGTTCGCGGCGGTCCAGAGCGGCGAGGCCGCGCTCGGCATGATCCCGATCGAGAACTCGGTCGCGGGCCGGGTCGCCGACATTCATCAT
>WNFG01001462.1_pt1 | contig 19725 bp, 17 predicted proteins | sample 5400431 | NCBI WGS metagenome assembly WNFG01 (sample SAMN13153346, study PRJNA577476) | soil metagenome | isolation source: 120 cm saprolite under Douglas fir tree site 2 hole 3 replicate 2 | place: USA:California | collected 2015-04-18 | reverse complement strand
GAATCAGCACCCCGAGCCTACCGGCTCAAGGCGAGCAACGCCGCTCCTCCTATTTCAACATTCCCCGGGGCAATTCCGCGTTCCGGTCGCGGGCCTCGCTTGAGGCTGAAAACATGATTCTGCGTCATCAGCTTAACGTGTTGCAGCGGAAATCGTCGAAACGGCCGACGTTCGGGATGTTGGACCGTCTGATATTCGCCGGCTTGTATCGTTTGGCTCCGAAGGTGCTCGGCGCCTTGGCGATCGTGAAGCCGGAGACCGTGATTAAATGGCACCGCGCCGGGTTCAGATCGTACTGGCGGTGGAAGTCGCGGCGCCGTGGTGGCCGACCAACTGTAGCGCCTGAGATACGCAAGCTTATCCGCGAGATGAGCATTGCCAATTCGCTGTGGGGAGCGCCGCGGATCCATGGAGAACTCCTCAAGATCGGCATCGATATCGGACAGACCAGCGTGGCCAAGTACATGGCTAAGCGAAGAGACCCGCCATCCCAAGGCTGGAGGACGTTCCTTCGCAATCATGCCGACGGCATCGCCGCGATGGATATGTTCGTCGTACCGACAATCTCATTTCGTCTGCTCTACGGCTTGTTGATTGTGGGGCATGGTCGACGGCAGATTTTATGGTTTGGCGTCACAGCGCATCCGACCGCAGAATGGATCGCAAATCAGATCACGGAAGCCTGCGGCTGGGAACAAGCTCCCCGCTATCTCATTCGTGACCGGGACGGGGCCTATGGTGAGGTCTTCATCCGAAGGCTTCGATCAATGGGCATTCGCGATCGACCGACGTCGCCGCGCTCTCCTTGGGAAAATGGATATGCTGAAAGGCTGATCGGTTCGATCCGCAGGGAATGCCTTGACCACGTTGTTGTGTTCAGCGAGCGCCACCTCCGTCACCTACTGCTATCGTATATGAAATATTACAATGGGGCCCGCACGCATCTATCCCTGGAGAAGGATGCACCCTTCTCGCGCGCCGTCGATCGCGCCGGGCACATTCTTTGTCGCCCAATCCTGGGCGGGCTGCATCACCAATATGCCCGGATTTAATTTACGACAGGCACAATGACCGTTTCTTCTTTGTATGCCATTTAGCTCAGGGGAGGCTGAAACTTCCCGATGAGCCTCGCCTTCACCTCTTTGAGGGTGAGCGCTTGGCCGATGCCGCGGTCAAAAATGGACTCTATGACTGGCTGTGGAGCGATCAGGATAGGTGCGTCCGGCGATGCCGGACCGAGCGCTCGCGCGCAAGGCGCGCCGCTTCATTTTCCCGGCGAGCCAAATTTCTGTAGCGCGCGTTTGAAGCGGTCGGTTGACTTTATCTCGGCTATCAGAGCCTCGTTCTCTTCGGCGAGCCGACCGACATGCCGCGTGAAGCCCGCACAGAACTCCATGACGCTGCGGCCCTGGTTTACCCCATAGAAGAAGTCCACCAAGGTGAGCGCGATCGATCCTGTCATCCAGAGATCGGCTTTGACCGTATACTCGTCCTCAATGTCGAAAAACGGAGCGTTGATAGTGTCGCCCGTGTCGGCGACGCGAAACGTGCTTTCGGAACTCACGATATTGGCGTGAGCCGTGGACAAATTGATCTGTTCCTTTTTGCCTTTGATCCAATCCGACTCTGCCGGTAATTCTGGTCAAGCCATTGGTAGCGTTTCTTCGTCAGCGCCTGCGACGGGTCGAGGAGCCCCTGCTTGTCTGTGTCGGCGAAGTGATGCAGTTCCGGATTGGCGATGGCAAATGCAGCCGCCGCGCCCGCTTCGAGAACCTGACGCAGATTCATCACCGCCTGCACCTTGTGCAAGCGAAGGATCGAGAGCAAGGCGAGCATATGGTGCTTTTTCATGAGCGAGAAAAAGCGGCTGAACATCATCCGGTCGCGATCGACCGCCGTGACCGACCGCGACAGGAAGATCGAGCACTCACGAGCATGACCGTAATAGGCTCCGTAACGTTCCTTCGCGGCGAGGAGCATCAGCCGTTCGCTCTCGATAATCTCTTCAAGGGTTGACTGTAAGAATTCCATCGGCTGGCCTCGACAAGCTATGCGTCGCCACCATGATACGTGGAGCGTATCCGGAACCTGCATTATAGCTTTCTCGGGGGCAGTATCGAGAACGACGTTTTCGGCGCGTCCGGCGATGCTGGAGCGCACTGTCCCCGGGCGGTGCATCGAGCCGACGCTGTTCACGTCCGGGTTTGATGGCCGCGAGTCTTGACGTGTTCGGAGAAAGACACAGCCCAACTACTGAGGGGCGCCTGCCAACCGAAAAATGTTTCTGAGCGTGTCCAGTTCGGCGGTATCGAATAACAAGGGCGGGGAAGGCGCTTCGCCCCTTATGTAGGCCGGGGTATCTTCAGCCGTGCCAGTTTCTGCGAGTTTTTTCAACTCCGCTATGATGTCGTACTTCCTGGGAAGCTTATCGACAAACTCGGCAAGCGTGCGCCTGTGCTCTTGCACATGGGGGAAACTCTCCCTCGCGGTCGCGATCAAACGCAAGGCCCTCTTGTTCAGCTTGGGATCGACGGCCTGCATCAGCTGGAGAACGCGTAGCTGTCCGTCGGCTCCATATTTTATATCCAATGAGTAAAAGGTCGCGCAAAGCATCATCCACAATTCATCGTCGAAATTCGGATTGAGCTCACGAAAGTTTTGCAACATTTGCTGTGGTGGAGCGTCGTTGATTTTCTTGGCTCCTGTCTCGAAACGACGGCGGATCGTATCCTCGGGAAGACAATCGTCCAATTTCTTTCTCGGTTCATCCGGTAGCAGCTTGATCAGCTTTTCAAGATTATGGCCATCTCGTCCGGTCGGTGGCGCTTCCTTCTTGACGTAAAAGAAAGCTGCCTTGATTGAGATCTCCATGCAGTGCGCGAGAGTGAAGCACAATGCATAAGGGTTACTTTGCGGAAACCGCGTCAGGATCAGGTACGAGATAAGATACTGGTCGGCGGCCTTCGCGTAGATTTCGCCAAGATAGTCGGCTCTGTCCGGCGTTATCGTTATAGCGGACGGCATGTGATCCTCCGGATTCAGCCCACGCTTCACCACATATTTATCTTACGTCCGTGACGCCGTCCTGTCATCGGCGGCGGCCCGCTCGCTTGCGCCGCCCTTTGTGCGCGTCCGGCGTTGCCGGTCTGGCTCGACCTCGGTCCGAACAGTAAAGGAACACCGCAACCAAAGGTTGCACCCGTTTGGGCTACGGGAGATAATGCCGGTCGCGGATAATCGCGCTGAGGTTTTTACGATGCACATTGAGCCCGGATGGTCTGGAGTCAGCATGCGCGCGCTTTCCTTCAAAGACCCGCCGAAGGGCGAGCGCGACACGCTTCAGAGCTTGCAGGACGACAAGACGCACAACGTCTATTTCGCGCCCGGTTTATCGCCGTTGCTCGCCAACCAGAGGGCTCCCACCCCTCGGATACACTACAGTCTTGCTTCCACCCGCACTGTGTTTTATGCGGCGCACGCGCCGGTCAACGATAAAGGGCTGCTCAACGCCGAAGGAAAGCTTGTCCTGGACGTCGCGGACATCGTCACGTCCACGGGCGCGACCGAGCTCTGGGGGCCTCACGCACCCAACATCGCCGGGATCATGCCCGAAGTGAATATTTTCGTCGGAGTCGTCGGGTGTTACGACAAGCTTTCTCACACCGGCCTCCAAAAACGTATCGGCGGCGGCTTTTGCCTTGCCGATATGGTCGTCAAGACTCTTCTGCTGCTCGGCCACTTCGTTCCCGGGCTTCAGCATATGGCCAGTTATCTGATGTATGCTCAGATCGGCATCAAGATCGGCGATGGATATGTGGAGTACAAGTTCAGCGGAAACGAAAAGCCAGGCCAGAAAGTCTTGAAGGCCGTGGAGATCAGCGTCTCGAATTCCGATGTGGTGGTGTTGCCGCTCAACAGCCTCGGGACGCTGGTGACAGGCGGCCCTCGCGTCGCGACGTTCACGCAAAACCCGCCACCCGCGTCATGAACGATAGCGTCCGGCTTTGACCAAGCCGAAGTCACTTGCTAGCCACGGCTCGCCTATTGATTACATCAGTGACAATTATTGGCGTAGGATGGACGTTGCGTCGTGTGAGGGTCCCTATGTTGAGCCGGCTCGCGGACGCGATAAAGAACGTTGCGGTTATCGTCTCATTCTTCATTGCGCTTGCGCTTATGTTAGTTGTGGGAACCCATGTAATCTGGCCGAGACCCACGATCGAAAGCGTTTCCCTGCCCAGCTATGTTCAGAAGTGGGGTTACACACCGGATGCCTTTGTTCAAAAAGTATCAGATGGGACTCACCAGATCGCTCTAAATGCAAAACGCGATTTCGATGAAGCTTACCCACGGCGCGGGATTGACATAGAAACCATCAAAGCCAAGATACCTGGGTCAGACTTTACAACGAGATCAGCAGCCCAATTCATTTCTGAAAGCCTTGGTCTTACCAGCGGGCGCATTACAGGGGTCGTAACGAAAGTCGATAACGCGTTCGAAGTTTCTCTTCGGATTATCGGCGGAGAGCATCTCGTTGCGAAAGTCCCATCAATCAATGACAGCGCCGACGCCGAAGCAATCGTTAAGGCCGGCTCGGAGCTCGCAATACAGTTGACTTATCCGTACGCACTCGCGGCCAGCTTATACAATGATGAAAGGGCAGCGAGGCCTACAGATTTTGTCCGAACGATTGGAATTCTCGATTACATAAATGCAATGTTTTCGTGCGGCTATACAAGATCGATCTCGCAAAAAAGGAGTGTGAAGAAGCCATCAAGATAGATCCTGCCAATTGGCCAGCTCAAGCCAATCTCGGATATTTGTATTACTCGCTAGCGCAGAAGGGATTCAATCCGGTAGCGGGCGGCGCGTCAGCAGAGGCCCAGGCGAATTGCCAGAAAGCTCTCGAGCAATTTGTTAAGGCAGAACGATCCCACCATCTGAATTTTCTGTATGACGGCTGGGCGAGGTGTTTGGATGTTCTGGGAAGGCCTGATGAAGCAAGCCAAATCAGGCTTCGGCTAAACAAAAGCAGCTGAATATGAACCGCGTGCGGGTTCGGTTCACGCCAGCCCGGATCCTGCTATCGCTGCACGAAGAAAAAGTCCTCGCTGCCTGGGAGCGAGCCGTAGGTGTATGGCTCCTGCCTTCCGGCGGTTGCTTCCATCACGTCGTCACGAACCAGGCGGAACACCTTGTTGATCTCGACACCCGGAGTTGCGATTCGCTGCACAACCGCCACCGCGAATGGGCTGTCGTCGCCATCACCGTCGAGCGCCACCTGGCCCTGCTTGGCGGCGAACACAACGAGTGTTGCACCGGATACTTTGACCTCGCCGAGCCCACGGCCGATCGAGCGTGTGCCGACCGCGGCTCCGGCGGTCGAGGTAGCGACTGCCACGTCTTGCGGCGCCGTCCGCCGCATCTGTGGTGCAAAAGGGTTGTCGCGACAGGCATCGAGCAGCAACAGCTTAAGCTTCCTGGCGCCTTCGAGCGAGGCCATGACCTTCTCGAAAGGGATGGCTTCGAACTGCGCGTCGCGGTCGGTCGCGAACTTGGCGTCGACGGGAATGAGGTAATTGACACCGCCCATCTCGATGCCATGGCCGGCGTAGTAGACCATCGCCCAATCCGCTTTGTCCGCCTCATCCACGAAGTTGCGCAGCGCATCGATCATCTTCTCCCGCGAGTCGTTGGTCTCTATCGTTACCCTATCAAAGCCAATGGCGCGCAGGCTCGCCGCGACTATGGCGGCATCACGCTCCGGATTCGGCAACGCGGGAACATTGCGGTAGGCGGAATTGCCGATCACCAGCGCGACGCGGCGACCTTGCTTGGCGTGCGCCACTGGCAACGCCGTCGGCACTACAGGCTCCGGAGTAGGGATCGAGGTCGTGGAAGCAGCTTTCGCGGGGGCCGCCGGAATGACCGGTGGCGCGACGCCAGAGTCGAGTGCGGCGAGATGGGCGCGCGCGGTCTCGAGGCCGGACCTGCTGAGTTCCGCTCTGATCTGCGAATTGGAATTGAGTGCCTTTTCGAACTCGGCTCTCGCATGGACCGGATCGCCCATCTTTTCGTAAGTCAAGCCTCGACCTGTATAGGCAGCGATGTAGCCGGGTAGGAGCTCGAGTGCGCGGTTATAATCGGTGATCGCTCGATCAAACTCGCCCAGATAACGATAGGTGTCGCCGCGCGCAAAGAAATATACCGCTATGTATGCCGCCGCATCGCCTGCGATCTCAACCGCGTGATTCTGATCTTGAAGCGCACGGTCCAGGTCGCCCTTCATCCGCCAGATGACGCCACGAGCGGTATAGGCGAGTGGGGAATTGGGGCGGAGACGAATGGCCTCCGATGCGTCGGCTATCGCCTTGTCGAAATCGCCTTTGTCGCTCCAAACCAGAGCGCGATCCTTGTAAAGTGTTCCGTCACCCGGACTAAGGCGAATGGCTTCGCCGAAAGCGGCGATCGCTCGGTCTAGCTCTCCTTTTTCGTGCCAGGCATTGGCCAGGTTTGCAATTGCATTCACATTTCTGGGGTTTATGTGGATCGCCGTCTCAAAAATCGCAAGAGCGCCGGTCGAAGTCGCCACTTTCTTTCCTAGCGTTGCCGAGACCGATCAACGAATCGACGTCTCTCGGATGCACGCTTGTAGTCAAGTTTCCGCGAGTAGGCCATGCAACGATTGTACGCTGCGTCAGCCCGCGTACTCCTTGTTTGTCTGTTATCCTCGATAACGCGCGTGCAAGCAGCAATGCGGAGATCCTGATCCTGATTTCGCGAGCAATCGTAGCCATCTCTCTGGGTCGCCGGCAAGGCCGGCAGGACAAGCGCGCCAGATATCAGGAAGGCGATAGGGAAAAGCCAGTTTCGCATGAATCCATCCACTATGCCGCCGCCCCCGCCGGCGCGGCAGCTTGCCTTGATTTACCAGAATTCGGCGACATGCCGATAAAGATCGCTCCCGGCTCATTGTCGTCGCCGGTGAAAACCTCTTGTGTGACCTCTCTCACACCAATCCTCACCGGCGTGCCTCAGGTCTCCCATGACCTGCGGATGCCGTCTTTTGTTTTCGGTTTGCTAACGCTGGCCGTGTAGTCGCCGGATCAAGTCCGGCGTGTCCGGCCCGCACCACCCGCGTCCGGCTTCTGGGCCAGACTGTCGCTCACCGAGCCCGCTTGCTGGCTGCGCAGTGAGCCCGCAAGAATCGGGATGCCAGATCTCAACCGATTGAATACGCTATTAGTCCCTGAAGAGGACGACACTCTCCGCCCGCATGGATCATGACGTGGCAATTCGCACATACGATTGCCAAGTCCTTCAGCTTTGGTTCCCGCCCGTCCGTCGGAGCCTTGCCGAGAGGCAGCAGGTGGTGCACTTGGGCGTAACCTTCACCTAAAGCACCGTATTGCTCGGCGAAGTCGAAGCCGCAATTCGGTACTTCGCAGATGAGCTTTCCTTCGTTCACGCGCAGGGCTTCCTGAATCTTCTTCCTGCGTGCCTCTGCCTCGCGGCGCCGATGGTAGACGAACGCTCGCTTCCATTTTGCGGCTTCAAACCAGGACAACTCCAGATCCGCTGAATCAACCGCCGGCAGGACAGGCTTCTTGCCCCGCTCAAGCAAACATTCTCCTGTTGGATAGTCGTATTCTGTGACGGCCCACGCGATCGGATCGAGCAGCCGAGCTTTTACAACGGATGCTTTGGGCTTGAGGTCGGCCGGATTGCGCTGCTCGCCTTCAACGACAATCACCCGGATTGGAAGCTGCTGACGGTAGGCAAGCTCCAGGTTTTTGCCGAAATCGGCGTCCCTTCTATTCCAAACACTCGCTCCGGGCTCTTCGCGGACCGAGGCATAGGCTCTTGGTCTGCGACGGAAGAAGACCTTGCCATTCCCTCGTTTCAAACCTCGATGCCAAAGACAAACCACAACACGTTCGCCTGGTTGTTCGAACGACCAGTTGTAACAGTATTTCGGATTCGCCGCAGGCTGGGCGCCTTTGTAGTTCTTCCACTGGCTGACATCGACACCCGCCTCTTCGAGCAAATCCATGGCGAGTAATTTCTGGGTCGGCTTTAGTTCGTCGAGTACGGACATTGAGGCCCTCGCAATCAGCTTCTCCGAAAACGCAACGCATGCACAAACATGGCGCTGTGAACCTACAGCTCAGAAAGCCGTTTCTTGCGCGTTATCGCATGGCTGTCAAAGGCGCTAATTGATCCGGGGTTAGGGCGTCCCCGCGCCACGCGCGGGCGGGCTGTCGTGAACGGAGCCGAAGGCGTCTCCGCCCTTCGGGCTTCCATCCCTGACGCAAGTCATACGGTGCTCCTCGCCGGGGGCACTCGGTCCCGCGTCCCGCTGTTCGGCGGCGCTATGCTGACGCTCCTGCGGGTGCCCTTTTAACCGGTCTCGGCGCTGGCGAGTTGATTTCGTCGGGAAAAATGATACGAAAACTGGAACTGTCTTACGAAATGCGCGCGATCACGCTGAATTCGCGGAGGATTTCGTGTTGAAACAGTATCGGCCATTCTGTTTCAGGCGAGGCAGCGATGCGCGAGCATGCCCACGCCGGAATGAGCTTTTACGGTTCAACCGGCAGCCGGAAATATCTCAACGCCGCTGAGCGCCGGCGTTTCATCAAGGCGGCGCGCCGCGCGCCCTTGGACGTGCAACTCTTCTGTTTCGTGCTGAGTTTGAGCGGCGGCCGGATTTCCGAAATCCTGGCGCTGACCCCCGCCGCGATCGACATCGACAGCGGCGTCGCGAACATCACGACCCTAAAGCGCCGCAAACGCGGGATCGTCCGTCAGGTGCCGTTGCCCCACAACGTGCTCGAAGAACTCAATCACGTCTTCCATCTGCGCCGACGCCAACGCGACCCAGATTCTGCCTACGGCAGGATCTGGAGTTGGAGCCGCACGACCGCATGGCGGCGCGTCAAGGAAGTCATGGCCGCCGCCAATATCAGCGGTACACCTGCGATGCCAAAGGGCTTGCGTCACGGCTTCGGCGTGAACGCCTTCCAATCCAACGTGCCGCCGCATCTCGTTCAGCGCTGGCTTGGACATGCGTCGCTGCGCACCACGGCGATATACGGCGACGTATTAGGCGTGGAAGAGCGCGCGTTCGCGGCAAGGATGTGGTTCAAGTAGTTCGCTTCGGCAGGTCATGCATGGACGCCCACCACGGCTAACCTCCGGCGATCATCAGAACGTTGCTTTGCCGCCAAGAACTCAGATGTGACGCGACGATTCCGCCGATGCTGGTAACCGGCTCCCAACAGTCCCTGACATGGACCTCCATGAACCGCGTCATCCCGCCAAAATTGCTATTGCCAAAATTTGCACAACTGCTACCTTAAGCTACGTTGTTGCACATTTAAAACCGTTGCTTTTAAACGTTCCCTGCGATTCCAGCTAGGCATTACAGATCACGCCTGTAACGACGTGCCGCCATGCCAAATTTGTCCGCAAACGGAGCCGCTGCGTTTCCAGAACTCAAACTTCCAGAGCTCAATAAGGACGACATCAAAGCGATCCGAAGCTCGCTCCCTGGTAAGCTGCCGGGACGTATATCGGCACTCCTCTCACCGATTATTCTAGTGCTTCTCCTGGCCACCCAATTAAAGCAGGGACTTCACGAGTTTTTGGATGATACGCGCTCCCTTTGGGGAACTGTCGCCGTAGTCGCGCTGATCGCACTGGTGGAACTCATATGGCTGTTTCGAGAGTCGCGAGCAAATCGCGACCATCGCGAGCTACGGGAGCTCGCCGTCGCTGTTGTCCGGCAGGAGCCAGGCTATTTCCGTATCGGTCCTTATTTGGACTCACCTCAGGATCGCCAGCGGTTTAGCCGCCCGGATCGGGCCGAAGAACGAGTGCTGAATTGGTTAGCCAAATGTAACTCAGCTCCTCTGTATCTCATGGGCGATTCCGGTTGCGGAAAGAGTTCGCTATTAAATGCATTTGCTCTGCCCAAAATGCGCGAAGAAGGCTGGACAATTATAGAGACACGCGTAACTCAGAATCCTGAGCAAGCGCTACGCCAAGCACTGATAAAGTCGGCCGACACGGAGACCTCGCTCGCACATGAAGGTATGGGTTTACGAGAATTGCTGCAAGCAATACTTAAGCGGAGCACCAGACCTCTTCTGATTGTAGTCGATCAGTTTGAGGAATTCGTGATAACGACGAAGTCAGAGCAACAACGAGCGTTTGCGGCATTCATTGCCGATCTGCGATCCGGCCCGCCGATGCAGAACTTGAGATTGCTGCTCGTTTTGCGAAGCGAATACGAAGCGTTCTTAGAAGACGCTGGTCTACCGCTGCCACGCAACGGCGAAGACTTATTTGTACTAGCACGATTTCAGCTTTCCGATGCAGCCGAGTTTATGAAAAAATCTCCCCTAAGTCTTCATGCAGACTCGCTTGAGCGCCTTTTGGATAGTTCGGCAAAAATGGACGAGACTCCTGGGTTGGTACGACCTATCACCCTCAATGTCATTGGATTTGTGCTTTCCGGGAGAGCATCGGCCCCGTCGCTCGACGCGGGAATTCTCGTGAGGCGCTATATAGAACAGACCGTTACCCAACCAGCCATTCGTTACTTCGCACCAAAGATCCTTGAGCAGATGATCACGGAACAGGGTACTAAAATGCCGTGTTCGGAGCTGGAGCTCGTGGAGAAAACTAAGCTCCGTCGCGGAGAGGTTCGAGCCGTTCTAAACAGCATGAGCATCGCAGCACTCGCGCGACAATTGGACGTCGAAGGAGCTGTGTGGGAATTGTCCCACGACTTTATTGCCCGAGCCGTTGCACGATTCCTTGGTAGACTCCGCTTCGAAGCCTTCGAACAAGTCGGTGTCTATGCAGCGCCAGCCTTACTCACAATAAGCATCCTGGGAGGATTGTGGCTGGCACAACCCTATGTACTGGATCGTATTAATTGGCTTTTCGTAATGCGGCCCTACGTAGATTCTTACGTGCGCCCATTTGTTCTAAATGCCGAGCGTGAGCGAGCTCTTACGGCTGGCGCTTCCTTTAGGGAGTGCAAAGAAAATTGTCCGGAAATGGTTGTCTTGCCACTTGGCCGTTTTTTGATGGGGTCGGCGGGGAGTGAGGAACATCGCCACAAGAATGAAGGGCCGCAGCATGAGGTTTCGATCAAAGAGCCTTTTGCAATTTCGAAGTTTGATGTGACATTCGCTGACTGGGATGCCTGCGTGTCGGTCGGCGCATGCCCGAAAGTGATAGACTCCGGGTTTGGCAGGGGGACAAGGCCGGTGATCAATGTTACGTGGGACGAGGCCCAGCAATACGTAAAATGGCTCTCGCTGACAACTGGTCGCACTTACCGGCTACCCACGGAGGCTGAATGGGAATATGCGTCTCGCGGTGGCCGGCAATCGGCTTATCCGTGGGGAGACCATTTCAAGACCGGTAAAGCCAACTGTCACGGGTGCAACAGCAAGTGGGATGATAGCGAGACATCACCTGTTGGCTCGTTTGAACCCAACGTATTCGGCCTTTACGACATGAGCGGGGACGTTTGGCAGTGGATAGAGGATTGCTACCGCGACACGTACGAAGGGGCGCCATCTGACGGGTCGGCATGGACGAGCAAAGACTGCGACCGCCGGGTAAACCGTGGTGGTGGATGGCGCGACGAGCCGGAGATTTTGAGATCGGCAAGTCGCGATTTTGATACCCATGACGCTGCCAGTTACGACGTTGGATTTCGAATTGTGAGGGTGCTGCTAACTAGGTGAATGCTAAACCGAGCGTATCGAGATGGTTCGAGACAAGAAGTAACTACGACCGATCAAAAACGGTCAGCCATCTGGGTGGAGGACCTTCGTGCATTTTGTTACTGGTGTACAAAAACATATAACAGTCTTCATTTCGTGTTCGGAGGAGGACTTCGACGCAGTCGTAAGATGCCAAATGCTGCTCAATACAGCAGGTTTTACGGTTTTACATTCCGGCTCTGCTCGGCCTGACGATATTAGAAAATGCCATTTTTTCCTTTTGTTTCTCAGCAACAATTCTCTTAAATCAATCAGTGTTCAACGCGAGTTAGGCTTAGCGCTCGAAATCCAAAGGCGAAATCAAGGCTATCGTCCCTTTTTGATTGCCCTGTTTGCACAAGATGCGCAGCCCGCAGAAGGGTTGGACCGTTTCCCGATCAGAGATTTTCATTCCGGGGAGGCCAGAGGCGACTTTGCTCTGCGCGAATTCGCTGCGATACAGGTCCTAACCGACACGGCGGACTCTCTCATCTCGCTACTAAAGCCAAGCTTGCTTGTCTCACGGTTAGATTTCTCGGATGAAGAGACGTTTCGCAGGAGCAAGGTATTCGAGCTTTACGAACAAATGTTTCCAGCTTGGGAACGGGATAGCCCCGACGACATCGTCGATTGGGTCTTGCGCAGTGACATTGGCGAGCCGAGAGGAACGTCATTACCCAATGGTACTGAAATTACGTATTGCCTCGACTCAAGGTATTTCATACTCGCCGTCGTAGGGCGCGCGATCGGTTTTGCCTTCGTCACTTACGACCGAGCTGGTAAGATACTATACCTTAATTATATAGCGGTGCACCGATGTTGGCGGGAAGGAGACATTGCGCACGCGTTCTTTCGAGAGATGGAAATTATCCTCATGGAGCTATTTCCCGAGTATTGTGGGACCGTCTTTGAGGTCGAAAAATTTGAGAGGGTCGAGGTAGAGCGCATAATTTCTGCACTCGAAAAATCTCCAGGCCACAAATTTAGTTCGGACGAAGATCAGGATCAGATCCGAAGATTCTTGCGGACCGTATGGTATCAAAGCATTGGCCGGAAGTTTTTTATAAACACGACGACAGGCGAACCGTTAGTCTGTCGATCAATATGTCTCGATCCAACTCTTCCGGCTGAAACGTGGCCAAATCAGGAGGATGGCTTTTGGCTAATGTGGCGTAGTCGGCTTGGCACTCTCCTGGATCGAAGTGAGGTCGGCGAAGTTTGGAATAAGGCAGTGAACTCTGTCTACATTGAAATATTGGCCAAATCGATTGTTGTGTCGTATCCACCGTTTGCACAAGAATATTGGCAATATGCGAACTCAGTGGTCGACCAAACATTACAACAAACGAATAAGTCAGAAGTCGCCTTAGGGACCTTTTTCAATCGCCGGGAGGGCGTATTAAAAAGGTGGTATAGGCTTGGAATCAAGGTCGACATTTAGACCCGTCGAAAGGGATCGAACGCCGGCGACGGTCGACTTTAGCGACGCAAAGGTAATCAGGAAGTTCGGCGACGTACCGGATGATCCTGGCGCGTTGTGATGGAGTTAAGCACGCGAATCACGTCTTGCGCTTGCGATAACGCTCGAGCCGTGACTGTATTTCTGCGCGGGGCAACCGGCATCGCGGATGCGCCGCGATGACTTCGAGTCCCGCTACAATAACTTTGGCTTCGATCACCTGAGCTTCAAAAAGTTGGTCAAGCACCCAAAGCACGCCGAAGAACGGAACCCCTTGGACATGAGCAAGCGTCCGAAGTTCGCCATCGCCGGTCAGCAAGGTCCAGCTCCGCAGCGACGCCAGTGTGTACGCAAACGCATCGGGAAGCGATAGCTTTTGGTGCGCTGCCCGGACCGCCTGTGCTGCCGCAACCTCGTCTCCGCTGAGTTCTTCGACTCGTAGACCATGCGCCACGAGTGCCGGGCCTCCAAAATCCTTTAGCTCGCGCGCATAAAGGAGATCTGGCACCGCAAACTCAAAAGGCAACCGGAAACACGAATCCAGAAGGCCCCCGCGTTCGAGGTCAATCAGTACCGAGGTGTCCGACACGAGGATTTTCATGATTCGGCTCAATTGAGGGCCGATCCATGAGTCGCGTCAAGCTGCGGACCGAGATTCCCAAAATCTCGGCCGCTTTAGATTCGCTAAGCGCCCCTTCGGCAAGAGCACGAAAGCACAGCCGCTCCATGCGCCGAGGCTGCTCGGCGTCAGGCGGAATCGCGCCTGGCTCTTCATAGGGCGGCTTGCGCCAGCCATATTCGTTGAATGCCTGAAACATCCCCTTGTAGACGGCGTCGCTGATGATCCCAAGATCGTGACAGCGATACGTGATCGCTTGGAAGCTTGCACCGAACAACTCCTTGAGACGGAACAGTTCGCCGAGACTGATGGCGGTACGATGCTTGCCGATTTCACGCCACAAGGACTCGACTGGCATCAAGAATGCGCTCGCAAAGCGGTTCGCGGCCTTTTCAGCATCCAGTCCCGGACGCACGTCGATCAGCATGTGACCGAGTTCATGGGCAAGGGTGAACCGCTTACGCTCCGACCACGAATTTCCATTGATCACAATGAGCGGAATCGGTTCTCCCGTCTTCCGACGCACCTTCGCCGTCAGCCCGTCGATGTCGGTAAGATCGGCTGAAAGAATCTTAATTCCACGCTCTTCGAGCAGTTCCGACAAATTGGGTATCGGGTCAATCCCGAGACCCCAATGCGTGCGGATGGCGCGCGCCGCATTTTCAGCGTCGGCAACGTCGTTGATCGGGTACAGCGCTTCGCGCGGGCGGTCCCACACCACACTCGCCAAGCCAAGCGCGTCCTCGACCGTCAGGTAGCGCTCCAGCAGATGGAGCGCCTGGCCTTCCACAAATGCCTCTTCGCGCTTGGACGCGATGTCCTTCTTGCGAAACTCGACTCCGTCCAAAACCATCTCCTCAGAAGCAAGCAGATAGTCCTCGGATACGTTGAGAGCGGCGGCCAAGGCGCTGAGCACCCGGGAACTCGGCATGTCCTCGTCGCGCTCGTACTTGCCGATAGCCTGCGCCGTCACCAGGTTGTCGATTGCCGCCTGTAAATCCCGTAAGGACAGACCGGAAGCAGCACGAGCCAGCTTAAGTCGTTGTCCTATCATGATTCTTTTCTCCCCATTTCAGTTTACAAAACTACCATATTTTGCTATATATGTAAACTGAATACTTGACCAATGGTTCCCAGTCGCCTAATTAAGGCTCCAAATCCAGTCAGGTTCCACTAGGCGCCCCGACCAGGGCCGGAAAGGCGGGTAGATTTCCATGACGCAAGTTGTTGCTACGAAGCTCGGCGGCCTCAGCGCGCAGAGCCGCTCGCACCGTCGGCTCGCCCGATTTGTCGACTGGATCAAGCCGGAACCCGACACCCGCGATGCGATCCGCAAGCAAGCCTCCGACATCCGGCGCGTCATCTCCGGCCAGGCCACTGCGGACGGCCTCTCCATTATCGCGACTCCCGAGGCGGGCTCCTTCGCCAAGCACACCGGCTTGCGGCGGCACATGCGCGGCGATTCCGAAATCGAAGGCCAGGATGTCGATCTGCCCTTCGTCGTCAAACCGACCTCCAAGGACGGCGACAGGATCGACGAACTCCTCCGGCGTTTCGAGCGATATGCCACCACGAGCTATCCGAACACGCCGAGGCGGGTGACCGCCAGCTCCGTAGAGCTTGGTTTCGTCGCATCAGTGCTGAACTACGACCTGGTGCCGATGTTGGCCTCGGCCTACGCCGACCACCAGATCATCCTGAAGAAGGACGGCAGCCGGCGGCTGACCTCGGTTGCCAAGCACACCGAGTTCATTGGCCGCCGGACGCGGGAGAGCGACGATCTCGCCGGACGGGTGAAGTTCAACGAATGCGTCCGCCTGCTGAAATGGTGGCGCTATGTCCGCATCGGAACGACCAGCCCGATCGAGGAAGTGCGCACGACGCTCATCGAGCTTCTGTGCGCGAGCGCCTACGACCGGCTGTCGGTCGATAGCACCTATACCGGGACCTTGTTCAAGTGGTTCAGCTGGCTTGCCACGGTGACCGCGCGCCGCACGCGCGTCAGCTTCAACGATTATCAGAGCATCGAACCGTTTCGGCAAGACGCCGCCGGAAACCCGCTCTGGCAGGTCGTTGATCCCGTGAACGCCAACAACAACGTCGTTCACGCGCAGTGGGGCAACATCGAACTCGACGAGTTTGCGTCGTGGTTCGCGGCCGGGCGCGATGGCTTCAGCCGCCTGATGGCCCATGAGAGCGCCGGGAACGACGGAACCGTCGACGACATCCTCGCGGAATTGTTCGGCAATCCGGTTCTCACGCACGGAGAAATTTGATGAGCGGGACTTTTACGGCTTCCCGGACCAACACCTACACCGAGCCCCGGCTGCGCGCGGTGATGCCCGAGGTCGGAGCGGACTTCTACGCGCTGGCCGGCGCCGGGATCGTCGCTCTGGACGTCGCGCATTGCTGGACCGAAGAGCTGACGTTCGTCCTGCAGAACCAGGCCGCCCACGGCTTTCAGATTAAGTTGTCCTACCCGAACGGCCAGCAGGTCGCGCTCGACTACCGTGTCAGCAGCGACGGCTCGATCCGCGAGAGCGGCCTCGCGGGCGGCATCGACTATTATGCTCTGCCCGCCGACACTCGCGCTACCCTGATTGTGGACCTCAACTATGAAGCCGAGAACATAGACGACGTTGTGGCCTACACCCAGCGGCGCCAGTGGGGAACCGGGAATTTGGTTCAGGGCGAGGTGGTACGGGATCGGGTCTATTCCAAGGATGGTTACGGCGTGATCCGCGGTAAGATCGGCGTGTGGCCATGACGGAACTTCGCCTGCTTGAGGCCATCCACCCGACCCGGGAGGGCATGAAGGACTACGAGGCGCTGTTCGGCATCGACGCCATCAAGGAGGCACTGACCGACGAACTCGCCTTGATCCTCGACCGCAAGCGGCTGGAGGCCTGGACGCAGCGCCATCACGCCAAGGGCCTTGGCGTTCTCGACATCACCCGTTCGACGCTCCCGTTGATTCTTCTTTCCGGCGACGTGGGATGCGGCAAGACCGCGCTGGCGTCCTGCGTCGCGACGCCGGTGGCCCGCGCCATCGATCAGCGCATTGTCTGTCTCGAAACGCCGTCCGACATCCGGGGCGGCGGGCATGTCGGCGAGCTGTCGGCGCGCGTTACCGAGGCCTTTACCCAAGCCAAGGCCCGCGCGGCCGCCGTCGGCCGGGCCATCCTCGTTATCGACGAAGCGGACGATCTTGCGACCGGCCGCGGCCAGATGCAGGCGCACCACGAAGATCGCGCCGGCGTCAACGTGCTGATCAAGCAGATCAACCAGCTCGCGACCAGCCCGGCGCCGATCGCGCTCATCATGATCACCAACCGCGCCGACGCGCTCGACCCGGCGGTGATTCGACGCGCCGCGCTTCGGTTGACGTTCGAGCGACCGAACGACAAGGCCCGCTTCGCCGTGTTCCAGCGCATTCTCCAGGGCACCCATGCCACCGAGGCGCAAATACATGAGCTGGCAAAGCTGACGGCACATAACATCCCCTATACCTATTCCGATCTCACCGATCGCATTGCCCGCCTCGCCCTGCGCCGGGCCTGGAAAACCGATCAGCCGTTTGGCGTGGCCGCGCTCAAGGCCGCCATCGCCGAAATCGAGCCATCTCCCCTGATGGATGGCCGGACCGGCGCGCGCAAATGAACGCCCGGGTCAAACCGCGCAAGCGGACCTCGCGCAGCTACACCGAGCGTACCCTCAAGCTCCTGTGGGGCCGAGCGGCGGGACGATGCGCGATGCCGGAATGCCGCGTCGAACTGTTCGCGGAAGCGACAGAGTACGACCCCATCGTCGTCATCGGCGAAATCGCCCATGTTGCGGCCGCGGCGGATGACGGCCCGCGCGCTGCGCCCGAACTCGGCACCGCGCAGCGGAACAACTACGACAATCTCATTTTGCTGTGCCAGAACTGCCATGCCCGCATCGACGGTCAAACCGGATTCTACACGGTGGAGCGCCTCAAGGACCTCAAACAGGCCCACGAGGCTTGGGTTCGCGCGTCCCTACCCGAGCGCGGGCGCTCGCGCACGGGGTGGACCGCGCTCGCTTTGCGCGGCGACCATCCGGTGGATCTGGCCACGGCGACGGAGGCGCTGGCGCCGGACTTCATCGTCGAGGAGCCGCACGTGCTCCAGGTGCCGACCGACACGGCCGACTGGCAGGTCGTCGACCAAACGATAGAGGCCAGAGTGCGGCAACTGCTCGGGGGCGACGACATATTCGATCGACGACTCGCCGTTTTCCCGTTGGCGCCGGTCAGCGCCTGCCTTTCCTTGGGGTATCACCTCACGAGCCGGCCGCATGTCCGCCTGTTCCAATACCAGCGCGACGAACGCAGTTGGCTATGGCCTCGACGCGCCTCACCAGCGCAGGACATCGCCGTCTCCGGTCTTGACGCAAAGCCAGCGCAGGGCCACGCGGCAACCTTCCTGTTCCACTACAGCGCGGCGATCACCGACGATGCGCTTGCCGAGGCCGGCGCCCCGCTCGATTTCCGGGTGGATGTTCGGGTGCCCGAGCCGACGACCGCATGGCTTCAGCATCCGAACCAGCTTACCTGGGCTGCGCTGGAGGCACGCCGCGCCTTCGAACGCACCATGCAACTGTTGCCCGAGGCAGCCGAGTGGCACCTGTTTTACGCCGGTCCTGCGCCGCTCGCGGTCGCGATCGGACAGCAGATAAATCCCACGATGTATCCGCCGGTTCAACTCTATGAGTATCGCCACAAGGAGACGCCACGCTACAAGCCAAGCATTCGCTTGGGGGGCCAACGCCTGCAGCCGCCTTCGTCTGATGACCACGATGGTCAAACCCGGACGCAATGATCCTTGCCCCTGTGGCAGTGGCAAGAAATACAAGAAGTGTTGCCTCGCCAATGAGGAAGCAGCCGAACGCGAGCAGCTCGCCAAGGCCGAAGCCAGGCGAGCCGAAAGCGCCGCCGCTCATCGCATGCACCTTCGTGAGGTGAGAGCGGCCATCGCGGAGAGGCTCTCCAGCGCCATGGACGCTGATGAGGACGCACTCAACATCGCCTCCAACGCCGCCGCCGATCTCGTTCGTGCCGGCAAGCTCGATGAGGCCGAGAAGGCCGCCAACGATCTCCTCGTCCAGTTCCCTGACGTGCACGACGGCTATGATCGCCTCGGCATGGTGCACGAGGCCCGTGGCGAGAACCTGCAGGCTGCCGAATGCTACCGAAAGGTCATCGCGTTCATCAAGGAGCACCCCGACGACTACGAGCCCAGCTTCGAGGAAACATCCGTCACGCTCGTCAATCGGCTCGACCCGCCAGCCGAAACCTGAATAGGAACGCTCTACGCGCCGCTCCGTGAGGGCCTAAAACAGCGACCCTTACAAACCGTCCTCACGTCGCCCGGGATCCCCCATCAACTTGCGGCCGTAGTGTTACAGGCTCACAGTCGGGGCTTCGTCTGGTTCTTCGCGCACTCCGGACCTCACGGAATTTGTTCGGGGCAGCATGTTGTCGCGACCTTCTATGCCTCAGGGCGGCGGACGGCGAGTGGTCAGACATTCGATCCCAGCGGGTATGCGGCCGCGCATCGCACGCTGCCGTTCGGATCGCGGGTAACGGTGACGAATCCTCGGAACGGGAGGTCTGTTACTGTGGTGATTAATGACCGCGGCCCATTTACGCGCGGGGTTACGCTTGATCTAACTCGTGGCGCCGCTCGCGCGATTGGCATGTACCGAACGCAGTGGGTTTGCATGCTCTGAGAGCGAGTGGCCTTCATCGACCGTAGCGACAATGGCGGCACCTGGCCCTGAACCGAACTGTACGCTGACTGCCGAGCAGTCGGCTGTCGAGGGTAGACCGGACAAGGCTT
>WNFG01005136.1_pt1 | contig 19738 bp, 18 predicted proteins | sample 5400431 | NCBI WGS metagenome assembly WNFG01 (sample SAMN13153346, study PRJNA577476) | soil metagenome | isolation source: 120 cm saprolite under Douglas fir tree site 2 hole 3 replicate 2 | place: USA:California | collected 2015-04-18 | reverse complement strand
CCGGGAGGCCTGGAGATCCATGAGCGCCACCAGGCCCAGGACCTCGGGCTCGGCCGGCATCAGCTCGGCGAGCATGTGTCCGACGCGGAGCGCCTCCTCACAGAGATCGTGCCGCACGAGGGCGTCCCCGGCGTGAGCCGCGTAGCCCTCGTTGAAGATGAGGTAGATGACCGCGAGCACCGAGGCCAGGCGGTCGGCCAGATCGGGCCCTTCCGGCACCTCGTAGGGCAGCCCGCGCTCGCGAATGGCTCGCTTGGCGCGCACGAGCCGCTGCGCGATGGTAGGCTCGGGCACCAGGAAGGCCCAGGCCGGGATGGCAGCAGGTGAAGATCAGCCGGAGCCGGTCGTCCGGAATCTCCTCGGGATCCATGGTCTCGGGGCCCTCGGTCGCCGCGCCGAGCGTCGTCTCATAGGCCAGGGCCGCGGCGTGGCCCTCGGCCCGCCGGCTGCGCCGCAGGTGGTCCAGCGCACGCCGTCGCCCGGTGGTAAGAAGCCAGGCGCCCGGGCGATCGGGCATCCCGTGGGTCGGCCAGTGATCAAGCGCACGCTCGAAGGCCTCCTGGGCGATCTCCTGCGCGATGTCCAGATCGCGCACGATCCGGGCCACCGACGCGACCAGCCGCCCGTACTCCAGGCGGAACACCTCCGCGATCGGCCCATGGGCAGGGCCCTCCGGCGGGGGCGGGTGATCGCTCGATCCCACGAACCGGGATGTTACGCGATCCCGCCGTCCCCCGCGCGCGGGCCGACGCGGGCGCCGGCCTGCCTACATCGGCCAGATCGGCCGCACCTCGACGAAGCCGCCATCCCCGAGCGGGACCTTCTTGGCCCACTCGACCGCCTCCGCCTTGGTATCGCAGTCGATCAGGTAGAACCCGCCGATCGCCTCCTTGGTCTCGGTGAAGGGCCCGTCCATCACCTGGGGGTGGCCCGCCTTGACGCGGACACGGGCGCCGTCGCTGTCCGGACGCAGCCGCTCCGCCGCGACGACCTTGCCGGCCGCGCGCAGCGCCTCGCCGAGCTTCATGTGACCCTGGAGAATCGCCTGCATCTCCGCCGGGGGTGGGGGGGGCCCTGGGTTCTTGTTGTCCGAGCCGATGAGTAGCAAGTAGCGCATGGGGATCTCCTCTCATCCCATACGACGTCTGTGACCTGCCGAAATCGACACGCTATCCCTTGTGCTCCTGGAGGCACTGGAGCGCGAGCCCCCCGTGGCTCCACGCGGCGCCGGCGGCCATCGCCATCGCCACGAAGGTGGTCTCCGCGATCTCCGCGTCCGAGGCGCCGGCCTCCGATGCCTTGCGGGTGTGGGCCTGGATGCACCACGGGCACTGGGTGATCTGGGCGATGCCGAGCGCGATGAGCTCCTTCGTCTTGCCGGGGATCGCGCCGTCCTTGAACGCCTTCTGATCGAACTCGAGGAAGGCCCGGTAGGCCTCCGGCACCAGCTCCCGCATGCGCTTGAACTGGGTGCCGACGTCGACTCCGTGGAACTCCATGGCCGCCTCCTGGTTGGACCTACTGGATCGTGACCGGCGTGATGCCCCAGATCTCGTCGGCGTACTGCCGGATCGTCCGGTCGCTGGAGAACTTCCCCATGTGGGCCACGTTCAGGATCGACTTCCGCGTCCACGCGGGCTGATCGCGATAGGTCTGCCCGACCCGTTCCTGGCAGGCGACGTACGAGGCGTAGTCCGCGAGCAGGAAATAGTAGTCGCCGCCCAGGAGCGAGTCCACCAGCGGCCGGAAGAGTCCCGGCTCCGTGGGGCTGAACGCACCGCCCCCGATCATGTCCAGCACGCGGGCCAGCTCGCCATTGGTCCGGTAGATTTCCCGGGGGTCGTAGTGCGGTCGTCGTGCCGCGACCTCGGCCGCGGTCAGGCCGAAGATGAAGATGTTGTCCTCCCCCACCTCCTGGGCCATCTCCACGGTGGCCCCGTCCAGGGTGCCGATGGTCAGGGCCCCGTTCAGCCCGAACTTCATGTTGCCGGTCCCCGACGCCTCGGTCCCCGCGGTCGAGATCTGCTCGGACAGCTCGGAGCCGGGAAAGATCTGCTCGGCCAGCGACACCCGATAGTCGGCCAGGAATGCGACGGCCAGGCGGTCGCGCACGGCGGGGTCCCGGTTCACGGTGTCGCCGACCGCGTTGATGAGCCGGATGATGAGCTTGGCCATGGTGTAGCTCGGAGCCGCCTTGCCGCCGAAGATGACGGTGCGCGGGAGGTCGATTCCGCGCCCGTCCTTGATCCGGTTGTACAGGGTGACGACGTGCAGCACGTTCAGCAGCTGGCGCTTGTACTCGTGGATCCGCTTGACCTGCACGTCGAAGAGCGAGTCGGGGTTCACCGCGAGGGTCATCCCGCGGTGCTCGTACTGCCGGGCGATCGTCTCCGCCAGGCGGCGCTTGTTCTCCCGCTTGGCGGTGAGCCATCGGGCCGCGAAGGCCGGGTCGCCCGCCAGCGCGCTCAGCCCGCGGAGCGCCTCCAGGTCGGTCACCCAGCCGGGGCCGATCGCCTCGGTGATCAGCCCGGCCAGCGGCGGGTTGCTCTCGAGCAGCCACCGGCGCGGGGTGATCCCGTTGGTCTTGTTGTTGAACCGCTGCGGCCACATCTCGTGGAACTCGCGAAAGACGTCGCGCTTGAGGATCTCGGTGTGCAGCGCGGCCACCCCGTTGACGCTGTGGCTGCCGACGATGGCGAGGGTGGCCATCCGCACCCGCCGCCCCCCGTCCTCGTCGATGATCGACATCCGGCGGGCGCGGGCGTCGTCGGGCCCGAACCGACGCGTCACCTCGTCCAGGAAGCGCCGGTTGATCTCGTAGACGACCTCGAGGTGCCGGGGCAGCATCGCCGCGACCATGCCCACCGGCCAGCGCTCCAGCGCCTCCGGGAGCACGGTGTGATTCGTGTAGCCGAAGGTGGCCTGGGTGATCGTCCACGCGTCGTCCCAGGCCAGCCCCTCGACGTCGACCAGGAGGCGCATCAGCTCCGGCACCGCCAGCGCGGGGTGCGTGTCGTTGAGCTGGATGGCCACCTTGTCCGCGAAGCGGTCGAAGGTCCGGAGCCCGCGGGGCTCGTCGAACAGGTGATACCGCTTCCGGTAGCGCCGGATGATGTCCTGCAGCGTGGCGGAGACGAAGAAGTACTCCTGCGCGAGCCGGAGCTCCTGCCCCGCGACCACGGTGTCGCTCGGGTAGAGCACCCGACAGATGTTCTCCGATTCGGCCCGGGCCTGGATGGCCGCGATGTACTCGCCCTCGTTGAACTCGCGGAGGTCGAGCTCCTGGACGGCCCGGGCTCCCCACAGGCGAAGGGTGTTGACGGTTGGAGTCCCGTAGCCGGGGATCGGCGTGTCGTAGGGTGTGGCGAGGACGTCCCGCGTATCCACCCACTCCTTCACGATGCGGCCCTGGGCGTCGAGCCGGGTGCGGACCTGGCCGTAGAACTGGATGCGGAACCGGTCACCCACGCGCGGGATCTCCCAGGGATTGCCGTAGCGGAGCCAGCTGTCGGGAACCTCCACCTGGGCCCCGTTCACGATGCGCTGATGGAAGATGCCGTAGTCGTACCGGAGCCCGTAGCCGTACGACGCGTACCCGAGCGTCGCCATCGAATCGAGAAAGCACGCGGCGAGCCGCCCGAGCCCGCCATTGCCCAGCCCGGCGTCCCACTCCGCCTCGCGGAGGTCCTCGAGCCGGTAGCCGAGCTCCTGCAGCGCCTTCGCGCACTGCTCCTCCAGTCCCAGGTTGATCAGGCTGTTTCCGAGCGTGCGGCCCATCAGGTACTCGAGCGAGAGGTAGTACACCCGCTTGGGGTCGAGCCGGTAGTAGGTGTCCTGGGTGTGGACCCACCGCTCGATCATCCGGTCCCGCACCGCGAGGGCCAGCGCCACATAGGGCTCCCACTCGGTGTCCACGTGGCCGGGCAGCTCGGCCAGCGTGTATTCCAGGTGCGCGAGGATCCCCCGCTTCACCGATTCCGCGTCCATCCCGAGACTGTCGTAGGCGAGCGCCTGCCGCGCCGCCGCGGAGGCAATGCGAGTGGACAGGTCGACCGGCTTGAGCGTCATGGGAACCTCCGTGTCCGGGCTGGCTGCCCACCCACGATACCGCCGATCGGGACCACCCGGGACGCAATGGTCGGCGTCAGGCGGGCTCGGCCTGCGCGCGACTCCCGGCCCGTCCGGCGAACGCCTCGCTCCAGAGGAGCCGGTCGCGAACCCCCGCGGTGCACACCGTGAGGTCGGCGTGGCGGCCCAGGCGCTGCATCAGCTCCTCCAGAACCAGGACCCCCGCCAGGATGGTGTCGGCGCGCTCCGCCTTGAGGCCCCGCACGTGGTGCCGCAGGCGGCCGGGAACCCGCTCGAGCCGCCTTCGGATCGCGGTGAGATCGGCCCGCTGGAGGCGCAGGCCATGGCGCGACCGGCCGTCCGGCTCGGCGGCCAGGTGAATGCGACCTACGGAGCGCACCGTGCCCCCGAGACCGATCAGCCGATCGCCCGGCCGGCCGGCGGGGAGCGCCTGCATCAACAGCTCCCCGACCTCCCGCCGGAGCCTCTCCACCTCGGCCGGGATCGGCGGGTCCCCCCGCAAGAACCGCCGGGTGAGCCGGATGGTGCCGAGCGGCAGGCTCAGGGATCGGCCGAGGCGCCGATCGCGAACCTGCGTGAGCTGCAGGCTGCCGCCCCCGAGATCCGCCACGATCCCGTCGCGGATCGGGAGACTCAACATGGCGGCCTCGGCGCCGAGCCGGGCCTCCTCCCGGCCGGTCAGGACGCGGACCGCGACGCCTTCCCGCTCGCGCAAGGCGCCCAGCAGCAGGTCGCGATTCGTCGCGTCCCGGACCGCGGCGGTCGCGATCGCTACTACGCGAGGCGACTGGCCATTCCGCACCCGGCGCAGGAAGCGATGGACGCAATCGAGCGTCGCGTCGACGGCATCCGGGCGAAGCCGTCCGGGCGGACCGTCACCGAGCCGCGTCTGCACCCGCTCCTTCTGGAGCACCTCGAACCCGCGCCCCTCGACCACCCTCGCCAGCAGGAAGCGCGAGGCGTTCGAGCCGAGGTCCACCAGCGCGACCAGCTCCGCGGTCTCTGCCCGAGCCCCGGTCCGTCTCACGCGCGATCCCGGGGTTGTCCACCGTTATCCACCGCGTGTAACGATCGATTCTGACGGGCCGATCGCGGGGGGACCGTCATCTTGTCCCCACCATATATCAGGCGGTATTGCGGGGAGATTACCGGAGCATCAACGTTCCGTGACGGCGGTCACGGTCGGGCGAGCAACGACCCCCGCACCGCGGCGAGATCCTGTCCGATCTGCTCGAGTCGCCGCACCAGCTCCTGATGTCGCGTGGTCTCGACGGTGGGGGTCTTGCCCATGAAGCAGATGGTGCCGCTCGGCTCGAGGATCGCGCGCTCCACCTCGGCGAGGGAGGCAAACCCCTGCCGGTGCGCCGCGGCCTCCAGCTCCGGCAGGGTGACGAGCTCGTGCCGCAGGCGCTCGGTCTTGATCTCGCCGTCCTCGATGAGCACATCGGAGGCGCCGGCCACCGCGCGCTCCAGTCGCTCGTGCGAGTACAGGAAGCGCACGACGACGAAGTTGACCGCCAGCAAGGTGGTCGCGCCGAGCAATCCGCCGCTGACCGAATTGTCCTCGCCGATGATCGCGTTCTGGACCGTGTTCGAGAGAGTCAGCAGCACCACGAGGTCGAACGGGTTGAGCTGGGCCAGCTCCCGCTTCCCCGCGAGCCTCAGCCCGACGACCAGGAACACGTACACGATGATCGGCCGCAGGATCTTCTCGAGCACCGGCAGCGTGAGGACGAACATGTCTTGCCACACCCTCGGGTCCATTCTCGCCTCCTGTGGGTATCGGACACCGGCTGGACTTTGCGCCCCTGCCGCGAATAGAATACGCGGGCCATGGCCGCCAAGAGAAAACCGCCGGTTCGAGCCCTCTCCCGCCGGCAGGCTCTGGCGGTGGTCCGGATCGTGGGCCGTGGCACGAAGGCCCTGAGCCTGTCCGATCTGGAGTGGCGGGCCCTGTGGGCGCGCGAGCGGCGCCGACCGCGCCGACCCTCTACTCCTTGAACTGCTCCGCCCGCCAGCGCAGCGCGGCGCCGAGCCCTTCCTTCTCCCGGATCTCGTCGAACCGGGTGCCGACCTCGGTGCGGGCCGCGTAGAGGACATGAGCGCCATCCGGCGCGCGAACTTCAGGGTCGCGGCGGCCAGGTCCGCGCGCGGGACGACCCGGTTGACCATCCCGTACGCGAGCGCGGTCTGGGCGTCGATGGGGTCGCCCAGGTAGAGGATCTCCCGGGCGCGCTTGAAGCCGATGATGAAGGGCATGATCAGCACGGGGCCCACGTTGGAGAACCGGATCTCCGGCTCGCCGAACTGCGCGTCGTCGGCCGCGATCGTGATGTCGCACATCATCACGAGCTCGCATCCCCCGCCGAGGCAGTGACCCTGGACCGAGGCGATCACCGGCTTGCGCATGTCCCACGGCGTCATCTCGAGGGCCACGTCGTCGGTGAGCGACTCGTGCCAGGCGAGCGCGTTGCCCTTGCGCGCCGCGCGCGCGGGACTGGGGCCGATATCGTACCCGGCCGAGAACGACCGGCCCTCCGCCCGCAGCACGACCACTCGCGTGGCCGGATCGTGGTCGGCCTCGTGCAGGCGCTCGACGAGCCGCTTCTTGAGCTCGGGGCTGATCGCGTTGAGCTTGTCGCCCCGGTTGATGGTCACGATGCCGATCGGGCCATCGACGGCGTAGATCACGAGATCCGGTGTCATGAGGTTTCCTCCGTATCAGGAGCTCCGCGAGGACCGCACTCTATCACGACTCTCGAAGCGGTTGATGTACAGTGGCTCCGATGAGCGACGACCGGGCGGCGCGAGCGCGGGCACACTGGCTGGACACCCTCGCCCGGTACAAGCGCGATCCGGATGGCCCCGGCTCCGCCGACTACTGGTCGCCCTCGCTCGACTGCGCGAGCCGTGACGAGCTCCGGGCCATCCAGGACGCGAAGCTCACGGCGCTCACCCCGTTCCTCTACGAGAACAGCGCGTTCTATCGTCGCCGCTTCGACCGGCTCGGCCTGCTGCCCACCGACCTTCGCACGGTGGACGATCTGCCGAAGTGGCCGGTCGTCGACAAGACCGAGATGATGGAGGACCTCAAGGCCACGCCGCCGTTCGGCACCTACACCACGCACGACGATGCCCTGTGGGCCGCGCGCGGCTGGATGATGTTCTCCTCCTCGGGCTCCACCGGCGTGCCGAGGGTCTTCCGGTATTCTCAGCTCGACCGCGAGCTGTGGGAGTGGGCGAACGCGCGGGCGCTCCACGCCTTCGGCATCCGGCCGGGCGACACCGTGCTGATCTGCGCCGGGTACGGGCCGCACGTGTTCGCCTGGGGCGTGCAGTTCGCGCTCGCCCGGATGGGGGTGGCCTGCATCCCGGGCGGCGGCATGACCGCGGAAGCACGCGCGATGCTCATCGATCGGTTCAAGCCTACCGTGCTCACGTGCACCCCCTCCTACGCCCTCCATCTGGGCCGCGTGATGGGGGAGCGCGGGCTCGACCCGGCCGCGAGCTCGATCCGCACGATCCTGGTCGGCGGCGAGCCGGCGGCGGGCATCGAGGGCACGCGCCGGCGGCTGGAAGGTCTGTGGAGCGCGAGGCTCGTGGAGTTCTACGGCTGCACCGAGGTCTCGCCCCACTGCGGCGGCTACTCCTGCCCGGCCTCGGCGCCGCCATCGGGTCCGGTCACCGCCCACCTGATGGAGGACGTGCAGATCTGGGAGGTGGTCGACGCGGAGAGCCGGCGGCCTCTTGCCGAGGGCGCCCGCGGCCTCACCGTCTGCACGAGCCTCAACTCCGAGAGCTCTCCGCAGCTGCGGTTCCTGGTCGGCGACTACACCGTCCTCGCGTCGGAGCGCTGCGCCTGCGGGCGAACCCACGTCCGGGCGGTGGGAGCCTTCGCGGGGCGGGTCGACGAGCTCATCAACCTGCGCGGCGTGAAGATGTATCCGGTCCAGCTCGAGGCGGCGGTGCGGGCGGTGTCCGGGGTCGGCGACGAGTACGAGATCGTGCTGGCGACGACGCCGGACGGGCTCGACGTGATGACCGCGAGGGTGGAGCACCCGAGCGCCTCGATCGGAGCGCAGGTGGCCCGGGAGATCCAGGCGCGGTGCGAGGTGCGCTGCGACGTCGAGGTCCTGGCGCCCGGCACGCTGCCGAAGACCGAGTTCAAGGCCCGGCGGATCCGCGACACCCGCCGCTAGCGGCGAGGGGTGACATGACGCCCCCCGAGCTGAAGGCCTGGCGGAAGGCGGAGCGCGAGCGGCTGATCGGCGAGCGCGAGCGGCTCGATCCCGCGACCCTCGAGAGCTGGCGCGGGCGGATCGACTCGCACCTCGAGCGCTCGTTCCCCGGCCTCGCCACCGCGATGCTGGCCTTCTGCTGGCCAATGCGCGGCGAATACGATGCGCGACCCCTCGCCGACACGCTGCGCGTGCGGGGCGCGGTGACCGCGCTGCCGGTGGTCGTCGCCCCGGGACAGCCGCTCGTCTTCCGGGAATGGCATCCCGGGGTGGCGCTCGCCCTCGGTCCTCTCGGTATCCCCTATCCGGCCGGCTCCGCCCCGGTGGTCCCCACCGTCGCGCTCGTGCCGGTGAACGGCTGGGACGACGCCGGCCACCGCCTGGGCTACGGCGCCGGCTTCTTCGACCGGACCCTCGCGAGCCCGCCGGCACCAGTGGTGGCCATCGGCGTCGGTTACGAGATGTCCCGGCTGAAGACGATCCACCCCCAGGCCTGGGACGTGCCGATGGACTGGATCGTGACCGAGCGCGGTGTCTATCGACGCGACCCGGGTGGGCTCGTCTTCCTCGGCGAGCCCCCGCCCGTGCGGGCTCCCGGTCCTTGACTCTGATCGGCGGACAAGCCATCCTCCCACCCACCACCAAGCGGCCAGCGAGGGTCGCACGGCGCAGACGTCACCTGGTCACCGGAGAACAGGGGGAGTCGACATGAGGCCTGCCGATCACGTGTCGCGACGGAATTTTCTCCAGGCGGGCGCCCTCGGCGTGGCGGGCCTGGCCGCGGTACGGCCCCGGGTCGCGTGGGGCCAGAACAACGGCGAGGCCAAGCGAGGCGGCACCCTCGTCGTGCGGAGCGGGCCCCTCCGCGGGATCGACCCGCATCTCGAGACCTGGGCCGCGGCCCTCCAGGTGATCCACCAGACGTACAACGCCCTCCTGAAGTTCAACCACGACGGGACGAAGATCCTGCCGGACCTGGCCGAGAGCTGGGAGCAGAAGGACGACCTCACGTACTTCTTCCGCCTGCGGCAGGGCGTCAAGTTCCACAACGTGGCGCCGGTGAACGGGCGCGAGCTCACCTCGGAGGACGTCAAGTACAGCATCGAGCGGCAGATGACGGACCAGCCGGGGAAATTCCAGCACGCCTACTTCTTCCTCGGCAAGCTGGCCAGCATCCAGACGCCGGACAAGTACACGATCGTCTTCAAGACCAAGGAGCCGTACGCGCCGTTCCTCAACTACATCGCGAGCCCCTGGACGGTGATCGTGGCGCGCGAGGTGGTGGAGAAGCACGGCGACCTGCAGCGCCACGCGATCGGCACCGGCCCCTTCATCATGCAGGAGTACCGGCGCGAGCAGGAGGCGGTGTTCGTCAAGAACCCCAGCTACTTCAAGAAGGGGCTGCCCTACCTGGACGAGGTTCGTCTCCAGTACGTCATCGATCCGGTGGCGGCCACCGCCGCGTTCCGGGGGCAGCAGACCGACATCTCCTACCTGGAATTCGCCGACGTGCCCTCGATCAAGGCCTCGAACGGCAAGATCAAGGTGGCCGAGATCACGACGATGTTCCCCATCGTGCTGCGGACGCGGCCCTACGACGAGCAGCGCCCGCTCAAGCCCCCCTTCACCGAGAAGAAGGTGCGCCAGGCCATCCAGGCCGCCATCAAGCAGGAAGAGTTCATCGAGATCGTGCGGAGCGGCTGGGGCGCGACCATGACCGGCCCCATCCCCACCTACCGCAAGCCGTGGGCCCTGCCGGCCTCCGCGCGGCCGGAGTTCGACCTGAAGAAGGCCAAGCGCCTGCTCACCGAGGCCGGCTACGCCGGCGGCTTCGAGACCGAGCTCATCGTGGGCAGCCCCGGCGACAACGTGAAGAGCGCCCAGGTGGTGAAGGATCAGCTCGCCAAGGTGGGCATCCAGGTGAACCTGAAGCCCATGGAGATGGCCCAGTACTACAACAAGAGCTACTCGTACGACTACTCCATGAGCGTGCACACCGCGCTCACCGGAGAGGAGCCCGAGGAGGCCATCCGGCCCTACTACGGGGCCAACGCGACGTACTACCGGTGGGGGAATCGCGAGATTCACCGCCTGATCGACGAGCAGGCCAAGATCCTGGATCAGAAGAAGCGCGTGGAGATGGTCCACCTGATCCAGCGGATGCTCCTGGACGACGCCCCCAACGTGTTCCTCTACACCCCGATCGCCCACTACGGGGTCCAGCCCTGGGTCAAGAACTACACCGTGCCGATCAACGCCTACGACCAGCGCTACGAGGAGATCTGGCTCGACGGCAAGAAGGCCTGACCGCCGGCCGGGGGTATGTCCCGCTACGTTCTCCGCCGGCTCGTGCTGCTGGTGCCGACGCTGGCCCTCGTCACCCTGCTGGTCTTCTCCATCATCCGGCTGCTCCCGGGCGACATCGTGACCCTGATGATGAGCGAGCAGGGCTATGCCAGCGACAAGGCCAAGCTCGAGCAGATGCTGGGGCTGGATCAGCCCTTCCACCGGCAGTACGTCGCCTACGTCGGCAAGGTGCTGCAGGGTGACCTGGGCGTGTCCTTCTGGACCAAGGAGCCGGTCCTCGACGAGATCCTGCGACGCCTGCCCGTGAGCCTCGAGCTGGCCGTCCTCGCCATGTGCTTCGGCCTCCTGATCGCCCTGCCCACCGGCATCTTCTCGGCGGTCAGGCAGGACACCTGGCTCGACTACCTGTTCCGGACCGGCGCCATCGGCGGGCTCTCGGTGCCCGGCTTCTGGATGGCCACGGTGGTCATCGTGGCCGCGTCGATCTGGTGGCAGTGGGTCCCGCCCATGCGCTACACGCCGTTCGCCCGGGACCCGGTGAAGAACCTCGCGCAGCTCGTCCTGCCCGCCATCATCCTGGGCCTCGCCCTGTCGGCCAGCGTCATGCGCATGACGCGCTCCATGGTGCTCGAGGTGCTGCGCGAGGACTACGTCCGCACCGCGTGGGCCAAGGGCCTGCCGGAGTCGCTGGTGATCGCGCGCCACGTGCTCAAGAACGCGATGATCCCGGTGGTCACCGTGATGGGCCTCCAGCTCTCGGCCCTCCTCGGCGGGACCGTCATCATGGAGAGCATCTTCGTCATCCCCGGCATGGGGAAGTTCCTGCTCGACGCCATCACCTGGCGTGACTACCCTGTCATCCAGGGCATCAACCTGTTCCTGGCCACCGGCGTCATCGCGCTGAACCTGGTGATCGACGTGATCTACGGCTTCCTCGACCCGCGGATCCGCTTCGGCTAGCCGCTCGACATGTCGCTGTTCCGTGTGATGCGGGGCAAGCCGCTGGGGGCCCTGGGCGGCCTGCTCATCCTCGGACTCCTGGCCACGGCCCTCCTGGCCCCGGTGCTGGCGCCCTATGACCCCATCAAGGTCAGATCGAGCGACCGCCTGCAGGCTCCCGGCCTGAGTCACCTGCTGGGAACCGACGACTTCGGGCGCGACATCCTGAGCCGCGTCATCTACGGCGCGCGCATCTCGATGCTCCTGGGTCTTGGCGCGGTGGCCATCAACACGCTCCTCGCCGCCATCATCGGTATCCTGTCCGGCTACTACGGCGGCCGCATCGACATCGTCCTGCAGCGGTGCATCGATACCCTGATGGCCTTCCCCGGCCTCGTCGTGCTCCTGACGATCATGGCCATGCTGGGCCAGGGGCTGGGCAACGTGATCCTGGCCCTGGGAATCGGAGGAACCGCCGCCAACGCGCGGATCATCCGGAGCGCGGTCCTGGCCATCCGCGAGAACCAGTACATCGAGGTGGCGCGGGCCACCGGCTGCCAGGACTGGCAGATCATCGTCCGCCACATCCTGCCCAACATCGCCGCCCCGATCATGGTGGTCGTCACGCTCGGTCTCGGGGTCGCGATCCTCGCCGAGTCCGCCCTGAGCTTTCTCGGCTTCGGGGTGCCGCCCCCGACTCCTTCGTGGGGCGCCATGCTCAGCGGCTCGGGCCGGACCTACATGATCCAGGCCCCGTGGATGGCCATCTTCCCCGGCATCGCCATCAGCCTGGCCGTCTTCGGCTTCAACATGCTGGGCGACGCCCTCCGCGATCTCCTCGATCCCAAGCTCCGCGGCGGCCCCCAGGGCCGGGCCTGAGGCCCAGCCACTCATGCAGATCGGCCCATGAAGATCGGAGTGGTCTTCCCCCAGACCGAGATCGGGCAGGACCCGGCGATGATCCGCGACTACGCCCAGGCCGTCGAGGCGATGGGATACACCCACATCCTCGCCTTCGACAGCGTCATCGGGGCCAACCCCGACCGACCCGGCGGCTGGGACAGCCAGTACGACTACCGGCACGCCTTCCACGAGCCGTTCGCCCTCTTCGCGTTCTGCGCCGCGGTCACACGACGCATCGAGCTGGTCACGGGTGTCCTCATCCTGCCCCAGCGCCAGACGACCCTCGTCGCCAAGCAGGCGGCCGAGGTCGACGTCCTCTCGGGCGGACGGCTGCGCCTCGGCATCGGGGTCGGCTGGAACCCCGTCGAGTTCGAGGCCCTCGGCGAGAACATCCACGATCGAGGCAAGCGCGTGGAGGAGCAGCTCGAGGTCATGCGGCTGCTCTGGACCCGAGAGCTGGTGACCTACGAGGGCCGGTGGCACCGCGTGCCCGACGCCGGCATCAAGCCGCTGCCGGTCCAGCGGCCGATCCCGGTCTGGATGGGCGGGGAGAGCGAGGCGGTCCTGCGCCGCGCGGCCCGCTTAGCCGACGGCTGGATCACGCTGCAGACCTTCCGCCCGGGCCCCGCGGCCCAGCAGACCATCGACCGTCTCCACGGCCTCGTCCGGGAGGCGGGCCGCGAGCCGGCCGCCTTCGGGATCGAGGGGCGCGTGGCCCTGGCCCAGGTTCCCCCGGCGGAGTGGGCGAAGGAGCTGGCCGCCTGGCGCGCGATGCGCGGCATCACGCACCTGTGCGTCAACACCATGGGGCTCGGTCTTCCAGACCCCGAGGAGCACGTGCGGACGCTCGAGCGGTTCAAGGGCGACGTCCTCGGTTAGCGGCCGGGACGCTTCCGCGGAAACGCGCCGAGCGGCGCTTGCCCCTCACCCTGCCCTATCCCCAGCGGGGAGAGGGGGAGCGTCACTCCCCGAGGAAGTAGCGGGCAACTCTGGCCTCGGCGAGTTTATACCTTTATCGGCGCCGAGATACCTGCACCGCGCCCGAGACGGCCCCAGCCGCTGATTGCGTGGAGGTTGCGCCCGGTTGCGAAATCGCGGGCGTCGCGGGCGCGGCTGGGAGCCATTTTGAGTAGTGGACCAACATCACCGCCGGGGTGTGCCCGGCCTGCGCCGCCACCAGCAGAAGCGGTGCCCCCCGCGAGAGCAGGATCGAAACGAACGTGTGTCGGAGGTTCTCAGGCGTCCGGGGGCGGACCTTCGCCTGGGTCAGCACCCGACTCCACCACCGCCATAACTCAAGCTCCTGCATCGGGTGGCCGGGATTCGCGATGGAGCCGAACAGCGGGGCGTCGGGGTTCAACGGGACCACGCGGGCGAGCCGGTCCAGCATCGACCTGCTCTCCGTGGTCGGCCCCCAGTCGGCGGTAGGCTCGACCACCGGGTAGAGGAGGCTCGCGGTCCGCCTCGAGCGCAGCGTCTTCGCCGGGCCGAGCCGCCCGTGCGTCAGGGTCCGCTCCACCTTCACCTCACCCCGTAGCGGGTCCAGGTCCCCGCGCCTGAGCCCCCGTAGCTCGCCAGACCGCACCCCGCTCTGCGCCCACGCCCTGATCATCAGCCCAAACAGCGGCGACAAGTCCTCGGCGGAGGCGACGATGGCGGCCAACTCCTCCTGGTCGAACGGGTCGGGCTCGTCACCCTTCTGCTCGGGGCGCCACAGCCTCCCGCCCCGCATCGGGTTCGCCGCGATGTCCCCACGCTCGACCGCGTAGTCGAGCACGAGTCTCAGCGTCACCAGGTAGGTGCGCAGGGTCGCGTCCACAACCCGGCCGCGCTTGACCGCGATGAGCTTCTGCACCTCCGCGCGCGTCACTGCGGTAATCGGCCAGGCCCCGAAGTGGGGGATCAGATGGGCACGGAGGGCGGAGCCATAGTTCCGCCTCGTGTTGAACCGTGTCGGGTAGAGTCCCTGGTACCAGGGGCCCCACGCCTCGGCCACCTGCGCGAACGTCATGGCCTTGGGTTGCGGGGGCGGTGGCGCCGCCAGATCTGACACGTCGCCATCGAGGAGCCGCGCCTGGATCTTGATCGCAACGGCCTCGGCTAGCTGCTTGCCGCGCTTCCCGGTACCGACACGGCGCGCTCGCCGTTGGCCCGCGTGGTGAATGAAGACCCACCACACAGCAGAGCCGGCCGGCTTCTCGCGCACCGTAACGCCCATCAGCGCCTCCGCTTGCTCGGCCCGATCACGGAATCCACCACCCGATCCAACCCAGCCGGCCCGACCTGCCGGTGCTGTAGCATCCACGCGTCAAACTCGGAACGCCGAACCAGCACCTTTACACCGATTCGGTAGCAAGGCAAGGCCCGCAGCGGGGCGTTGATGTAGTCCCGGAGTGTCCGCACGCTCAGGCCGCTGTACCCGGCGAGAGCACGCAGCGGCATCCAGGGATCCAACTCCGTGGAGAGCACGATCCGTTCAGCAGCCGGGCCGCGGAGGATGGCGGCGGGCTGGGCAGTGGCTTGAATCGGGGCTGGCTGCAGCGGGTCGGAGGGGGCTGGGGCGCTTTTGACACTCACCACCAGTTTCTTTCACGACGGGGGGAGGGGCGCCACTACTTGTGCGGCAGCGCGTCATCCGGCTGGGGTGGCCGGCGCAGAGCTCGGCGGAGAGATCGGGGCCGACCTGCAGGACGTCGGGCTCGAGCGCCTGCTGGTGGCGCGCCGGCCGACAACTTGAGAGCCGCCTGTAGACTCAGGCGCGGCCGCGGCCGGGGTCCCCGCCGGTAGCTCCGGCAGCGGCCCGCTCTCACTTGTTGGGGTGGCCGGGGGAGTCGAACCCGCCGTTGTGCGGTTCACAGCCGCACGTCCTGACCGCTGAATGACAGCCACCGTGAACTTGGAGACCGGGGCGGGAGTTGCGCCCGCCTTACCGGGGTTGCAGCCCGGCGCCTCGCTGCTCGGCCACCCGGTCGGATCGGATTGCTTGGTGCGCTCGGGAGGAGTCGGACCTCCACCTGACCGGTTAAGAGCCGGCCGCTCTGCATTAAGCTACGAGCGCGAATGGCTCCGGCGCCTCGAGTCGAACGAAGATCAGGAGCTTCAAGGGCTCCCTCCCCACCGTGGGCCGCCGGATCGAACTGGTAGGAGCAGGCGGTAGCGCGCCGCCGTCGCCCGGTAATCGGCCGGGTGCTCTGCTATTGAGCTATGCTCCACCGACTGGTTGGCCCAGCAGGTTCTCCCCCTGCATCGACCTGCTTGAACCTACTTCTTGCGAATAGAGTCAGCTCTGGCTTGGTTCATCCGCTCCAACGCCTCCTCGTATCGGCGCTGATCGTCAGGCGACAGCTTCGCCGTCGAGTCCATCCGGACGTATCCCTTACTTTCCCATCCGGTCTTGCATTGTGCGTAGTCGGCCCCTTGCGCAGCGCCCGCGATGGCGCCGCCCAGCGCCATTCCCACTCCGCTGGGCTTGTCACACCACCGCACGTCCCCGGTGGCGGGGTTCCGGTAGATGGCGTCTGGCGTGGGGTGTCCTCCGGTGGCACATCCGGCGAGCAAGGCGACGAGCACGATCCGAGGCAGCGTCTTCATGGGCCCCTCCTAGGCTCAGAGTCGGTCACCTCCAGCATCGCCCTCCCCCGAATTTCCCACCAAGCCCGCCCTGTTCCCTATACCGCGGGCGTATCCCGCCCCCGTCGCCGTCCCTGACCACCTCCGTCAGCCGTCCGCCTTCAGCTTCCTGCAAGCCCTTGAATGTCCGGGGCTCCCTCCGTGGCCCGGGCCTTGCTGTCACAGGGACGGCTGAAGAACCACGCACTGGGTGCCAAGTCCCGGCACCAGAGGAACACATGAAGAGGGTGGCGATACTGGCTATCACTATTCTGACGGTTGGGTTGGCGTTCAATGGCTGCGTATCCGTTGCGGTGAAGACGCAGGACCGTAACAACCGGGCTACGCCCGCCTTCATGGACGCCTACAACAGCTGTCATCGTGATACGGCCGCATTCGGCCTGATCCCGGACTGGGGCATCACGCGGGAGGCCAAGCTGTTCAAGTGTATGCAGCAGGCCGGGTGGGTCCAAACGCCACATTTCAACCCAGAGGCGGTGGGACGGTATCATCGAGTGGAGGAGGCGGGGCCGTGCCGGACGTTCTGGTGTCACGAAGAGGCGGCCAAATAATCCCCCTCCTCATCCTCCTCGCCTTTCGCCGCACCTCAACAATCAACATCGCCGTGGTCCTCGGCCAGCGTTGGTGTCCTCGTGGCCGGCCAGCCGGCTGTAAATCGACTGACGGAAAGGAGCGGCAGGCCGCGACGACGGCGCGTGTACAACCCGGCAGCTCACACGAGCGACACCTCGGCGCGGAGGCTGCGTCTCGCGCTCATGCCTGCTAATGTCCGCCGGTCGGCTTGGTCGCCGACCTTCAATTCCTGTCCCAGCGCTTAAGACCGCCACGCCGTTCCGGTATTTGGCGCTCGTCGACGCACCCTTGGTCGCGGCCACCGCGCTTGCTTGAGCCGCCAGAACACCTCGTACACATAGGACCCCTGAAGGGCCAGGGCCTGAGCGCCGGACAGGACGAACGCCTTGGAGCCCCGCTCGCCTACGCCAGGGACCAAGCTCCTCGGCCCAAGTAGCGTGCCCGCGATGAGCCGCATCTCTTCACCGCGTCGACGCCGCGCGCCTGGCGATGTCCTGGCGCTGCTCGGGCGCGAGGCGCTGCGCTCGAGCTACGGCCGCGCCTGATGCCGTCGACTTCGTGAATGGCCGACCGACACCGCGGCCACGACGAGGTACTGGCTGGTCCGTGCTTGCGCCAGGTACAGATGCTTGCGCCAGCCTCTCGGCCTTACGCTCAACCTTCGCGACGCGCTCGAGCTTCGGGGCGGGCTCGGTGCTCGGGACCTTCGCGGAGGCCGGCGCCGTGTGGGCCCGGGCCGAGAATAGCTGCGAGTGTTCCGGCTTGAACCCGAAGTCGCGGACCTTGCTCACGGCTACCGTCCCCGCCCGAAGGCATCGGGCGATTCGGGCGGCGGGGTCACACTCTCAAGGGCCTCGAGGTCGGGTTCGCTGTTCGCCTTGACGTCGATCACCTTCTCGGCGGCCTCGGACGCGCGCGTCTCGGCCTGGAGGGTGATTTCCTCAGCCTTCGCCTCGATTAGCGCGGCTGATCTCTTATTCATTTCCATAGCTTGCGGGGCGCGGGCATCCCAGGGCACGTAGCCGTGGGTCGTCGCAAAGATAACGGTCTGACGCTGCTGATCTCCGCTGATCATCGCGTGCTTCGGCTGGCCGTAGCCCATCTGGAGTACGTGCCGAAACGTCGTGCTCCCCAGCCCGTCCCCGGACTCGAACCACCGCTTAACACGCTTTCGGATCACCAGATTATCCAGGCCGAGGACCTCGCGGCAGACGGCGCGGATGTCGTCGGGAATCCGGGGCGGCCGACCCTTCACGCGGCCGGAGTCGAATCTTTCCGCAATGCCGCCGACGCTGAGGAACACTCGCTACGGTGCCTTCGGCGCTCCCGCCTCGTCGGGCGTGGGCTCAGCGGCGGGCTTGGGCGGTTCTGCAGCTGGCGGTGGTGGCTCAGGTGACGAGAACACGGCAGGCGACGACACGTTCAATAGCTGATCGAGCAATCGGTTTGCGTCGAGAGCGATGTTGAGCGAGCAAGACTTGATCGCAAGCATAACGAGGATCACGACGAGGGGCCAGAAGCCTACATTCTTCCGAATCAGCGCGGCCAGGGCGGGATCAATAACTTCGACGTCCTTGGCGACTTCCTCCGGCTGCTTCTTTTCCTCGTACGCCTTCCTCAACGCCGAACTGAGCGCAGCCAACATGGCTGTCGTCATGCGGGGCGCTGTTACCGCCGTGACGACGTCCCCCGCGATGTCGAACACACCGTCGGCGATGTTAGCCAAGCCGCCGCAGCGTGGACATGTCTCGACATTTCCTCGGAGGTGAAGGCCCCGGATGTTGGTTCGACCAAACATCATGCCCATCATCCGCGATGGGAACAGCGCTCGACAGGACGGACAGTAAGCGGGGATCACGGCCATGGTCGTCTCCTGAGCGAAGACCACCCCGAGGGGTGGGCAGCCCAATTAAAAAATGGCGTACACTCGGCCCCCGAACAGCGCTAGGAAAGTGGCCGCGCGGCCCCGCGCGTCGTCAAGCGGCTGCCGGCTCTCCTCGCTCACGACTTTCCCCACCGCGCCGACGCGGCGCGACGAGCGATGTCCTGGCGCTGCTCAGGACCGTCCAGACCTGGCGTTAAGCAATGCTTGACGCCAGCACGCGGCGCTTCAACGGCCTAGGGCTGAGACGCCACGCTGCCGAAACGCTCAGCGCCGGTCGGAGGTGGACCTAGCGCCAGCCCATCTCGACGAGCGCAAGGAGCAGGATTACAGAAATGATCGCAACCAAGCGATAGAGGGGCACCGAGTCTTTCATGGTCTTCAGATGCATGGACTTGAGTGAAAGATGCGTTCGGGTCAGCAAGCGGGAAACGCCATGATCCTACAGCCTGATGGAAAGCGTGGTGCGGCAGCGGCTCCGGAGAGAAAAGGGGCCAGGTCTCCTGCGCTGACTGTCTGGACGGGCGCGTTGCGGGCGCGCCCGCTGCCGCGGCAAGTGGTAGCCTGCCCATCATGGCCGATGACCTGGCCGAGAGCATCGCGCGGCAGCATCTTCGAGACCAACCGGGGGCAGTCCACTGCGCCCGTTGCTTGGCGCACGTGCTCAATCTCGACCTGAGCGCCACGGAAGCGGTCTCGGTCGCCTTGGCGGAACGGCGGCCCCCGTTCCAGGTCGGCCGCTGCGGCTGCGGTAACTACGGACTCAAGTTCCTGTTGCGATAGCCAGGGCATAACCCCGCCCCGCTGACCTGACGCGATTCACTTCACTTCTGTCAGTTCGGCCCAGGTCACCGCCCCGGTGGTCTTGTTCTTGGCCTCGGCCCGGATCACCCGCTGCCCGTTGACCACATAGAGCCGCCATATCCCAGTCGTTGCCTGTCCTTCGTATGCCACGGTGCCGTCGGGCTGGGGTTTCATTGTGCCCTTCGAGGGCACCCGCTGTCCCGATGAGAGGGCGACGACAGCCTCATAGGTTCCATCGGGATTGTTTGTCTGTTCCACGATTACTGCCGGGTTGTTGCCTAGTTGTGACGAAGCAAGAGGTTGTTCACCCAGGCCGACCTGGGGAAAGTAGTGGCTGCCAAGTCATTACTCACCCTGGACAGGAGGCCTGGAT
>WNFG01003572.1_pt1 | contig 19738 bp, 18 predicted proteins | sample 5400431 | NCBI WGS metagenome assembly WNFG01 (sample SAMN13153346, study PRJNA577476) | soil metagenome | isolation source: 120 cm saprolite under Douglas fir tree site 2 hole 3 replicate 2 | place: USA:California | collected 2015-04-18 | reverse complement strand
ACCCAGAAGAGCTTGTCGAGCAAATCTAGTCTTAGCCGCGGACGCCGACGTTTCAGGACGGCGAGTTGTTGACGTAGCGCCAGATTCTCGAGGAAGAGGCTCCGACGGGCGTGCAAGAGGCGAACCAGTGTTCCAAAGCCCAGGCCGATGAATCGAAACATGGCTAGGAGTTATAACAGAACAGTGGCGGGAGGGCGGCTATGTCATTGATTTCAAAGTCGGCCAGAATTTTGGCGAACCACAGCAGTTAAGTAGCTCAGGAGCTTCTTGACAATGGTAAACTATATGTTACCATCAAAAGGATGGTTGATATCCGCGAATATCACGACCGAGGCCATCACAGTCCTTTTCGCGAGTGGTACGACAGGTTAAACGCCGAAGCCGCACGGAAGGTGACGACGGCTCTATACCGCGTAGGACTGGGGAATTTCTCCAACGCGAAGAGTGTTGGGGCTGGCGTCTACGAGTTCAAGATCAATTTCGGCCCCGGTTATCGAGTGTATTTTGGAAAAGAAGGTGAAGAGATAGTCATCCTACTTGGCGGCGGAACGAAACAGCGCCAACAGAACGACATCAAGCGCGCGGTCGAACGATGGGAAGACTACAAGCGGAGAAAGAAGCAGCAGAAAGAAAAGGAAGGGGAATGAACATGGCTTTGACACGAGATTTCAGAGAGACAGTTCAAGCACGCGTGAAGCGCGACGCCGCCTTCCGAAAAGGGCTGCTGAGCGAAGCTATCGAAAGCCTTCTCTCTGGCGAGGTGACACTCGGCAAGGAGCTACTGCGTGATTACATCAATGCGACAGTCGGCTTTCCCAAGCTGGCCGCGCATACCAAGACTCATGTAAAGACTCTTCACCAGATGTTTGGCCCAAACGGGAATCCTACCGCCAATAATCTGTTTGAGGTCGTTGCCTATTTACAGAACGCGGAAGGCGTACGCTTCGAGGTCCGATCCACACGCGCCGCGTTGCGCACGAAGCGGCGGCCATCTCCTCGGGGAGCAAAACGCACTGCTTCTGCCGCCTTGAGTCATTGATCTCGGCCAGTCGTGAGGTTATGGAACTACGCCCAATCACCGATCCCGAAAAAGTGGTCAATGAAGAGATTCGACGTTGCGCAAGAGACGGCTCCAAAGCTGCAGCAACAAAACATTTCGTGGCAGTTGAGAACGGCGAAGAAGTTGCGTTCGTATCCTTGGACATCTTTCCCCATCCGCAGGAATCTCTCGTTCTATACACACTCGTAGTGCCCCAATCCATTCGGCTGAAAGGTTTCGGTTCGCGGGTTCTGGTGGAAGTTGAGCCGGTGGCGAAGGAGTGGAGGTATGCCAATGTGTTGCTGAGACCCAAACCATTGGATAAGTGCTGGTCCAGCAAAAGGCTTGAACGTTGGTATTCGAATCGAGGCTACAAGCCGTCCGATCCTGAGCGCCCCGATGTATGGACCAAGGTGCTATAACAAAGTGCACCTGACTTGCCGCGTTGTGAGCGCTCGAAGTTTCCTCATGCAAGGTTTGCAAAGTTCGGCGCTCCTGAACAGCGAGTTCAACTCTTCTGACTTGTGGCACGCCTGCAGCGACCTGCTCACCAGTAAGCACGAGGGCGGCCCGAAGATCGGAAGAGAATCTCACGTTCGGCAGCTCCGGGTGCGCCGCTGGTGGCTTTTGTGGAACTCGGTCCAACGCGCTTTGGCCTTGTCCAGCCTGTTTTGCGCACTCTTGAGGTCTTCCGTAACCTCCCTCGGATGCGGTTCGCGTGACGGTTTTGTGAGCGGTTTGTGAGCACAAAACTGCCATCTTCAATCTGGTCGAGCGGGCCCTGATCGTGTCAACGGGCAGACACTTCTGACACTCCCGATAGCTCTGACACTTCGATTTCGTAAAATGTAGCTCAACTAATTTATTGACAATAAGACGCTTGAAGAGAACCTGTACCCATTCTGAAATTGGCAACTGGTGTGCCTCACTTATACACCCGAAATGGTTATCACCCGTACGCTCGCATTCGCGTTTTAGTGCCGCTATGACACGTATACGTCTACTTGAGACTCTAGTTCGGGTCAAGGCATCAAAAGGCTGGGAAGGAGACGTGGAGACATGGGTGTGAGTCCTGAACAATCCATTCATCTTGGTGGTTTCAGCTTGGGCAAACACCGCCATGTGTGCGCTTTTTTTCACAGCCAGGATCAGGAAGACAAGGTAGTAGTCCCTTTCGTGAAAGAGGGAATCAATCGTGGGGAAAAAGCATTTTGCACGTTAGACCACGAATCGCGCGTGCATCTTTTACAAAATCTGAGTCGCGAAGGCATTGACGTTGCTTCCGCGGAAAAGCGCGGGCAGTTGGAACTTAGAGGATTAGAGGAAATATACATTCGAGACGGGCGCTTCAACCAAGATGTCATGCTGGAGCGTTTTCGACAGTTATCTAATCAAGGAATAGAACAGGGCTTCGCCCTAACCCGTTTTGTGGCTGGCATGGAGTGGGCCATCAAATATCGAGTGGAAATCGAACAGCTCCTAGAATACGAGGCGCGGCTCAACGAGGTTTTGGAGGAAATCCGGGATCCCGTGGTCTGCGTTTATGACCTGGCCCAGTTTAGTGCAGGAGTCGTAGTGGATATATTGCGTACGCATCCGGTGGTTATTATTGGTGAGGTGGCGGCTGAAAATCCGTTTTTCGTTCCGCCGGAGATATTTTTGCAGGAGCTAAGCGAACGTGGTGCATACCGCGGGGAAGCTGCACTCTAGAAGAGCATGAGCACTGAAATCTTAATCAAGGAAAATCGTCGACTGCGCGAAGTCATACGAGACCTGCTGGCCCTCGCCAATGTGCCCGCCGCTTGGATGGGGCGCGAACCACAACAAATCGCAGAATCATTTGTGGATGTGCTGGTTAGCGCGCTCCGGCTTAACGGAGCGTACGTTCGGTTAAACCGTGGTGATGAAGAATTTATTCAGGCTTCGCGGGCGCCGGAAAGTCCCGCGTTCTTGGAGTGGCTGAAAAGTCAGCAAAGCCAGGCATGGGCGTTTAACGGCGAGCGCCACCAACGACGTATGGAAATTCCTTCCGGTAACCGTACGCTTCGCGTTTTTGTCTCCCCGATAGGGATTCAATCGGAAGCGGGGCTTATCGCCACGGCGGTCTATCGCCCGGAATACCCGACAGAGACAGAAGCACTTTTATTGTCAGTGGCCGCGAACCAGGCTTTGATTTCGTTCCGGACACTTGCCTTGCTTAGTGAGGGCGCGCGAAATGAGCAGGTGATGGTGGCGCTCTGCGAGGAAATTGACCAGGCCTCGATGTTCGAGGAGATCGTTGGTCATTCGCCGGCCATACAACACGTGCTTTCGCGTGTAGCGAGAGTCGCGCCTACTAATACAACGGTGCTGGTTCTAGGGGAGACGGGTACTGGAAAAGAACTGATTGCCCACGCCATCCATAGGGGGTCCCAACGCTCTGGGCATGCGATCATCAGCATCAACTGCGCCGCCACTCCGCCATCTTTAATAGCTTCCGAACTATTTGGCCATGAAAGAGGAGCGTTCACGGGGGCGCTTCAACGCCGGCTCGGTCGTTTCGAACTGGCGAAGGGTGGAACTATTTTTCTGGATGAAGTTGGCGAACTTCCCCTGGAAAATCAAATTGCACTGCTGCGAGTGCTGCAGGAGCGAGAGTTTGAACGGCTCGGCGGTACGCATGTTCTATCGGCCGACGTGCGAGTAATAGCTTCCACGAACCGCGATCTGGAGGCCGCCGTCGCCGCGGGCACATTCCGGATGGACCTGTTCTATCGGTTGAATGTGTTTCCGATTGAAGTACCGCCTTTGCGGGAGCGAAGCGAGGACATCCCCACGCTGGTCGAATACTTCGTTCGGCGTTACGCCAGAAAACTAGGCAAGAAAATATCAAACGTGAGCGAGCAGACTCTGAAGCTGTTCCAGACCTATCACTGGCCAGGAAACATCCGTGAGCTGCAAAACGTCGTCGAAAGATCCGTGATCCTGAGTGAAGGCGACGTCTTTCGCGTGGATGAGAGCTGGCTGTTGAGCCGAAGGCTTCAAAATCGTGCTTCCTCTAAATCCTTGTCCAAGAGATTGCAGGATCAGGAAAGAGAAATCATTGAGGAGGCACTGACGAAGAGTAAAGGTCGGATCGCCGGGCCATCCGGTGCTGCGGCGATGCTAGGAATATCCCCCTCAACGCTGGATTCTAAAATAAAGAACCTCAAGATTAGGAAGAACCGGTACAAAGCCGACAAGTAGTTCGGTTCCGCAAGTCACGAAAGTTCGGGAAATCCCGATAAAAAGTGACTTAGCTGAGGTAGTTCTCCTTTATTTTCAATGTGATAGAGGTGGTGTCTGAGTTGCTATATCTAATCTGTGCGGGTGTGGGTGATTGGTTTGAAAGTTTCTCCGCAGCCCTCGGGAGGACGCATGACGCTTAGGATTCAGGAGCAATTGGACGAACCTGACAGTACGACTTTTGTGTTGAGTGGCCGAATTCGGTCGGAGCACGTACTGCACCTTGCCAGCCTGCTGGAACAAGAGCGAGGGCGAATCGTGCTGGACTTGAAGGAGGTAACGCTTGTGAATCGAGAGGCAGTCAGATTCCTAGCTGCTTGCGAAACGAAAGGATCTGTACTCAGAAATTGTCCGGCCTTTGTACGCGAGTGGATCCTTATAGAAAGATCCAATGGAGCCAGCATGGATATTGCCACGGACAAATTGTAATTCCAGGTGAGAGTGGAGAAAGAACATTCTCTTCCGAAATCGAGGACACTTTGAACAGACCAACTTATGAAAAGCCGCAGGTTGTGACTGTGGATCAGGCAGTTTTCAAGATGACGGATGAGCATGTCACGGTTCACGACAGCCTTGCGGTCTCCCAACTTAGATCTTGTTTTCTTTCTGGCAAGCGAGCTGATCTGAAACCCATAGCTGTCCGGTTCAAGTTGTCCACGGATGTCTTTCCCAGAGACTGGCAGAAAGTTTCGACGAATACGGAAGCAACGGTAAATGAGATGTCAACTAATGTCTGGTACTTCCTGGGTTACGTACCGCATAGCGTTGAATTCACAGCGGAGTTGCAAGTTCTTTGTAGGGACGGAGTGGTGAGGATTGCCAAGACGAACAATTTGAAAGTACATCCCGACAGGCGATTGCGTTTGCTAGTTCTGCGGTAAATCTAGAGAAAAGCACAAGAAACGAGGGCACCGGGTTATAGCTGTCGGGGATCTTCGTCCTCGGTTACAAAATGTTTGAATTCAGTTCCTTCAAACAGAAAGAGTTGGGTTGCTCGGCAGGCGGGCAAGGGCTAGCAGCAGAACCCAGGCGTGGTTACTTGCCAGCGAATGCGAACGGTTGATCGTGGAATCGGATGAAGTCAAACCTCACTGAGCCAGATCGGGACGTGCCCAAACAAAAGGGGACCGAAATGGCATTGCGCCAAAGCGAAGAATTCGTTCGTCTTTTGCTGGACTCCACGGGCGTGGGCATCTATGGCGTGGATCTGGAAGGAAACTGCACTTTCTGTAATCCGGCCTGTGTCCGAATTCTTGGCTACCGTTCTTCCGACGAGCTGTTAGGTAAATTCATGCATGACCTGGTCCATCACAGTACTCCGGATGGTAAGGCTTACCCACCGGAAGAGTGCCGAATCTACCGAGCGTTCCGTAAACAGGAAGTTGTTCATGAGGAGCATGAGTTTTTATGGCGCCGGGACGGAACCTGTTTTCCAGCCGAGTATTGGTCCTATCCAGTGCTCCGAAATGGTGAAATAACAGGTGCGGTCGTCTCCTTTCTTGATATCACAGAGCGTAAGCAAGCACTCGAAGATTCGAATAGACGCTACCAGCAGCTCTTTGACAACAATCCGGAGGCGATGTTCGTTTACGATCTCGAAAGTTTGGCTTTCCTGGCCGTGAACGATGCATTCATCAAGTGCTATGGATGGTCTCGAGAAGAGTTCTTGCGGATGACTGTTAAGGACATCCGCCAGGCCTCTGAAGTCCCTGCATTGCTGAAATATCTCTCCGGAGCAGCTTCGGTTTTTAAAAAGGTTGGCGTGTGGAACCACACAAAAAAGGGAGGGGATCGTATTGAAGTCGAAATTACCTCGCATCCGATCAATTGGAACGGGCGGCGAGCGAGGGTTGCTTTTGCTCGCGACGTCACCGAAAAGAAGCGCCTGGACCAACAACTTCGCCAAGCACAGAAGATGGAAGCGGTGGGCCGCCTGGCTGGCGGGATCGCTCACGACTTTAACAACCTATTGGGAGTAATCATCGGATACAGCGAAATTCTGCAAGATGGCCTGTCTCAGAACGAGCCTCTTTCCCGGAAAGCCGCAGCCATCAAGGGGGCGGGGCTCCGTGCCGCTTCCCTCACTCGGCAGCTCTTGGCTTTCAGCCGCAAGCAGGTGCTGGACCTGAGTGTTCTGAACCTCAACGCCGTGGTAACCGATACCTTGAAAATGCTGCAGCGGCTGATTTCCGAGGATATCGAAACGAGTGTGGTTCTAGCGCCAGAGCTAGGAAGCATTAAGGCTGATCAAGGTCAGATCGAGCAGGTCATCATGAACCTGGCCCTGAACGCTCGAGACGCGATGCCCGGGGGAGGGAAACTAAAGATCGAAACCGCTAACGTGGAGTTAGACCAAGTCTACACTCGAAACCACCCAGGTTCCAAAGTCGGGAGCTACGTTTCGCTGGCGATAGACGACACGGGAACAGACACGGGAACAGGGATGGACGCAGGAACGCTCACGCATATTTTTGAGCCATTCTTCACCACCAAAGAAATGGGCAAGGGAACGGGCCTGGGGCTAGCGACCGTCTACGGAGTTGTGAAGCAGAGCGATGGATATATCGCGGTAGATAGTGCGCCGGGGCGGGGCACGACGTTTAAGATTTACCTTCCTAGAGTCCATGAGGCGCCGCCAATACCGAACGCGGTCAAAAGTAATCAGAAGACTGCGCGAGGATCGGAAACAGTCCTGGTGGTGGAAGACGCACAGCCCTTGCGCGAGTTGGCCAGCGAGCTTCTCAAAAACAACGGTTACGCGGTGCTGGAAGCTGCCAATGGCGCCGACGCCATCCAACTTGTTGAGCGATATCAAGGTCTGATCGACCTCCTATTGACCGATGTGGTCATGCCGGGCATGGGTGGGAGACAGTTGGCGGAGAAACTAATACCCCGCCTTCCGAAGATGAAGGTGTTGTACATGTCGGGGTACACGGATGACGCCATCGTGCATCACGGGATCCTGGAACCAGGCATAGCACTGATTCAAAAGCCTTTCACGGCAGAAACACTTACGAGAAAAGTGCGGGAGGTTCTCCAGGCGCAAGAGAAAGGGAAAGCATAGAAGCCTCGATACATCCGAGAGGCGCGAAGCGCTGCTCGGGCTCTTCACCAAATATCCACACACGATTGCGACTTCGAAGTTAGGTGCGACGGAGTTTTGACCTCGGAAAGTGAGCGTTCCACATGGTTCCTCTGGATCCAGGCCGCCCTGCACTATCCACGGTGCAGCCTTGACCATCGGAAGGACTTTGGGTCTTTAGAGACCGTTGGGATTGTCATCCAGCGGCTAACTCCAGGTGTCACGCATATTCCCGCGCGGGAATGAGCTCTTCGATTGAATTCGTTCCGTTATTGCCCTGTGTTGCCCCTGTGCGTTCTTCGTAAATTCTTACGAATCAGATGCATAAGTGACAGAGGTGATGGGGTGCGAATCCACCAGCGATATGGAAACAAAGGAGTTTTGCGGTGCGACCTGGCCTTCTAAGGTATTGAAAGGAAAGGGAGAGAATCCTTAGTGCCCCCTTAATGCCCCTGAATGTAGACTAGAGTCGCGTTCTGACGACAATACAACGAGCAGGTTTCTTGGACCCTGGGTGGACTGGGACAGGCATCCAGACTTTGAATCGCCGACCTTCTGGTCCCGAACCAAATTCCATGGCTTATTGAAATCTACGAAATTCTGTGGTTCTCAAGAGATTGCTAATGAACCAGTTGCGCCTTGTCTTTTGAAATCAGTTGAAATGTGAGCGCACGAGAGGCTTTTCCAGCTACAAAATTATCTACACGCTTAGTTTCCGTCAAATTTGCCGTATTGTGTTTTGGCGAAGGACAAGGGACGGCAACACCATATACTGTTGAAATCACAGGCGGACTGAATTTTGACAAACGACAGCTTTAAGTGACTGCCGCCTGTGAGCTTGGACTCACGGCACGCGAAGTGCGTGGGAGTTTGACTAGAAAAACTGTTCCGGCTTCCGAAGTTTGCTCGACGCTCACGGATCCTCCGTGATCGCGAATGATTTTGTTCACGATCGCGAGACCAAGGCCAGTGCCGTTGGGTTTTCCGGAGCTGACGAAGGGATCGAACAACGTGCCGCGGATGGATGCCGGTATACCAGGTCCGTTGTCGGCGACACGAACCTCAAACGATTCCGCGGAGGAATGGAGTTCGACACTGATCTGGCCCTGGCGCTGAGCCGTAGCTTCACACGCATTCAGTACCAGATTAAAAAATGCTCGCTCCATCTTCTTGGCGTCGAAGACCCCCTCCATTTCGCCCGACGCGTTTATCGAAATCCTGCGGCTTCGTAACTCCGGCTTTGTGAGCACTGATTCGACCGCGTGGCGGACTGTCTGATCGAGAGACGCGGGCGCAGGAGATACGGCGCTGTCTTCTCGCGCTAATTCGCGCAGGGAATCCAGCAGATCGGTCATTTCAGCCGACGCAGTCTTAATCTCTTCGTAGATCTCGTCCCTGTTGAGCTTCAAGTTCTCCGCTTCATACAGGAATTCCGCGTTCGCGACGACCGCCGCGAGGTGGTGGCGAAGATCGTGAGAGATTGAGCTCGCGGCACTGCCCAAAGCCGCGATCCGCTCGGCTGCGATCCATCGCCGTTGGGATGCCAACAGCTCGCTGCGCATTTTCGAGAAGGCCTCTCCCAATTCCGCAACTTCACTGCTCCCGCGCGGCGTGATTGAAAACATGTAGTCGCCGGCGGCGAGCGCACGGACACCGGAGACAAGATTGTCCAGGGGATGTGTGATCGTGCGGGATACAAAGCTGAGGAGCAAAGCACCCAGTAACACAGCCGAGGCTCCGAGAATAAAGATTGTGCGATTGAGTCGCTGAAGGAAACTGTTCGAGCGTTGAAAGGACAAGAGCACATAGCAGCGCACTGGAGTCGGCGGACCTTCGTGGATCAAGACCGATGCGACTTGGTATTGATCGGTGCCAAGAGCCAGCTCCCGCGTTCCGGTTTGGGAGCCCATATCTTTCCGGCCAATCCATCTCCTCAAGTCACTTTCCTCACGCGACGGAACCGTGGAAGCAATTACGATGTCGCCTATCGCAAGAATAATCTGACTGCCTGAAACGAGCGCGAGTTGTTCAGCCACTGTGGAATCCACCTGGTATCCCACGGCAAGTACCCCAAGTTGTTTCCTGTCATTCTCAGGCCCGAAGTTTATCGGACGTAAAAACACCCAATAGAGTTGACCGTCCGCATACCACCAAGCGGCATCCTCTCCTTGTTCAGTGGATCTCTTAAGATCAGCCTCGGCAACACGCGGACTCCACCCCTGTTTCTTGACGTGAAATCCCAGAACTTTCCCGTCGGACCTGGCCAGAAGAAACAGGTCGCTGCCCGCGAGCTTCCAGAAGGGCTCTGATGCGTCCTGAATCGTGAGCGCGTCCTCGGTTGTCATTAATGCCTTCAAAGTAGGAAGCTCGGCCAGCATGGCCGCTGTTCGGGACAGTTGGAACTCACGCTGCCGCTGAACGCTTTGAAATGCGTGGATCGAGGCGTCGGTACTCTCCCGCACTTCCCGGTCGAGTTCCGACCGAACGGTATACCGGACGAGGAAAAGCAGTGCGCCGGTCAACGTGCAGATAATCAGCAAGGTCGCGATGAGAAGCTGCGTTCGTAGCCGCAGAACCGCCATGGGATTCCTTGTGAACCGCCCTATTTCTCAAGCGCGGTCACTGCACTGTCAGGGGTGAACTTGTAACCCGAACCGTGCATGGTCAGAAAGTAGCGCGGGTTGGCAGGGTCGGGTTCGAGCTTTTGCCGAAGGCGAAGGATATGGTTATCAACCGTGCGAGTGGTCGGATAATTGGTGTATCCCCAGACTTCGTTCAGCAATTCTTCTCGCGAAATGACTCTGCCAGTCGAGCGCGCGAAAAACTTGAGCAGCTTGAATTCCTGAGTCGTGAGTGTGACGGATTTGCCCGTGCGCGCCGCCTCCATGCTGGTAAAGTCGATTCGTATATCACCGAACGCCAGCAATTCATGTTGAGGTTTCTCCACTGCGACGGTTGTGCTATGCGGGGCACTCGGTTCGCCGCGACGCATCGCACGACGCACACGGGCGAGGAGCTCTTTGGGGCTAAAGGGTTTTGTGACGTAGTCGTCCGCGCCGAGTTCGAGAAGCAGAACCTTGTCCTCAACTTCCGTGTTGGCGCTTAAAACTACGATGGGGACTGACGCTGCATAGGCCTTGAGCGCGCGGCAGACTTCTTTGCCGGGCAGGCGGGGCAGTTTTAGGTCAAGCACCACGACGCTCGGCGTCTGTTTCTTGAAACTCTCAATGCCTGCAACGCCGTCGGATGCAAGTCGGACTTGCAGCCCGTCCGATTCAAACAGACGCTGCAAAGTCCGTTGCATGGCGCGGCTGTCTTCAACTACTAATACGGTTTCCATTCCCTCATCCCCGAATCCTCCAAGTTGGTCCCATGTATATAACAGTTGTCAAGCTTCCGTAAGAGAGAACGGCTCGTCACTGCGTGGGTGCCGCCATCTTTTGGATCTGAAGACGCAAGATTCTAGTACTCTGGCGTCAGCGCCTTGGGATCATAGTCTCGGCCGTACTTGTTTTTGTGCTTCATGGGAATTTGCCTGGTCGCTGGAATCGAGACCGTCGGAAGGATGTGGCTCCCGTTCCCTATTACGATGAGACGTTCGAGGGCTTGCAGAGCCTCAGGAGTGGCGTTTTCTGACCACACGCGAAGAAGGTATCTTCCGGCGGGGACGGCAGGGATGGAGATGTGTCCAGCCTTGTCAGATATTCCATAGAACTCCGAGTCCACGGTCAGTACCACTGCCGCCATTTCCGGATGAATATTGCAGAACACATAAGATGCGCCGGGCCGGTCGAATCTTACCTCCTTCTGCGATCCGGCTTCATAAAGTCCGAGGTCAAACCGTTTCCCGCGGTAAAGCGAAAACACACTGTGAAACCATGGATCGAGGTTCGGAAAATCGACAACGCTCCCTATTGGCACGACCAATAAATTGGGTTCAAACCTCTTGTCGTGTTGCGCCATGCGGTGGTTCGGTCGCTCCGCGATGAATCGTATCGGGCGGGCCGTGTCCAGAGGAACGAGCCAAACCACTACCCGGGAAGTGTCCTTTACGGTCGCGCCCGAGTCTGCATGAATCAGCCGGGCCTCACCCTTGACCGCCTGCGCCGGGCTGCCAGTAAGGTCGTTTGTTTGTGCCGCCGCCGAGACGAACAAGATCAAAAGCGACGGAACGATTCCGCGTGGACGGGTCTTCATAGTCACCTAGAAAACAAACCCCACTGCCAGGCCGACTTGACCGGCGATCGCCGGCCTTCCCGATACCTGGTAGGTCCTCAGGCGGCGATACTCAGTCGAAAACACAAGGTCAGAGCGTAGGCGAAAGATGTAATTCACAAACCACATATCATTGCGGCGCGACAGGAACTGGAGAGTCGGATCGAGTAAAGCAATTTGACGCGTACCACGGGTGCTGCGAGCCCCCGAGCCGGCTGCCAAGTTAAATTCGTTCCGGACATTCAACTTGACCTTCACTTGCGACCACCCGCCAAGCATCCTGATTCCGGCAAGAGCAGGCGCAGTAACAGTATTATAACGATTGAGGTCTGCGGGCTGAACCAGTACATATGGCACTCCGCCAAAGACGTCCAGGCCCTTACCTGCAAAGAACTCGCCGCTTAATTCCACGTGAGGCAGCAACGGAAGCCGCCAATCCGTTACAGCGCCCCATCCTGAGACTTTAGCCCCTCCAGAATAGCGCTGCGGGAAGTAAATGCCAGAAACTCCAATGGACAGGGGCCGATTTTCGCTCTTCCCGTTTGCCGACATTCTCAACGAATACGCCGGCTGGCGAGAGCTTTCTCCGGGACTTGCAGCGCGCACACTCGCGCTAACGGCGGCATACTTTGAGGGATCCATGACGCCGGCTTCGATTTTGAACAGGGAAACAGGTGTCAGCCACCGTTGTTCCACCCGGATCGTAGGCGTCCACGTCCACAGGTTTCCAGCAGAGGCGAATCCCGGCACGGCCAGCGACATGTAAGAGGTGGGCGTGTTTGGAGAAAAAAAGGGTGCATCCAGGCCGACCACAACTGAAGTATTTTCCCAGTCGAATCGAACCCGGGCAACACGCAAGCGCATCACGCCTGAAGTTGCTGCCCCGTAGCCGCTTGGCAAGCCGCCGAAGAAATCCATCTGGACATCGCCGGACGTCCTTGCACCGTAGATGTTCGGGCCGACGCCTGCCAGTCCTATAATCGATTGCCTGAGTGAAGCGCCGAGGCTGCCCGATGAAGCCTCGGGCGATAGCGGGACTGCGACACTTGGCGCGTCCAGGTTGTCTACCTTGCCCGTCTCGCCGAATGCGTTGAACAAGGCTATGCCCGAAAGCTTCAGCCGGTACTTTGAGCTGCTTTCCACTTTGTCTTGTTGGAGTTCCTCCAACCTTGTTTTTGCAATCTGCCAATCGTCCTCAGTAATGCGGGCCAGGTTCTGCTCATCGTTTGGTTTTGCCTCTTGAGAGTTTCCAGGGGATTCTTCGGCTCCCTGTTCTCGACGGGCCGCGACACCGGGTGCAGGTGTGTCAGGCTCTCCCATTTTCCGCAGCATTTGTTCAAGAATTGCCCGGAGCTGCCGGATTTCCGATCGCGCCTCCGAGAGCTCCACGCGCGTCTGTTCAAGCGTTTGGCTCAACATTCGAACTTTAGCGTCCAATTCGGCCTGGTTCGTCGGCGCCCCAGGCGCGGAAGGAGATTGAGCAAAAGCGGGCAAGCCACCAGCAAGCACTACGCACAGCACGCGCCCACTTGCTCGCAACAGGCCTCTGGTAGAAAAGTTCATAGAGTCTCTCCTTCCGAAGCATCGAGGGTTTTTTGATTGTACTCCGGAAACAGATTAAGCCGTTTGCGCCTTACACGAGGTAGGCCCCGCTTATGACGCGCACCCGCTGATGGAAACAGAGTTTTACATGCTGGTGAGAAAACCCTGAAAACCGACTCGTTTGCCGCCATCTGCGATGGGATTCATAGACGCACCAGCGATGCGTGTGGTACTAGCCGGTCTATGTCGCGACTCAACGTTCCCGAAACAAAATGACAGCAAAATGACATCGCCGTGACAAATGGGGGCTTGCTCTCGTCTATGGTTGCCACCTTTTCCAGCCCTCACAGCGAAAGTCACGAATTATGAAGCACTCGGAGAGGTAAATATGCGAACGAAACGAAACTCCTTCCTAGCCGCCGCCATCCTCATATTTCTTCTGTCCTTGGCTAACATCAGCGCGGCGCAGGACCGGGCCGACCTCTCGATCACGAATACCGCACAGCCCAATCCAGCAACGGTGAGCACTCCAACAGTGGCGAGGAACATCACCTACGGTATGAACGTAATCAATAACGGTCCGAACCGGGCCACCGGCGTCCAAGTCAGTTTCACGCTTCCCGCTCCCGTAACTCTGGTCACCGCGCGCTTCAACTTTATTGGTGGTCCTTCAATTGATTGCGCTTCGAACACAACCACCGTGAGCTGCAACATTGGTTCGGTCGACAGCGGCAATCTTGCTGGCGCTGCGGTTGTAGTTGTCTTAAGGGCACAAGCCACCGGTGTTCTCCGGGCCGCTGCGACGGTGAAGGCCGATCAACCCGATCCAAACATGAGCAACAACTCGGCCGCGGTGGAAACCATAGTTGAGCCGCAAGTCTCTGAGCCGATCATGACCGATCGCAATCTAGTCGTTAGCACGGTGGTCTCCGGATTAACTACACCATCCGGTATCACATTTCTGGACCACAACGATTTCTTCGTGCTCGAACAACTTACGGGAAAAGTGAAGCGCATCGTAAACGGCGCCGTCCAATCTACAGTCCTCGATCTCGGCGTAAATAATTTTTCCGAGCGCGGTTTGCTGGGCATCGCATTACATCCGGATTTTGAGAACAACCACTTCGTTTATCTGTACTGGACCTGCCGCAGCAATCAGCGCCTCGGCCAATGCGACGGTTTGACTTCCTCCGCTGATACCAACCCCGCCCTCGTCGCAGACTCAGACAAAGTGCCGCTGCGGGGCAACCGCGTAGACCGCTTTATCTGGAATGGCGCGACGTTGAGTTTCGACAAAAATATCATTCAACTGCACGCCTTTCAGGAAGACGCGAACCAGACCCCGCGCGGCAACCATAATGGCGGGAAAATTCTTTTTGGCCCGGATGGCAAGCTCTACGTCTACATGGGCGACAACGGGCGCCGCGGCTGGATGCAAAACATCACCACCGGCTTCGGACCCAACGGCAATGATGATCAATTTGGCGGTCCTGAACCGGACAATAACCACCTGACGGGATTTGTTCTCCGGCTGAATGACGATGGCAGCACGCCGGAAGACAATCCGTTCTTTGAGGTTGAAGCGTCGGACCTTCCGAGAGACCTGCGGCCTCGGGCAAGCGCCGAAGTCATCGCCAATATACATAAGCTTTTTGCCTACGGTATCCGCAACGGTTTCGGTATCGCCTTTGATCCTATGACCGGAGAACTCTGGGAGTCCCAGAACGGCGACGACTCCGGCAGCGAAATCAATCGCATCTCCGCTGGCTTCAATGGAGGCTGGATCCAGATCATGGGACGCGCACATAACATTGCTGACTTCAAGGCCATCGAGACGAGCCCGGTTTATTTCGGCCTGCAACAGCTTCGTTGGCCGCCCACGCTGATTGCGGACTCTCCAAGGCAGGCTCGGCATCGTTTGTTCATGCTCCCCGGCGCAACCTACACCGATCCGCTGCTCACGTGGAAATATGAAGTCGCACCAGCGGGCTTCGGGTTCATCGAGGGCGAGGGTCTTGGAGCGGACTTTGATGGCGATCTAATCGTCGGCGGCGCAAGGGATTTTCTGCTGCAAGGCCATCTGTTCCGCTTCAAGCTCAATGAAGATCGTACCGACCTCGATCTCAGCAGCGATCCTGAAGTCAACGAAAGCAGGGTAATTGAAGATCGGCACGAAAGCCGAGAGCGCCGTGACTCCGACGATGATGGCGCGGGCTTCATCCGGAATCATGACAAGTGGGACATCACTGGCAGTGAGAAGTTCCTGTTTGGCCAGGGCTTCGGAATTACGACTGATATAAAGACCGGGCCAAACGGCCACCTGTTCGTCGTGTCACTGACCAGGGGCACTGTATACGAGATTCGTCGCCAGCCATAAGTTCTTTTCACTTTTTGCGGCAGCGACGTTTGATTCACGGTCCAGAGAATTTTGCATCGAGAACTCAGCTGAAGGAGATACGAAGATGAAAAAAGAGTTGAATATTGTATTGCCCCTGATGCTCGTCGTATGCCTTGGAGCGTACGCCGAGGCGGCACCGACGGTAGGCAACGGAGAGGATGATGACGGTGGTACTCGGCTCCACGCCGTCTTGAAAGGGTTCAACGAGGTTCCCGCCAACTCCACACTGGCAAAAGGAGAATTCAAGGCCACGATCAACGGCGAGGATTCCATCTCGTTTGAACTTACTTATTCTGATCTGACCGCGGACGCGCTGTTTTCGCACATCCATCTTGGCCAGAAGAATGTCAACGGCGGGGTCATGATCTTCTTCTGCGATAACAGACTGCAGCCGCAACCAGGCGCAGCGAAATGCCCGCTGCGTGGCGGAACCGTCACCGGCACCGTGACCGCAGCAGATGTTATCGGACCTGCCGGTCAGGGGGTCAGCACCGGAGAATTCGCCAAAGTGCTCCAGGCCATCCGCGCGGGAGTGACGTATGCGAATGTGCATTCCAGCAAATTTCCCGGAGGAGAGATTCGAGGCCAAGTTAAGGTGGTCCGGGAAGAAGACTAGCATTGCAGCTGAGGGCTTGCGCGGCGCGACCCGGGGCACGTCGCGTAGGGACGCGCGGGACCGATCTCGCGCGATCGCAGGAGCCGCAGTCAGGGGTGTTAGAAAAATCTCGAGGATTAGACGGAGGAAACGATGGTGAAACGGATCGCTTTGTTGGTGGTGGCCTTTGCATGCGTGATGGGGTTGGGTTACGCCGCGACGCTGGCTGGGCACTCGCATGATCGCGACGACAACGACACGCTCCAAATCACAATTCGCGACTTCTGCGACAAGAACACTTTCCCGGCGGGCCTTTGCACCGGCAACGGCAAGATAACGTTTGCCGCATTTAACGCCGAGCTCGCCGCGTTCAAGGACGCCGGCTCGTGGAAATTCGTGCCCGATGTCGCCGGGACGGAAGAGGGCGTCAACCTGACGCTCACCAACGTCGGCGGCGAGACTCACACCTTCACGCGGGTGGCCAAGTTCGGCGGCGGCTTTGTGGCCGGTTTGAATATCGTGTCGGGCAACCCCGTGCCCGCACCGGAATGCGCGAGAGTGGTTGATGGACGTTTGGTTCCGCAGCCGCCCAGCGCTAACAACATGTTCATCAACGCTGGGCAGACCCTGCCGGGCCCTCGCATCGTCGAGGATGAAGAAGCCCGCTTCCAGTGCTGCATCCACCCATGGATGCGCACGACCCTCAACCCCAAAGAACACGAGCGCCATTAAGACTAAGGGCAGTCCCAAATTTATCGAATTCTCCTTGTATGAACGCCAATTCTGCAGTCGGAGTGGGTGCAGGCCTCCGTACCTTTCGCAGAGATTGCCAAGGCGCAGTCCCCCAGCCGTGCCGTGCAGTCTGACGAGGTAACACAACCGCGAGGCAATCCGAGCGGTTAGCGAAGACGCGATCCTGCGCTACAGAAGATGCGTGCCGTTGAACTTCTCTTCAGCACGGTAGGGCCATGAAGAATGCGACTACTCCCAGCGCGAGAAATGATGCGCCAAAAAATCCGTAATGAAGCCGGAACAGATAACTAGAAGAAGCTGCAGTCCCAGTAGCTGATTATTAGTAGAATACCTGGAAGCTCTCTCGGTCGATTCTTTTGGTTTGTGAGTAAGGGTTAGATTTGAACTTCAAGGGCGGTGGGGCAGTTTCCCACGACCCTGAAAAATGGGAATAACATACTTATTATCCATAAGATACGTTGGTAGGGGCGGTGGGGATCGAACTAAAAGCGACGTTGAAAGCGCGTAAGTTATTGATTCTATTTAACGCTAAAAACAGCTAATTCGCCCAAGTGAGGTACACGGCGGGTACACGGAGATTTCAGCGAGGCGGCCATTGGTGATCATCGATGGCGATGTGATTTCCCCGAACGGGACTTCACGGGCGCTTGGTGGTAAGGGCCAGCTATCCGCTCGAGGCTGATCTCCTCAGGCGCATCGTCTCTTAGTTTTCATTCAGCGGTACTTGGCAGCAGCCATAGGGCTAATGGCTATTGGATTGGAACCGAGAAGGGTGAAGAATGGCGTTTACGAAAGTAGAGAGCCGCCACCGAAGATTTCGCTTGAGGGGCCTCGACATAGCGCGCAGAGTGCAGCGCACTGATCCCTGCGGATATTTCGCCCGTAATGCCTCGACGCGCTTGTCAAACTCAGCGGCCTCGTGTTCTCGGCCGATTTTGTGCAACACATTGGCATACGCCGCAAGCGAATCAACCAAGAACAACGAGCGCCACTCACCCCAAGCCCGTTCCTTGATTTCAAGCGAACGTCTTCGGAGTGGCTCCGCCTCAGCATAGTTCTGTTGATGCTCGCAGACCTCGGCAAGCCGGTCGAGGGCGCTGCTAACTGGAATATGATTCTGGCTGATCTTAGCCTCAAGTTCTCTCCTGTTTCGCCAGCGCCGCCAACCTTTACTCCACAGAGCAGTCTGAGATCTTACGTTCTCCTCCACAGTTGCCAGACTTCTGCGGTAAAGCCTTTCCGCCTCCACGTAGCGGCCTCTCTCCCGACAGAATCCAGCCAAACTATCAAACGCCTGCACGGTAGAGGGACTATTGGCACCGCGCGACTGCTCGCAAATTTCCAGCGCGCGCCGATACAATTGTTCTGCTGAAGCGTATTTCTCCCGCGCCTCGTACAATTTCGCGAACTCCTGAAGATGGTGAGGCAGGTAGGAGTTCGGACCGCGATCTTCTTCGTAGATTTCCAGCGCTCGTTGAAACAGTGGTTCAGCCTCGCTGTACCGATGCTGCGCAACGTAAAATTTCGCTAGCCACATGGAAGTTGAACAGAAGAATCCACGCCCCGGCCACAATTCTGTTTTCTCGGTTTCCGCCACCGCCGCTTTGTAGTGCTCCTCCGCTTCCACGAATTTGCCCTCATCCTGATACATCTCGGCAAGGCTCATGTGTCCGGCGTGAACTTGGGTGTTGGGCTGGGGAGAACTCACAGCCTCTTGAAGCAAGGCTCGGAAAATGTGTTCCGCTTCACGATATTTGCGCTGCTCTTGGTACACTCGCCCAAGTCCATGCCGGGCGTGGTTCAAATGCGAGGAATCAGTCGAGGTCCGCGCTTCAGCCATTGCCGTTGAATAAAGCTTCTCCGCTTTGGCCAGGTCTCCCGAGCCCCGAGCATTCTCGGCCTCCATTGTGAGTGCTTGGAAGTGCTTCGTCTCCACCGGCTCAAAAGCTGGATAGAATGCAAACCGTAATGCTGTCAGAAGTCGGCCGCGCGTGGGTTCTTGGATCATGTCAACCCAAGCCATTATGCCACGATCAGCAGAACAGAACCGTCTGATAACTGTCCGGAAGCGGGGCTGCCCACCAGCAACTGCGAAAGCGGTCCAGAAACGTTAGCGTTGTGGGACATCGGTCTCCAAGAGTAACTGCGATGGGCTTCTAGGATTTGCGGATTACCAGGGTTGGAGTCGAACCCCCGGGGGGATTGATTCTACGTAAGTTATTGATTCTTCGAAATGGCAAAATGGAGAAAAACCATAAAAACGCCGAAGTGAGGTACACCGCGGGTACACGGAATGGCGTTCGTCACCTTCGGTTTCTTACCGCCCCGTTACTATCACACTCCTTATCCGACGATGGTAGACTCCGCAGCGGAGATCGACAGGGATGGCCGGACAGATTATCGGTGTCAATAAGTCCTCCCTTTGGCTCGCATGGAAAGAGATTCGTGCGCAGCTCCGCAATGCAAGCGTCCGCGATGTGATTGATTTCCTGGATTACGACATCGAACCAAACGTATGGATTGGGCGTCTATTGCGCCACATATCATCGGGGGGCTTCGAGCCTAACCCTCCATTTCGATTTCCACTCGCGAAGTCACCCAGCTTCAAACGGATTCTGACGTTCCCTGCCATTCCAGACCTCGTTCTGTATCGGGCAATCGCCGACTACATTCATCGCCGCGCAAAGAAGTACCAGCAACCACACGTCTACCAGCTTGTTGAAAAATACCGATCCACTGCAACTTTAATTTAATGAAACTCGTCTGAGTGAAGGAAGGCAAAGGAGACGAGTGAATGCGCGGAGACGATAACCAGCAAGAAGGAATGTTCAGCTACATCTCCCCGGAGAA
>WNFG01002117.1_pt1 | contig 19744 bp, 16 predicted proteins | sample 5400431 | NCBI WGS metagenome assembly WNFG01 (sample SAMN13153346, study PRJNA577476) | soil metagenome | isolation source: 120 cm saprolite under Douglas fir tree site 2 hole 3 replicate 2 | place: USA:California | collected 2015-04-18 | reverse complement strand
GGCGGAGAGGCTAATCTCCCGAGCGGAGGAGACGATGTTGCCAAGCGACCTCAAAGGAAAGGCTTGCCTCATCACTGGATCGAGCCGCGGCATCGGCGCGGCGGTGGCACGCGGCTTGGGCGTGTGCGGCGCGCATGTCGCGGTGCATTACAACAACGGGCGTGAAGAGGCTGAGGCGGTTGCCGCCGACATCGCGCGCGCCAGCGGCAAGGCGATCGTGCTGCACGGCGACGTCACCGAAACCGGTACGGTCGAGCGGCTGCTGGCCGAGACCGTTCGCGGCTTCGGACGGCTCGACATTCTGATCAACAATGCCGGCGATGTGATCGGGCGCCACCTGGTTACCGAGACGACCGACGCATTCTTCGATCGCCAGGTGGCGCTACCAGCATCTGAGGCGCGCGCTTTAGCAGTGTCTGGTCGAGAGTGCCAACGCGCCAACAGTACATGGGCCGGCGAGTCTTCATGTACAACGAATAAAAAACTTTCAGTCCGAACTACAATTTTCACATCCATAAAGGTACGCGTTACCAGTGACTTGATTTTCTATTTGGCGGTCCGGGCCGCTGACCACCCGCCGTCGATGATGCTATGACAGGACCAGAGCCGCATCTCGTTTCGCCAGGGATCAACGCGGCGATAAAACCCACCCAGGAGCACCGCTCGGGACACGATTACTGTCCCGCGCCGCCGCTCTGCTCAGGCTGCGTTATGGTCAGCAAAGACGCTGTCCGGCGGGTCGGCATCGAGCGGTGTCAATCGGGGATCGAAGCGGAACCGCGTCGCGCAGTAGGGACAGAGGATCGTGTCCGCCTCGCCCATATTGATGTAGACGTGCGGGTGGTCCTGCGGCGGGGACACGCCGATGCACTTGAATTCCCTCACCCCGATGCAGATTTCCGGGACGCCGTGGTCGTTCCTGAACTTCGGATAGCCGCCGCCGGACATCGACTCAAGCCGTTGTGACTGGTGGAGGTCTGGATTGTCCGCCGCCTTGGTTAGGGGCCGGGTTAGTTTCGGTGAACAGGATGTCCTCGTTGTTAGTTGCAGGCGCGCCGAAGGCCACGGCTTGCGCATCGCAAAATTCGTGGCGTCACGCTTGGACCCCGAAGGCGACCTAGACACACTTCGACATTAGCCTGCCGTTCTTGCGGTAGATCAATGTCCGTGCCCATATCGAGCGCGAGCATGTCAACGTCCGCTGCCAGCGTGAGCGGTTGGCCCTTGTAGGATCCCGTCGCCCGCCAAGTCTGCGCTGCCAACGGCCAGACCGCGTGAGTGACCCGAGATGTATACGAAGAAGACATCGTCCCCGCTCAATAACGCGAGAGATGAAATCGCCAATGAAGGACCGAAGTCGACGCAGGCGCGGGCTATGCGACGGTCCCGAGTAGCCGCCGCTCGACAACGCAATGCACCGCTGGGCCGTGGGCCGGTGGAAAGGGCGGCACGCGACAAGAATGCGACGGCGCCAGTTCTGTGTCACGGGATTGGTCGCGACCTGCTCCCCGCAATGATCCACCAGCTGTGGCAGGCCAACCCCCTCCACCAATTGCTGCCGATCGATTGGGGAGAGATCACACGAGCTCTGTCTACGCTGTCAGAGCGATCAATGGCGGATCCGGTCCATGCGACGGCGTCCGCCGCGAATTTGGGCTTGAAGCTATGGCAGGAGGCGGCCGAGACGTGGATCCACACCGCGGCGCGCTGGTGGGGATGGGCGCCGCCAACACAGGCCAAGCCGGAAGAAGCCGACGCGGATCGGCGCTTCGATGCCCCCGAATGGGAGCAGCACCCCTTCTTTCGGCTAGTGAAGCGGGGCTATCTCGCAGTCTGCGAACAGCTTCTTGCGGAAGCCGAGCGCCGGGGCAACGACTTGTCTTTCATCTCCGACAGCTCATCGACGCGGCGAGCCCGACCTTGCTTCTGCCGACCAACCCCACAGCTCTTCGCAAGGCATTCGAGACGGGCGGCGGCAGCATAGCCGACGGGCTGCGTAACCTGCTTGCCGATTTGCGCGAAGGTCGCCTCAGCATGACCGATACCGAAGCGTTCGCGCCGGGGAAGAGCCTCGCGATCACGCCGGGCAAAGTCGTCTACCGCAACCGCCTCATCGAGCTCATCCAATACGCGCCGCTGACCGCGCAGACCTACGCGGTGCCGCTGCTGTTCATTCCGCCCTGGATAAACAAGTTCTACATCCTCGACCTGCAACCGAAGAACAGTCTCGTTCGCTTCCTGGTCGAGCAGGGCTTCTCGGTTTTCATGATCAGCTGGAAGAACCCGGACGCTTCGATGGAGGCCATCACCTTCGAGGATTACATGACCGAAGGGCCGCTGACCGCGAGCGACGTGGTGCGCGAGATCACCGGTGCCGGACATCTCAACCCCGTAGGGTACTGCATCGGCGGAACGCTGCTCGCGACGACGCTGGCGTATCTGGCGGCGCGACAGGACGAGCGCTTTGGCGCGGCGACGTTCATGGTGTCACTGCTGGACTTTTCCGAGGTCGGCGATACGGCAGTGTTCATCGACGAACCGCAGATCGAATACATGGAGCAGCGCATGCTCGAGCGCGGCTATCTCGACAGTCGCCACTTGTCGAACATGTTCAACCTGTTGCGCTCCAATGACCTGATCTGGAACACGGTGATTAACAATTATCTCTTGGGGAACAAGCCGCCCGCATTTGATCTCCTTTATTGGAATAACGACGGCACTCGAATGGCCCGGGCGGCGCACAGCTTCTATCTCCGCAACACCTACCTCGAGAACAATCTGATCAAGCCCGGCAAGCTCTCTGTGCTCGGTGAGCCGACCGATCTGCGTCGTATCCACCAGGATATCTACGCGGTGGGCGCCGAGAAGGACCACATCGTCCCGTGGCGCTCAGCCTGGCGCATCGCCCAGCTGACGCGCGCGCAGACCCGCTTCGTGCTGGCGGCGAGTGGGCATATTGCCGGCATGATCAACCCGCCATCCAGAGGCAAAGGCGGGCACTGGACGAACGACACTCTCCCGCCGCCAACTACCACGGAAGACTGTGGCTCGCGGCTCGATCCGGAAAGAGAATACAAGCGCCAACCGTCGGGAGCGCTGCCTACCCCGCGGTCTGCGATGCGCCAGGAAGCTACGTCCTCGAAAAATAGGCGCGAGCGGCGGTGCGCTCTTATAGTGGGTCCATTCTCAGCTAACGACCGCTGGGGTGGTGACTCCACTCCTCGAGGAGCGGTCGCAGCGCGTCCAGTTCCGCGCCAAAGCCGGCCCAGTCCCCGGCCTTCAACCGTTCGATCGCGCGGTCATAGTGGCTGAGGGCCTCGCGGGCTCGAGCGTCCGCAGGCCCTCCGAGCGCAGTACCGGCCGGTGCCAACGGGAGCAGCGAAGTTGGAGCAGATTCCTTGAAGAGGGCCGCCAGCGCTCCAGCGAGTGTTTCCTCCATGACCACGTGGTCGCCATAGGCTGCGATCACCCGCTTCAGTTCCGGAAGTTGTCCCGTCTCGGCGCGGAGGTACACGGGCGACACGTACAAGATCGAGTTCTCGATCGGGACGACGAGGAGATTCCCGCGGATGACCCTCGAGCCCATCTGGTTCCAGAGGGAGAACTGCTGGGAGATATCGGTGTTCTGGTTGATGCGCGCCTCGATCTGAAAGGGCCCGAAGACGAGCTTGTCCTTGGGAAACTCGTAGACGATGAGCTGGCCGTAGTCGGGCTGGTCGCAGCGGGCCGCCAACCACGCGATCATGTTCTCGCGCTGGCTCGGCACCATGGGGAGCATGAGAAAGAACTCGGCGCGCGCCTCTCCGGGCAGGCGCATGTTGATGTAGTAGGGGGCCATCTTGGTGCCGTCGCCGCCCCTGACGCCGTCGATGCCGGTCGGCTCGCGAGGGAATTGCCATAGGTCCTCCCGGTTGTAGAAGACTTCCGGGGTGTCCATGTGGTAGGCCCGGTACAGTTGGGCTTGGGTGAGGAAGAGATCCTCCGGGTACCGGATGTGCTTCTGCAAATCCGGCGGCATGGCCTCCAACGGCTTGAACAGCCCGGGGAAGATACGGCGGTAGGTCGCGACGAGCGGGTCCGAGGGGTCGGCCACGTAAAAGTCCACGTTGCCGTTATAGGCGTCGATGACGACTTTGACCGAGTTGCGGATATAGTTGGTCCCCCCGTCGGGAAGGGGCTGGGCGTAGGGGAACCAGCGGCTCGTGGTGTAGGCGTCCTGCATCCAGAAGAGCCGCCCGTCGCTGATCACGACATAGGGGTCATGGTCCAGGCGGAGGAATGGGGCGATCGTCCTCACCCGATCTCGGATGTTGCGGCGGAACAGGATCCGACTCCCGCCGGTGATGTAGCTGCTGAGCAGGATGTTCGGGTCGTCGAAATACCAGGCGAAGAGACTCTTTCGAGCGGCGCCGCCGACGGAGACCCCGCCTAGGCCGTCGTAGGCCGCGTAGACGTTGTCCTTCCCCTTGGGATAGTCGAACTCCGGGGTGCTCCCCTTGACGATGACGTACGAGTCGGTCCTTTCCCCGAAATAGATGCGCGGCTCGCGGACCGCGGGGCCGCCGGACGCGACGGGAGGGATGTCCTGAAGGTAGAAGATCGGTAGCCCTTCGGCGGACTTGCGAGTCACCGGGGACATGACCACCCCATTGCCGTGAGTGAAAAGCACATGGAGGTTGACCCAGGTCTGGGCGTTGGGCGGAAGGAGCGCAGGCTCGAGCTCGCGGGCCGACAGCATCACCTGCTGATACGAGCCGCCGAGCTCGTAGCGGTCGACGTCCACGTCATGGAACTTGTAGTAAGTCCGGATCTCCTGCAGTTGAGCGTAGGTGTCCATCAACGGCTGCCAGTCCCACAGCCGAATGTTGTCGATGGTGGCGCGGTTGGCTTGCAGCGACTGGAACGTGAGCCCCTGTTCCGCCGGAAAGGGTTTGACCGTGATCTGCCGGAGGTTGTAGGCCTCCTGGGTGAGGGCGATGTTCCGCTGAATGTAGGGCGCTTCCAACTGCAACTCGCTCGGCTTTACGTAGACGCGCTGGAACAGCGCGGGGACGAGAAGCGCCAGGACGAACGAGCCGCCGAAGACAAGCGCCGCCCCGACCGCCGGAAGCCTCCACCTACGCACCCACAAATTGGCCCATGAAATGAGAGCGGCAATGGACGCGAGCGCCATCAGCGCCCAGAGGACGGGCAACTCGATATTGACGTCGGTGTAGCCCGCCCCCACGACCACGCCGTTGTCGCCGTAGAGCAGCAGGAAGCGGTCGAGACCATAGGACCAGGCCTTCACCGCAAAGAAGAGACCCAACAGAGCGGAGCCGTGCGTGACGGCTGCCGACGACATCCATCGGCGTCCCCCCTCGAGCATGATGTCGCCGTGCGCCCAATAGACCGCGCCGGCGACGAAGGCGCTCAGGACGAGCGTCGTCAGTGCCCAGTTCTTGAGCGCGACGTAGGCGGGGAGCGAGAAGAGATAGAAGCCGATGTCCTTACCGTAGAGGGGGTCACTCAGTCCGTACGGCGCTTGATAGACGAATCGGAGTGCCACGTCCCAGTTGCCGGCCTCAACCGCGGCAATCAGAGTCCCGAGGATGACAGCGACGCCCGCGACCACGAAACGCCATGGAAGACGCGAGTACGCGGGTCCGAACAGCTCAGACAACGTCTCGGGCAACGTCCGGCCACTCGCGGATCTCCCGCCAACGGCTGCCGGAAGCCAAGGCCACAGCCGCCGGGCGAAGCGCGACGCCAGCGCTCCGTTCACCCACAGCGCGACGGTCGAGACCGCGAAAACGGCGACGAAGAGGACAGCTTTGGCGCCGAGAATGGTCCAGAAGACATCGAAATATCCGACGGCCGAAAACCATAGCCAATCGACCAGGAAGTCGCTCACGAGTCCCAGCGCGATCAGGCAGGCCACGATGACGATGACCGCCACCGTAATGCCTCTCCATCGCATGTCCCACCTCCGTCCTGCATCCCCCATCGTCATGGGCGCGCGACAGAGTCGCTACTGCCAGGCGCAATTGGGCCGCTGTGCGTACGGCATCCCGGGCGAGAGGCAGAGGCTGGCGATCTGGAATGCTATCCGCTTCCAGTCACCGGCCGGAATTCACCGCTTCCGCCTCCGCTTCGCCAGCCGTACCCCAGGACCGCCCCCATTCTCAGCGATGAACTCAACGCCCGCAGTTTCTAGAGCGGCCCGGATATCAGCGAGGGTTCGGTCATAGGGCGTCCGTGCTCCTCGCTCGAAGTCCACCAATGTCTGTTTCGCCACCGCGGCGCGCGCCGCGAGATCAGCCTGCGACCATCCCAGGAGCGCGCGGGCGGCGCGGCATTGCTCCGGCTCGATATTTTGCAGCACAACATTAGGCTTTTTCATTGACGTCGCGCGACGGGAGATTTATTTTATGGCTCAAGGTTAGACCAAGTCTGTGAGCAACGCAACCATGGACGACCGCAGCCGAACCGTTTGCTTCCATCACAGACGGCGAGCCGTCTCCTCTGCCATCTTCGCAACTCCAGCCAGGATCCTCGCTGGCGCGCTCGGCAAGCTGCAGATCGTCCATGCGGCGCGCGGCCGCGACGACGGGCTCGCATCTGCCGGAAGGCGACCGGCTGCGCGACGTTATCTCCGACTGCGAGCGCCTCGTCGCCGGCACGGCAAGAGCCGGAGGCGCCCCGTGAGCCCACCCCGCTGCACTGGCGCGCCGGACAAGCAACCGATGGGAAAAGACGCATTATCCTGCCAGTCCACGTTTTCCGCGGTCCAAATTGCCGATCGTGCCCGGTCGTCCGTCGAACTGATGGGGACGCCGCGCCGGTACCGATTTGCTTATCAGTCAGAGCCCGCCAGATGAGCGGCCAGGGCAAGCAGGCAAAGATCCCGTCGGAAGCGCAGGTCCGCGCGGCGCTCGGCGAAAGTCGAGCACTTGCGCTACCCCGAGCGCGACATCGTCATGGTTCTGCTGAGCGTCAAAGCCGGTCTGCGCGCCAAGGAAATCGCATCGCTCACCTGGGCGATGGTGACCGACGCGGAAGGCGCGATCGGGGACGCCATTTATTTGACGAACAGCGCCAGCAAGGGCAAACGCGGCGGCCGGACCATCCCGCTCAACACGGTGCTGCGCGAGGCACTGGTTAACCTCAAGTCGGCTCGAGGAGGCAGGGTCGAACCGTGCAAACGCATCATCCACAGCGAGCGCGGCGAGGGCTTTAGCGCCGCATCGGTGCAGGTTTGGTTCGCCCGGCTGTACAACAAGCTTGGCTTCGCTGGCGCGAGCTCGCACAGCGGCCGGCGGACGTTCATCACTCGAGCGGCAAGGAAGATCATTGAGGCCGGCGGTAGCTTGCGCGACGTGCAAGAACTCGCGGGCCATGCGAGTCTCGCCACCACGCAGCGCTACATCGCTGGCGACAGTGATGCCAAACGCAAGGTAGTGGCGCTCATTTAGTCGCTGCGATCGGAGGCAAAGGCCCAGTCCCGCTTCACCCTGCGCATCAGACGTCAACCTGCTCCGCTATGGTGAGGGCGTCATCAACGTCAATTCCGAGATAGCGAACTGTGCTCCCGATCTTGATGTGCCCCAGCAGCAACTGTACTGCACGCAGGTTGCCGGTGCGGCGGTAAATGAGTGTCGCCTTGGTCCGGCGCAACGAATGCGTTCCATACGAGCTCGGGTTCAGCCCGATGCCGTTGATCCACTCGGAGACAAGCCGAGCATATTGCCGCGTGGTCGTGCATCGGCCGCTGCCGCCGCGACCCGCAAAGAGGAACTCGCTGGCCTTCTTCCCTGCAGCTCTGAGATAGTCGTCGACCGCCTCTCGGGTTTGCTCCGTCATCTCGAAGCGGACAGGCCTGCCGGTCTTCTTCTGACGTACTGTCGCACGGGGGCGGCGACGCCCCTGAGGCGCAATATCCTGGACCATGAGGCGGACGATATCGCAACCTCCGAGCTTGCTGTCGATCGCGAGATTGAACATGGCAAGGTCGCGCTTTCGTCCCTCGGCGTGCAATTTGGAGCGGATCGACCAGACGTGCTTCGGGCAGAGCGGCGGCTTCGGACCGATCAGCTTGCCCTTGTTCCACGGGTCCCGGTGCCAAGCTCGAGGGGAAACGTCTAAGGCGGGGCACGCTCGCGTCGCCGAGGTCAGCGATGCTCTCTCACACTTTTTTGTTGAGGAGATACCCCATCCACAAGCAAACGATAGCCTGATTGAACGCATGTTACGTGCTAGTATTGAAGCATTGAGTGGACCGCCCGGGAGACGGTCTGCTATCCAATCGGGAGGAATGCATGAAGAATAAACCCAGCGTAAACCGTCGCGACTTTCTCAATGCCCTCGGCGTCAGTGTCGGCGGAGCCGGCCTTGTGGGCGCCGGCATGGTTGCGGGTCCGCACCTGCTCCAAGCAGCCGAGGGTGCCAAGGGCAGCATCCCGGACACGCCCTTCAAGGTCGGCCACATGACCTTCCTCACCAGCGCCGCCGCGGTGCTCGGTGAGCCGTCGCTCAAGGGCCACACCATGGCAGCCGAGGAGATCAACGCCCAAGGCGGGCTCCTCGGCAAACGCAAGATCGAGACCATCACCGCCGATGAAGCGGCCGGGACCGACGCCAACGTCAAGGAGCTGCGTCGGATGAAACTCGACGCCAAGATCGACCTGTTCACCGGCGTCATATCGAGCGGCAACAGCCCGGCGCTCGGTCCCGCCGCCGAGGAGCTCGGCGTGCTCACCATCTTCACGGACGGGTGCACCGATTTCTTGTTCGACAAGGCCGATCCCAATCCGAAATACGTGTTCCGCATCACCAACATTCAGTCGGCGGACGGCATCACCGCCGCGATCGGCGTGGCGCAGACCTGGCCGCATGTCCGCAAGATCGCCCATATCCATCCGGACTACAGTTACGGGCGCAATGCGTCGGAGCACTTCACCCTCGCGCTCGAACGGCTGGTGCCCGGGACCGAGATCGTCTCGGAAAGCTGGCCGAAGCTCGGCACCACCGACTTCACCGCCCACATCACCAAGATCATCTCTGCGCAGCCCGACCTGCTGATCTCCTCGGTGTGGGGTGGCGATTACGTCGCCTTCTACAAGCAGGCGCTCCGCTACGGCCTGTTCGACAAAATGAAGGTCGCGAGCACCATCGCCTTCGGCGTGGCGCCCCATGCGATCGGCAAGGACCACCCCGAGGGCGTGCTCGCCGGCGTGCACTCCAACTATTACTTCACCTATCCCGGCGGCGACCGCTGGCCGCTCAACAAGAGCTTCGTCCAGCGCTACTACAAGCGCTGGAAAGAATACCCGAACTTCCAGTCGGAAGGGGCGTATGTGGCGCTCTACCTGTTGAAGTCCGCCATCGAGCGGGCCAACAAGCTGACCGGCGGGTGGCCCGAGGACGAGGCGATCATCAGCCAGCTCGAGGGGCTCGGCATGGATACCCCGTCGGGCTACCTCTACATGCGGCCCGACCACCAGGCCTACAAGGACGCGGTCACCGGGTTCAGCAAGAACCTTCCGCAATACGAGTTCGCGAGCTGGGATCCCGACCGCATCATCACCATTCCCATCCGGAACATCACCGCTCCGCTCGGCTGGCCGAAGCCTGGCACGAGCCACAACGAATCGACCGCCGCGGCGAACTGGATCAAGACCACCTGGCCCAAGGCCGTCAGCTGAATCGACCTCGGCCGGCGCTGCCGCTGGAGATACAGCCGCGCCCATGCAAGTCCGGGCGCGGCTGGTTTTCTCCAGCGCCAATTGTCGGCGATCCGTGCTACGAATTCGTGCCAATAAGCGGCTCGCGTAATCGCGCCGGCGTGACCCGGATATCCGGGCCAATGGCGGTTCAAGCCGGGGAGACCGCGAGGACACGCGCGGCCAAAAGTGCCCGATGGGGGAAGCGGTGGCGATCCTGACCATTCAAATCCTGAATTCGCTGCTCTACTGCTCGGTGCTCTTCCTCATCGCCGCGGGGCTGAGTCTGATCTTCGGCGTGATGCGGATCGTCAATCTCGCCCATGGCAGCCTCTATGCCGTCGGCGCCTACGTCACCGCGTGGCTGGTCGGGCGAGGCATCGCGCTCGGCGTGCCGCTCGGGTGGCTGTTCCTGCTGGTGCCCGTGGGAGCTCTGTCGGTGGCGCTCATCGGGATCGTGATCGAACCGCTGCTGCTTCGGCCGTTCTACCGCCGCGCCGAGGAATACCAGCTCCTGGTCACGTTCGGGCTCTTCCAGATCCTCGAGGACATGATGCGCCTGATCTGGGGCGGGACGCCCCTCTCCGCGGACACGCTGATGGACGCCTTGCCGATCATGCGCATCGGCGGTCTGTTCTATCCTGCCTACAACCTCGTGGTCATCGCGATCGGCGCCGTCGCGGCCGTGGTCCTTTGGGCGGTGATCTATCACACCAAGTTCGGGGTCCTGCTGCGCGCGACGTCCCAGGATCGGCGGATGGCCTCGGCGCTCGGTCTCAACGTCGGGCTGGTCTACGTGCTGGCCTTCGCGATCGGTTGCTTCATGGCAGGTCTCGGCGGCGCCATCGTGGTTCCGACCCAGGCGGCGGTGCTCGGCATGGGCGTCGATGCGTTGATCATTGCCTTCGTCGTCGTCGTCATCGGCGGGCTCGGCAGCCTCAAGGGCGCGCTCGTCGGAGCCGTCGTCGTCAGCTTCGTCAGGACCGCGGGGATTCAATTCTTTCCGGAGCTCGAGCTCGCGGTGCTCTATCTTATCGCCGCCCTGGTGCTGCTGGTGCGGCCGACCGGGCTCTTTGGAACCGCTTGATGAAGGCGGACGTCATTTCCCGTCGGGATCGTTCGCTGCTCGGGCCGGCGGCGGTCTCGGCGGCGATTCTGCTTGTGGCGATCCTGCTGCCGAGCTTCGTCGGGACCTATCAGATCCAGCTTGTGACCTACGGTCTGATCGCGGCAATTGCTGCGCTCGGATTCAACCTTCTGCTTGGCTACACCGGTCTCTTGTCGTTCGGCCATTCCGCTTATTTCGGCATCGGCGCCTACACCGTCGCTTTCGTGGTGCAGTATCTCGGCCCGCATTCCATGGAGTTCTATCTCCTGGTCGGAATCCCGGTCGTTGCGGTCATGTCGGCGCTGTTCGGCTACATCTGCGTCCGGCACACCCGCATCTTCTTCGGCATCTTGACGCTGGCGCTTTCGCAGGTCGTCTATAGCCTGGCGCTGAAGCTCTACTGGGTAACGGGAGGGAGCGACGGTCTGCGGGTCCCGCGGCCGACCTTGGTGCTGGGATTGCTCAGCTTCTCGGGTGCCCACGGGTTCCAGCAATTCATCACGTCGTATTATTACTACGTGCTGGCCATCTTCGTCGTGGCCATCATCTTCATGTGGGTGATCGTCCACTCGCCGTTCGGGAAGGCGCTTCAGGCCATTCGCGACAACGAGGTCCGCGCGCGTTTTCTCGGGCTGAGGATTCGGCGGTTTCGCTGGATCTCGTTTCTCATCTCGGGCACCTTTACCGGGCTCGCCGGCATCCTGTGGGTGCCGCTCAACGGGTTGACCACGCCCGATGTTCTTTACTGGACGTTCTCGGGCGAGATCGTGTTCACCACGCTGCTCGGCGGCTTCCGCAACTTTACCGGGCCGATCGTCGGCGGGATCGTGTTCACGTATTTGCGGACCTATGCCGTGGCCACGACCGAATACTGGCAGCTCCTGCTCGGCGCGGTCCTGGTCGCCCTCGTGCTGCTGCTGCCGACGGGCATTGTGGGCGCACTGTCGAAGGCGGGGCAGCGACTGAGCGAGAGGAAGCGCTGACGTGATCCTTCTCAAGACAGTGAATTTGCGGAAGCAGTTCGGCGAAACGCGGGCCTGCGACGGTATTGATTTCGTGGTCAACAAGGGCGAATTCCTGTCGCTAGTGGGCTCGAACGGCGCCGGCAAGACGACGCTTGTCAATCTGATCAGCGCGCATCTGCAGCCGGACAGCGGACAGATTCTGCTCGAGGACCGCGACATCACCTTCACGACGGTGACCGAGCGCATCAAGGCGGGAATCGCTCGAAGCTTCCAGATCGTCAACCTGTTCGATGGGCTTTCCGTGTTCGACAATGTCGCGCTGTCGATCTTCTCGCGCGAGGGCAAGGCCGTGAAGATGGCCAGCTTGGCCGAGCGCGACCGGGAGGTGCGGCGGGAAGCGCTCGAAGTGCTGGGCCAGTTCGGGCTGACGGGCAAGACCGGGGTTCCGGCGGGAGGCCTCGCGCAGGGCGAGCGCAAGCTGCTCGACGTTGCCGTCGCCTATGCGCTCCGCCCCAGGCTGCTGTTCCTCGACGAACCGACGAGCGGCGTGAGCACCCACGAGAAGGCGCAAATCATGGATACGGTCTCGTCGGTCGTCCGGCGAGGGATGGTGACCGCCGTTGTCATCGAGCACGACATGGACGTGGTGTTTCGCTACTCGGACCGGATCGTGATGATGCACGAGGGTACGTTCCTTGCCGACGGCACGCCCGACGAGATCCGCGCGAACAAGGACGTTGCGAGCATTCTGCTCGGCGCGCCATTGACGAGCTGAGGCGGGGGAACCGGTGCTCCTCGAGGTCGACGACATCAACACCTACCGCGGACCCGCCCACATCCTGCGCGGCGTGTCGATCGGCGTCGATAATGACGAGGTCGTCGCCCTCGTCGGGCGCAACGGCGCCGGACGCACGACCATCATCGAGAGCATCATCGGGCTGCTTCCCGTCCATTCCGGCCGCATCCGCTTTCGCGGCGAGGAGATCACGTCTCTGCCGCCGCATCGGCGGGCCAAGCGTGGCATCGGCTACGCGCCGGAGAACTCCGGCATCTTTCCGGAGCTCACGGTCGCCGAAAACCTCATGATCAGCCGCTGGCTCTCGGCCAAGACGGAGCGCGCGGCAGCAACGGGCGGCGACACCGAGGCGCGGGTCTTCGCGGTGTTTCCCGAGGTCCGACAGCTCGTGGACAGACAGGGGCTGAACTTGAGCGGCGGCCAGAAGAAAATGGTGGCGATCGCCAGGGCCATGGCGCTCGCGCCCCATCTGCTGATCCTCGACGAGGCGTTCGAAGGGCTGGCGCCCGCGGTCGTGAAACGCTTCCGCGACGCGGTCATGACGATCAAGGGCATGGGCATCGCGCTGCTCATCGCCGAATCCAACCTCATGAGCGCCGCGGCGATGGCCGACCGGGTTTACGTGCTCGATCGCGGCGAGATCGTCTTCCACGGCACGCCGCAGCAGGCGCTCGGCGACGAGGAGGTCATGCGCACGCTGCGCGGCTGATGTGTGTGTCTCATGGTTCGATGCGTCCCCGGATGAAGCCTCTGAGCGTGCTCCTTGCCCTCGTGGCGGCGGGGACGATCGCAACCGCGGCGAGAGGCGGCCACGAGCTGCCGGTCTACCCGTCCTACTACCCGCACGAGATCGCCATCGAGACGGTCGCGCCCGAGCGCGCGGCCGGGCTGCTGCGGGAAAACAAGATTCAGGCCTATATCGCGCGCGCGCCGCACTTCTCGGGCGACCTGCCGACTTCGATCCGAGCCGTTGAGTCGCTCGGCAGTTTCGTGACCGTCTGGATCAATCCGGCCTCGCCCTTCGCAAAGAGCGAGGCGGCCGCCTGCGCCGCCGTCGCGACTCTCATACGCGACTTCGCCGGAAAAGACTCCATCGTGTTTCATCCCTATCCGGTCACGCCTTTTCACGGCGATTACATATACCACGTCGATCTCGCCGAGGCCGCGAAGGCGCGATTTCTCCAAGCCTCGGCCGAAAGCTCGGCCCCGACGATCGTGAATCTCCGGGTCAAGGCCGGTGGGACGCTGGCGAGTCTCGTTCGCCCCGAGTGGAAGGCGGCGGGGGCGGAATGGGATGTCGCGATCGAGGAGGTCGACGCGGCGGAGCTCATGGCCTCCGCGACGACCTCGGTCAATGGCTGGCTCGGACCTCCCTGGGTCAAGAGCGGCTGGTTTCACGCCGCGCGCATCCTCGCCGATGCGATCGAGGATGGCGAGAGCAAGCGGCGCGCCGATGCGGCGCTCGAGCGCCTTGAGGCGAGCGATTACCGCGATGGGGTCGAGGCGGAAAATCTGCAGCGCGAGCTGGTGACGGCGCTCACCGAAAATTGTCGCAAGCTCGTGGTCGGCTACACCGTCAAGCGGGAGTATTTCAGCGCCGAATTCACCGACGGGATCGAGAACGTCGGATTCGATTCGATCGAGGGTCTCAATTCGCCGATGTTCATTCGCACGGCGAAGCTCAAGAACTTTCCCTGGAACGGCTGGCTTACGTTGGGGATCGACTCGACGCCGGACGCCGCCTGGAACCCCGTTGCCGGATTCGGCGATGGATTTGGGCGACTGCTGTGGTCGGCGGTCGGCGACCCGGCCCTGCTCTACGCGCCCTACGATTCCGGCTGGATGATCAATCGTATCTCCGACGTCCAATCGAATGCCCTTCGATGAAGAGCGAGGAGTTGATCCCGTGTCGCGCGCCGTGCTGATGCTTGCCGGATCGGTCGCGGCGTTCTTGCCGGTCGCGGCAAGCGCTTTCCTTGCGATGGCCGCGGAGCTCGTCTTCGACCTCAAGATCCAGCATGGCCGCGTTCCCGACGACATGCGGCTCATTCGCGTCAAGGAGGGCGATGTCGTGACGTTGCGCTGGACGACGGATCAGGCGGTGGTCCTGCATCTTCACGGTTATGACATCGAAAAGCCGATCGCGCCTGGCGCAGTCACGGAGCTCACATTCACGGCCTATGCGACGGGGCGATTTCCGCTCCATGTCCATGCGCAAGGAGAGCGCGCGGAAAATCACGCGCATCAGGAAGCGCCGCTGATCGATGTTGAAGTTTATCCGCGATAGTCGGGTCGCACTCGGCGTCATCATCGCCGGAGCTTGCGCGTTCGGGGCGCCGGCCTACGCCCATGGCTTCGGCCAGCGTTATGACCTGCCCTTGCCGCTATCGCTCTATCTATTGGGCGCAGCGGCCGCCGTCGCCGCGTCCTTCGTCATCGTCGGCCTGCTGGTGCGCCCTGCACCCGGCGCGCGGGGCTATCCGCGCATCGATCTCTCGGCACACCCGCTGGGCCGACTTGTCGCGCATCCGGTTGTCTTGGGTTTTCTCAAACTCGTCTCCGTCGGCCTCTTCGTCCTGACCGTTATCGCCGGGTTCTGCGGAAGCCAGGATCCCTATCAGAACATCGCACCGACGCTGGTGTGGATCATCTGGTGGGTCGGGCTCGCGGTTTTCTCCGCCTTCGTCGGGGATCTCTGGGCGTTGGTCAATCCATGGCGAACCATTTTCGAAGCGATCGACCGACTCTACCGAACCGTCGCCGGCCGCGATCTCGTCTTGCGCCGGCCTTATCCCGAGGCGCTTGGAGTCTGGCCCGCCGTCGCGTTGCTGCTCGTCCTTTCCTGGACCGAACTCGTGTTTCCGAGCCCCGCCGTGCCCGCCAACATCGCTTGGCTTGCCGTGCTTTATTCGCTGCTCACTTGGGCCGGCATGGCCGTGTTCGGTGTGGAGACCTGGATCAAGCGCGGCGAGGTGTTCAGCATTTTCTTCGGCGTATTTGCCCGCTTCGCCCCGACCGAACCGAGCGTCCGGGACCTTTCCGGCGGACGCGGATTGGCGCTGCGGCCCTTCGGCGCCGGTCTGCTGGTCGACGAGCGGGCATCTCCCGCGATGGTCGCCTTCGTCCTGCTCGTGCTGTCGACGGTTCTCTACGACGGGCTGCTGACCACGCCGGAATGGGCCGAACTCGAGCGTGAGGTGGTTTCCCTGCTGCCGGGCCCCGGCGAGCTGAACTCGCTCATCGCCAGGACGATCGGGCTCGTGGCGTTCTGGGGAGTGTTTCTCGGCGCCTATCTCGCCGTGAGCGCCGTCATGAGCATGCTGGCGCCAAGCCGTTCGCCGCTGGAAATGGCACAGGGCTTCGCCTTCACCTTGGTCCCGATCGCCATTGCCTATCACTTGGCGCATTACCTTGCGTATCTGCTCACCCAGGGACAGTACATAGTGCCGCTCGCGTCCGATCCTTTCGGATACGGTTGGAATCTCTTCGGGACCGCCGGATATCGCGTCGACATCGGCGTGGTCGGCGCGCGGTTCGCCTGGTATGCCGCAGTGAGCTCGATCGTCCTCGGCCACATCGCCGCCACCTATCTCGCCGACGTCAGGGCGCACCGGATTCTCCACCTGCGACGCGCGGCGTTGCGTTCGCAGCTGCCGCTGACCGCGCTGATGGTCACCTACACCGTCGTGAGTCTCTCGATTCTCGCCCAACCGATCGTCGAGCGCCGCGCGCCCGCGCGGCCGACGGCGGCGGTGCCGGAAGCCATGAGCATTCCCGAAGACGCGCTCATTCCCGAGCCTGGGACCGGCCGGCTCCAGGCGGTCGGGCCGGGGCGATCCGCGCCATTGAAATTGACCTATCGCGTCCTCGGCTCCGCCTTTCACGACGGGACGCGAACGACGGCCGCGGATCTGCTCTATGCCTACATGTTCGCTTATCGCTGGGCCGTTCCGGGCGAAGCGAATTCGCATTATGACCCTGCGATCGAGGCGGCGACCGCGCCGCTCAGACAACGCCTCGCGGCCGTGCGGCTCGCGGGTGTCGATACGGCATCGAAGTCGTTCCGGGTAGGAGACGTCAATTTCATCCGCGAGCTGTTCGTGATCGACGTCTATGCAAGCATTGCCCCGGGCGACCCCGAACAGGACGCCGTCTTCGCCCCGCCTTGGAGCACGCTTCCCTGGCATTTGGTCGTGCTGATGGAAGAGGCGGTCAGCCGCGGCTGGGCGGCATTCTCGCAAGTCGAGGCGAGGCGGCGCGGCATCGCGTGGCTCGATCTCGTCCGTTCCGATGAGCTCAAAGGGCGGCTCGCGGCGCTGGTCGATCAGTTCGAGCACGAGGCATATCGGCCCGAGATCCTAGAGGCGCTGGTGAGCGCCGAAGACGCGCGCAAACGCTGGGCGGCGCTGGCGGCGTTCTACAGGAGCCACGGGCACTTCCTGGTGACCAATGGCCCCTATCGGCTCAAGCGCTGGTCGGGCGATAGCGCTACGCTCGAGGCGTTCCGGGACCTGAGCTATCCGTTGGGCGTCGGCTCCTACGATGTCTACGCTGTTCCGCGGCGGGGCTACATCGCCAAGGTCGAGCGCAGGGACGGCGGACTGCGCCTCTTCGGCGACATCGAAACCGTGATGAAGTTCATGCGCGATTACCGGATCGCCCGGCAAACGCTGCAATCCCTCGATCCCGTCGTCATCAAACGCGCCGATCCCGCATGTCGGTATGTGGTGGTGAGTGCCGAAGGACGGATCGTGCTGACCGGTGTTGCGCGTCCGCAGGAGGATCGCACATTTCAGGTCGAACTCGACGGCAAGCTGCCAGCGGGCCGGTACACGGTGATGGCCGAGATCATCGTCAACGGCAACGCCATGAACGCCGAGGTCGAGCGAATCCCTGTGGCGATTGCCGGCCGCCCCTGAAGTTCGAGAGTCCGTTTTTGGCAGATAGTGTTGCAAAACTCCGTTGAAGGCGGACGAGAAGGGTGATTCTTTCTCCTGGACGCTATGGCGACGGGGGTGGGCGATGATGGGGCGGCGCAGCCAGGACCAAGGGCGCCTATTCTACGAGTTCCGCCTCGATGAAGCGGTTCCGGACGATCATCTCGTTCGGAAGATCGGCGCCGTCCTAGACCTGTCTTGGGCCCATGCGGAACTCGCGCCTTACTACTCCCGGCTCGGCCGCCCGTCGATCGATCCGGTACTGATGATCCGGATGTTGATCATCGGGTACGTGTTCGCCATCCGGTCGGAGCGACAGATTTGCCGGGAGGTTCAGGTCAACCTCGCCTATCGATGGTTTTGCGACTTGGGTTTGGAAGATGCCATCCCCGATCATTCCGCCTTCTCACGCGCCCGCAACGAGCGCTTCCGCGAGAGCGATATGTTCCGCCGTGTCTTCGAGCGCGTCGTGGGCTCGTGCATTGTGGCCGGCTTGGTCGGTGGTGAGGGCTTCGCGGTCGATGCAAGCCTCATCGAGGCCGACGCCAACCGTCAGCGCTCGATCCCGGGCAAAGAGAGGAGCAAAGGGCGTGACCCCGAAGCGGCCAGCCGGGCGGTGAAGGAATATCTCGCAACGCTCAATGACGCAGCTTTTGGCGCGGCGACCGGCGTCGAGCCGAAGTTCGTCTCGCCTTCCGACCCCGCCGCCCAAGGGACCGGCGCGCTCAACGGCCCGGCCTTCTTTGCCTATGCCGACAACTATCTGATCGATGTGCGGTTCGGCGTCATCGTGGATGTCGAGGCCTCCCGCGCCGTTCGCCAGGCCGAGGTCGGCGCTGCACGGACCATGCTGGAGCGCACCGAAGAGCGCTTTGGCCTCAAGCCGCACCGGCTCGCGGCGGATTCCGCCTACGGATCAGCGCCGATGCTGAACTGGCTGGCCGCACATCCCGGTCATCGACAAGTCCAAACGAGAAGACGGCACCTTCTCGCGTGAGGACTTCCGTTACGACGAGGGCGCCGACACCTATACCTGCCCGGCCGGGAAGACCTTGACGACGACCGGCACGCTCGTAAACGATGACACCACGCTTCTCTACCGAGGCAGCACGACCGACTGCGCCCCGTGCCCACTCAAGGGCCGCTGCTGCCCCAAGACGCCAGTTCGCAAGGTGCCCCGCAGCCTCTATGAGCGCGCCCGCGACGTCGCTCGATCGCTCGTCGGCACCGTAGCCTTCGAGCAGTCGCGGCACGACCGAAAACGCATCGAGATGAGATTCGCGCACCTGAAGCGCATCCTACGGCTCGGCCGCCTCCGTCTGCGTGGCCCGCGTGGTGCACAAGACGAGTTCGTGCTGGCGGCCATCGCCCAGAACCTGAGACGACTGGCCAAGCTTGTCGCAGGACCGCCGCGGGCCGTTCAGCACGCAGCGTGAGCGTTAGGATGCTAAAAAAACGCTTGGCGCTCTGGAGGCGACCGAGCCCCAGGGTGATTTCGACACCCCGCACAAGCCTGCAGGCAGACAGCTCCAGATCGTCGCCGATTTTTGCAACACTATCTGCCAGAACCGGACATTCGAGGTCGCCGCACGAATCGGACGCGACACAGGCGAACAGGCCGAGCCACCGGCGTTGACTTTTGTGAGTACGTCGCGAAGCATCGAGCGCACGGGCTTGCTAATTCGGCCCAACCGAGTCTGGCCGCTAACTTTTTCGAAAGGTCACGGCGATGCTGACGCGGCGAGAGTTCAGCCAGCTGGTCCTTACCCTTGCCTCGGGAGCGGGCGTGTCAGTCGCACTTGGCGAGGCCGTGCCCCTTGGCGGCCCGCTCCCGGCATCCGTTGGTGCCCGCCAGGGAATGAAAACGCGCGGTCTGGGGCTGTCGGTCGGCAACGTGCAGATCAACGTACCCCACACCGCCATCGCGCCCGTGGCCGACCGCATGGTCCGCATCGGCGTGCTTACGTCCTTCGCCGCGGACGATGCGGGCTGGCAAAGGAATTTCGCGGCTTTTGCGGCAGCGCTCAGCGATGCCGGATGGAAGGAAGGCGAGACGCTTCGGTTCGAGACGCGCCATGTCCCAGGCGCCCGCGGCGCCGAGAGCTTCCGGGCGGCGGCGAGGGAGCTCGCGGCGCTGGCGCCGGACGCAATACTGGCCGCTCCCCTAGCGGCAAGCACCGCCTGGGCGTACGAAACCATCAACCAGGAGACCCTGCCTGAGGTATGTTTCCACACGG
>WNFG01002399.1_pt1 | contig 19757 bp, 16 predicted proteins | sample 5400431 | NCBI WGS metagenome assembly WNFG01 (sample SAMN13153346, study PRJNA577476) | soil metagenome | isolation source: 120 cm saprolite under Douglas fir tree site 2 hole 3 replicate 2 | place: USA:California | collected 2015-04-18 | reverse complement strand
GCCGGACACCTATGAGGTCATCAGTGAGGATGTCACCAAACAGCGCCAGTTGGAGGATCATCTCCGTCAACAGGCGGCTCGCGACCCGCTGACGGGACTGTCCAACTATCGCCATCTTGCGGAAGTGCTGGATATGGAAGTCAAGCGTTCGGAGCGCACCGGGCGGGAGTTTGCCCTGTTGCTGTTTGACCTGGATGGATTGAAGGAAATCAACGACCGCTACGGCCATCTGATCGGAAGCCATGCCCTCTGCCGGGTGGCCGATGTTTTGAGCTTCTGCCGGGACATCGATACAGCGGCGCGCTACGGCGGAGACGAGTTTGCGGTGGTCTTGCCGGAATCAGGCGTAGAGGCGGCCAACCAGGTGGCGCAACGTATCTGTGAAAGCATTGCCAATGACGGAATGGAACCAATTCTTTCCGTTAGCATTGGCGTTGCAGTTTATCCTCATGACGGGGAAAGAATCGAGACCCTCTTACGCGCAGCGGACGTAGCTATGTACTCCATGAAGGCCAAAAAACACAAGCTGCTTGATGCGCACCAAAGCGCTTCTCATGGGATGTAGCGGCATCCCTCGGCGTTCTCAGCGTCTCCGCTTTACCCTTTTCAGCTCTGCGCTTCTCAACTTTCAGCCTTGAACTGTCGACTTCCCTTTCCCCTGCGCTACACTATCCGCTCCATTTTGGAGGAACCGCATGCCGAGCCGCGAGGACGCCTGGAAACTGCTTTGCGAGTACACCGCTTCCGAGAGCCTGCGCAAACACATGCTCGCCGTCGAAGCCTGCGTCCGCGCATACGCGCGCAAAACCGGCGCTGATGAAGAGACCTGGGGCCTCGCCGCGCTGCTGCACGATTTCGATTACGAGCGCTGGCCCAACCAGGAGCACTCCCCCGACCAGGGGCATCCCTCCGAAGGCGCGAAGATTCTGCGCGAGCGGGGCTACTCCGAAGAAATCGTTCGCGCCATTCTCTCCCACGCGGATTACTGCAACGTCCCGCGCCAATCCGCGCTGGAGCACACGCTGTTCGCCTGCGATGAGCTCGCCGGCTTCCTCACCGCTTGCGCCTACGTTCGCCCGTCGAAAAGCATTCTCGATCTCGAGGTGGACTCCGTGAAGCGCCGTATGAAAGACAAACTCTTCGCCAAAGGCGTCTCGCGTGAAGACGTGCGCAAAGGCGCCGAAGAACTCGGCATCCCGCTCGAGGAGCACATCGCGTTTTGCATCGGCGCCATGCGCGAACAAGCCGAGGCCCTCGGCCTGCGAGGCACGCTGTAGAGATTTTTCAGCGCGTCCTGCGCGCTGCGGCTTGGATGGGAGAGATAAGTTCGGTGCGCGGCTAAATTCCGCGGTGAGAATATAGCATGAGCGCGGCGCCGAACAGCATTCCGGCCAGCACGAGGGAAATCACTCCGGCAGTGAACCACTTGGAAGAAAGCGCCGCGCGGAGAAATGAATTTTTTACTTCGCCGAAAGCCGCTTGCGCCGCGGTAAACGAGTTTCCTTCCGGCTTCTCAGCTTGCTGCGGAGCCGGCTGATCCAGAAATTCGATGGCCGCGATGAAGCTGTAGCCCTTGCGCGGAATGGTGTCCACGAAAACGGCCTGGTCCGGAGAATCGCCGAGGACCTGGCGCAGCTTGTTCATCGTGGTGTTCACGTTCGCATCGTAATTGACGTGCGTATCCGAGGGCCACAGGCGCTTGCAGAGCGCTTCGCGGGTCACGACCTCGCCTGGTTTTTCGAGCAGTGCAAGAAGCGCCTGAAAAACTTTGCTCTGCAGCTTGACGCGTATTCCATCTTTGCGCAGTTCCTCTTTTCGGAGGTCGAGATGGAAGGATCCAAAGCGGACGTAGCGAGAAGGGGGAGCGAACGGGCTTTCCGTGCTTGCAGTAAACTGCGGAGACGGCATAGGAGCCAGTTGCGAACTCATGGAAATCACCCTCGGCCTCGACACTAGGACCGATTCAACATCGGTTTTATTCCACTCGCAGAATGGCTTCCGAACTGGCCAGACTTTCCGTCACTTGACGCCGCGTTGGGATCAGTTATATCTTGAGATGTATATGCAAGTCAAGCGAGTTGTTCTAAAAATGCGGAAGGATTCATGCAAATTGGATTTGACCGGAACGGGGTATTGCGCCTCGTTCAACTTTCGCCGCACCGCGCGCGCGGTCACCCAGCTTTATGATGAGGCGCTGCAGGAATCAGGTATCCGCTCGACGCAGTTCGCTATTTTGGTGGGCATTCGGAAGAACCAACCAGTCTCCATCGGAGCCCTAGCGGAAGTGTTGATCATCGACCAGACCACGCTCACACGAAGTTTGCGGCTTCTTCAGAAAGAAGGACTCATCAACATCTCCGAGCGATCCACCATGCGCCAACGATTCCTGACGATGGCGCCCAAGGGCCTGCACACACTTGCTCGCAGCCTGCCGCTCTGGCGAAAGGCCCACAAACATTTTGTCGCAACAGTCGGCTCCGGCCATTGGCTCGACTTGCGAAATGAACTCGAGAAAATCGCGCACGCCGTCATCGAGATCGAAAACCCGAGACACCTTTCTCGCGTCGCGGGCAGGTAGGGGGACCGTTTAACAAGCCACAACAACGAATGAAGGCAATTCCTCCCTCCGGTATGTTTCTCAATTCTTATTGCTTCCCGTGAGCTGACGGATCAAATCCACTTCGGCCTGGCGATAGGGTGTTCCGTCGGGACGGAGCACCTCGTGAAACCACACCGACGGCTGGCTGAGAACGTAGGGATGCGCCCAGGAGTCCCACGGTAAGTAGGTTTGCGTTTTGCCGGCGACGAATCCCCAATTGATGGCCCCGACGCGCTCCTGCTTGGCGATCGGCAACACGGTGTCAAACGTGCTGCCCACAGAACGCGCCATGTATTCGGTGCAAATCACGGGACGGTTGTATTTCTTCAGCCACGCCACCTGGCTCTTGAAGTACTCCGGCCAGCTGTAGTTATGAAAGGTGATGACGTCCGATTCGCGGAGCTGAATCTGCGGGATTTCACCCAGGTTGGCCCCGTCGGGCGAGGTGTCCACACAACAGACGCCGCTCGTAAGAGGCTGCGTGGGATGGGCCTCTCGCGCCCAGGCGAACACCTGCGGCAAAAGAGCGATCACCCGGGCGGTCTTGTCTTTGAGCTCCTGCTTCGGATAGCTGCCGAGGTTATCGGAGCCGGGCTCGTTCCACACATCCCACGCAAGAATGCGATTGTCCTTCGCGAAGGCTGCGACCACGCCGTATACGTAGGCCTTCAGCCGCGGATATTCATTTGTGTCTCCCAGCGCCTTCGCGCCGGGACTTTGCACCCAGCCGGAATTGTGAACTCCGGGAATCGGCGGATGCTGCGGGCCTAGTTGAGGCCCTGGGTCCCAGCAAGAATCGAAAAGCACAAACATCGGACGGATGTGATGCCGCGAAGCAATCGTCAAGAAGCGGTCAATGCGCTTCTGAAAACCGGCGGCGTCTTGCTGCCAAAGCAGATCGTGCAGAAAAACGCGCATGGTGTTCATGCCCATCGCTTCGGCCCAGGTGAATTCCTTCTCAATCTCTTCGGGATTGAAGGTGGCCTCCTGCCACATCTCCAACTGGTTGATGGCCGATTTGGGAACGTAATTGCTTCCCACGAGCCACGGCTGTTGCGCGTACCAGGCGTTGGCCTTCTGCTCTGGCCAGCTCGTTGTTTGCGCGCACGCTACTCTCGCGCTCAAGCCGCCCACGAGCAACACTGCCGTCATGAAAACGCATTTAAGTTTTGTCACTGGTTGGACTCCAGCGGCAATCATACACACGACGTTTGCGACCTATCAATGGCCAGGCTATTCGAGGAATGCCTGGCGATGGATGACAGTAAGAATGTGGGTCAAGGGCGTGGGTGGGAATTGCCTGGGGGCGGAGATTTGCGCTGAGCGGGTTGGTCCAGCCGGTGAGGCGCGGACTAGGAAACGCTGCGGGGAGCGGGGACTGCGTCGGAAGGGGTAGCAGGTTATCAGCGTGAGCGCGTCATCCGAGGTAGGTGCGAGCAAACTTACTTCTTGCGGGAGGACTATGCTGGTGGCAGTGACGGTGTAGGTGCGTTCAAGCAAGCGGCCGCGGCGGGCCTCGAACCACTCGAGTTCAATCGAGTCGCCTGCGGCGAGCGCCTCGATCGGCCGGAACCAACTTGTGCGGTGGCCTGCGAGCACGAGATTTCCAGGTTCTCCCAAGGCAGCCCCACTGAGGAGGCGCGCGGGGCCGAACGCCAGCGTTCGCGGCGTCGCAGCATCCAAAACAATTTCGTCGTAACCCAAGCGCGGGATTCGCAGACGAGCAATCGGATGAAGGTCCGCCCACGGCCACGGCGGGTGAGACTCGCCATTTTTCACGCTCTCTCGCCAGGCGCGGCGGATCAAGACACCTGCAAGCTCGGCCTTAGCGTGCAAGTACACGGCGCGGCTTGTAAGGCAGCCTCCAGCGGTCAGGAGCAGAAGAAACAAAGCCCGCAAGAGTTTCACGAGAGTGCTCCAACCCTGCGGATAAGGCAGAGCAGGACAATGCCTGCGAGGAGCAGCGCAACACCAAGCGTCTCGAGAAAGGCGTCGGCAGTGCCGGTGGCCGGAGCGCCAAAGACTCTGTCTAGTTGCCAGCCGGCGGGCAATTGCGTGGGCACTGGAACTGTGCTGGATTGGCCGCCTGGGTTGGCCACAATTTCCTCGACGGCGACGAGCGAGGTGAAACGCGTGACCAGCCGATAACGGATGGCATGGGCTACCAGAGTCGCGCGGACTTCGGCCCTGGCGTCCTCGCCGGAGCGGCGCCAGTGGTCCATGAGCTCCTCGAAGCGCTGGCGAGCCCAGAGAGTGGTGATGCCGGGATGGAATGACGGTTTCGAGGTATCGAAAGCAATGCTGGTCTCGTAAAGATCGCTGCCGGAGCGAGCCGTAAGACGAAGTTTGCCCCTATGACCTTGCGAAATGCGGCCGAAGATCAGCAGCGGTTGACGTAGAAAGAGATCGGGCGGGCGCTCCGGGTAGAGTTCCGCAACGTCAACGCCTTCGAAAGACAGCTTCACGTCGGTGAGCACAGGATTTTCGAGGGATTCAAGCAACCGCCCCATCTGTTCACGAATCTCGCTGATATCGGCGATGTGCGTGAAAGTTCCGCGGCCGAATTGCGCCATCTTGGTGGCGAGGAAAAAATTAGGAGCGCTACCAATGGCGACGGTGTAGAGTCGCGCGCCACCCAGACATTGCCGCAGCGCCGTGAAGATTTCCTCTTCGTTGCCGAGGTCGCCGTCCGTCAGGAGGACAATGTGGCGCAGATAGCCGGGAATTTCAGGCTTGCGCATCAGGTGGAGCAGCGCGGGAAGCATCTCAGTGCCGCCATCGGCTTGCAGGTGCTGGACGAAACGACGCGCGGCGGCGAGATTTTCCGCGGTGGCGGTCAGCGGCTCGGAGGCGAATTCATGGTAGCCGCTGCTGAAAGCAAGGATACCAAAGCGATCGTCGGGGCCGAGGCGGTCGAGAGCCTGCTGGAGAGCTTCGCGCGCTTGCTGGATGGAAGTGCCGGCCATGGAGCCGGAAACGTCGATCATGTAAAGCATTTCCACGGGCAGGCGCTTGGCAGGCTGCACGGAGGGCGGATAGGCGGCCAGGAGAAAATGGGTTTCGCCGGAGTTGCTCGCAGGAGAGAGGAAAAGCGCGGCCCTGGGTTGCGCGCTTTCCGACTGCTGGACTTCGAGAACGAAATCTTTGTTTGGGAGCGTGGCCCCGCGAGCGAGTTCGATGCGCTGGCGACCGTCGGACAGCCGGCGCACCGTGATCTCATGGGAAATAGATTTGATGGAGGCGGCCTCGAGGCCGCAGTCGAGATCGACGACGAGCGAAATGTCGTGGGCCGGGCGGCTTTCCGGATGCTGGACGATAGGCGTGATGCGGGAAGCGTCGGGAACGGCGTTGGTGTCCAGGGCCCATCCGGTTCCATTGTGACCAACTGCTTGTGTTCCGGGAATGTAGCGTGGGCCCACGACCATGGGAAAGACCAGACGCACGCGTCCGTCTTCCCAAAGTAACGGCTGGACGTAGCGAAGGCGGACGTCAACGTGGTCGCCGGGCATGAGGTTGGCTACAGACGCGGTGAAAATATTGGGGCGCTCCTCTTCTACTAAAGCGGCGCGCTTGCCCTCGGACTTAGCAGCTTCGTAGACGCGTTTGGCTTCTTCGCGTTCGCGGATTACGCTGCGGATCAGACGATTGCCGATGCGGATTTCCATGTCGTAGACGGCAGCATCGTGCGGCAGGGGAAAAACGTAGACCGCTTCGATGGGTTCGGTGCTGGAATTCACGTACTGTTGCGTGACGGTCGCAGCGGCAACGAGGCCGCGTACGTCGAGCGCGACATCGGTATGGACCAGGGGCACGTTCTCGTAGCGGCCTGAACTGGGCGAGCGGTAGAGCAACGCTCCCTCGCTGGCACAGGGCGTGGCCTTGTCGTCCTGGCCACCTTGACCTCCGGACACCGGCGCGGCAAGGATCGCGGTGATTGCCAGGAACGTAAGTACCAACCGTCTGCTCGCGTAGATTTTCAGGCCATTCCCAAAAGGTTGTGACATGGTTTCCTCTCCTACCCGATGTGCGCCGCAGGTATCGGAGTGCAAGGGGCGCGCCACGAGAGATTTGTGAAATGGATTGGTTCAAGTGTCAATCGATCAAGGACTTAGCGGGGAGCAACGGAGCCGGATCGCGGAGTGCGTCCGTGTCGGAGCACACACGGTGTGGGGGAGCGGGGACGGAGAAGGCGGGGATGGAATGGAGCGTGAGGGTCGATTCTGAACGCTGGAGTGCGGCGTTCTAAGCTCCCGGAGGGATTCGATCCGGGCCCGGACGCCGAGTGAAAATGCGCCCTGGAAAATTGCGCCGGAATGTGATGAGTAGTATCTTCTCGTTCGGCAGGATCATCCCTAGCTTTTCCAACGAGAGGGGGAACACCATGATCTTGGGAATGACGACCTTCACGTTCGTGCACGTGGTGCTGAGCTTGATCGGGATCTTGTCGGGATTTGTGGTGGTGTTCGGGCTCCTCGCCGGTAAACGGTTGGACGGCTGGACGGCACTGTTCTTGGCGACCACAGTGCTAACGAGCGTGACCGGGTTCCTCTTTCCGTTCCACAAGTTTTTGCCGTCGCATGGGGTCGGCATCGTGTCGCTGGTGGTGCTGGCTATTGCCGTCTTTGCCCGCTACGTGCGGCAACTCGCCCGGGGTTGGCGCCGCGGTTACGTGGTCAGCGCCGTAATTGCGCTGTATCTGAATGTGTTCGTATTGATCGCGCAGCTTTTCATGAAGGTGCCGGCGCTACAAGCGATGGCGCCGACGGGGTCCGAGCCGCCCTTTTTGGTTGCGCAGCTGGTGTGTATGGCGCTCTTCGTGGTGCTGGGGATTGGCGCGGCAATCAAGTTTCGCAGTGAAGCTGTGCGAACAGCTTGAGAGAAACGGTAAGTAAGGAGGACATTTTATGAGCACGATCACAACGAAAGACGGCACGCAGATCTACTACAAGGATTGGGGAACAGGCCAGCCGATTGTTTTCTCACACGGTTGGCCGCTGTCGGCCGATGATTGGGACACGCAGATGCTGTTCTTCCTCAAGCACGGCTATCGCGTCATAGCCCACGACCGGCGCGGCCATGGCCGCTCCACGCAGTCCGGTGGCGGCCATGACATGGATCATTACGCCGACGACCTAGCGGCGCTGACCGCACATCTCGACCTTAAGGGGGCGGTGCATGTCGGCCACTCGACCGGCGGCGGCGAAGTGGTGCACTACCTGGCGCGCCACGGCGAAAGCCGGGTGGCAAAAGCGGTGATCATCAGCGCGGTGCCGCCGCTGATGGTGAGGACGGAGGCCAATCCGGGCGGGCTGCCCAAGGACGTGTTTGACGGGCTTCAGGCGCAGCTTGCCGCCAATCGAGCCCAGTTCTATTACGATGTGCCGGCTGGACCGTTCTATGGTTATAACCGGCCTGGTGCGAAACCCTCTCAGAGCGTGATCTGGAATTGGTGGCGCCAGGGCATGATGGGAGGCGCAAAGGCGCATTATGACGGCATCGTCGCCTTCTCTCAGACGGACTTCACCGAAGACCTGAAGAAGATCACCGTGCCGGTCCTGGTGATGCATGGAGACGACGACCAGATCGTGCCTTATGCCGATTCGGCGCCGCTGTCGGCAAAGTTGCTGAGGAATAGCACATTGAAAACCTACAAGGGCTTTCCGCACGGTATGCCCACGACCAACGCGGACCAGATCAACGCCGACTTGCTCGCGTTCTTCAAGAGTGGCGTCTCCGCGGCCTCGGCGTAACTAAGAAGTCCCGCAGTCATTCGCAGGGCACATCGGCGATTCGCTTATGCTGAGCCACTATGGGTGTGCACACACGATTTCGCAGGAGAGCCAAATCAAGTTAGAATTAAGAGCAATGCTTACACAGATTGAAGGGTTTGACGCGACGGTCGGTCGGCATCCGCGCCGCAAGACGTATGGCGTGAAGGTGGGACAGGTGCGCGTGGGCGGCGGCGCGCCCATCGTCGTGCAGTCCATGACGAACACCGACACCGCGGACATTGAGACCACGCTGAAGCAGACGCTGGAGCTGGCGGAGGCGGGTTCGGAGATCGTGCGGTGGACGGTCAACGTGCCGGAAGCGGCTGCGGCGGTGCCGGAAATCAAAAAGCGCATGCTGGAAGCGGGTTGCATCGCGCCGATCATCGGAGACTTTCATTACAACGGGCACGTGCTGCTGACGAAATATCCGGAATGCGCCAAGGCGCTGGATAAATACCGGATCAACCCCGGAAATGTGGGCGCGGGGCAGCGGCGGGATGAACAATTTTCAACGATTTGCAAAATTGCGCGCGACAATGGCAAGCCCGTCCGAATCGGCGTGAACGGAGGCTCGCTGAATCAAGAGCTGGTGATGCGCAAGATGCAGGAGAACACGAACAAAAATCTGGGGAAAGAGTCCGAAGAGATTATCAGCGATTGCATGGTGATTTCGGCGCTGGAGTCGACGGAACTGGCGCTGGAATCTGGCTTGAGGCACGACCAAATTATTATTTCGTGCAAAACCTCGCGGCCAAGGGATCTGATTACCGTGTACAGGGATTTGTCGGCGAAGACCGAACAACCACTGCATCTTGGCCTGACAGAAGCCGGGATGGGAATGAAGGGGCAGATTTGGTCGGCGGCGTCGCTGGGGATTCTACTGTATGAAGGCATCGGCGACACGATTCGAATTTCGCTCACCCCCAAACCGGGCGGCGACCGGCGCGAAGAAGTTTACGCTGCGTGCGAACTGCTGCAGGCCCTGGGGCTGCGCTCTTTCGCGCCGAGCGTGACGGCTTGCCCTGGATGTGGACGCACGACGAGCACGACGTTTCAGGAATTGGCTGAAGCCATCCAGGGCTACATCCGGGACATGATGCCTATCTGGAAGACGCAGTATGAAGGCGTCGAAGAGATGACCCTGGCGGTGATGGGCTGCATCGTGAACGGTCCCGGCGAATCGAAGGCCGCCAATATCGGGATCAGCCTGCCGGGCACGGGGGAAACCCCGCGGTGCCCTGTTTATATTGATGGGCAGAAAGACGTCACACTGGAAGGGACATACGATGAGCTGGCCGTTGCCTTTCAGGCGCTTGTGGACAATTACATCGCGAAGAAGTATCCGCGCAAGACTGTTTCCGTTTCCGCGTAAGCATAGCATTCCAGCTGGACGATTCTGCAGCACAGAAACACTCATTCCATCACTTAGGCCGAAACCATCCAGGCTAGCCGAGCCACTGCGGATTGTGGATCGTGCCGTCGAAGTTGTTGGTGGTTTTGTAGCCTTCGAACTGACCTTCGCGAGCGGCTTGCTCTGTCTTGGCAAGAAGCGCGACGGATTCGGCGGTGGTCAGCGGCTTGAAGTTTCGCGCGACATCGAGAGCCTGCCGCAGATTGAGGAGGGATTCGCAACCGGTGATGACCACACTGGTTGGCAAGCTCATGGCGTAGCGTAGACATTCCACAGCAGACACCGTGTTGCTTTTAAGCAGAAGTCCAGCACCCATGGGCTTCATGCCGAGGACGCCAATTTCGTTTTTCACGAGGACGGGCAGCACTCTTTTCTCGAAACTTTCATAGTGGGCGTCCATGGCGTTGAGGGGCATCTGGACGGCGTCGAAATGAAATTGGCGGGCGGCGGCGGTCTCGAGCATTTTAAGATGCATGTTCGGATTTTTGTGGCCGGTGAAACCGATGTAACGGACTTTGCCAGCCTTTTTCGCTTCGAGAACGGCTTCCATTCCACCGGCGGGCGCGAAGATGCGCTCCGGGTCGGTCATGCGAATGACTTCGTGGAATTGGAGAAGATCGATGTGGTCCGTCTGGAGGCGGCGGAGAGATTCGTCGAGTTGCACGGCGGCGGCTTTTTTCGTTTGGCCGTCGATTTTGGTCATGAGGAAGGCCTTCTGGCGGTAGCCGTCGCGCAGCGCCTTGCCCATGCGGATTTCGCTGGCCCCGTCGTTGTAGTCCCAGCAGTTGTCGAGGAAGTTGATGCCGCTGTCGAGCGCCGTGCGGATGATGCGGACGGTTTCCTGTTCGTCGGACTGAATACCGAGATGCCAGCCGCCGAGGCCAATCACGGAGAGACGTTCACCGCTCCGGCCGAGCCTGCGATAGGGAATGCCGTTCTCGGCGCCAGCGGCCCAGAGTTCAGCGCCAGCGACACCGGCCAAGACCGAGGTGGTCAGCATGGCGCTCAGGAATTCGCGGCGGGTTAGGTCGTCGGGGGCGGGCTCGAAGTTAGAAGGTGTGGGGCGTTCCATGGAGAATTCCTCCTAGAATTTGCTCAGAGTAATTGCCAGCGGTGGAAAGTGCAAGGCGAAGTTTGAACCGGCGAGGTTGTGGCCGCGGCGTGCTTCGCGGATATGCTAGAATTTTCCCGCCGTTTGAAACAGGAAATCGCCTTGAAAATCAGCCGGGAAGATGTGTTGCGGGTGGCGGAGCTGGCATATCTCGACTTGAGCGAGAAAGAGCTGGAAACGTACCGCGCGCAGATTGACGAGATTCTCGAATACATCGAGAAGCTGAACGAGCTGGACACGGCGAAGGTTGAACCGATGGCGCAGGTGTTGACGGATGACCAGACGGCGGATGCCACGCTGCGGGAGGATCTAGTTGTGCCGAGCGCGGTGGCCGAGGACGTGTTGAGGCAAGCGCCGGACCCGGAGCCGCCGTATTTTCGCGTGCCGAAGGTGATCGAGCGAGCGTAGGACAGACATTCCTGTCTGTCTTCTTCGTTGATTCTCGAAAAAAGGCGGCCAGGCAAGAATGCCTGTCCCACAAAGAACCATGAAATGAGATGACGGCGAACTGGACCATAGACGGAGTTCGAGAGGCGCTGGCGGCGAAGAAGATTTCGGCGTGGGAGCTGGCAGCGGATTTTTACACGCGGATTGAAGCGAGGAATCCGGAGCTGAACGCGTACCTGGCGCTCTCACCGGAGCGTGCGCGGAGGCAAGCGGACCGCATCGACGCGCTGGTGGCGGGCGGAAAGCCGTTGCCACCCTTGGCGGGCGTGCCTGTCGCGATTAAGGACGTCATCAGCACGCGTGGCACGAAGACGACGTGCGGCTCGAAGATCTTGCAGAATTACGTTCCGCCGTATGATGCGACGGCCGTGGAACGGCTGGAAGCGGCGGGCGCAGTGATTCTTGGCAAGACGAACTGCGACGAATTTGCGATGGGCAGTTCGAATGAGAATTCCGCGTACGGGCCAGTGAAGAATCCGGTGGCCACGGATCGGGTTCCCGGAGGGTCGAGCGGCGGGTCAGCGGCAGCGGTGGCGGCGGGGCTGGCAGTGGCGGCGCTGGGGACCGATACGGGCGGTTCGATCCGGCAGCCGGGCTCGTTTTGCGGGATTCCCGCGATGATGGGGAGCTATGGCCGCGTTTCCAGATACGGATTGATCGCGTTCGCGTCCTCGCTCGATCGGATTGGGCCGTTTGCGCTCAGCGTGAGGGATGTAGCGGCCATCTTGCAAGTGATCGCGGGGCGGGACCCGAACGATTCGACTTCGACGACCGCGCCGATACCGAATTACGCGGACGAAATTGGGAAGTCCGTGAAAGGGCTGCGGCTGGGCATCCCGAAAGACTATTTCGCAGAAGGAATGGATGCAGGCGTTCGACGGAAGATCGAAGCAGGCATCGAAGTTTATAAGAAGCTTGGATGCGAGCTAGTCGAAATTCGAATGCCGCACACCGACTACGCGATTGCGGCGTATTACATCATCGCCACGGCGGAGGCCAGCTCGAATCTGGCGCGGTATGACGGAGTGCGGTATGGATTGCGCGTGGAGGACGATTCCCTGCTGGCGATGTACCGTAAGACGCGCGGCGCGGGGTTTGGCGCGGAAGTGAAACGGCGGATTGTGCTCGGCACGTACGTGCTTTCGGCGGGCTATTACGACGCTTACTACCTGAAGGGGCAGAAAGTTCGCGCGCTAATTGCACAGGATTTTCGCGATGCGTTTACAAAAGTGGACGCCATTTTGACGCCTACTTCTCCCGTCCCAGCCTTCAAATTGGGCGAGCGCACGAACGACCCCCTCCAGATGTATCTTGCTGATATTTATACAGTTACGGGATCGCTGGCGGGGGTTCCGGGGATCTCCGTGCCCTGCGGAAAGATCGACGGGAAGCTGCCCGTGGGGCTGCAAATTTTTGGACCGGCGTTTGGCGAGGCGCGGGTGCTGCAACTGGCACAGGCCTTCGAGCAGGCGGGCGGAGCGACGCTCTGAGCACCGTGCTAGCTATGCGCTTGAAGCCATGCCAACGTTGAAAACCATCGTCGCAAATCTGGACCGCGCGCAGAGGAAACTCTTGTGCGCCGCGGACGCGATCTCTGCAAATCAGTGGGAAGCGCGGCCCGGCGAAGGACGATGGTCCGCAGGCGAATTGGTCAGCCACTTGATTACCATCGAGAGAGCCATCCTTCGCAATGCGGATCGGATGCTGCAGAAACCGCCGAAATCGGTGCCATTTTACAAGCGATTCCACGTGCCTATGGCCGCGGTCGAATCGCGGCTGATCCGACGGAAGACGCCGATCCCGTTGGACACCCAGATGGTCCGCGAAAAAGAAGAGATGCTGGCGGAACTGCAGGGAGTTCGGGAAAGAACCCTAGCGTTCATCGGGGAAATCAGGGAGCGCGATCTCAGTAAATACCTTATGCCGCATGCGTTTCTAGGAATGTTAAACGCGTATGAATGGCTCCAGATGATCGCGTCGCATGAGGTGCGGCACACGAAACAGATGAAAGAGATTGCCGCGGCGCTCCCAAAAGTTGTAGCAATTTTGCAAAAATAGAAAGTTTTTACCATTTCGAACGGCTTTGCCATCTGCTCGTACTGTCCGGTTCGAGTGTCGAAAAATCAAAGAAAAGGCCGGTTTTGCGCCATTTTAGGGGGAAAGTACTAGCCGGTCGGTTTTTCCCGTCCAGAACGGAACGACTATTGCAGGAGAAAGGATGCAGCGCGTAGGATGCTTGCAGCATCAAACATAGTGAGGATGAAGTTGAGGAGCAGGGCCATGGTTACCGTGAAGTCGAGCCAAAAGATTTTCACCGATTCCGAAGTTGCGAACCTGACGGGGATTTGCGTGGAGCACGTGCATAACTTTGCAAAGAGCCGCCACCTTGGATTCATCGCGCGGGCCGCGGAAGCCGCCGGAATCAATGCGGATCAGTGGCTATTTACGCTCTCGGATTTGATGGTTCTAGTGACCCTCTTTCCGAAGTGCACGCACTAAACCACTAGAAGGCAACGAGAATTCGAATGGCTCCCCGGCTTGCGCGGGGAGCCATTCTTGTTTTTGCACACCGCAAAGCCACAGGTTGCCACGCGTGAAGGCCGGGGTTATGCTCGCAGCAGAGGCAAACCTGGCTGGTTTGCATGCATCGCACTCCAGAAGGAAGGCCAATGGGTTCCTCAAAGATAGTCGTAGTGGTCTGTTGGACTGCCATTGTTGGTTGGGCGGGTGTGCCCGTCTACGGGCAGTCCGCCGCCGGACCGGCGCCACCTGCAGCCAGCAAGCAGAGCGGTGACAAGGGGGCTCCGGCAGGTGTGCCCGGATTGCCGCGCGGGAAAAAGCTCGTGCTGAAGGACGGAAACTTCCAATTGGTGCGCGGCTACTCGCGAAATGGAGAGCGGGTCCGCTATTTGAGCGCGGAGCGAGGGGGCTGGGAAGAGATCCCGGCGGCGATGGTGGATTGGGATGCCACGGCCCGAGCCGAGAAGGAGGAGAAAGACGAGGAGGAAGCACTCGCAAAGCGCATCCATGCGCAGGAACAGGCGCAGAGAATCGAAATGGTGATGGATGTGGATGCCAGCCTTCAGGTCGCCCCGGGTGTGTTCCTGCCCCCCGGAGAGGGAATGTTCCTGATTCAGGGGAAGTCAGTGATGCCACTCGAGCAGGTGGGATCCGAGGTAAAAACGGACAAGAAACAGTTCTTGAAACAGGTGCTTTCGCCGATTCCGATCGTGCCGAGCAAACAGAACGTGCGAATTCCGGGAGCGAAGGCCAAGACGCGCGTGACGGCCACGCAAGTGGAATTTTACCTGCGCGAGGCGCCGCCGGACCCCGATCGTACAACACCAATCGTAAAAAGCAGCCGGCCGGGAGAGTCCGGGCCGGAAGTGGAACTGGTGCGCGCGACCATCAAAGGGGATAAACGCCAATTGGAATCGATCCGGAGCCTCTTCGGACAGCAGATGGACACAAAGCGGGATACGATCTCGATCGAGAGGTGGGAAATTGCTCCGACGGTGTTCCGGTTTACGCTGAGTCAACCATTGCCCCCGGGCGAGTACGCTCTGGCGGAGATTCTGGCAGGCGGGATGAACTTATACGTCTGGGATTTTGGCGTTGATGCAGCGTCAGCAGGAGTGAAGGCAGCAGCGCCGGGAAAGAATCAGCGCTAAAGTGGTTTTTCAGCTGTGGGGTGTTGCGGCGGGGGCCGCCGCAAAGACATCTCGCAATAAGGTAAGCACATCTGAAATGCGAAAGGGTTTCTGCAAACAGACAGACAGGTCGCGCCGCGTGTCATCCTGGCCGTTTTCGACCAAATCCCCCGTCATGTAGATCACCGCGGGTTTTTGGGTTCCCGCAGCTTCGAGGATGCGACGGGCGGCGTCGCGCCCGTCTACCGCGAATCCCCCCGAAGAAAGATGCAGGTCGCAGAGGAGCACGTCGTAGGGAGAGTGCTTGAGATGCGTCAGAGCTTCCTCGACGGTGGCGGTGCAATCCACCTGCAAACCCTGGGCAGATAGGCCTTCGTCGAGAAGCGTGCGGATGCTCTCTTCGTCGTCAAGAACGAGGACCGTCCGGTCCTTGAGAAGTTCGGCGGCCGGGACAATGGCTTCGTCCGTTTCCGCTTCGATGTTTCCCCCATGCTCGCGAATGATGGACATGCAGATACTGAGACCGAGGCCGGTGCCGCCACCGGGGCGCTTGGTGGTGTAGAACGGATCAAAGATGCGCGGAAGGGCTTCCGGCCGGATGCCGATGCCATCATCTTGGACGGTGACCCTGACGCGGTTGGCGTTACTAGCGAGGCGCACCTGGATGCGGCCCGAGTCGCGGACCTCGCGGATGGCTTGTTCTGCATTAGTGACAAGATTCAGGAACACCTGAATGAGCTGATTGGCGTCACCGACGACGCAGGGAAGGCCGGGCTCCGGGCGGAATTCCACCTCGATGTTATTGCGGCGGAGCGAATGCTCGTGCAGTTGCAGAGTGCGCTCTACCAGGCCGTTGACGTCGAGCGATTTCTTGTGCGGGGACGCAGGGCGCGAGAACTCGAGAAGATTCTGGACGATGCGAGCGGCGCGGCGTGCTTGCCGGTGCGTGAGTTCGAGCTGGCGCTTGGTTGGGTCATCGGTCCCTTCCCGTTCGCGAAGCAGCTCGGTAACACCGAGGATGGCGGTAAGAGGATTGTTCAACTCGTGGGCGACGCCGGCGAGCATCTGTCCCATGGCGGCCAGTTTTTCCGCCTGGATAAGCTGCTCCTCAAGACGCTTGAGGTCGGTAACATCGCGGCCGGAGAGAACCACACCTTCGTTCTTACCTTTGGCATCCCAGAGCGGGCTGAAATTAAAACGAATCCGGCGCCATTCACCGAGCTTGTGGCGGATGCGAGCTTCCAGGGATGCGAACGTCTGACGGCCAGCCACGATGTCGTCGTACAGCGCCTGGACGGCGGGCATGTCTTCAGGATGTGCGCAACGCCCAAAATCCATGGCGGCGATTTCCTGGGGCTCGTAGCCGAGAATCTCTTTCGAACGTGGGCTGACGAACGTGTAGTTGGCGCTCGTATCGAGCACGAGAATGAGATCCGGGAAGCTGTCGACCAGGCGGCGGGCAAATTCCTGCTGCTGGTGGAGGCGGCGCTCCATCTCACGCCGCTCGGTGATGTCCATTACCGCGCCCTGATAGCGAACAATATGGCCGGCGTTATCGCGAACGGTGGCGGCGGTATTCAAGCAAACGATGGACTTGCCGTCCTTGCGGATGAGAGTGATTTCGCGGCCCTGGAGCATAGACTGATGCTCGATTTGCTCCTTTAGGAGCTTTCGCTCGGCCTGGTCCACGAAAATCTCGGCCACCTCTCTTTTCAGCAGGTCATCCTTGGAATCGTAGCCCAGCATGCGCACAAGTGCGGGATTTGCATCCAGGATGGAGCCTTCCGGCGTGACGATGTAGATGCCTTCCTGAAGCGATTCAAAGAGCTCGGTAAAGCGAGCTTCGTTCTTGCGGAGAGCGGTCACGTCGCGCGCTAGGATGGTGATGCCGTGAATCTTGTCCGAGCGCATCATGGCATGGGCGACGCAATCGAAGTAGAACACCGAAGATTGGCTCTTCAAGCGAACCTGGGCGACGCCCTCCCAGTGGCGGCGTTCCATGAAACGCGGCATGGCGCGTTTCACGAGTTCACTCCCATCGCCTGGCACGTCCTGGACGAACTCGGTCAGCGGCCTGCCGATAATCTGCTGGAAAGGCGTGTCAACGAGGTCCGAAAAGCTGCGATTGACGGCGCGAATCTGGCCGTCGAGGGTAAGAGCGAGCAGAACGTCATCGAAGGAGTCAATCAGGTCGCGATAGCCTTGTTGAGAGCGCGCAATGATTTCAAAGAGCTGGTCGAGCTGCTTGTCGCTTGGCGGCTCGGCATCGCGCTGTTCAAGACCGTGCATCAGGCCGCGCAGCTCGGAAATCTCCGAGGTTTTCTTCCACATGAGGACGGCGAAAAGGACGATCAAAACAACAAGGCCGATCGACAAGGCTAATGCTTCGGAGTGGTGCCAGAAGGAACGAATGGAGTCCCAGGCCGCCAGGACGCAAGCCATTCCAAGCAGAAATAGGACAAGGAAGGTGAGCCACCAAAGCTGTCGTTGGCGCTTTTCGAATTGCTCAAAGCGGGAAGTAACCGCGGAGCGTGGCTCTCCGCCCGGCGATGAGCCGCGAGTGGGGCGGGATGGGCGTTGGTTTCCTTCAGCCATCATCGTGGGCGCGATTCGCGCAAATCGGGACCCTGGTCCTAAGTGGAACTACAACCATTTTAGGAACACCGGCTGGCTTTCAGCAATGAGCGCGGCGGGGGAAGTTCCTGAATCACACTGTACCAAGGAAGAACCAAGAAAAGCGGCGCCACGAACGAGTCGGGGCGCCGTCTGATTGGGTTCGGAGCGGGACTTGCATGCCCGCCGTTGAAGAAGCGCTAGCCTTCGGCAGCGGCGTCCGCTTCCGTGTCTTTCTGAAGGAAGTCGAGTGCGGCCGCTTCCTCGGCGGTAAGCTCGGCAGCTTCCGGAATCTCGTCGGCGGGGGAGGGCGCGGGCATTTCCGTCAGCAACTGAATGCTGCGGTAGTGCTCGAGGCCCGTCCCGGCGGGGATGAGGCGGCCCATGATGACGTTTTCCTTGAGGCCACGGAGATAGTCGACCTTGCCCGCGACTGCGGCTTCTGTGAGTACGCGCGTGGTCTCCTGGAAGCTTGCGGCGGAAATAAACGAGTCGGTCGAGAGCGACGCCTTGGTGATGCCGAGCAGCAGCGGGCGGCCCGTTGCAGGGCGACCGCCGTCCTTGATGACCTGATCGTTTTCCTCGCGGAAGCGGAACTTGTCCACCTGCTCCTCGAGGAGGAACGAAGTGTCGCCGACGTCTTCGACTTTGACCCAGCGCATCATCTGACGGGAAATCGTCTCGATGTGCTTATCGTTGATGTTGACGCCTTGGAGACGGTAAACCTCCTGAATGGCGTTGACCAGGTAGGACTGCGTGAATTTTTCGCCAAGGACAGCGAGCAAGTCGTGCAAGTTGAGCGGGCCGTCAATGAGGGCTTCGCCGGCCTTGACGTGGTCGCCTTCCTGAACGTTGATGTGCACGCCGCGCGGGATGGAATATTCCTTGGAGGTCTTGCCATCCTCGCTCTCGACGTAGACCTTGCGCATGCCCTTGGCGATGTCGCCATAGCGGACGATGCCGTCGATCTCACTGATGACCGCGGGATCCTTGGGTTTGCGCGTTTCGAAAAGTTCGACCACACGCGGGAGTCCACCGGTGATGTCCTTAGTCTTAGTGGTTTCGCGAGGAATCTTCGCGAGCACGTCGCCGGCCTGGACCTCGTCGCCGTCCTTGACCATCAAGTGGGCGCGGGACGGCATGAGGTACTTCTTGCGGACCTTGCCCGAAGAATCGCGGACGAGGATGGCAGGCTGATGCTTTTCATCGCCCGGCGGAAGAGTCACGACGTCCTGGGAGAGGCCGGTCACTTCGTCCACCTGCTCTTCGATCGTCAAGCCCGGCCGCAAGTCGTCAAACTTCACAGAACCGGCGGTTTCGGTAAGGATCGAGAAGGTGAACGGATCCCATTCGGCAAGGACCTGGCCGTGGGTGACGTGTTCGCCGTTCTGCACGCGGAGGCGCGCGCCGTAAACAACGTGGTAGCGCTCCTTTTCGCGGCCCTTTTCATCCACGATGGCGATGAGGCCAGCGCGGTTCATGGCGATGGAAGTACCGCCGCGACCTTCGACGAACTTGAGATCGATGAATTTGACGACGCCGTTGTTGCGCGCTTCGAGCGTGGAACGTTCGGAGACGCGGGTGGCGGTTCCGCCGATGTGGAAGGTACGCATGGTGAGCTGCGTGCCGGGTTCGCCGATGGACTGCGCGGCGATGACCCCGACGGCTTCGCCCAATTCAACCATGCGGCCGGAAGCGAGATTGCGGCCGTAACAGAGCGCGCAAACGCCGCGGCGGGATTCGCAGGTGAGCACCGAACGGATGCGCACGCGCTCGATACCCGCGCCCTGCACCTGATTTGCCAGCTCTTCGGTGATTTCCTGGTTCACGTCCACGATGACGCTGCCCTCGAAGTCCTTGATCTTGTCGAGAGAAACGCGGCCGACAATGCGGTCGCGGAGCGGCTCGACTTCGACACCGGCTTCGATAATGGGTTCCACGAAAATGCCGTCACTGGTGCCGCAGTCGCGCTCGTTGATAATCACGTCCTGCGCGACGTCGACGAGGCGGCGAGTGAGGTAGCCGGAATCCGCGGTTTTGAGCGCGGTATCGGCCAATCCCTTACGGGCGCCGTGCGTCGAGATGAAGTACTCGAGCACCGTGAGGCCTTCGCGGAAGTTGGAGGTAATCGGCGTTTCCATAACTTCGCCGGAAG
>WNFG01001458.1_pt1 | contig 19761 bp, 16 predicted proteins | sample 5400431 | NCBI WGS metagenome assembly WNFG01 (sample SAMN13153346, study PRJNA577476) | soil metagenome | isolation source: 120 cm saprolite under Douglas fir tree site 2 hole 3 replicate 2 | place: USA:California | collected 2015-04-18 | reverse complement strand
TCGATCTCGGTCAGCGATCAGGCACGACGCTGGATCGCCAAGCGCGGCTACGACCCGAAGATGGGTGCGCGGCCGATGGCTCGAGTCATTCAGGAGTTCATCAAACGGCCGCTCGCCGAAGAGCTATTGTTCGGCAAGCTCGTCAACGGCGGACACGTGGAAGTGACCTTGAGCGAGGATGGCGAGAAACTCAAGCTCGACACCCGGGCTACGGACGAGCCGGCGCTGCTATCGAGTTCGACTAGTTAGTTCGGCGCATTGAATTCGACCGGCTGGCGGGGCCTGGTGGGAGGGAGAGCCTGACGACAACGGTAAGGCAGCAGTTGTCGTCAGGCTCTCCCTCCCGCCAGGCCCTTCGCGTTGGACCGCTCAGCAAATTGGCGCAGAAGAACTAAGATCCGAGGAACACTCTTCGGGCGTGCGACCTGAGTCTCATCCGTTAATCGGAAGCCGGAGCGGTTGCTTGGGTTTTAACGGCCGCGGTAGACGATGCGGCCCTTGGTCAAGTCGTACGGGGTCATTTCGACGGTGACCTGGTCCCCGGTCAGGATACGAATGTAGTTTTTACGCATCTTGCCCGAAATATGCGCAGTGACGACGTGGCCGGTCTTGAGTTTGACGCGAAACGTCGTATTGGGCAGGGTCTCGACGACCTCGCCCTCGAATTGAATTGCCTCTTCTTTTGACATGCGTCCTTGTTGTGCGTGGTTAACAAGCCGCGCGCATTGTGCATAAAGCCCTGTGCTAATGCAATTTACACAGCGGATTCCGCCCAGCTGCCGATAGGGCTGCGACGCGCATAACGCCGCAACAACGCGACAAACTGATTGCGGGAGACCTCGCGGGCACCCAGGGAAGCCAGGTGAGCGCTCGCCACCTGACAGTCGACGAGCTGGATGTCGCGCGCGCGGCACTCGTCGATCAGACGCGCCAGCGCCACTTTGGAGGCATCTCGTCCAAGGCTGAACATCGATTCGCCGAAAAATACCTGGCCGAGTTGTATGCCATACAAGCCACCCGCCAGGCGGCCGGCATCGTAGGTTTCGACGGAGTGACCGAACCCCAGCTCGTGCAGTTGTTCGTAGGAAGCGATCATGTCGTTGTTGAGCCAGGTATCGGGCCCGCCGCGCCGCGGCGCCGCGCAGGCTCGGATGGTCGCGCCGAAGGCATGATCGACTCGCGTCGTGTACGGTCCATGGCGCAGCGTCTTGCGCAAGCTGCGCGAGCAATTGAATTCATTGGGGAACAACACCATGCGCGGATCCGGCGACCACCACAGTATCGGTTGCTGCGCCGAATACCAGGGGAACACGCCGCGTTCGTAGGCCGCCAGCAGCCGTGCCGGACGGAGGTCGCCGCCGGCCGCGAGCAGCCCGGGAGGCTCGCGCAGAGCATGCTCCAACGGCGGAAACCAGTCGGGATCAGCCTGCTCGCCCAACCATACGAGTCTGCTCAGAGCTGCAATTCCTCATCGGGCGCGCGGTGGTAGGGCACATGTTCGTTGACGGCGGCCGCATAGCTGTCGACTCCCCGGGCCTCGCGCGCCGCGAAGTCGCGAATGGCCGCGGCAAACCGTGGGTCGGCGACGAAATGCGCCGAGCTCATCAGGGTCGGCACGAAACCTCGGGGCACCTTGTGCTCACCCTGCGTGCCCGGCTCGAAACGCTGCAGTTTCTTGTCGATGCAGTACTCGATTCCCTGGTAGTAGCAGGTCTCGAAATGCAGGCTGTGGTAGTTGCCGCCGGCGCCCCAGTAGCGGCCGAACAGGGCATCACTGCCTACGAAAAATATGGCGACGGCGATGGGCGTAGAACCCATCCGCGCCACTTTGAGCATCAGCTGGTCCGGCATGGAGGCGGCCAGCCGCTTGAAGAAATCCAGATTCAGGTAAGGTTCGTGGCCGTGGCGGTAGAAGGTGTCCGCATAGAAGGGATATACGGCATCCCACCGCGCATCGTCCATGTCGCCGCCGTGAAGAGTATCGAATACGATGCCGGCTTCGGCGACCCGCCGGCGTTCACGCTTCGCCTTCTTGCGCTTCTCGGCGGTAAAGGTCGCGAGGAAGGCGTCGAACGACTCATAGCCGTGGTTGTACCAATGAAACTGGCAGTCGCGGCGCAGGATCAGCCCCGCCGATTTCAAGCGCTCGGCCGTGTCATCCGTCGGGAACAGCACGTGCCAGGACGACAGCCGTTCGCCGCGCGCATAGTCGATCGCCGCCTTGATCAAGAGTTGGTTCTCGGCCTTGGCGTCGGCCTTGGGATGGACGAGAAGACGCGGTCCGCGCACCGGGGTGAAGGGCACGGCGCACAGCAATTTCGGGTAGTACGGCAAACCATGCTGCGCATAGGCGCTGGCCCACGAAAAATCGAACACGAATTCGCCGCGCGAATGCGACTTGCGGTACAAGGGCATGGCGCCTATGGGGCGGCCTTGCGCGTCGTCCAGAACCAAGTGCCGCGCCGTCCAGCCCGTGCGCGGCACCGCGCAGCGGGATTCTTCGAGCGCCAGGAGAAATTCGTGACGCAGGAAGGGCTGGCCGTCCCTGAGGAGGGAATTCCAACTCGCCGCATCAATTTGCGCGATGCTGTCGAGAATCCGCGCGGAGCGTAGGGTCACGCGTGTTGAACGCGCGGCGCGACAAATGGCTCGGCCTCCGCTCGTTCCAAATATTTGTCGGCGTCGAGCGCGGCCATGCATCCGGTGCCCGCCGAGGTGACGGCCTGGCGGTAGACGTGATCGGCCACGTCGCCGGCGGCGAATACTCCGGCGACGCTGGTGGCGGTCGCATCGCCTTCGCTGCCGCCTTTGACCACGATGTAGCCGCCGCGCATGTCCAATTGGCCATCGAACAGCTGGGTGTTGGGTTGATGGCCCACGGCGATGAACACGCCGTCGACACGCAGGGTGCGCGCCGCTCCCGGCGAGGCGCCGCGCAGACGCACGCCGGTCACGCCCGCCTCGTCGCCCAGAATTTCGTCGATCGAGTGGTTCCAGACGATGCTGGCCTTGCCCGCCGATTCGAGCGCGAACAGCCGATCCTGCAGTATTCTTTCCGCGCGCAGCTTGTCACGGCGATGCACCAGGGTGACGTGCGAGGCGATGTTGGCCAGGTAGAGCGCTTCCTCGACCGCGGTGTTGCCGCCGCCGACCACGGCCACCGCCTTGCCGCGATAGAAAAAGCCGTCGCAGGTCGCGCACGCCGATACGCCCTTGCCGCGGAACGCCTCCTCGGATTGGAGGCCCAGATACTTGGCCGAGGCGCCGGTGGCGATGATCAGCGCGTCGCAGGTGTACTCGCCGTTATCGCCGAACAGGCGAAAAGGACGCTGGCGTAATTCGACGCGATTGATATGGTCGAAGACGATGTCGGTATTGAATCGTTCGGCGTGCCGCCGCATGCGCTCCATGAGAGCGGGCCCCTGGAGGTGCTCGACGTCTCCGGGCCAATTGTCCACATCGGTGGTGGTCATGAGCTGGCCGCCCTGTTCCAAGCCGGTGATCAGCAGGGGATGGCGGTTGGCTCGCGCCGCATACACGGCAGCGGAGTACCCTGCAGGACCCGACCCCAGGATGAGGAGTGGACTGTGCCTGTGGACGCTCATGTATAATTTGCCTCTCTTCTAAATATCGTTTGTCGGCTCATGGTATGTAAATCTGTGGGCGCCAGCCAGTTCAATCAAGGCCAGGTCCACCCTTAAGCCCCAGAGGCCGACGCGGTGTTGGTGCCGGTCGTAGGACTGGGTTACTATTACATATTATTCAACTAGTTAAGAAGCAATTATCACTAAAGGTCTAGAATTGACGGACGACGCCGCGCCCAGGAAATCCAAGCAGAAGAGCACGCTTTCTGCAGCCGTGGCGCGATCCTTGCGCGAGGGCACACTGTGGGTGCTGACAGCGCTCGGGCTGATCTTGTTGCTCGCGTTGTTGTCTTATCACCCGGACGATCCAACGTTCGCGGACACCGGAGGACCCGGTCCGGTCAGCAATTGGATCGGGCCTGTGGGCGCGCGCCTGGCGGGTTTCTTTCTGTTCCTCTTCGGCCGTCCATCCTATCTATTTCCCGTGATGCTGGCCTATGCCGGCTGGCTGGTGCACAAAGAGCAGCCGCTTCCTGATGCGCGGTCGCGTCTCAATACCTTGCTGCGAGCCGCAGGGTTCGTATTGACCTTGGTGACGAGCTGCGGCCTCGCGACCCTGCACTGGAGCCGTGCGGCGCTGCCCAACAGCGCGGGCGGAGCACTCGGCAACTTGGTGGGCGGGGACGGCGGACATGGCCTGGCGCATGCCCTGAGCTTTCTCGGTGCGACCCTGCTGCTGCTCGGACTGTGGCTGGCCGGCGTGGCGCTATTCCTGGGGGTGTCCTGGTTTGAGGTCATGGACCAGCTCGGCGCGTGGGTTTTGAAGACGATCGATTGGATCCAGACGCGGATCGACCAGCGCCGCGAACTCGCCTCGGGCCAGCAGCGCAAGCAAGCACGCCAGGAAGTCGTGCGCGTGGAACAGAAGAAAGTCGCGAACCGGCCGCCGCCGCGAATCGAGGCCCCGGCTCCCGTCCCTGAGAAGAGCGACCGCGTCGAGCGCGAACGGCAGGTTCCGCTGTTCGATGCTCCCAAGTCGAGCGAGCTGCCCGCGTTGTCCTTGCTCGACGAGGCGCGCCCGCGCGAGCAGGCGTACTCGGACGAGGCGCTGGAGGCGATGTCGCGCTTGGTGGAACTCAAGCTGCGCGATTTCGACGTGGAAGCCGAGGTCGTCGCCGTGCAGCCGGGCCCGGTGATCACGCGCTTCGAATTGCGGCCGGCGCCCGGGGTCAAGGTCAATCAAATCAGCAATCTATCGAAGGACCTCGCGCGCGCGCTGTCCGCCATCAGCGTGCGTGTGGTGGAAATCATTCCCGGCAAGTCGGTGGTCGGCCTGGAAATACCCAACGAAAAGCGCGAGATCGTGACGCTGGGCGAGATCATCAAATCCAAGCCGTATGACGACGTCACCTCGCCGCTCGCGCTGGCGCTGGGCAAGGACATCGGCGGAGTGCCCATCGTGGCGGATCTCGCGCGCATGCCGCACTTGTTGATTGCGGGCACGACGGGGTCGGGCAAGTCGGTCGCAATCAACGCCATGGTCTTGAGCCTCTTGTACAAGGCGACTCCGGAACATGTGCGAATGATCATGATCGACCCGAAGATGCTCGAACTCTCGGTGTACGAGGGAATCCCTCATCTGCTGTCGCCGGTGGTCACGGACATGAAGCAGGCCGCCAACGCCCTGCGCTGGTGCGTGGCGGAGATGGAGAGGCGTTACCAGCTCATGTCGATGCTCGGCGTGCGCAACATCGGCGGCTTCAACCGCAAGGTCAAGGATGCCGCGGAAGCGGGCAAGCCCATCAAAGACCCCGTCCGCATGCAGAAAATAGTGCAGGGGGTTCCCGGCGTGGTCGAGGAAGACGTGCCGGATCTGACCACGCTGCCGTTCATCGTCGTGGTCATCGACGAATTAGCCGATCTCATGATGATCGTCGGCAAGAAAGTCGAGGAACTGATCGCGCGGCTTGCGCAAAAGGCGCGCGCCGCCGGTATCCATCTCATCCTGGCCACCCAGCGGCCGTCCGTGGATGTCATTACCGGATTGATCAAGGCCAATATCCCGACCCGCATCGCATTCCAAGTCTCGGCAAAGGTGGACTCGCGCACCATCCTCGATCAGAGCGGCGCGGAATCCTTGCTCGGTCACGGCGACATGTTGTACCTGCCTCCCGGAACCTCCATTCCGACGCGCGTGCACGGCGCCTTCGTATCCGACCAAGAAGTGCATCGCGTGGTGGGAGGTCTCAAATCCACCTCGCCGCCGATCTACATCGACGAAATTCTGGATGGTCCGCGCAACGCAATCCCGGGATTTCCGTCCGATGACGAGGAGGGCGGCGAAGGCGGCACGGCGGATGCCGAGGCCGACCCCTTGTACGACGAAGCGGTGCGCATCGTCACCGAGACGCGCAAGGCATCCATCTCCGGCGTGCAGCGGCGCCTCAAGATCGGCTACAACCGCGCGGCCCGCCTGGTCGAGGCCATGGAGGCGGCCGGCTTGGTGGGCCCATTGCAGTCCAATGGCGGCCGCGAGATCTACGGCGCCCCGCCGCCCGAGGAATGACAGGAAATGATGTTCAAGGCTGCAAGTCTGATATTGCTGGCGGCGTTCTTGGAGGTAGCGCCCGTGTCCGCCGCACCCGCCGCGGCCGCGTCGCCTGCGGCCGAAGTCGAGAAATATTTGAGCGGGCTCGCCAGCTGGACCGCCGATTTCGAACAGACCATCGATGACGGCCATGGCAATGTGCTGCGCAGCGCCGCCGGGCGGCTCTATCTGCAGCGGCCGGGAAAGTTTCGCTGGGATTATTCGCAACCCTCCGAACAGCTGGTGCTGGCGGACGGCAAGCAAATCTGGTTCTACGACAAGGATCTTGCACAGGCCAACGTACGCGAGATGGATACCAGTCTCGCCAGCACGCCCGCGAGCCTGCTGTCGGGCAATGGCTCGGTCAGCACTCAGTTCAACGTCACCGCCCTGCCGCATAGTGCGGGGCTGCAGTGGTTCCAACTCGTTCCCAAACATGCCGATACCGATTTCCAGCTCGTGCGGATCGGTTTCGACAAGGGTGAATTGCGGTCGATGTTCCTCGCCGACAAGCTCAATCAGATCACGCAGCTGACCTTTTCCAACTCGAAGCGCAATCTCCCATTGGCCCCGGATTTGTTCTCATTCGTGCCGCCAGCGGGGGTCGACGTGATCGGACGCGGCAAGTGACGGTCCGCGACGGCACGTACCGCCCGCTGGCTGACCGGCTGCGCCCCCAGTCGCTCGACGAGTACGTGGGACAATCCCATCTGCTTGGGCTCGGCGCGCCGCTGCGCCGCGCGCTGGAGTCGGGCCGGCCGCACTCGATGATTCTGTGGGGTCCGCCCGGAACCGGCAAAACGACTCTGGCAAGACTGGTCGCCAATTCGAGCCAGGCGGAATTCATCGCGCTGTCCGCGGTGCTGGCCGGCATCAAGGACATCCGCGCGGTCGTGGAGCAGGCACGGGCCTTGCGCGGCACGCGCGATACCGTCCTGTTCCTCGATGAGGTGCATCGCTTCAACAAGTCGCAGCAGGATACGTTTCTGCCCTACGTCGAGGATGGCACGCTGATTTTCGTCGGCGCGACCACCGAGAACCCGTCCTTCGAAGTCAACAATGCGCTGCTGTCGCGAGCGCGGGTCTACGTGCTGAAGTCCCTCGATGCCGCCGATCTCTCGGCATTGCTCGATCGAGCGTTGACGGATCGCGAACGGGGTCTGGGGCAGATGGATCTGCAAATCGACGTCGGCGCGCGTGAGCTATTGCTGGCCGCCGCCGACGGCGATGCACGGCGCATGCTCAATCTATTGGAAACCGCCGCGGATTTGAGCTCGCCGGGAGACTCGGGCCGCCGGCTGGATGTCGACACCATGCGCGCGGTGATCGGCAGCACCTATGTTCGCTTCGACAAGGGCGGCGAGAACTTCTACGACCAGATTTCGGCTTTGCACAAATCGGTTCGCGGCAGCGATCCGGACGCCGCCCTGTACTGGCTGTGCCGGATGTTGGCCGGCGGATGCGATCCCTTGTACATCGCGCGCCGCGCGCTGCGCATGGCGAGCGAAGATATCGGCAACGCCGATCCGCGCGCGCTCACCATGGCGCTGGAGGCCTGCGCAGTGTACGAACGGTTGGGCAGTCCCGAAGGCGAACTCGCCATTGCCCAGGCCATCGTGTTCATGGCCTGCGCGGCCAAGAGCAACGCCGTCTATACGGCGTACAAGGCGGCAGCCGAGGACGCCTCCGGCTTAGGCTCGCTCGAGGTACCCCTGCATTTGCGCAATGCGCCGACCCGCCTGATGAAGGAAATCGGCTACGGCAAGGGCTATCGGTATGCGCACGACGAGCCGGGCGGCTACGCCGCGGGCGAGCGCTACTTTCCCGATGAGATGCCGGACCGGCGTTACTATACGCCGGCGCCGCGCGGGCTAGAGATCAAGATCGGCGAGGCGCTCAAGCAAAGGCGAGAGCGCGACCGGCAGGTGCGAGATGCCGGTGGATCGTGATCCTGCGGGCCGCTGCTTGGGCATCCTGCCTACGCGTTGACTCGCGCCATCCTGGCGCTCGCCCTACGGGCGCGTCCTGGCGGGCCACTGCTTCGGCATCTTGCCTACGCGATCGCCTACAATGCAACGGTGCGCGTTTCCGCGGAAACGCTGACGCATTCGGCCTTCGGACGACCGCGACGTTTCCGCGGAAACGTCGTCCGACCTGCGGATATGGTTAAGGTCTTATATAAAGTGAGGAATTCATCTTGCTCGATCCGAGGCTGCTGCGCAGCGATTTGACCGGGGTAGCCGCGGCGCTGGCGCGGCGCGGCTTTGTGCTCGACGTCGAGACCTTCGCCGCGCTGGAGGAGCAGCGCAAAGCCGTACAAATAGAAGCCGATCGGCTGCGCGCCGAGCGCAATGCCAATGCCAAAGCGGTGGGACAGGCCAAGTCCAAGGGCCAGGACGCGGCCGCCTTGATGGCTGCGGGCGAATCCTTGGGCGAGCAACTGCAGGGGGTCGAGAAACAGCTCGAGGCAATTCAGGCGCAGGTATCGAGTCTGCAGTTGGGACTGCCCAATATCCTGCACTCGAGCGTTCCCGATGGACAAGACGAGTCAGCCAACGTCGAAGTGCGGCGCTGGGGTCATCCGCGGCAATTCGACTTCACGCCCAAGGACCATGTCGCGCTCGGTGAACGGATCGGCATGGATTTTGAGGCCGCGGGGCGCATTTCCGGAGCGCGGTTCGTAGTGATGATGGGAGGACTGGCGAAGCTCCACCGCGCTCTGGCGCAATTCATGCTCGACCTGCACGTCGCCGATCACGGGTACCGCGAAACCTATGTACCCTATCTGGTGCACGGCACGGCGCTGATGGGCACCGGACAACTACCCAAGTTCGAGCAGGATCTGTTCGCCGTGCGCGGCGATCCTGGTTTCTACCTGATCCCCACGGCCGAAGTGCCCCTGACCAACCTGGTCCGCGATCAAATACTTCCGCCCGAGCGCCTGCCGCTCAAGTTCGTGGCGCATTCGCCGTGCTTTCGCTCGGAGGCGGGCGCAGCCGGGAAGGACACGCGCGGCATGATTCGGCAACACCAATTCGACAAGGTGGAGCTGGTGCACATCGTGCGTCCTGAAGATTCCTACGCGGCGCTCGAGGAGCTTACCGGACATGCCGAGGCGGTACTCCAGGCATTGGAATTGCCGTACCGCGTGCTGGCGCTCTGCGCCGGCGATACCAGCCCCAGCAGTGCCAAAACCTACGATCTCGAGGTATGGCTGCCTTCGCAGCAGCGCTACCGCGAGATTTCATCCTGCAGCAATTGCGAATCGTTCCAGGCGCGCCGCTTACAGGCGCGCTGGCGCAATCCTGCCACCAGCAAACCGGAGTTGGTACACACATTGAACGGGTCCGGCGTCGCCGTCGGTCGCGCGCTCGTCGCCGTGTTGGAAAATTATCAGCAGGAGGACGGCAGCATCGGGGTTCCGACCGTGCTCGCGCCGTACATGGGGGGAGCGACTCTGCTCCAGTGAGTATCGCGCTGCGGTGAGTTTCGCGCGACGTAAGGAACGACGCGTGGCGCGGGCGGCTCAGATCGCCCGCGCCACGGTACTGCGGGGACTCACTAGTTGCGGTTGCCCATCATCAGGCGCAATACATACCAGAACATGAGTGCGATCGAGGCGAACAGCTGCATGGCGGCTGCTACGTAGCGATCCTCGGGGTAATTGTGGATGATGTTGGAGGTGTCATAGAGCACCGCCACACCGGCGAAGCCGATCATCGCCACCGAGAACCAGGTGCCCAGCTGGAAGCCGAAAATGGCGCCGCCGATCATGGCGACCAAGGCCAGGACGCCGCCCCACATGAGTAACGCGCGCAGGAAGGAGAAATCCTTGCGAGTGCGATGCGCGACGAACATGAGTCCACCCGCGCCCATTGCCGTCACCAGCGTGGCGCTATCGATCGCGCCGGGAGCCTTTGCGTCGGCGATGTAGAGGAGAGGCACGAAGATCAGTGCTTCCGCAACCACGTACGCCCCGTAGGCGAAGTACTGCATTCCGATCGACGAGCTGGTCTGGGCGGTGCGCGAGGCCAGCCACCCGGTCAGCATGAAGGCGCCGAGAATCAGGAACCAATTGAAGCCGAGCATGAACTGCGCGATCTGACCCGCGAGGCCGGATTCGAACAGAGCCAGCTCGACCAGGATGAATCCGAGGATGCCCCCCACCAGATGAGTGTAGGTGCGCGTGATGAACGCGCTGCGGCCGTCCGCTCGAATGCCCGGGAAGGCGGCGTTGTTGCTTGGGAAATTGGCCATGTTACGTAATCCTCCAGTAATACTCGCCGGCGCATTTTAGCACCCCGGCGGCAGGGGCGCTGAATTAGCCTGGCATGCTGCAATATGGGGGCGCCGGCCGCGCCTTCAACGTGTTTCGGCGTCGAATTCCGCGGCCATCCAGCGCTGCAATGCCCCCATAGACTGTGGACGGCCGAGGAAGTTCTTGACCAAATCGTTCGCCGATGCCGAGCCGCCCGGTTCCAGCACCGTTCGCCGATAGCGCAGCGGCGTATCGCCGGCGAGCAGATTCTTGGAGTCGAATTGCTCGAAGAAGTCTTCGGCGATGACTTTGTCCCACATGTAGGTGTAGTAGGCGGAGGAGTACCCCGCGAGGTGTCCGAACGAGGCGTACATGTGAGTCCCCGCCAGCGCCGCGAAAAGGGTGTACTTGGCGGTGTCAGCGGCGGCGATCGCATCGGGATCTACATCCTGCGGATTGGCGTCGTGGATCGCGTAGGACAGCGCCGTGAAGCCGTTTTGCTGACCGACGTAGCTGGCGCGCCCGAACGCCGATGCCCGCTTCATCCGCAGCACGAGATCGGCCGGGATCGGCTTCCCTGATTGGTAGTCCCGGGCAAACGACGCCAAAACCTGCGGGCTCGCTATCCATTCCTCCAGCATTTGCGAAGGTGCCTCGACGAAATCCGCTTCCATCGAGACGCCGCTGATCCCGGCCCAGGGCTGTTGGCCTCCCAGAATCGCGTGCATCAGGTGTCCGAACTCGTGGAAGAAGGTTTGCACGTCTCCATATTCCATGAGCCCGGGGTCTTCAGGGGTCGGCCGCGGGAAATTGCAAATGAGAGTTGCTTCCGGAAGTTGCTTGCCGCGGATGCCGTCGAGCAGCGGCGCCATCTCCGCATGGGAGAATTTGCCCGGGCGCGGGTGCATGTCCAGATAGAAGCGCCCGATGACTTTGCCGGCGTCCAGCACTTGCCAGGTCTCCACCGACGAATCCCAGGCCGGGACCCCTTGTTCCTGCCGGAAGGTGACGTGAAACAGGGTCGCCGCGGTGTCCAGAATTCCCTGCTTGACCCGTGCGTACGGAAAATACGGACGCACCGATTGCGAATCGAAATTGAAGCTCGAACGGCGAACCTGTTCCTGATAGTAGCTCTTCTCCTGAAGGCCGACGGTGACGGCTTGGCTGTCGGATTTTCTCTTTTCCGCGAGCAGCATTTGAAATTCCCTCTCCGCGACCGGGCGCACCGCTTTATCGAGGTCCCGAACGAATTCTGCAATGCGCGCGCCGTTACCGATCATTTTGTCGGCAGCATTGTAATCCGCCCAGGATTTGTACCCTAGCGACGAGGCGATTTCGTAGCGCGTGCGCAGCATCGTCATCAACACATCGCGATTCTGCGGGTAGGCACGCGTATTGAAGGCCAGGTAGAGACGGCGGCGAAGGGCGTCGCTCGCCGCAAAATTCATCACCGGAAGGTAATCCGGGAAACTCGTGGTGATGTGGATGACGCCGTCCTTGTCTGGTTTGTGGCCGTCGATATAGTCCCGCGGCAAACCGTTGAGCTCGGCTGCGTCGCGAACCTCGACGGTCTTCTGTCCGTCGCTGATGTTGCGTTCGAAGGCCGATTGCTCTTCGGTGAGTTCATCGTTGAGCACCTTCAAACGAGCGCGGGTTGCATCGTCCTTGTCGACGCCGGCGAGCCTGAATTCGAGCAATTGACGCCGCACGTAGTATTGAGTAACGGAATCGGCCTGGGAAATGGGAACTGCCGCCAGGGCCTGATAGACGCCGCGATTCAGGGAGAGAGCCGTCTGGACAGCGCTCACCTTTCGGGTCATTGCCATGGCCCGGTCGCGAAACGCTGCGTCAGGATGCACCGCCTCCATGAGCGTTGAGAAATAGAGAGCGGCATTGAGTTGTCTGAGAGCCTCGTCGTAGTTCGCTAGGGTGTTGCCGATGGTCTTCGGCCCCTTGACCGCGACAATCTTGCCGATCCACCGATGTGCCGCGTCGAGCCTGTTGTTCTCGATCTTCTCGAATGCGTTGACGTCGGGTTTCGTACTCCATATCGGCGGCTGGTCCGGCGGCAAGTCCCGCGCACCCGCGAAAGCGGACACTGAAGCCGCGATGAACCCGAAGACGCAGCGGTTGACGATCCGCATTCCACACCCCTACTGATTTTCGACCCGGCAGTATAAGAGGCTCGCACTGGACGTCGCGGATTACTGGCGGCGATGTCGCGCACTCCCGGCGCATGTCAGGTAAGATTTTACCCAGCCCATAAAGAAAAACATGCGATAATCACTGTAACTAATTGATTGCTAAGATACGGAGAGGTGGCAGAGCGGTTGAATGCACCGGTCTTGAAAACCGGCATCCCCTCACGGGGATCGCGAGTTCGAATCTCGCCCTCTCCGCCAATCGAAGCTTGAGTTCGACAAAATCGCGGCAGCGATTTTGGACGCCCGGAGGGCGTCGCCAATTGCGCATATCCCCGGCGCCAATTGTCACGTTCTCCCTACAACGCTGGCGCAGTCGTCGCGCTAAGCTACTCAAAATTACCGATGCCAGGATGACCCCATCGCAACGACTACTTGATGCGCGGGAGGCTTTATGGAACATCGCTGGGGCCGAAGACAACCTATCAATCTGATGGTGCGCTTCTTCGCCATGTCTGGGATCACCGGGGCGGGGCGCCTGCTGAACATCAGTTCGACCGGCGCGTTCTTGGCGACGACCGCGACCCTGCGTCCCCTGTCACTCGTGTACCTGGAACCGGCAGCGGCAGGGTCCTTCACGCCGGCAAGGTCACGATGAAGCAACTTCGGCCATCGTCCATCACTTTGCAGCGAGCATCGCCTCCATGGCGGCGCGCGATTTGCCGTACCAATGCCAGACCCAGCCCGGTTCCGCCGCGGTCGGGAGCATCCTTGGGGCGATAGAAGGGCCGGAATACGTTTTCAAATTCCGACGGCGGCACGCCGGGACCGCTGTCCCATACCGTGATGATGGCGGCGGCGGCATCGCGCGCGATCCGCACCCGGGTGGGCGGGGAACCATGCCGGCGGGCGTTTTCCAGAAGATTGCGCAACAGTCGGCGCAGCAAGCGGGCATCGCCATGGATGCTGATCATTGCGCCCTCGAGCTGGGCGTCGTCATAGCGGGCGCACACCTCGGCGGCAAGCGCCAAGAGATCGAGCTCTTCGGTCGCCACAGCTTCGGTCACGGTGTCGAGCCTGCTGGCCAGCAGGATCTCGTCCACCAGCCAGTCGAGCTCGGCGATGTCCTGCTCGAGGCCAATCTTGCGCTTCGCGTCGGCGGAATCCTTCATCAGCTCCACGGCCAATCGGATGCGCGCCACCGGGGTGCGCAACTCGTGCGAAGCGTTGGCCAGCAGAGCCTTGTGGCCTTGCACCAGCTGCTCGATCTGACCAGCGGCGCGGTTGAAGCTCGCGGCCAGCCGCGCCACTTCATCGCGGCCTTCCACTGCGACGCGTGCCGTGAGGTCGCCGGCGCCGAGCGATTCGACACCACGCTGCAAGCGCTCCAGACGCCGGGTGATCTGCCGCACGATGGGAAAGGCGCCGACACCGATCGCCAGCGCGAGCACCACCAACATGATATGGAATATGAATCTCCGGTGTCCGTACCCGATCGGCACGCTCGCGGCCAACCATCGGCCGTCGGTCAGTCGGACGTAAGAGACGGGTCCCCGGTCCGAATGAGCCATGGACGTCCCGCGGCGCTTGGGCCCGGGCGGGGGCAGGGGGCGGCCGATTGCGGCGACGGTTGATTCGTCGCGGTCAAACAAGGTCACATCGCCATTGAGTCCCGTCGCCAGCCGCCGCAGCGCCTCTTGCTGTTCGGCAACCGGTGAATCGGCCGGCGGGAGCACACTCTGCACCAGCCTGCCCAGCGTGATGCTTGCTTGCTCCACGGGACCGCCGGTGAAATTCCACAATGCCACGATCGCGACGACGAACAGGAGGAGACTCGCGACCAGTGCGACGTAAAATCGCAGGTACAGGCGCAACATCAGTCTTGCACTTTGGCAAACACGTAGCCCGTCCCCCGTACCGTGATGACGCGCCGCGGCTTCTTCGGATCGTCCTCGATCGCCGCGCGGATGCGCGACATGTGCACGTCGATCGAGCGGTCGAAGGCTTCCAGGCGCTCCCCTTTTACCAGGTCCATGAGCGCTTCGCGCGATAGCACGCGGCCGGCCTTCTCTGCGAGCGCCACCAATAAATTGAACTGATAACCGGTGAGCTCACACGGTACGCCGTCCAGGCGCACGGCGCGCGCGGCGATGTCGATTTCCAACCGGCCGAAGTGCAGCGATGGTTCGGCGGATCTTGGCCCGCGGACACGGCGCCGCAGGATGGCCCGCAGCCGCGCGAGCAGTTCGCGCGGCTGGAAGGGTTTCGGCACGTAGTCGTCGGCACCGAGTTCCAACCCGACTATGCGGTCGATCGCGTCGCCTCGCCCGGTCAGCATCAGCACCGGCGTGTCGGATGTGGCGCGCAGCTGCCGGCACACATCCAGGCCATCCATGTCGGGCAACATCAAGTCGAGCACGACGGCGTCGTACTCCGCTCCGGACAAAAGCTCCAGGGCTTTGGCGCCGAGCGGGGCGATCGTTATGCGAAATCCCGCCTGGCCGAGATACTCAGAGAGCATTTCGCCCAGGCGGGGATCGTCTTCGACCAACAGGATGCGCTCGGCCATCTAGGCAACGACTGTAGAGCCTGTGGGACGAGTACACCAGAGCATGTCACGAATGCGGCATTCCGTGCATGCGTTCCAGGTGGTCGGCCAGTGCCTTGCGTTGCGGCGGCGTGAGCACGTCGCCCACATCCGCGATGAGCTGCGTCATGCGCTTGGAGACCCGATCGGCGAGCTGCAGATGTTCCACGCGCGCGGCTTCCAGCGAACCGCGGTCGATGGCGGTCTGCGTCAGGGCCCGCATGGCCTGGGTATGCGCGGTGTGGAGCTGCGCATGCAGCGGCATCAGGTCGTCCACGGCTTGTTTCACCAGCGGACCGATCTGCGCCTTCTGGGCATCGGTGGCGTCGATCTCCACATAGAAGTGCTTGAGCATGTGATCGACGTGGGCGGAGACATCGGCGGCGCTGTGCGTGCCGTCCATCATCATTCCGTGATGGCAGCCGCCCATGCCGCTGAGAGCCGAGGCGCCGACGCCGGCGGCCAGGGCGGCACCGGCGACGAATGCAACCAGGGTGTAGCGGTTGAACAGGAGACGACGCAACGAGGGCCCGCCGGGGGTCGGCAATGGGGTAGTCATGGTCAATCCTCTCATCGTGGTGGGAACACGATGAATAGTCTGCGCGGCCTCGGTTAGCCGCAGTTGTGCGGCACGTAAAGTTATGTGAAGCGCCACTGTGTGGCACGCCGCTGGGGAGAGTGGAGACTGCGGCGCTGCAGTCGTTGAGGTGTTTACCTGATGATTTTGTCGCCGGTCGCTGAGGTGTTTACCTGATGATTTCTTCCCGCGAAACGCGCATTTTTTTATCAACAAAAACACGGGGGAATACGAGAAACCGCCATGGGCCAGCCTCCAAGAATGACTTCAGGCTCACCCAGGGTTTTGCTGATCGGTCCCTACGATCCGCATTGCGGTGAATATACCTTCCTCGCCCCGCCGCTGGGTGTCTGGCGGCTAGCGGGTGTACTCGAATCGTCCGGAGTCGAGACCAAGGTCTTCGATCCGAACTGCTGCCGCGAGCCGCCGCAACGCGCGCTCGAGCGCGAGCTCCTCGGCGGTCCATGGAACATCGTGGGTGTCTCTACCACGGGGATGACGCTGCGATTCGATTTGGAGCTTGCGCACATCGTACGCCGGGTGCGGCCCGAAGCGCTGATTGTTGCGGGCGGCATGGAAGCAACCTTTCGTCCGGATCTGATGTTCGAGCTCGGCCCATTCGACTTGATCGTTCTCGGCGAAGGCGAACGGCCGCTGCTGGAGTTGGTGGCGCGTCTGCGTGCGGGTCAGCCGGCAGGCGGCATCGCCGGAACGGCATCGCGGAGCAAGGACGGCGATATCCTTTCCATACCGCAGCGTGCCCTGAATCGGGGCGAGCTTCGCGATGCGATCTACAGCACACCCTACGACGAGATGCCGTATTCGGCCTACTGGGAGCGCCTGGAGTCGGCGTATCGCATTGGGGCGCTGCCGAGCAAGGCCGCGCGCGAAGCGCACCTTGCCGAAATTCGCTCGGTGCGGCTGATCACGCTCAATTATTGCCCGATGGGCTGCACGTTCTGTTCCGCCACCAACTTCTTGCACGAGGCGGAGGGGAGTGTTGCATCCATCGCGCGTCTGGAGGCGGACGAATGTCTGACCATGATCGAGCGCATCATGGCGGCGCATCCGTGCGCGCGCACGATCATATTTCAGGACGATATATTCACATTCACGCGGGATCGGCGAATTCTGCCGCTGTGCGAGGGGATCATTGCGGCGAAGCAGAATGGCCGGATTCCGCCGCACCTGCAATTCATCAGCACGAATCGGATCGACGCCATGTCGGCCGAGCGCCTGACGGCCATGAGGCGGGCGGGTTTTCGGGTGCTGGGCTTCGGCATCGAGAGCTTTTCGCCAAGAGTGCTCGCAGAGTTCAACAAGGCGCAGATCCATCGTCATATCGAGCCGATGCTCTCCGCCGCTCTGGCGAGCGGGATAACTCCGTTTCTCGATCTGATCCTGAGCTCGCCGCATGCGGCTCTGGAGGACGTTGCGCAAACGCTGCGCGAGGCGTATCGCTGGCTGCGTCAGGGGTGCGAGATCGGAATGTATCCCTACGTCATTCCCTTTTCCGGGGCGATGCTTGCGAAGGATCCGAGTCTCCTGCCTCACACGCACTACGCCCGTCGGCACGTCGCGGGGACCGATATCGCCTGGCAACAGCCGGTGAAAATTTTGCCGATAGATCCCGACGTCGCCGACGCGATTCTGCGCATGGAACGCAGCTTCGAATCGATGCTCGGCCCGCTCGAGCGGCAAGTCGCGCATCTGCCCTCGCGACTGCGATCGTTGCTGTGGATCTTGAGTTCCCTGCCTATCATGGCGGAGCGCGGTCAGTATATTGCCGATGAGAGAGAGGTTCGGGGCGAGTTGTACGCCCGGCTTCCTGCGCTCCGGCCGGAGGCGGCGATGCTCGCCGCCGCTACAGCATGAAGACTCGGCGGACATGGCCGGTTCTCGCGGCGCTCGCGGTATGCGGGCTGCTGGCGGGATGGATCGTGTTGTCCGTGGCCAACGCTCTGGCCGCCGGATTCTCGATCTTCGTGCTCGCCGTCGCCAATCTCATCGTGTACACGGACGCGCTCGATTTCGCTCTGCGCCTGTACATGCGGCGTCGCCACACGGTCGCCCCAGGCGGCATCTCCGAGAGAAACCAGAACGGCAACCTCTCGATCAATCTCGCCGCCATCTTGCCGCCTGACGCAAGGCGTGTCGTCCCGGCATCGCCATTTGCCATCATCGCGTCCATATTCAATCTCGAGGACCGCCTCGAAGACTTTATGGAGGCGTTCGGACCCTACCGTCACCGCGTGTGGCTCATCAGCGACGGGTCAACGGACAATACCGTGCTGCGGCTGCGCCAGGCTGGATGGCGATGTTTCGACGACGGCGTGAACCGGCGCAAACCCGGCGCCTTGCGCCGTTTGCTCGAGCTTCTACCGAAGCATATCGAAACCGTCATGGTGATCGATCCGGACATCCGCATTCGGGGGTTGAACGAGGGCAGCGCCATCGATGTGGGTCAGTTCGTCAGCGACTTCCAGCGATCCGGCGCAGCTGCGGCGTGTCCCAGGATCATGATCGAGCCCGACGGATTTCTGGCGCGATTCCAGGCCTTCGAGTACGCGCTGGCGTTCCGCGTCGGGCGTGAGAGCCTCGCAGACTTCAGCGTCACCTCCGGTGTGTCCTTTTATCGACGCAGCGCGCTGGCACGTGCGCTCAGCGAACATTCGCTCTCAGTCTACGCCGAGGATTTCGAGAACGCCTTGATTCTGCTCAGCCATGGTGAACGCATTTATTACGACGGACGCCTGGTGGTGAGCACGGAAGGTCCGGGTTCCCTGCAGCGCTGGTTCTCGCAGCGTGTCGGCTGGTACCACGGTCTCATCAAGGTCTATATCGAACGCTTCTCCGAAGTGCTGCGAATCAGCCGCCGCTCGCCCTTCGCCGCCTATAATTACCTCATCTATATCGGCGGCCTGGGGCTGGCGATTCATCTGGTCAAGATCGTCAGCGCAGCACTCTTGCTGCTGAGTTTTTTGGGTGGGCTCGACGTGTTGCTGCTGGATAATTTCGTGCCGCACGGGATCCTCGGCAATCCCGAATACTTCATGGCTGCGATCACCGGCTACCTTGCGCTCGGAGTGATTGCGCTGTTTACGTGTGTGCCGCGAGCGGAACGAGCCTATACGGCGCCCATCGTTCCGCTGTACGTGTGTTACACGATCATCCATATCGTGCCGATCACGGTGGGCTTCGGCAATTTCTTTGCGCTCAGGTTGTTTCGACGACGCATCTATCAGGATCACTACGAAACCTCCGCGGATCTGGGCGCCGCGCGGCAAAAGCGAGGATGAATGACTGTCCGAGGAATTCCCGCTCCCGGGCTGTATAAACCCAGTCTTTATTGGGAGGAGCGTGCGCAGCGATTCGCGGCCGAAGGCGAGGGGCTGGCGGCGGTATGCGCGTACGGAATGCCCGAATTCTACAATCGTGCGATTCACCTGGAGCAACGCCTGGCGCTCGAACCATGGTTCAAAGTCGGCGCAGGAACCCGCGTATTGGACGTTGGGTGCGGCGTCGGCCGTTGGAGCCGACTGCTGGCCGCGCGGGGCGCCGACGTTTTGGGCGTGGACTTGAGTCCGACGATGATCGCGCAAGCCCAACAGCGTGCGGCTGCGGAAGGTGTTGACGGACGCTGCCGCTTCCAAGTGCGGGATCTGGCGACTCTCGATGTGGGCGAACGGTTCGATCTGGTATTGGGCGTCACCGTCCTTCAGCACATTCTCGATCCGTGGGCACTGCGCTCCGCCCTGGCGGCGATGACCGGCCACCTCGCCGCGGGCGCACGCATGGTGCTGCTCGAGGCGGCGCCGGCCTGCATGGTGAATCGTTGTAATTCGACGGTGTTCAGGGCACGTCATCGCAACGTCTATCTGGATCTGATCCGCAATTGTGATCTGGATCTGTGCGCGCTGACCGGCGTTGATCCGGCGCCCTTCAGGACGCAGCTGTTGCCGCACGTCCGCAAGCTGCCCACCAAGTTGTCGTTCGGCTTGCTGGCGCTCGCGACCGCGCTCTCATT
>WNFG01003893.1_pt1 | contig 19764 bp, 22 predicted proteins | sample 5400431 | NCBI WGS metagenome assembly WNFG01 (sample SAMN13153346, study PRJNA577476) | soil metagenome | isolation source: 120 cm saprolite under Douglas fir tree site 2 hole 3 replicate 2 | place: USA:California | collected 2015-04-18 | reverse complement strand
AGCGGCTGAAACAGCAGCAGCGAGAGCGGCAAGAGGACGAACTGACTAATCAGGCCGAGAAGGAACGCGGCCCCGGCAAGGACGGCAAAGTGCACGGTTGGCACGAACGAGCTGAAGACCCCGACCCAGAACCCCACCGCGAGCGTGACCGTCGAGAACACCACCGCCCGCCCTGACGCACGGACCATCGCGTCGAGTGCCATCACGTAGTTTGCCTCCCGGAGAAATGCGTCCCGAAATGGGGCCAGCAGATAGATCGAGTTGTCCACGATCGTGCCGATCACCACGCTCGCGATCATGGCCGTGGGCACCGAGAGGGCGATGCCACTCCACCCCATCAGGCCGTAGACCATGAGGACCGGCGCCCCGTTAGGGATGGCGCACAGGAGTCCGAGGCGAACGGAACGGAACTGGGCGGCCATCACCCCGAGAATGAGGACGAGCGCAACGGCGAGCCCCTGGACCTGGTGTCGGACGAGCGTCGTGGACATGTTGGAGAAGACAACGAAGTTACCCGTCAGACTCACGTCAGGCAGCCCGACGCGGTATGCCGCCTCGCGGATCTGGGCGAACAATGCCTGGGACGTTCCCGTGTCCAGGGCCGGGACCCGGGCGTTGATGCGGAGCGTCGCATGGCCCTCCGCCCCATCGGCCAGAAACCGATGGAGGTCAGCCGGCGCCTCCTTGCCGAGCGCTACGACGAAGTCGGCGACATCGGCCGGCGCATCTGGACCATCGGGAAGATGCGCATAGGCATCGTTGCCCCGGTGCATGGCGCGGTTGACCCGAGCAAGCAGATCGGGAAGACCGGTCACTTTCCGGACCCCGGGGAGCCCACGGATCGCATCCTCGAGTCGTGCCACCCTGTCCAGAATCTCCGGAGTGGGCCCCGGGTCTGCCGGGACGACGATCTCGACTGAGTTCACACCGGTCAGGTGCGCGTCGATGAACCGCGTCGCCGCCGCCAGGGGACTCGCGTAACGGAGGGAGCGGACGAGATCTGTTTCGACGTGGATCTGGACGACGCCGAGGATCGACAGCACGAGAAGGACGCCGACCGCCAACGCCGTCGGCGTGCGGTACCGAGCGACCCACCGTACCACCCCCGAGAGCCACCGCTCGACCGGCCCGGCCTCGAACGCGTGGATGACCCGAGGAGGAAGATCAGGCAGACAGGCCAAGAGCAGCGGCGTGAGCGCGATGGTGAGACCGTAACCGATCATGATGCCCAGGGCAGTAAACAGGCCGAAGTCCCGAATGGCTGGGATCGGCAGCGTAAGGAGCGAGGCGAACCCGATGGCAGCCGTGAGGGCCGCGTTGAAGCACGGGGTGCGCATCCGACGATGGGCCTGTTCGAGAGCAGCGGGCCGAGACAGCCCGTGCGCGCGAGCGATGAGGTACTGATTGAGGAGCTGGATGGTCCCCTCGAGTGACATCACGAGGATGACCGGCGTCATGAGCGAGGTGACCGGGTTCAAGGCCCGCCCCGCGAGTCCGAAGACCCCCAGCGTCCAGACCAGGGCGAGGGTGACGGTCGTCAGGGGTACGAGCATCCCGACCGGATGCCGATACAGCGCCGCCGTCATCGCGGCCAGGATCAAGAACACGAGCGGGACGAAGATCATCTGGTCGCGCGCGATGTACGTGGCCACGTCCGCCTTCTCGACCGGAATCCCAGCAACGAACGCCGCCGACCCGAGCCCGGCCTGGCCCGCCAGGCGTCGGAGTTCGGCCACGACGTGATCCCGCGAATCCGCCACTCCTCGCGCTCCCTCGAGCTCGACCAGAACCGACGCCGTGCGGGCATCCTTGGCGACGAGAAGGCCACCGAAGAGCGGATGCGAGCCCAGCCGGGCGCCCAGGGCCTCGGGGGATAGCTTGCCAGCCACCACCTGCGCGTACGGAATGACCGGAACCGGACCGAGCTCGTCCCCGTCCAGATCCCGCACGTTGGTCGGGGACAGGACGCGGGCCACGTAGGGTAACGCGGCGACGCGCCGAGTGAGCTGATCGAGCCGATCGAGCGATTCCCTCGAGAACAGCCGGTCGGAGTGGAACGCGAGGACGACGATCTCGTCCGAGCCGAAGCGGGCCTGGAACGCCTGAAGGCGAGCCAGATCGCCGGGGCCCGACGGGATCATCGACTCCACCCCAGGGTCGATGCGAAGCGTCAGCGCTGACCCCCCCAGCACCGCGCTCACCGCGCCCACGATCAGCAGGGCCAGGGCTCGCCGCCTCAACAGGAACGAGATCAACCGGAGTGCCGCCAAGACCCCTCAGACATACGCGCGCTCCGCCTTCCGGATGCCCCGGTACCGCGCGAAGGCCTTCCGCTCGTCCTCGAGCCCCACCAATGATCGGAATGAGCTGCCCCGAAACGTATGCGCCATCATTCTGATGCCGTAGCGCATCGCGAAGCCCGGGCTGTGGAGCAACGCGGTCGGCAAGTGGCGGAGCTTCATCCAACGTTCCGGACGTCCTCGCTGACGATCAGCCCCCGCTCGCGAAAGTCCTTGGTCATCGGCGTTCGCGGGTACGGGGTGGGGTGCTGGATGTACGGGTAGTCCACGTACCGGCGCGCGAACTCCAGGTTCGCCTCGATCGATTCGCGTGTGTCGTCCGGATTCCCCACGATCAAACCGCCCACCACATACATCTTGTGCCGGTGAAGGTGGGTGATCGCCTGGATCGTAGTGCCGGCTGCCTCGCGACTGCCCTCGCGCCCGATGTTCTTGGCGCGCGCACGCAGGAACTCGAGATCGCGCTCGAGGATATTCTCGATCCCCAAAAATACGTAGCGGAATCCCGCTTGACGCATCACCGGCGCAAGGGTCGCGCCGTGGCTGGCGATGGCCGACGTCATCGCCTGCACGATGTACTCCAGGCCGTTGAGCCGAGCCGCAATGATGGCCCGGCATAACGCTTCGAACCGTCTGGCATTGAGCGTGATGTTGTCGTCGACCAGGAAGATGGTTTGCGCCCCATGGGCCTGCGCATCGCTGATGTCAGCCAGGACCCGATCGAAGGTATACGTGTGGAAATTGCGCCCGCGCATCTCGACGATCGAGCAGAAGCTGCAGTCGAACGTGCACCCTCGGGACGTCTCCACGACGTCCACCTGCCGGCCCACCATGGTATAGCCCGAGAGAACGCGGGCATCCCGATTGGGCGGCTTGATCTGACTGCCTTCCAAACCTGTTACGGGACGGTCGGGATTGTGGAGAAAGCCGCCATTCGCACCATAGGACAGACCCGGAATGTGCGCGTAGTCGGAATGCCCCTCGACCGCCCGGATCAGGTCACGGAAGGTCATCTCCCCTTCGCCCCGAACCAGGAAATCTGGCGCCTCAAGAACGCTCGTGTACGCCTCGGGCGCCAAACTCGGATCATAGCCACCCACGACGATCCGGATCTGCGGGCGGAGCGTGCGGAGTAACGCGATGAGCCTCAATGCGGTTCGTCGTTGGAAGGTCATCACTGACAGCCCGACCACATCGGGCTCGAGCTCTCGGACGAGGCGTTGCACCGTCTCTCGGACGCGCGACTGGACCAGAATCAAATCGGCGATGGCGACGCGATGGTGCGCATCGAGGTTCCCGGCGAGCGATGCGAGCGCGCCGTTGGGCATTCGAATCGCCAACGAGGGCATGTGCTCGAACGAGTCCGGCATGGAGAGCAGAAGCACTTGCATGGGACTTCTCCCCGGCAGGCAGTCAGATCCCGCTAGTCTCGGTCGCTTCGGCGCGTGACATCGCCGGCGGGCCTTGGCGACAATCCGAAATTCAGGCAGAGAAGCCTTGGGGCGCGAGCCTCCAAGCCTTCGCAAATTTGCTGGCAAACGTCTGGTAGCCGATGATGAACGTCAGCTCCACGATCTCTGCCTCGGTAAAATGTTCCCGCACCTGCGCCAGGCACTCTTCGGACATCTCGAGGTCGTCGCGGGTAGTCCGCTCACAAAAGTGGAGCGCGGCCCGCTCCCGCTCACTGAAGCGTGAGCTCGCTTGGAATGTCAGGACATCGGCGAGTTTCTCCGCCGGGACTCCCATCTTCACGCCGACGGCGTGACGGATGTCCATTCAGTACGGCACGCCGTACAGGGCGGCCACCTGGACATTGAGCAGGGCGCGAAGCGGAGCGTCGATCTTCCCGAACCACTCGATGGCGCCATAGAGACCCCCAATTCCAAGCATGAGCGGGAGCCGATGTGCCATGAGGCGCTCGGGAGTCGGCACCTGACCGAACATCCGCTCCCCGATCTTGAAAAATGTCCGAGTTAGCAGGCCGGGTCGTTTGATCTGCGCGATGTGTGCCATATGCACCTCCCGTGAACGATTGATGCGCCGGTTCGCCACGATGGTCCGAGAGCGCCGAGTGCGCCCTTAACGGCTCGGCGGAGCCGGGGGCCCCGCCGGTGCAGCCGGGACCCATATCCAGACATAGGCAACCGTTACGCCATCACCCTGCAAGTGGTAGCAGCCGCTGGTGTAGCAGACTTCCCGCTGTATCGAGGGCGCCACGGGGACCTGCGTCTGCGACTCGTAGACGGGCGCAGGTGCGTAGACCGGGTAACCGGGGTACGCCGCGTATGGATAGGCATAGTACGGATACGCGAACGCTGAGCCGACGAAGATCCCACCGACAAAGGCGGGGCCGAAACAGCAGCCAAAGCGATGGAACCCGTCGTGATGGAACCCACCGTGACGGAACCCGTCGTGATGGAACCCACCCTGAAAGCCACCGCCGGGCCCTCTCCCGGCAGAGACCGGAGCGGCGAGGGAAAGGGACAGCGTAGTTACGAGCACCAGACTGAGGATCTTCTTCATGACCGGCTCCTTCTCGACAGGAAGGTCAGCCCACCGACGCGGCTTACCGTTGCATTGTAACGCTCCGGTCGGTGCCATGGTTCCCGGTTCTTACCTTCTCGGGGGCCTCTTCGACCGCGAGAGTGACCGACCCTCGGCCGATTGATCGTCGGACAAGCCCACCCAGCGGGTCTTACCGCCGATCTCCTGAGCGCTGGCCTCGCCACACGCCTCGGCACCCTGCCCCTCCTCGGCCAGATCCTGACCATCCTGCTGTTCGTCACCCGCAGCCTGGCACGAGCACCTCGTCTGGTGCGCGATCTTGCTCTTCCTACCGACTCGGGGGCAGGGGCTTTCTTGCTTCGTTGAGGTAGTCGGGCATCTCCCCCGCTCGGACGTTCGGCCTGAAGGTCACTGGAGCAGAGTCCATCACTTCCTCGACTGGGTCGCAGGATCACCGGCCAGCGCGTCAGAGTTGACGAGCTCGAGCACAACACGATCAGCATCAACGATGACCAGCAACTCCCCCCCATCCCGGCCGACTGGATCGCGCACATCGCCCACACGCTCGTCGAGTCGGCACGTGTGAACATCACGCTTGGCAACGTCCGCGACTCGCGGGACATGGGCGTCTCTGCCCTCACGCGGCAGGCCCGCAGCGAACCAGTCGGCCCTCCCGGCCTGATAGCGGTGGACGTTAGTGAACCCGAGCGTGGCGAGCCGCGACGCGGCCCGTGCGCTCGTGTCGCACTGGTAGTCATGGCAGTAGGAAATGACGGGACTGCGCGAGCCGAGCCGCTTTGCGGCCGCTCGATCCAGGTTCTTCAGCGGGATGTTGATCGCACCGGGAAGGTGTTCCGCGTCGTATTCCCTCGCTCCGAGGACATCAACCAGTTGAGTGCCCTGGTGGACGAGTTGCTGGACGGCGTGACGGTCGATCCGAACTCTTCAGGGATGCGCGAAAGCCGAGACGATCTACGGCCTCGATCACACCCTTCAGCCGTTCCAGGGCCTTCTTGACCCCACGGGGCAGGCACCTCAGGTCATCCCATCCACCGCGAGGACCGCCGTCGAAGCAGATGCTAATGCGGGATCGGCACCCACCAGCAGCCCGAGGAGCAGCACCAGGACAGACGCCCTTCGGCTCATCGGGTCCCTCCCATGTTGTGGCCGGCGTGGGGCTGGTCGCCGCTCATGACGTGCGCCAGCAGGTCGGAGGTGAATTCGGGGAACCGGTCGAGCCCGATGGCCGTGGCGACGACGAGGCTCGCCAGGATCAGATTCGGTGTTTTTCCAGGGGCTTCGGCGCTCCGGCAAGGTATTCCTTCCGACCTGCGGCAAGACTGTGGGTAGAGTCACACCCTGGACCTAAGGTCCAATAGCCACCCGGAATCCCGAAGCCTAGACTGGGCGGCAACGATGGGGATCCGGCGCAGCCACGGGAAGAACAAGAAGAGCAACCGGCCCACCGACGCTACCACCGTCGAGCGGCAGGACATCCTGCGCCGGGCGGCCAACGTGCGCAGCCGATTCGACAGCACGCGCCGCGGGCCCGGAGCGGGAACGGAGGGTACGGCCGGCGACACCGCCCCGACCCACGATGCACCCTCCGTCCCGAGGGCCCCCGCTGCGCCTACCGGAACGTGACCCGTTGGTGACGGCGGCAAGGGATCCTCTGATGGCGCCCCCCGAACCTCAAAGTCGAGCTTCGTTCTGGGTGGGCGGCATCCTGATCCTGCTGAGCTTCGGCATCTATCCGGCGTATCCCCTGGTGCCCTTCCTGCCGATCTCGCTCTGGCAGAAGGGGGGAGTCGGGATCGCGTTGGTGACAATGAGCTGGGCGATGTTCTTGGCGGGGGCCGCGCTCGCGGGCAAGAAAGGCGTGGCTTACCTCAAGCGCCGCCTGTTCTCACAGAGGGCGCCGGCATAGTCGCCGCTCACTTCTTGTACAGCTCGTAGACCACCCCCACTCCCGCGATCCCTCTCTCCCGATCGGTGTCTTCTCGAGGGTCGCGACTCGTTCGCGGAATTGCGTGCGTCTCGATCTGCTTGGTCCGCAGCTTCGCCATGAGGTCGGGGAAGGACGACGTGCGGATGATCGTGTTGAACTGGCTCCGGTAGTTCGACACCAGGCTCACCCCGTCCAGAACCACGTCGTACACCACCCACCGCGAGTCGCGCTTGCGCAGGCGGTAGTCGATGGGGATCTCCAGTAGCCGGTTGGTCGTGATGCGGGATCGCACCTGCGCGTACGGGTCGCCGACCGACTCTCCCGCGAAGGTGATGGTCTCCCCGGCGTAGTTCTCGATGGTCGTCAGATACGAGCGCTCGAGGAGGTCCGTGAAGAGGCGGACGAACTCCTCCCGCTCCGTGACCGAGCGATCCTTCCAATGCCGGGCCAGGGTCAAACGAGCCATCTCGTCGAAGTCGAACAGCCCCTGGGCGATCCGCCGGATCTCAGCCCGCCGCTGGCTACCGCCGCTCGCACCCGGGTACGGGCCTGGACGATGGTCAGCACGCGAGAAACGGACGCCCGCACGACCTCGAGGGGCCCGATCTGCTCGGCCGCGACCTTCGGTTGCGCGCCGGCAGGTCGCGCGTCGATCGCGAGCGCCGCCACCGTCAAAATCCCGAGTACCACCCGGCAAGAGGGCTTCATCCAATCACTCTAGGGGAAGCGCTCGGCCCCGCCTATTGGACCTTGGTCGAACATCCGTGTCGCGCCGGACGCGTTGGACCAACGTCCACTAGGCGGGCCCTCAACCGCCTGCTACCGTCACGGCTAGAGAATCGACACGGGAGGAATCCATGCATTTCATACTGTTCATCGTGATCGGGTTGATCGCAGGCGCGCTGGCGGGACGTGTGGTCAGCGGCCACGGGTACGGCCTACTGGGAGACATCGTGGTCGGGGTCGTCGGCGCCTTCGTGGGCGGCTGGGTCTTCGCCGCTTTCCTCGGCGTCGGGGGCGGAGGCTTCTTCATCAGCCTCTTCATGGCATTCGTCGGGGCGCTGGCCCTGCTCTGGCTGCTCCGGCTGCTCGTCCCGGGCCGGGCCTAGAGTACTTCGGCGAAACTGATCACCACCCCCTGGGGATCCGAGATCTCGAAGTAGCGCTCGCCCCACTCGGCATCCCTGGGCGCGGTGGGTCGGAGCCCTCTTTCCACGAAATGCCGGTGGAGGGCGTCTACCCCGCGAACCCGAAGGATGATCCGACTCCAGGGATTGGCGCCGCCGGTTGGCTCCTGCCGAAGGTTGATGACACTCTCGCCGGCCCGCAAGCTCGTGAAGGAGGCACCGGGCCCTCCGTACGATACGGAGAGTCCGAGCGCTTCATAGAAGGCGACCGAGTCGGCCATCTCGACGACCGCCACCGTCACGGCGCTGATATGCTCGATGGACCACATCGCAGGGTTCTCCCCTTTCCGCTCGCGCTCACTCTAGCCTTCACCAGGCCGCTCGCCCATTGGACCTAGGCCCCATAGATACGCGGGTTGATCGTGACTTAGACTTTCCTGATGGGACCGTCGCCCTCGGCGCGGTCAGAAAAGGAGCTCCGATGATGAACCGACTGGGATTGGTCTTGGCGTGCGCGTTCATGCTCACGCTGCTCGCATCCGGATTCGCCCTCGCCGCCGACGACTCGAAGGTGAAGGCCGCCACCGAGCAGGTCGAGCGCGGGGCGAAGAAGATCCCCGACGGCAAGATCGGGGAAGGCGTTGGAGAGACGGCCAAGGGCATCGGCAACACGGTCACCGACGACGCCAAGGACGGCGCGGTCAGCTTCGGCCACAGCGTCAAGGGGTTCTTCGCGAACCTCTTCTCGAAGTGACGCCCGTGATCCGGGTGCTGGGGCTCCTCCTGGCCGCGGCCCTCTCGAGGGTCGGAGCCCTGCCCGAAATCCTCTGCGGCTGTACGGACGTGCTGAAGAACTTCGCCTGAGGACTAGGCGCGTCGCACCGTCGGGTTCTGCAGCTCGAGGAGATCGTGCGCGCGGACCGCGATGGCGCTCTTCACCTCGGGCTGCGCGGGCACGATGTAGAAGCGCCCATCGCGGATCCCCCGGACGACCTGCTCCGCCACCTCGGAGGGCGGATAGCCGCCGGCCAGCCGGTCACCCAGGCTCTGCCCGAAGGCCTGCGCCATCGGCCCCGCCTTGCCTTCCTCGGCGAGCGCCTCCGGCCGGTTGCGCGACGACCGCATGATGTTCGTGTCGATCAGCCCGGGGCAGACCACCGACACCCCGATCGGAGAGCCGGTGACCTGGGCCTCCTTGTACATGGACTCCGACAGCGCGACCACGCCGTGCTTGGTCACGTCGTACACCGACATGAACGGAGACGTGGTGAGCCCCGCCATCGACGCGGTGTTGACGATGTGCCCCTCGTCGCCCCCGGCGAGCATGCGGGGCAGGAAGGCGCGCACCCCGTGGATCACGCCCCACAGGTTCACGTCGATGACCCACTGCCAGTCCGCCAGCGTGTGCTCTTGCACCGCGCCGATCACGGCCACCCCCGCGTTGTTGCAGAGCACGTGCGTCGCGCCGAAGGCGGCGTAGGTCTCGCGGGCCAGGCGCTCCACGTCGTCGGGCCTGGAGACGTCCACCCGCAGATCCCGGGTCGCGGGCGCCTTCTGCCGCACCGCCGCCGCGGCGGTCGCGAGCGGTCCGGCCTCGATATCGGCCATCACCACCTTCATGCCCTCGGACGCGAAGCGCTCCGCGAGCGCGAGCCCGATCCCGCTCGCCGCGCCGGTGACCACCGCCACCTTTCCTTGGAGATTCTTCACGGGTGCCCTCCCCTGCCCGCCGACAAGCCGGCCGACGCGGCGAGCTCCGACCACAGGCGGGCCAGATCGTCCGGCCTCACCGGCTCCTGGTCCGTCCGCGCGGTGATCCGCGCATGGAGCGCCCGGCGGACGTACGCCCGGTACGGCGCGGGCAACGTCATGAGCAGCGCGACGAACGCATCCTGCAACTCGGGCGGCCAGCGTCGCTCGTGGGCGTCGCGGGCCGCGCCGAAGTCGAACGGGCCGAGCGGGCCGGCGGCGGCGCGGCACTCAGCCCGCAGCGCACTCGTCGCCGCCGGGTCGATGGCGCCGTCCGCCATCACCACGCCGTACGCCGCGCGCGCGTGCGCCAGCGTCACGAGGCCGGCCTCCACGTCGGCGGCCACCGCCTCGACCGGGCGCTCCAGCGGATCGCCGTTCCCGCCGCCGCCGGGCGTCCGCATGCTCAGCACGTCGCCCGGCTCCAGCGCGAGCAGGTCGATCTTCGGCAGCGCGCGCTCGCCCGGCGTCCCCGGGTTGAGCACGGCGCGGCCGGTGACCCCGGCGCGGCCGCCGGCCACGCCCCAGGGGGCGAAGCGAAGCCGCTCCATCCCGCGTGCGGTGACCTGTCCCTCGGGCCGGAACACCTGCATGTCGAGCCGCACCGCGTGCCCGCCGCGCCAGCGCCCCGGACCGGCGGAGTCGGCGACGAGATGGAAGCGCCGGATGAGGATGGCGGGCACCTCGACCTCGAGGGTCTCCACCGGGGTGGTCTTGAGGAAGCCGAGCGAGGCGTCGCAGCCGTTGATCCCGTCGCGCCCGGGCCGCCCGCCGCCACCGCCGATCATCGGCTCGATCACGGTCACGTGGCGCCGGCCCGCCTCGAGGTCCGGCAGCGCGAGCGCGACCATGCACCCCTGGCCGCCGCTCGCGGCCGGGATCTCATGAGGCAGGGCTCGGGCCAGCGCGCCCAGCACCGCGTCGTAGACGCGCAGCACGGTCGCGTAGCGCACGCCGCAGGCCGCGGGGAACTGCGGGTTCACCACCGATCCGACCGGCAGCGTCATCCGGATCGGCCGGAGCACGCCCGCGTTCAGCGGGATGCCGGGATCCTTGGTGATGAAGTAGTTGAACAGCGCGATCGCCATGAACGGGTGGGCGCGCCCCCCGGTCGGGACGTTGAGGGCGGAGCCCACCTGCACGTCGCTGCCGGTGAAATCCAGGTGGATCTCGCCGTCGCCCACCGTCATCGCGACCTTCAACCGGATCGGGATGTCGGAGACCACGTCGTCCTCGATGAAGTCGCAGAACTCGTAGCGGCCGCGGGGCATCCGCCGGATCAGCGCTTCGACCTTCCGCGCGGTGTAGTCGATGAGATCGTCCATGCCCTTCAGGACGGTGTCGACGCCGAAGCGGGTGATCAGCGAGTGCACCCGCCGCTCGCCGGTCACCAGGCCGGCCACCAGAGCCTGGAGATCGCCCCAGTTCTGCTCGGGGATGCGGCAGTTGGCCAGGATCACGTCGAGGAGGTCCCGGTTCGGCGCGCCGCGCACGAACAGCTTCTTCGGCGGCAGGCGGAGCCCCTCCTGGAAGATCTCGGTCGCCCGCGGCGAGATGCTGGCCGGCACCAGCCCGCCGATGTCCGAGCAGTGGAGGAAGCCGGCGCCGTGGCCCACGAGCCGCCCCTCCCAGAAGATCGGGCGCACCAGGTGCAGGTCGGGCAGATGAGTCGCGGCGGCCGCGGAGCCGTAGGGATCATTCGTGATCACCACGTCGCCCGGCTCGAGCGGGCCCACCGCCTCGAGCGTCCGCGCGTAGTTGATCCCGGCCATGCTCGCCACGCCGAGCTCGACCGGATAGGCGAAGAAGTCCCCGGCCGGAGTGATGAGGCCGCAGGTGAAGTCGGCGGTCTCCTTCACGAACGTGGTGTGCGCGGTGCGCTCCACCGCGTAGGCCATGTCCTCCACCGCGCCGTGCAGGTAGTTCCGGAGGAGCTCGAGGGTCAGGGCATCGAGACGCATGACGCCTCCCGTCGAATGAGGAGATTGCCGAACCGATCGACCATCGCGACGTCGCCGGCCGGGACGAGCACGGTGGTGTCCGCCTGCTCGACGATGGCCGGGCCGACCACGCGATCGCCCCCGCCCAGGCTCGCGCGCTCGTAGACCTGGGCCTGGGCGGGGCGGCCGTCGAGCCAGACCCGGCGGACGCCCGTCGGCACGGCCCCGGTGCCGGCGGCCACCTCGACGAGCGGGATCCGTGGCCTCACGCCGCGGAGCTGGACCCGGAGATTCACCACCTCGACCGGGGCGTGGGGATCGGCGTGGCCGAACACGCGCTCGTGCGCCCGGTGGAACGCCTCGAGCAGCCGGCGTCGCTCGTCCGCCGCGAGCCACTCCGGCTCGACCGGCACCTCGATCTCGTAGGACTGGCCAACGTAGCGCATGTCCGCGCCGTGCCGGAAGGCGACGCTCTCGACCGCGATGCGGTGCTCGTCGACCCACGCGAGCAGCAGGGCCTCGAGCGCCCGCTGCTCCCGGGCGAGTGTGGGCAGATTGAGCGCGTCGAGACGGTCGTGCACCGTGCGCACCGCGTCGTTCAGGATGTCGGTGGTGATGGCACCGAGGGCGCAGAGCGTCCCCGGCGACCGGGGCACGAAGACGGTGGGGATGCCCACGTCCCGCGCGAGGAGGCTCCCGACCAGCGGGCCCGCTCCGCCGAAGGCCACCAGCGCGAAGTCGCGCGGGTCGACGCCGGCGCGCGAGAGCATCTTGGTGAACGCGGCGTACATGTTCGACACCGCCACCCGCACCACGCTCTCCGCCGCCTCGTGCAGGCTCATGCCGAGCCGATCCGCGAAGCGCTGGACCGCTTCCTCGCCGAGCGTGCGGTCGAGGCGCATCCGCCCGCCCAGGAAGCGATCGGGGTCGAGGAAGCCGCACACCAGGAAGGCGTCGGAGAGCGTGGCGTCCTTGCCGCCGCGGCCGTAGCAGGCCGGGCCCGGACTGGCGCCCGTGCTCTGGGGACCCACCTTGGGCACGCCGACCTCGTCGACCCAGGCGACCGAGCCGCCCCCCGCCCCGATGGCGGTGACCCCCACCACCGGCATCATCACCGGGATGCCTCCGATGTGCTCCGCGGTGCTGTAGCGTGGGCGCCCGTCCTCCACCACCGCGATATCCGCGCTCGTTCCGCCCACGTCGAGCGTGATCAGGTTCCCGAGGCCGGCCGCGGCGGCGATGTAGGCCGCCCCGATCACCCCGGACGCCGGGCCGGACAGGAGGGTCGACACCGTCTGGACCCGGGCCGCCGCCACCGGCATGATGCCGCCGTTGGACTTGGTCACGTAGGGGACCGCGGGCACCGCGCGCGCGGTCAGCGCCGCCTCGAAGCCCTCGAGGTACCGGCGCACCTTCGGCTGCACGTAGGCGTTCATCACCGAGAGCGCGGTGCGCTCGTACTCGCGCGCTTCCGGCCACACCTCGTGCGAGGCGCTCACCGGCACGCCGGGCGCCGCGGTCTCGGCCAGGGCTCGCGCCCGGCGCTCGTGGGACGGATCGCGGTAGGCGTGGATGAAGCTGATGACGAGTCCCTCGACGCCCTGCTCGGCCAGCCGCCGGGCCGCCTCGGTCACGGTGGGCTCGTCCAGCGCGGTATCCACCTGGCCGCCGGCCCGGAGGCGCTCGCGGACTTCGGCGACCCGCGCTCGCGGGATCAGCGGCTCCGGGCGGCCGCCATAGAGATCGAGCGGGTTCGGCAGGCGGAGGCGCTGGATCTCGAGGATGTCCCGGAATCCCTCGGTCACCAGGAGGCCGAGCCGCGCGCCGGTGCGCTGGATGAGCGTGTTCACCGCGATCGTGGTGCCGTGGACCACCACGTCGATGGCGCCCAGATCGATGCCGTGCTCACCCGCCAGGCGGTCGAGGCCATCCTCGACGGCCCGGGCGAAATCCGGCGGAGTCGACGCCACCTTCAGACCGGTGACGTGGTGAGTCGTGGTGTCGTAGAGCGTGAAATCGGTGAAGGTTCCGCCGATGTCGATGCCGAGCCAGTAACGCCCCATCCCGTGCGATTCTCCTCCCGGACCTGCCCGCCGGCGGACCGCGCGGGCCCGAGCAGGATAGCGGGACCCCGGGGGCCCGGCAAGGGGCCGGCTCAGGGCCGGCCGTGCATCGCCGCCAGCGCCTCGTCGTGGAGCAGCCCGTTGCTGGCGAACACGGTGCTGCCGTAGATCCCCGCGTGCCCGTCGAGGTCGGTGAGCCGCCCACCGGCTTCCTCGACGATCACCTTGATCGCGGCCACGTCCCACGCCTTCACCGTGGTGGAGAGCGCGATCTCCCCCTGGCCCTCGGCGACCCAGAGATAGGCCGAATAATCCCCGAAGCCGCGCTGCACCTGGGTGCGGTCGACCAGGTTCAGGAACCCGTCCCAGTACCGGCTCCGGCGCAGGAAGTTCAGCGAGGAGTGCACCATCAGCGCACGATCGAGCGCGTCCACCGGCGAGACGCGGATGCGCTCGCCGTCCCGGTACGCCCCCTCCCCGCGCCACGCGGTGTGCAGCACGCCGGTGACGGGCTGGAAGATGGCGCCCGCGGTGACCACGCCGTCCTCCTCGAGCCCGATCAGCACCGCCCAGGTCGGGATGCGCCGCACGAAGTTCCGGGTGCCGTCGATCGGGTCGATGATGAAGCGGCGAGCCCGCGGCCCGGCCTCCCCCAGCTCCTCGCCGAGCACGCCGTGATCGGGGCAACGCCCGCGCAGCACGCCCACGATCGCCCGCTCTGCCTCGCGATCGGCCTCGGTCACCGGCGATCGGTCGGCCTTGAGCGTCACCTCGAACCCGCGCCGGTAGTGCTCGAGGGCGACCGCGCCGCCGGCGCGCGCCGCCTCCACCATGGCCTCGAGTCGCGGATCCACGGCGAGAGCTTACCGCTCTCTGCTTCGGGTCATTCTATGACCTGATCCGCTTGCAGGAGGACCGACGGTGGGATCGTGAGGCCGAGCGTCTTCGCCGTCTTGAGATTGATCACGAACTCGAACTTGGTCGGCTGCTCGACCGGCAGGTCGGCGGGCTTGGCGCCCTTGAGGATCTTGTCGACGTACGTGGCCGCGCGCCGCCACAAGTCGTGAAAATCAGTCCCGTAGGACATCAGAAACCCATCTTCCGCCCATCGTCGCACGGTGCCGATCACCGGTAGCCGGTTCTTCATCGCGAACTCTGCGATCCGTTTGCGGTGAGACGCGATGGCCGGTTCGGCAATGACGAGCAGAGCCCCGGTGCGGCAAGGCGCGCTCGATGTCGGAAGGCTCAGGTCCCTTGACCTCCACCGGAAGGACCGTCAGGCCCAGTGAGCGGGCGGTGGTCTGGACAGCCGCCAATTGGAGCAAGGCCTCGGAACTGCCCGGATCGAAGAAGACCGCGACAAGAGATGCCGATGGGACAACCTCCTTGAGTAGCTCGAGCCGCTTGGGGACCAAATCGGCGTGAACGTCCGAAAGCCCGGTGATGTTCCCGCCGGGGCGCGCCAGGCTCGCGACAAGCCCCTCGCGAACGGGATCGGGGGCGACCGTGAAAACGATTGGGATCACGCTGGGAAGCTTCTTCGGCTGGAGCCACGCACCATAGACGACCAGGATGTCGATCTTGAGACGGAGGAGCTCCGCGGCCAGCTCGGGGAGCCTTTCAGAGTGTCCTGCGGCATGGCGTTGCTCGATCGCGAGGTTTTGACCCTCGACATAGCCCAACTTGCGCAGCCCGTCCCGAAACGCGCCGACCCAACTCCGGTCAAACTCAACCTGGCTCACGGAGAGATAACCGATCCGGTACACCTTCCCCGCCTGCTGCGCGTCGGCGGCGAGCGGCGCGCCGAGGAGGCCGAGGGCGACGGTGGCCGCGAACGCAGCGCGTATGATCCTCATGCTGCGCGATCTTCTGCCAGCCGTCGATCTTCCGCAACTAGGGTCCAGATCGAAGCGGATCGCTCACGGGCCGGACGATGGGTGATCGCGCTATGCTGTGGCGCCCCCACTCCGGTGGCAGCCGCTACTCTCAAGAGGAGAATTCCCATGACCGTGCCCGTTACTCCGGCCAACGAAAACCGCCGCTTCCCGCTCCTCACCGAAGCCACCATGACACCGCGCCAGCGGGAGAGCTACCAGAAGATCGTCTCCGGCCCGCGCAAGGGGGCGAGCGGTCCGTTCAACGCCCTGCTCCGCAGTCCCGAGGTGGCCGACCGGGTGCAGATGGTGGGCGAGTACGTCCGCTTTCAGACCAGCATCCCGGCCGCGCTCAACGAGATGGCGATCCTGATCACCGGGCGCTTCTGGAGCGCGCAGTTCGAGTTCTGGGCGCACCGCCGGCTGGCCCTCGCCGCCGGCCTGCCCGATGCCATCATCGACGCGATCGCGGAGGGGCGGCGCCCGGCCGCGATGAGCGACGACCAGCGCGTCGTGTACGACTTCTGCTCCGAGCTCTTCCGGGACCGGGCGGTCAGCGACGCTGCGTTCAAGGCGGTCGCCGACCGCTTCGGCGACCAGGGCGTCATCGACCTGATCGCCGCCGCCGGGTACTACTCCATCGTCTCGATGGTGCTGAACGTCGACCGCTACCCGCTGCCCGTCGGCGAGGAGCCCCCGCTCAAGCCCCTCTGACCCGTCGCGCACTGCTCCTTGACATGGCCGCCGGGCTCTCGTACCTTCCCTGGCCGTCAGGGACTTTAGCGATCACCAGAAAGTCCCTTGTCATGATGCTCCGGGCCCCTCGAGGGAGAGGTGATGGGTGGCGCCAGACGTCCCCAGCCGTTTCGTGCGGGAGCCGTCGGAGTCCGAGCGCGCGGAGCTGATCCGGGTCCGCGAGGCCGGGCCGGCGGCGACCCGGGGGCGAGCCGCCATCGTCCTTCTCTCCGCGATGCGCGCGTCGGTGTCCGAGATCGTGCAGCGCCTCGGGCTGTCCCGCCCCACCGTCACCCACTGGCTACGCCGGTTCGATCGGGCGGGCGTCGCCGGCCTGCTGGATCGCCCTCGCTCCGGGCGACCGGCCAAGATCTCCTCCGAGGCCCTGCGTCACATCACCATGGTCGTGAGCGCCCGGCCCCGGGATCTGGGCATCCAGGGGACGCGATGGAGTCTGGCGAGGCTGCGACGATATCTCGTCCAGACCGGCACCGTGCCCGCGCTGTCGCAGGAGTTGCTGCGGATCACCCTGAAGCGGGCCGGGCTCAGTCTCATGAGCACCCGCAGAGGACAGATCCAGAAGGGAGTCACCACGATGATTCCGGGCGCCTTTGAGTACCACGCTCCCAGCTCGCTGGGCGAGGCCACCGCGCTCCTCGCGAAGCTCGGCGACGACGCCAAGGTCCTCTCGGGGGGTCAGAGCCTGATCCCGCTGATGAAGCTCCGGCTCGCCGCCCCCCACCACCTGGTCGACATCAACGGCCTGCCCGGGCTCGCCTACGTGCGCGAGGACGGCGGGGCGCTCCGCATCGGCGGGCTCACCCGCGAGGCCGACCTCGAGGAGTCGGACGTGGTCCGCAGCCGCTACCCGCTCCTGTTCGACACGTGTCGGGTGATCGCGGATCCGATCGTGCGCAACCTGGCCACCGTCGGCGGCAACCTCGCCCACGGTGACCCCGCCAACGACCACCCCGCGACGATGCTGGCCTTCGGCGCCGAGGTGGTCGCGGTCGGCACCGCGGGCGAGCGCAAGATCCCCATCGGCTCGTTCTTCACCGGGCCCTTCAGCACCGCGCTCCGGCCCGACGAGATCGTGGTGGAGATCCGGGTGCCCAGCCCGAAGCCGGGCAGCGGCGGCGCCTACGTGAAGATGGAGCGCAAGGTGGGCGATTTCGCCACCGCGGCGGTCGCGGTGCAGCTCACCCTGAGCGGCGGGGTTTGCCAGGAGGTCGGTATCGGCCTCACCAACGTGGGATCGGTGCCGATCAAGGCGGTTAAGGCGGAGGCCGCGCTGCGGGGAAAGCGGCCCGACGAGGCCACGATCAAGCAGGCGTCCCAGCTCGCGGCGGAGGCGGCCGACCCGTCCGCGGACCTGCGCGGCTCCGTCGAGTACAAGAAGGACCTGGTGCGGGTATTGACAGCCCGTGCGCTCCGCAAGGCGATCGAGCGCGCGCAGAAAGGGGCCTGAGATGCTGGTCAAGGTCGCGATCAACGGCGAGAAGCACGAGGCGGAGGTGGAGCCGCGCCTCCTCCTGGTGCACCTGATCCGGGAGAACCTGCGCCTCACCGGCACCCACATCGGCTGCGACACGAGCCACTGCGGGGCGTGCACCGTGCTGCTCGACGGGCGGCCGGTGAAGTCCTGCACCCTCTTCGCGGTGCAGGCCCACGGGCGCGAGATCACCACGGTGGAGGGACTCGAGCAGGACGGCAAGCTCCATCCGTTGCAGGAAAGCTTCATGGCCGAGCACGGGCTCCAGTGCGGCTACTGCACACCGGGGATGCTGATGACCAGCGTGGCCTTCCTCAAGAAGCACCCCAAGCCCACCGAGGACGAGATCCGCTGGGGCATCTCGGGCAACCTCTGTCGCTGCACCGGCTACGTGAACATCGTGAAGGCCATCCAGCACGCGGCGGCCACGATCCAGGGAGGCGCATGATGGCACTGAGGACGACGCCCGAAGTCGGCGGGATGGGGCACTCCATCAAGCGGAAGGAGGACCCCCGCTTTATCCGCGGCAAGGGCACCTACGTCGACGACGTGGTGCTCCCCGGCATGCTCTACCTCGACATCGTGCGGAGCCCCTTCGCCCACGCCAAGATCAAGAAGATCGACAGCACGAAGGCGCTCGCCATCCCGGGTGTCCTGGCCGTGATCACCGGCCAGGACCTGGCCAAGTACAACCTGCACTGGATGCCGACGCTGATGTCGGACACCCAGATGGTGCTGCCGGTGGAGAAGGTGATGTACCAGGCGCAAGAAGTGGCCGCGGTGCTGGCCACCACCCGCTACGGGGCCGCCGACGGGGTGGCCGCGGTGGAGGTCGAGTACGAGCCGCTGCCGGTGGTGGTCGATCCGAAGAAGGCGCTCGAGCCGGGCGCCCCGGTGCTCCGCACCGACAAGAAGGACAAGAAGGACAACCACATCTGGCACTGGGAGTGGGGCAACCGGGCCGAGACCGACCGGGCCTTCACCGAGGCCGACGTCACGGTCAAGCAGGACATCTACATCCCGCGCATCCACGTTGCCTCGATCGAGACCTGCGGCTGCGTGGCCCACTGGGACAAGGTGCAGGACAAGCTCACGGTGTGGATGACCACCCAGGCGCCCCACGCGATCCGCACCGTGTTCGCGCTGGTCGCTGGCCACGTGGGCCTGGAGGAGCACAAGATCCGCATCATCTCGCCCGACATCGGCGGGGGCTTCGGGGGCAAGGTGCCGGTCTACCCGGGCTACGTCATCGCGGTGGCCGCCTCCGTGCTCACCGGCAAGCCGGTGAAGTGGATCGAGGACCGCATGGAGAATCTCCAGGCCGACTCGTTCGCCCGCGACTACCACATCACCGCGGAGCTGGCCGCCAAGAAGGACGGCACGCTGACCGCGCTCCGCATCAAGACCCTGGCCGACCACGGCTACACCGACGCGGCGGCGAACCCCTCCAAGTTCCCGGCCGGCCTCTTCCACGTCTGCACCGGCTCGTACGATCTGAAGGCCGCCCACGTCGAGGTGGACGGGGCCTACACCAACAAGCCGCCGGGCGGGATCGCCTACCGCTGCTCGTTCCGCGTCACCGAGGCGGTGCACACCATCGAGCGCATGACCGATCTGATGGCGCACCAGCTCGGCATGGATCCGGCCGAGTTCCGCATCAAGAACTTCATCAAGCCGGAGCAGTTCCCCTACAAGTCGGCGCTCGGCTGGGAGTACGACAGCGGCAACTATGCGGGTGCCCTGCGGAAGGCCATGGACACCATCGGCTACGCCGATCTCCGACGCGAGCAGGTGGAGAAGCGGCAGCGAGGGGAGCTGATGGGCATCGGCATCTCGAGCTTCACCGAGATCGTGGGTGCGGGCCCCTCCAAGCACTTCGACATTCTCGGGCTCAAGATGTTCGACAGCTGCGAGATCCGTATCCATCCTACCGGCAAGGCCATCGCCCGCTTCGGCACCAAGTCGCAGGGCCAGGGGCACGAGACGACCTACGCCCAGATCCTGGCCGAGGAGCTGGGCATCCCGGCCAAG
>WNFG01001457.1_pt1 | contig 19769 bp, 14 predicted proteins | sample 5400431 | NCBI WGS metagenome assembly WNFG01 (sample SAMN13153346, study PRJNA577476) | soil metagenome | isolation source: 120 cm saprolite under Douglas fir tree site 2 hole 3 replicate 2 | place: USA:California | collected 2015-04-18 | reverse complement strand
TCTTCGCCCGGGCGCACGAAGTATTCCATCTCCATCTGTTCGAACTCGCGGGTGCGAAATATAAAGTTGCCGGGCGTGACTTCGTTGCGAAACGATTTGCCGATTTGCGCCACGCCGAAAGGCAGCTTGCGGCGGCTGGTATTCAGCACGTTGAGAAAGTTTATGAAGATCCCCTGCGCAGTTTCGGGCCGCAAATAGACGAGCGCGTCCGGATCATCTTCCGCCGTGGCGCCGACATGCGTGCGAAACATGAGATTGAACGGACGGGGTTCGGTCAGTTTTGTAGAGCCACAATTCGGACACTTAATCCGTCCTTGCCGAATCATCTCCGCGATGTTTCCGCCTTCAGGGACTCCCGGTTTACCGGGAAACTCCAACTTGTCTGCTCGCCATCGACTCTTACAATCGCGGCAATCGACAAGGGGATCATTGAAGGTCGCTTCGTGTCCTGAATATCGCCAAACTAACGGATTCAAAATAATCGACGAATCGAGCCCTTCGATGTCGTCGCGCTCGTAAACCATCCAGCGCCACCACGCCGCACGCACGTTGTTGCAGAGTTCCGCGCCGAGCGGGCCATAGTCCCACGCGCTGCCCAAGCCGCCGTAGATTTCCGAAGACGGATAGACAAAGCCGCGCCGTTTGGCGAGCGAAACTATCGTATCGATGTTGGGCGCAGACACTCTCTCGTGAATAGTAAATCGTGAATCGTAAATTGAAAACCGAGCGGAATAGGAGTGTAGCAGTCAACCGCGCGAATCAAAAGAGTAGTTTCTGACTTTCTTTGCTTCAGTGATTTGCGATTGGAACGGGACATTAGCCCGCGCGTCAGCAAGGGCTCCGTATTCAGGCTTGATGTGAGCCCTCCCTCACGGTCGGGCTACTGCCCCGTCCTTCCAAAACAAAAAGCAGGTAACGACAAGGGGGCGGTCGTCACCTGCTTTCGAAAGGCCCACGTTCAAGGGCTAATTGCTGAGAGCGATCATTCGTCGCCCGACCGGCGCGGTCGTCTTGGCCGCGTGCGTTCCCTGGAGGGCTGAACGTCGCCTGGCTGGACCGTTGGTGTCGGCTGGGGACGTTGCGCGCCCGGCGGACAGATCCAAATCTCGAAGAAGTCGCTGTCGCGATAGCCACCATTTACGATGGTGATGCGTCCCGCATCGATTCCTCGATTAGTAACCAGATAGTCAGTTGTGCGCCGCGCGAGCATATCGGCCTGGCCTGTGCGGCTGTTCCGGCCGGCATAGATGATGATGTAAGCCTGCGAGTCAGGAGCGTTCTGCAGCTCGATGGCCAGGTTGTCAAAGCGCGCCTTGTCATCATCGAAGGCCACGGACTGGAATTGGTCGAATGGCTTGCACTCAACTACCGGCGGTTTCTTCGTCACGATGAGCGTCGAAGCCATCGCCCGCTGGCGGCACAGGGCATCGCCCGACCCATCGTCGACTACCAGCGTGGCCGTGACTTTCTGGCTGCCGAGACCCGTTGAATCGACAGTGATAGTCGCAGTGCCGGCGCCGCTGACGATGCGCGCGTCGGAAGGCGTGACCGTCCAGGCGTAATTGAGTGGCGCCGTGCCGGCGTACGCCACATCCGAAGTAAAGGTGATCAGATCGCCATCGTTAACGCTGACGGGTGCCGAGATGTTAACCGGATAAGGACACGGATTCGGGGGCGGCTTGGTAACCGTGTACTTCTTCGGATGGTAATTAAGATTGACACAGACTTTGCGGCCGGCTTCGATGTCAAAGTCCCGCACCCAACGTCCGCCGTTAGGCAGCAGAATCTCGACGTTGTGATGGCCCGGCTCCAGCTCGATTATGCGAACGGTCGTTGATGTATCACCCTGGGGCTTGCCGTCGATGCGCAAGGGAAAGCCGCCGGGATTGGTCGTCAGCTCAACCTGGCCGTACCTCACCTTGTGCTTCTTCCTGGCGTAAGCCGTGGTTGAAGTGCAGGCGAGCGCGAACGTCAGCGCGACGAAAATTGCGAACGCAGTCTTGATCTTTGCAGAGCTCATGAAATTAGCCACCATGAAAGTTTTCTGATTCATCATCTACACCTCCGTCATGGTTTCGGCCTGCTTGCGCGCGCGCATCTTAGCGTAACGACGACGCGCACCGGTGGTCAGAGCCACGATTCCTGAACCAAAGAGCAATAGCGAAGTCGGCTCAGGGACTTGCGGCGGCGTTGGTGTCGGCGTCGGACAAGTCGGGCACGTGTTGCAAGTCGGACACACATTATTACGGTTGTGATGATGAATGAACAAGAGCGGAATCGCGGCCAGAAACAGGAATGGCCACTTTGGAAATCCGCCGCCCACGGCCGGGATCTCGCCGCAATCGCAGATCGTACCGTCGACGTTGTCCTGCTCGAAAACCTGGACCTCGCCTTGTGGCTGCTGGGGCGCGACCTCGGCTCCGGCAACGAGCGAAGGCGCGGCCGTCTGGACGTCGGTATCAATGGCAGGAGCGGTCGGGCCGGCTAGAGACTTTGAAGCACTCGATGGCGGCTGCCCATTCGGATCCTGTGCGACTGTCCGCAGTTTGAGCTGTTCAATCTGACTGCTCTTCTGCAGGTCACCCATGACATTCACAACATCGGCGAACTTGATTGGACTAGCTTGCGCCGGTACAGCTACCAACAGCAGCAAACTAGTCATCGTGGCAAGTGGCCGGAAAAAACGGGTCCTCATCTGGTTAGGAAACTCCCTCCTCAAGACATTGGGGCCGGTGCTTTGACGGCTCTTTTCGCATTTATTACTCGGAAAACTGATGCTTTGAAAAGAGACGGCGAGACAGCCTGCCGTGGGTACAAGCCTCGGAAAAACCCTGTGGGCTTGATTTACCTGCTTGTGAAAGACGCCTAATTAGAGGGGTATTCCAATTTTCTGGAAGGAGTTAGCGGGGATTTCCAGAAACCGTCGGAGCGGGCGACAGCTTGCACCATTCGCCCGCTCCAAGGGCAACCATTAACCTTCGTCCTGGCCGCCGGTGGCGGGAGCGCCGGCCTCGCGCTGCTCGTCTTTCAAAATGGCCTTCCGGGACAGCTTTATCTTGTTGCCGTCCTTGCCTATGCACTTGACCATGATTTGCTGGCCTTCCTTCAACTCATCACGCACATCGCGAATCCGCCGGTCGGCGATTTCGGAAATGTGCAATAAGCCGTCAGTGCCAGGAAAGATCTCTACGAACGCGCCAAAATCAACGATCCGTGAGACGGTGCCAACATAGGTGGCGCCGATTTCAGCTTCCGCGGTCAGACCTCGGATGCGATTGACCGCAGCCTCGGCCGCGGCGCTGTCGGCTGTGGCGATCGAAACCGTGCCGTCGTCTTCGACGTCAATCTTCGCGCCCGTCTCTTCGACCAAGGCGCGAATGACTTTCCCTCCTGGTCCGATGACGTCGCGAATCTTATCCGGATTGATCTTGATCTTGATAATTCTCGGCGCGAACGGTGAAATTTCAGCGCGCGCTTCCTTCAACGTCTGGGCCATCGCGTCAAGAATATGCAAGCGCCCCTTCTTTGCCTGGGCCAAAGCCTCGGCCATGATCTGGGAGTTCACGCCCGCAATCTTGATGTCCATCTGTAAAGCAGTGATGCCTTCGCTGGTGCCCGCGACTTTAAAGTCCATGTCGCCGTAGTGATCTTCGGCGCCCGCAATGTCGGACAGGATTGCGTACTTGTTGCCTTCCATTACCAAGCCCATCGCGACCCCGGCCACCGGCGCTTTCAAAGGCACGCCGGCATCCAGCATCGACATCGAACCACCGCACACGGTGGCCATCGATGAAGAGCCATTCGATTCCGTAACGTCAGAAACGATGCGAAGCGTGTACGGAAACGTCGTGTCGTCGGGCAGCACGCCTTCGAGCGCGCGGCGCGCCAAAGCACCGTGTCCGATCTCGCGACGCGAAGACGAGCCGAAGCGTCCGACTTCGCCCACGGAGTAGTGGGGGAAGTTGTAGTGCAGGAGGAAGCGACGCTTAAGCTCGCCCTTTTCCAGGTCGTCGATGAACTGCTCGTCTTCTTTCGTGCCGAGCGTCGTCGTGACCAGCGCCTGGGTTTCACCACGCGTAAACAGCGCCGATCCATGCGCCCGCGGCAACCATCCGACGTCGCAGGTAATCGGGCGAATCTCTGAAAAGCGGCGCCCGTCCGGCCGGCGGCGTTGGTTCAGGATGTCGTCACGGAAAATCTTTTCCTTTAGATGGTCGAAGGACTTCTTGGCCATCATCCGGCTCTCGGGTTGATCTTCCGGATAAGACTCGACCACTTCCTTCTTCAGCGCATCGACCGCGGCGTAACTTGCCCGTTTCTCCTGATTGGCGGTGTCGAGCGCCGCGCGCAGCCGCTCGGCATAATTGCGCTCGATCTCGCCGATCATTTCTTCGTTCAGCGGCTTCGGTTCGACGGGCCGCTTCACGATCTCCAGCGCTTTATAAAGCTCTTTCTGCCAGCGGCACAGGCGATTGATTTCCTTATGCGCCAGCATCAGCGCCTCGACCATAATCTCTTCCGACACTTCCTGCGCGCCGGCCTCGACCATGTTGATGGCTTCTTCCGTGCCGGCCACGATTAGGTTGAGACGAGAATCGCGCACTTCGTCGTAAGTCGGATTGACGATGTAGCGGCCGTCAATCAAGCCGATGCGCACGCCGGCAATCGGATTCGGGAACGGAATGTCCGAAAGATAAAGCGCGCACGACGCGCCGGTGATCGCGATTACATCCGGATTGTTGTCCAGATCAGCCGAGATTACCGTCGCGACCACCTGCGTCTCGTTGCGGTAGCCTTCGGTAAACAGGGGCCGGCAGGGCCGGTCAATCATGCGACAGGTCAGCACTTCTTTTTCATTGGGCCGGCCTTCACGTCGAAAGTAGTTTCCGGGAATCCGCCCGGCCGCGTAATTCGATTCGCGGTACTCGATTGTGAGCGGAAAAAAGTCGATGCCTTCGCGCGGCGAGCTGGCGCCGACCGCCGCGCACAACGCCATGGTATCGCCGTAGCTAATAACGCAAGAGCCGTCGGCCTGCTTGGCGACGCGACCAACCTCAACGCTGAGATCGCGATCACCAACTTTGATTGATTCTTTGAGGTATTTCTTAACTGTCATTTTTCATTGTCTCCTTTGACAATACCTGCCCGGGGCAGGCACGCGGCGTCTCATCCGCCGCGCTTTGGTTTTAGGTCATGGAGGGCTGCGACTGGTCCGCTTTCGAAAGCGCTAACCGGTCAGCGCACTCCAAAAAAGAAGGCGGCAGAGCCTAGCCGTGAAGCTCTCGCCGCCTTCGGATTGTTTAGGCCACACGCGCCGCCTGGCTCCCGGTATCGCCGTCACGTTCGGCTCGGGCACAAGCTCTTCGATTGACGCGGGCTTTTTCAGTGCCGAGATTCGAAGATTCTCTCGTTCGATTTTTCGTCTTGATCTTTTCCAGGGATCCGACCGGCGCGTCCGACTATCGGCGCAGTCCCAGTCGGCCCACCACTTCGTGGTAGCGTTGTATATCCGTCTGCTTCAAGTAATCGAGCAAAGTGCGTCGCTGCTGGACCATCTTTAGCAGGCCCCGCCGCGAGTGATTGTCCTTCTTATGTGTCTTGAAGTGTTCGGTGAGTTCGTTGATGCGCCGGCTGAGTAGTGCGACCTGTACGGGCGTCGAACCCGTGTCCGTCTCATGCGCGCGATAATCGCTGACGATCTGTTCTTTTGCTTCCCTTGCTAATGCCACTGCTAAAAATGGTCCTCCTAAGTCGCAGTAAGCCCACTTGTGAACGACGGTCAAACCGCGAAAACGTCAAATTACAAGTGTAAAACTAACATCTGGCTCGCTCGACTGTCCAGCGACCAGCGAATCCGGCTGTCGCCTGACTGGTGCGCGCGACCTGCTTCTCTGATAAGATTTGCCGATTCCCTAACAATAGTGCGAGGTTGATGGCACCAGCGACAACCAAAATTCTAATCCTCGGCGGCGGATTCGGCGGGCTGTTCAGCGCGCTTGAGTTGGCCGGAACAGGTGACGTGACGCTGGTTAGCGACGAAGATCACTTTCTGTTCAAGCCGATGCTCTATGAATATCTGAGCGGCGAGGTCGACGCCTGGCATATCGCTCCTGACTGCAAAGAGCTGCTCGATGAAAGAGTGCGCTTCGTTCGCGGCGTAGTGACAACAATCGACCTGGAGGCTCGCGCCGTCACGGTAGCGGAGCGCGCGGAGTCAATTTCGTACGACGTGCTGGTGCTGGCGCTGGGAGGCGTGACCAACTTTGCCGGCGTCGAAGGCGCCGAGCAGTACGCTTTGCCTTTCCGGAAGCTCGTCGATGCAAATCATTTGCGACGGCGAATGACTGAGGCGCTGGACCGGGTTCAGCCTGATGCCGCGCCCCAGGACGCGCGCAGCGCTTTGACTTTCGCAGTCGTGGGCGGCGGCGCGAGCGGCGTCGAGCTGTCGACGAAGATGGCCGATCTGCTGCAAGATGCCCTGCGGCGGCGAGCTTTGCAGGGCGAGCCGCGCGTGCTGGTGATCGAGATGACCGACCACGTCGTTCCGGGCATGGGCGAAGAGATACGCAAGTTTGTCGAGCAGGCCTTGTTCGAATCCCGCGTTGAAGTGCACACACAAACGCGCGTCGTACGCGTTGCCCCAAACAGTATTAGGCTCGAACACAACCACGAGCAGACTGAAGTGGCGACTGCCGCCGTCGTGTGGGTCGCGGGCGTGCGCGTCAATCCGCTCGTGGAACAACTGGAAATCGAGAAAGATCGGCGCGGGCTGATTGTGGTCGAGCCAACCCTGCAAGTTCGCGGTCACGAAAATATTTTCGCGCTTGGGGATATCGCTTTCTATAAAGATGTCGTGCCTACGCTCGCGGGCACTGCGCAGCTTGCGTTTCAGCAATCAAGCCTGCTGGCTTCCAATGTGCGTCGATTCATCGAGGGCCGCGAACTTAAGTCAAGACATTTTGTCGAACTTGGTGAAGCGGTAAGCCTCGGCACCGAGCGGGCTGCGGTGCTCTCCGCCGGAAAGGTGATCAGCGGTCCGCTGGCGCGGCAAGCGCGGTTTGCGCTCTACACTCAACGTCTGCCGACCTGGCATCATCGTCTGCGGGTCGGGGCGAGCTGGTTCTTTGAAGGCACGGCCCCCCGGCCGCTCCAGCCTTTGGGGTTTTAGTTCTTTACGCCGTTTCCTGAACTTTGCGTCTTTGCGCCTTTGCGTGAGAACTGGTTTGAGTTAATCAAGAATGGAATTACCCGCGTCGTGAATGGTTTGTACGAGTAATTCTCACGCCAAGGCGCAAAGGCGCGAAGAACAGCGAATCAAAAAAACGGGCGCAAACTCTTCATGTCTATCTCGGAAAAGAAGTCAAGCGAAGTTGCACCACCAACCGGTGACATGCCCGCGGAAGAGTTTCGCCGCTTCGGTCATGAGATCGTCGACTGGATCGCGAACTATTTCGAGCACATCGAAGAACTGCCAGTGCTCGCGCAAGTTGAGCCCGGTGAATTAAAGGCGCAACTGCCTTCGTCGCCACCGGAAAAAGGCGAGGCGATGGAAACGATTCTCGCCGATGTCGATCGCTTGATCGTCCCCGCGCTGACGCACTGGAGTCATCCGTCGTTTTTCGCTTACTTCGCCACATCAACTTCCGCGCCGGGAATTTTCGGTGAGCTGTTAAGCGCGGCCTTCGACGTGAAATCGATGCTGTGGCGAACGTCCCCGGCCTCAACCGAACTGGAAGAAGTCACCCTTGACTGGTTGCGACAGATGATCGGTCTCGATGCCGGCATGAGCGGGTTTATCTACGACACGGCGTCGGTTTCCAGCATGCACGCGATCGCCGCCGCCCGCGAAGGCGTTGAACTGCGTATCCGCGAAGAAGGCATGAGCGGGCGCACGGACCTGCCGCTGCTGCGCGTGTACGCCTCCGAGCAAGCACACTCCTCGATCGATAAAGGAATTATCACGCTGGGATTGGGGCAGCGCGCGCTGCGCAAGATTCCAACTGACTCCGAGTTTCGCATGAACCCGGAGTCGCTCGCTGAAGCGATCGAGGAAGACAAGCGCAACGGCATCCGTCCGTTCTGTGTCGTCGCGACGGTGGGAACCACTTCAACATCAAGCGTTGATCCGGTGCCTGCGATTGTAGAGATCTGCGAGCAGCACACGATGTGGCTGCACGTTGATGCCGCGTATGCAGGTCCGGCCGCAATCGTTCCTGAGATGCGGCACATCCTCGCCGGCTGTGATCGCGCAGATTCACTCGTGCTCAATCCGCACAAATGGCTGTTCACGCCCTTCGATCTTTCAGTGCTTTATTGCCGGCACATGGACTTGCTGCGGCGGGCTTTTTCGCTCGTGCCGGAATATCTGCGCACCCCGGAACAGGATCAGGTGCGCAGCGGATCAGATTACGGCGTCCAGCTTGGCCGCCGCTTTCGCGCCCTGAAACTGTGGATGATCATTCGCTACTTCGGCCGTGAAGGACTCGCCGAACGCATCCGCGAACATTGCCGTCTGGCAAAACTGTTCGCGTCGTGGGTCGAAGAATCGCCGGACTGGGAGATGATGGCGCCAGTGCCGTTTGCGCTGGTTTGTTTTCGCGCGTGTCCGCCGGTCGAAGGCGAAACTGAGGAAGTTATAGCGAAACAACTTGACGCTCTCAACGAAGCGATTATGGGTGGCGTGAATGCGAACGGCGAAGCTTTTCTGTCGCACACCAAGTTGAACGACAAGCTTACTCTGCGCCTTTCGATCGGAAACATTCGCACGGCCGAACGCCACGTCCGCCGCGCCTGGGAGCTATTGAACGAGCAATTGAAAAAGCTTTCCGCTCGCTGACATTTCGTAATTCTTGAGTCAAGTTTTCTTTGCGGCTTTGCCCCTTTGCGTCTTTGCGTGAACTAACAACACAGCTTCCACTCCGATGACTGAGAACGAGATTGCCGCGATTATTGTTGACGTTCCTACAGAATTCATAAGCAACTGGGACCCGGCTTGCTTGAGTCAGTTTACGAGGCCATCATGGGTTATGAAATACGCAAGCGCGGACTTCACGTCTCGCAGCAACAAGCGCTGCCAGTCATTCATGAAGAGGTTCGCATGGACGTTGGTTTCCGAGCAGATCTCATAGTCGAAGGCAAAGTAATCGTCGAGATCAAATCTCTTGAGGTTCTCGCTCCCGTTCACAAGAAGCAGTTGTTGACATACTTGCGAGTGGCTGATAAGCGCCTCGGCCTTCTAATTAATTTCGGGGAGGCTTTGATCAAGGATGGAATCACCAGGGTCGTCAATCGGCTCGCCGAATGATTCACGCAAAGACGCAAAGGGGCAAAGCCGCAAAGTGTTTTGGGAATGAACATTTTCGTCACGAAGCCGGACTGTAATTATGCTGACACACATCGTCGTCTGGAAATATCGCGCTGACGTTCCGCAAGCTACTCGCGAAGAGCATGTCGCCCGGCTGAGAAGCATCAGCCGCGTCGTTCCGGGAATCGAAGGCTTCTCGGTAGGCTTCGACACGGTGCATCTGACGCGTTCGTACGACACCGGTCTGGTGGCTGTCTTTCGCGACCGTCCGGCGCTGGACGCCTACACTGTTCATCCCGAACACGTGAAGGTCGCTGACTTTGGTCGCGGCCTAAGCGAACACGTCGCTTCGGTTGATTTCGACAGTTGAGAACTTATCCGTTTGATGAGACGCAGAAAGATTCTGATCGTGCTGCTGGGGCTCGTGGTCCTGTCCCAGCTTCCTTTTGCCTACCGTAGGTATCGCCTCGCTCGTTTGCAGAAAGCAATTCAGCAGCTTGAATCACAGCGAGCGGCGCCGCAAAGTGAAAGCGATTTCATTGATTACCAGGGCGTGATCCATGTTCACTCTTCGCTCGGCGGACACAGCACAGGCACGTTCGCGGAGCTGATTGCCGCCGCCAAAGCAAACCAACTTGATTTTCTAATCATGACTGAGCATCCGCAGGCAGAGTTCGATACTTCGGCAATGACACTTAGCGGCGTGCACGCGGGCATCCTGTTCCTAAACGGCAATGAAGTGGCGACCGCAAGTGGTGATCGGCTCTTACTGATTCCGGGATCAGCAGACGCCGCATCGATGAGCACGCAAACAACTCAGGAAGTTATAGCGAAGCAGAAATCAGCGGGAGGCCTCGCGTTCGCAACTTATCCATCTGAGTCTCAGAACTGGCAATCAAGTTCAGTCGACGGAGTCGAGGTCTACAATCTCTTCACAAACGCGCGACAGTACAACGCGTTCGTCGCCGTCTTCGACTCGGTGTGGTCTTATCGCGGCGTGGCTGATTTGATGTTCGCGAACTTCTTTGCGCGTCCGGCCGCGAACTTGAATCGCTGGGACCAAGCCATGCTTGGAGGGACTCGCAAGTTGGTAGCCATCGCCGGCAATGACGCGCATTCGAACATCGGCCTGAGCATGAATGATGCTTCCGGGAAACAGTGGCTGGGCGTGAAGCTGGATCCTTACGAACGAAGTTTTCGCATCGTGCGCACTCACGTGCTGATCAAGAAAGATAAGGGACTGACTCGGGAGTCTTTGCTTGAGGCAATCTCGCAAGGGCACTGCTACGTCTCCTTTGATCTGTTTGGCGATGGAAAGGGGTTTACATTTGCCACCGTTGGTCCAAAAGCCGGCATTATGGGTGACGAGACTGTCTCAATCAGCGTTCTACAATTGCGTGCTGCCGCACCGCTTTCGAGTCGCTTCGTACTCTATAGGGATGGCATCGCCCTGACCGAAAAATCGGGCACCGCGGTTGAGTTCACGGTCGACGCCCCCGGCGCCTACCGCGTCGAGGCGTATCTCGCCTCAATGCCGCCCCCGACTAAGGACCAGCCTTGGATCATCTCTAACCCAATCTACGTCCGGTTTCTGGTACCTACCTAGGCTGACCGCAAAGCCCATAAACCGCAGTAAAATAAGCATCTTGAACGATCGGACTTCATGTGTTAATCTGTGTTTGGCTTAGTTAGGCTCCTCCCCGACGCTCCGTCTTCACCTTCTCTTAAAGGACTGATGAGAACCAAAGTCGGCCATTTCGAAATCGAGTGGTGGGTAATTCAAAGGCGCGCGATTTACATCGCGGTGCTCGTTGGTATCTCATGCGTGCTGGTCGCGGGCGCATCGCTTTACGTGTGGAAGTACGGCAACCCGCTAAAGAATGTCGCCATTCGGACTGATTTGCCGGCCGGAGCGCGCTTTATGTCGTTCGAGGGCGACGTGCGAGTGATTCGGTCGGCCACGCGCGAAGTGATTGTCGCGAGCAATGACACGCAGCTTTATCCTGGCGACACGGTGCAAACTCAGGCTGACGGCCGCGCCCGCATCAACATGGCCGACGGCTCAACGGTAGTACTGAGGCCGAACAGCACCATCATCATTCGCGATAATGCCGGCGCTGAAGATGGTAAGCGCAGCAACGTGCACGTGGTCGTCGATAGCGGCCAGATGCTGGTGCGGACCCAGCCGCAGGGCGAGGGTCAGAATGTGGTCGAGACGCCGAAGACCCAAACCCAAATTGGCGAGCAAACCCAGGCCAGCTTTGGCGTCAATAAGGAAGGGACGGAAGAGATTCGCGTCAACACCGGCTCCGTGGAAATGGTCAATCGATCGGGTGAGAAAGCTTCGCTGCAAGGTGGTCAGTATATTGCCGTGAACCGACAAGGAACGATGTCGAAGCCACAGCGTTTGCTGGAAGTTCCGCAACCGCTTCAGCCGCATAATATGGAAAAAGTATTTGTCGGCGGCAACGGCTCGGCGACGGTGGCGCTTCGTTGGCAAAAACCGCAATCGGGCGTTCCGGCCTACTACCGCGTCGAGGTCGCAACCTCACCTTTCTTCGTTGCCGAAGGCAAAGTCATCGAACGCGATCAGTTGGTCGCGACCCAGTTCAATGCCAGTGATTTGCGACAGGGCGCTTACTTCTGGCGGATCCGCGCCACCGACACAGCGGGACAGATTAGCGACTGGAGCGAACCGCTCAAGTTTCTTATTACGACACAAGGCGCCGGCGTATCCGCCGTGCCCGTGTCCAACCTGACGTCGGTGTACCTGGGCGGAAACGTTTACGTAATTCGCGGAACGAGTGCGCCGGGAACCAGCGTGCGCGTCTCAGGCCGCGAGGCTACCGCCGCCAGCGATGGCAATTTTCAAGTTCAAATCACGGCACCGTCCGGCACGCGAGAAGTGACAATTCAAGCTTCGGATCTGCAAGGCAACAACAGCCAGTACCGTGTCCCTCTGACCAGCCCCGGATCAAGCGGGTAATTGATAACGGGAATTTGCACGTGAGCTGAACGGTTTACTCGGCACCGAACAGCTTCTTTTGAGGAGATCAGAGCGTCAACTGACAAGGGGCGGCCGAATGAAGAAGCACATCGTTTTGCTTTCGAGCGCTGCTGCAGCGCCTACATTGGAACTCATCGAGAGTCTCAGTTCGGCGGGCATCGCGGTCCGGATCGAAGGCTTGCACAATTCAGAGCTCAATGGAGAGCAATTCTCCACGACTGCCGACTTCCCGCTTGCCGATCCCAGCGCCATTCTCTACGAAATTGAGCCCGATACGGCCGTGGAAGACCTGCGCGCGGTCATCGAATTCGCCAATGCGAAATGGCCCGGCGTGTCCATCGTCGCCTCGCGTCGTTCGTCAGAGAAAACCGGAGCGCTCAATTCAACTACGCGAGATCCGGAGTTAAGGCGGTTGGGATTCCGCGCAGTTGCCGAGCGGCCCGCGCAGCTAGGGGCGCTCCTGCGGCAGGTCGAAGAGGGTCCGGGCACAGGCGAACTCAAACTACGACCCGAATTCAAGAGTTCGCCCGACAGTCGCGCGTTTTCGCTTCCCACTTCGGTGCGCGGCGAGAATTTGCGTGGCGCGCTGACGTTGCTGTCGTCGCTGCACCTGGCGTCGAATCAAAAGGAGGCCGGACAAAGCGCGCTCGCAGGCATCGCCCGCCTGGTTGTGGCCAGTCGCTGGGCGATATTTGTTACGGCGCAAACCGGCGGTGTTGATTCGTTGAGCTTCGAACCGTTGGTCGTGCGCAGTGCTTCCGGCCGAGCCTCTCTGCGTTTCGATGAAGATTGGCGCCGCGAACTGTTAAGCGATCCGGAAATTCCGAATGAGCCGGAATCAAAAAGTGCGCGCACCGCGGCAACGCGGAACGAAACGATTAGCAATATCGAGCGCGGTCAACGTGTGATCGCGTTGCCACTGGTCAGCGGTGAGAGAGTCCTTGGCGTGTTGGAAGGGATGCGCGACGGCCCTGGTGCGCGACAGTTTTCGGCGACGGAAACCAAGCTGTTGGCGGCACTGGCGATTCCGATCGCAGCGGCGCTGGCAAACTCAGTGCGCATCGCCGAAGCCGAGCGCCTTTCGCTGACCGACGATCTCACCAAGTTGCACAACGCGCGTTATCTGCGCCAGTTCCTGGTCAACGAGATCAAGCGCGCCCGGCGTTACAAGACAAACGTCGCGGCGTTGTTTCTCGACCTGGATGATTTCAAGCGAGTCAACGATTTGCATGGACACTTGGTCGGCTCGCACGCGTTGATGGAAGTTGCTTCGGTGATCCTGCCGTCCGTTCGTGACACGGATTGCGTCGTGCGCTACGGCGGTGACGAGTTCGTCATCGTCCTGCCGGAGACAGGAACCGACGAAGCTGTGCAAGTAGCAGACCGGATTCGCGCCAAGATCGAGCAACATCCGTTTACCGGAGGGCGCCGGCTAAAGATTTCGCTGACCGCCAGTTTTGGGGTCGCGGTGTTTCCGCAACACGCGCTGTCGCCGCAGCAACTAATCGCCTGTGCCGACACGGCGATGTACGGGGCCAAGGCCGCGGATAAGAACTGCATTCGCGTCATTGCCGGACCGTCAGACGTTCCGGACGAAGTCCCAAACCCGGCTCCGGCTGGGATTTCGCAATTTCAAAGATTTCCCGACGAGAAACTAATTTCCTGATAGCGTTAGCCGCTGAATCGTTGTATCTTGGTAGTTCGGTTCTGCGTCGGTGAGTTATTTTCCATTTGCCAGGGACTCGAGAAGCTTCAAAGCTTCAAAGCCCGCGCCGAAGTAATCGCTCACCTCTTTCAGGCCCATTCATTTTACAGTCAGGGATTTTCCAGATGGCATTCAAATCTATTTTCAGTCTCTTCTCCAGCGACCTGGCGATCGACCTCGGCACCGCGAATACTTTGGTTTACGCCAAAGGCCGGGGCATTGTCGTCTCGGAGCCGTCGATCGTCGCGATTAACAAAGTGACGAACGCCGTCGAAGCCGTCGGCCGCGACGCGAAAGAGATGCTGGGCCGCACGCCCGGCAACATCGTCGCGATTCGGCCAATGAAAGACGGTGTGATTGCGAATTTCGAAGTGACTGAGAAAATGTTGCAGCACTTCATTCGCAAAGCGCACAACGGCAAGACCTGGGTCAGCCCGCGCGTGGTCATCGGCATTCCGTCAGAGATTACGCAAGTCGAACGCCGCGCCGTTGAAGATTCCGCTTACCGCGCCAAGGCATCGGAAGTTTATCTGGTAGAAGAAGCAATGGCGGCCGCGATTGGCGCCGGGCTGCCGATCACGGAAGCGTTCGGCAACATGATCGTGGACATTGGCGGCGGCACGACGGACATCGCCGTGATCAGTTTGAGCGGCATCGTCTATTCGAAATCGGTGCGCGTCGCCGGCAACGAGATGGACGAAGCGATCACCCAGTACATCAAACGAAAATATAATTTGCTGATCGGCGAACGCACCGCGGAAGCGATCAAGATTGAATTGGGTTCGGCGTTTCCGCTCGACGAAGAGTTGTCGTTCGAAGTGCGCGGCCGCAATTTGATCGAAGGCATTCCGAAAACAATCACCATCACCGATGAAGAAATTCGTGAAGCGCTGGGAGATTCAGTTTCGACGATTATCAACGCGGTGCGTGTGGCGCTGGAACGAACGCCGCCCGAGCTTTCGGCCGACATCGTCGAGCGCGGCATTGTCCTGACCGGCGGCGGCGCACTGCTGAAAAACCTCGATAAAAGGCTGTCAATTGAGACGGGACTGCCCGTTTCGCTGGCGGAAGATCCGCTGGCCTCGGTCGTCCTGGGCACCGGCAAGATGCTCTCGGATTTCGACCTGTTGAAGCGCGTAAAGTGGGACAATAGCTTGACCAGCGGAACCTGAAACGCAAGGCAAAAGTAAAAGGGAAAAAGGAAAAAGTATAAGACCATCAATTATCGCGCTTAACTCGGCACACGGCTTTGCTTTTCTTCACTTTTGCCTTTTAACTTTTTCCTTTTACCTTTGAAACGCCATGGCCGCGATTCGCACTCAAAGAGAAATTCGCCAGCGCGCACCCTGGTGGTTGATTGGGTTGTTGGCGCTGAATTTTGCGTTGATGACTTACGACGCGCGGGACGACACCACCAAGCAGCGGAAAATTCGTTCGATCGTCCAAATGGTCGCCTATCCTTTTCAGCGAGGCGCGTCGAGTGTGGGCAACGGGGTGACCGGGTTCTTTGGAAGCCTCGGCGAGTTGCGCCGCGCCTCGGTTGAAAACCAACAACTGCGCGACCAGGTGCGGCAGATGCAAGCCGAGCTGCGCGACTCGCGGCAGCAAGTCGCCGAAGCCGAGCGGCTCGAAAAGCTCCTCGATCTAAAGGCCAAGAGCGGCTACGAAACGGTAGCGGCGCAGGTAATCGCGCGCGATCCGTCGATGTGGTTCGACAACATCGTGATCGACAAAGGCCGCTGGTCGGGGGTGGAAGTCAACATGGCCGTGGTCGCGCCCGGCGGGATTGTCGGTCGGGTGGTGTCGACCAGCCCCTGGGGGGCGCAAGTCATGCTGATCACGAACGAAAAGTCCGGCGCCGGCGCGGTCGTAGGCCAGCTGGGCCAATCGAACGCGCTCGGATCGATCAAGGGACTCGGTGAAAGCGGCTTGCTGGAGATGCGTTACGTTTCAGGTCTCGAAAAAGTCCAGGTGGGCGACACAGTGATTACGACTGGCCAGGACGGAATTTATCCATCGGGCTACAATGTCGGCGCAGTCGTTGAAGCGAACCCGGGCTCAGCCACCCAGACGCAGGCAATTCGCATCCTGCCAACTGCCGGACTGGACCGGCTGAAAGAAGTCGCAGTGTTGCTGTATCGCCCCCCACAACGAACGGAATCCGATCAGGCGCTCCCCAACGTTGAAAAGAAGAAAAGTAAGCAGTAGGCAGAAGGCAGGAAACTGCGCCTGTTCGCTCGCTGAGAATGACTCGAAATGATCAGTAATGCGAGAGGATCGATTGCCTTTCGTTTTTCCTGCCCACTGCCTACTGCTTACTGTTCTAGCCATGCGTCAACTGAAAATTGCAGTGTTGCTGGTTGTGGCCATCGCGCTACAATCAGCGCTGCGAGCCGTCTGGCAGCCGCTTGGCTATGTTGACCTGGCTCTGATTCTGGTGGTCTATTTCGCTTTGCAACGTGAACCGTTGCAGGCCCTGGTCGTGGCGGCGGCCGCCGGGTTGGCCACTGACCTGATTAGCGGGCCGCCGGCATTGCTGGGCGCGGGCGGTTTTGCCAAGGTGCTGACGGCTTACGCCGTTTACTACGTGGCATCTCGGGTGATGCTGGACACGGCGCTGCTGCGGATTCCGGTTCTGGCGGGCGCTGCTTTGATCGACAATCTGGTCTACGTGGGAGCGCATCGACTGCTGGGACAAAGGTCGCCGATGCCTTTTGTGCAGTCGCTTTCTTTCAAGCTGATTGCGACCTCAGTGGCCGGCTCGCTCCTGCTTTACCTCTATGATTCGTTTCTCAGCGAGAAGGCCCGGCAGCGCCGGAGGTTTTCAGTTCGCCGTCGCGTGGCGCGCCGCCCTTCGGGACTGATGCGGAGACGGTAAGTCGTAAATGGTAAATCGCAGATAGTAATTGCAGAATATTTTCTCCTCACGTTTTAGAAAAAATGAAATTCGTTGACAGTTCACAAAACTTGCGCGTGCGGTTGCGCATCATCCAGGTGCTGGTGCTGGTGATGCTCGCCGTGCTCGGCGTCCGGCTTTATCTGATTCAGATTATCAACGGCGCACGCTATGCCGAAATTGCCGAGAACCAACGCATCCGTCTGCTGCCGATCCCCGCGCCGCGCGGCGTGATTTTCGATCGCAACGGGCACCTGCTGGTTGACTCGCGACCAATCTACACCGTGATCCTTTCGCGCGAAGACACCAAAAGCATCGATCGAACTTCGCTGATCAAGCCGCTTTCGGACGGCTTGAACCTCGACCCGGAAATTCTCCGCGAGCGCTTCGATCAGGTGAAGTCCCAGCCGGCCTTTGAATCGATCCTGATTAAGGAAGACGCCGGGCCCACCGACATTGCCTGGGTTGATGCGCACCAGTTGGAATATCCCGCGCTGCGTGTCGACCAGACTCCGCAGCGGCGCTATCCGCCCAACGGAATGCTGGCCCACGTGCTCGGTTACGTGGGCGAAGTCAGTCCGGACCAATTGAAACAGGCGGACAAAGGCTACAAGCCCGGCGACATCATCGGGCAGGATGGGCTGGAAGCCGTTTATGACGAATTTCTGCGCGGGCGTGACGGTTACCGCAAAGTGATCGTCGATAGTCGCGGCCACATTCAAAACGAAGTCGAAAGAATCGAGCCCCAGCCGGGCCAGGATATCGTGACGACCATCGATCTCGATTTGCAGGAAGCCGCCGAGGATCAATTGCGCAAGTCGCCGCAGGGCCGCGGGGTGATCATCGCGATGGATCCGAATAACGGCGAACTTTTCGCGCTGGCGTCGGCGCCGACTTTCGATCCGAATCTCTTTTCGCAGCGCATCACCACCAAAGCAGGTCGCGCTGAATATCAAAAGCTGTTGACCGATCCGGACAAGCCGCTAATCGATCGCGCCATTCAGGGCAAGTATCCTCCGGGCTCAACCTGGAAGCCTTTGATGGCCACGGCCGGCTTGCAACAGGGCGCGATTTCGATTGAGAGTTCGAACCTTGTCTGTGGCGGCGGCATCACCGTCGGCAATAAGTTCACGCGCTGCATGGGGGGCAATCACGGCGCGCCGGACGTGCATTTTGCGATCATGAAATCGTGCGATGCCTACTTCTATCGTCTGGGCTTGAAGATGAAGCTTGAGGGCATTCAGGCAATGGTGGATGAATTCGATCTCAACAAGCGCACCGGAATCGACCTGCCGCACGAAGTAATCAGCACCACGCCTTCGCGCGAGTTGAAGGCGCGCCTTTATCCGAACGATTCTGAATGGAAAGACATCGACACGGTTTATTCTTCGTTCGGGCAGGGCGAGGACGTTTTGACGCCGCTTGCTTTGTTGCGCGCGCATTCGGCCATCGGGATGGGGGGCAAGATGTATGTCCCGCATCTCTTGAAAGAAGTGCGCGCGATTGCAGCCGTCGGCAACGATCCGACTCGTTCGGATTATCGGGCCGCGCGCCCCGCGCGGACCTTCGATCGCCCGCAACCAAAGATTCTCCCCATCCCGAAAGACCAAAGCGATTTGGTAGTCCACGCCATGTGGTCGGTCGTTAACGTTGCCGGCACCGCCACCGGAATCAAGATGGCCGGTTTCGACATCGCGGGCAAAACCGGCACCGCGCAGGTCGTGGGCCTGGGCAAAGAGGGGCGCGAGCACAAGGATCATTCGTGGTTCGTCTCGTACGCGCCGGCCTTCAAGCCTGAGATTTCCTGCGTCGCGATGATCGAAAACGCGGGCCTGGGCTCGCGCTTCGGCGCGCCGTCAGTGCGCGCCATCTATGATGTCTATTACGCCAAGACCCGGCCCGCGAAAGAGACGCCGGCCAACAACATCGCTTTGCGAATACGATAGAGAAAGTGATGACTAATGAGTGATCAGTAATGAATAGCTGCTTATTTCTTGCTGCCTTTACCCCGTGAGATAGAACTCTCAAGCTATGCTGAAGTACCAAGGTACTTATCTCACGGGGTGAACTGCCTACTGATTTATGGTTGCCGTATTAAAACATCGGAGACTGCGCGACTTTGATTGGCTGGTCGCGGCGCTGGCGATCATGATCGTTTGCTTTGGCGCGTGGGAGATTCATAACGCGCAACCCACGGAAACGTTCTGGCAAAAGCAACTGATCGGGCTGGGCGTTGCCCTGGTGGCGATGTTCGCGATTGCCTTCACTGACTATCGCCGCGTCATGGAACTGGCGCCCGTATTTTACGTTTTCGGTTTGTTGCTGCTGGTCCTGGTGCTGGTCCCGATCCCTGGAGTTAGTTTGAAAATCAATGGTCACCGGTCATGGCTCCGCGTACCGGGCCTGGGAACGTTTCAGCCGTCTGAATTTGTGAAAGTGACGACGGCAATCATGCTGGCGCGCTATTTTGGCAAGCAGCGCCACGCTGTGCTCACCTTGAAAGAAATGGCCATGGGTTGCGCAATTCTGGGTTTGCCGATCGGGCTAATTCTGCTCGAGCACGATGCGGGTTCTGTGCTCACGTATATTCCCATCCTGCTGGTGGTGCTTTTTCTTTCAGCAATTCGGATGCGCACGGTGGTGGCCGCGCTGGTGCTGAGCATAGTCATAATCCCCGCCGGGTATTGGGTGGGAGTAAAAACCCACCTGGTGAAAAATTATCAGCAGGAGCGCATCAACGTCATCCTCGATCCTGAGAACGCCGACAAGCGCGGATTCGGTTATCACACGTGGCAGTCGATTGTCACCGTGGGTTCGGGTGGTTTGCTGGGTTCGCGCGATCCCGAGTATTCGCAGA
>WNFG01001455.1_pt1 | contig 19774 bp, 12 predicted proteins | sample 5400431 | NCBI WGS metagenome assembly WNFG01 (sample SAMN13153346, study PRJNA577476) | soil metagenome | isolation source: 120 cm saprolite under Douglas fir tree site 2 hole 3 replicate 2 | place: USA:California | collected 2015-04-18 | reverse complement strand
GATGGAGATCACGCAGGATCTTGCCCTGCAGAAGCGCGAGATGATCGTGACCGTCGACCATCCCAAGCGCGGCAAATTCACCTTGCCCGGGTGGCCGGTGAAGATGTCCGAATCGCACGTCGAAGTGGACCGCTCACCGCTGCTTGGCGAGCACAATGCCGCGATCTATACCGAGTGGCTGGGCTTGACCGCGAGCGACCTGGAGGATCTCAAGGCCCAGGACATCATCTGATAACTCCTGCGGCGGCTCCGCCGCGCACGAGGGGAGCCCGCGAAGGCAGAGCTTCGGCGGCTCCTCGCGCGCCGAGTGCCGCTTTACAAGCGAACGCGGTACCGAGTCGATACAGCGCGCTTGCGAGTCGCCGGCAGCGTTGCGTTCATTGCCAAGAAAATAGAACGGTGACCTCAGACTTCATAGCGCCGCGCCGACAAGCGACCACCCAGACTTCACCCAGGAATTACCCAGGAAGTTGCTCCCAACGAGAGCCAAAGAGAACCGAACTTACTTACGTGAGAACCGCTTATTTACGACGCGTTGTTTGTGGCGCGTAGGCTGGGGTGTCGAATCGGGAAGGGCTCATAACCCAAAGGTCGTCGGTTCAAATCCGACCCCCGCAACCATCCTGAAGCGGTCCTGCCGAGCGGGACCGCTTTTTCCTATTCGAATCTCTGAGAAGAGGCTTCGTTTATACACTGGGTGGCTTAGCTTGGCCTGACGTGCCGTGTTCTGCAAGTTCCAGCGCGCCTTCGGCGAGCGCATGGGCATAACGCGCGAGCAGTGAGACATCGACAGCCTCCGGCCAGCGGTCGCCTACGTTGTGGAAGACAGAGCTTGCGCACGCCAATGTGACGAACCGTCCCCTGCCGAGCTGGATCTCGGCCGCCTCGCCCCTCGCCTTGGAGCTGTGCGGCTCCTTCGCGTCAACGGGCAGCCCCTGCTTCGCCAATGCCGCAAGCAACCAGTGTTCTAGTGCATCGTCGGACGCATGGATGAGGCTGGGCTGTCGTGGTTGCCCTATGTCGGAACCGAGGAAGACCCAGGCTTCGGCACGCTTGACCAAATCTTGGCGGCGCTCGACATACGGAGTCATTCCCATGAACCCAAGCTCGTGGCCGCTCAGTGCCACGAAATGGCAGGTGCGCGACGGCTTGGCTGCAGCCAGAACCCGCATGATTTCCAGCCAGCAGACCAGGCGGCTGCCCTGCTCGCTTACGCACTGCCACCAGCCGCTGCGCGGTGCCATGAAAACAAGCGGGGGGAGGCTCTGGTCCAGTCCGGGGATCGTGGCGGTTACGTTGAACGCTCGTGCCGGGGTTCGTTCCACCGATGCCACAACCGTCACTTCAGCGCGCTCTTGCGCCTGCTGTTTCAGCCATGCACTTTCAATGTTTGAAACCTGCAGCATTGGTGGGCCGTCGGGATTCAGGAACCTCGGCGCATTGCTCAGAAACAGCCCTGGTGTGGTTGCGCCGGTGACCAAAATCACCGCCTTGTGGCGGCTCTGGCGTGCCGCCGGGATGATGTCAGCCTCAGCCGTGTGCGCGACGTTGACCGGTGAAGACTCGGCCAAGCCGATGTCGGCATCGCTGCCAAGCGGCCCGAGTCGGCCACGCACGCCTTCGGCGCTAGTAAAGGTGGCGTCGAACATTGGAACGCCATCAATGCGACGATTGGCAAGCCGAGCGTATGCAAGCTGCGGATCAACGCGACTCAGCGTGAAGGTCTCGTGGGAAGGTTCTATACCTAACTGCCGCACGTGGCCGGCCAGCCATTCGGCGGACGCGTTGTCGACTGCCGTTCCGGTTCGATGGTTGCCCTGGGCATCGAAGGCCTGAAGCAGGCTCGCAACGCGCTGCTCAAGAGCACCGGGTAAGCCTTGGTATGTCTGCTGTTCGGACATGAGAGCCTCGGTGGCCCGGAACGCCTCTAGCGCGGATCGAGCTCGCGCATCACGACTCCGGCCTGCTCGACGAGGTCCTCGCCACCGACGCGCTGGGGGCCAAGGCTGACCCAGTCGACGCCCGCCTTCCGGAAGGCATCCAGCTGCTCGCGGCAGCGGGCAGCGGGACCCACCAGCAGCACCTCGTCGAGCAGGCGATCGGACAAGGCGGCCATCGCGCCCGCGCGGGAGCCCGCGGCCAGGGAACGGTGGACACCCTCCATGTCGGCGTCGAAGCCGCTCGCCGCGAAGGCCTTGGCATAGTGCGACATGCCGGCGTAGTGGACGAGGAACTCGCGCGCGGCCTGCCGCGCCGTCGGCAGATCGCGGTGAACGAAGGTGGGGATCAGCAGGCTCACGGCCACCGCGGCCGGGCCGCGCTTCGCCGCTTCCGCACCCCGGCGCATGCGGGCGGTGGCGCGGCGATAGCGCTCGGCCGTGCAGAGATAGAGCATGAGCCCGTCGGCATACCGGCCGGCCGCCTCGCAGGTCTCGAGCGCCATGGCCGCCCAGTGGATGGCGACAAGGTGCTTGGCCGGGCGCGACGAGCGAAGACCGAGGAGCCCTTCCCCCGCCAGCACCGCACGCACCGTCTCGGTCGTCTCGCGCAGAGCCTCGCGCGGATCCTTCCACGGAAGCCCGGCCCGGGTGACCATCTCGCGGTTGTTCGGGCCGAGGCCGAGGAGGAACCGGCCGTCGGAGAGATCGTCGACGGCGGCCGCGGCCAATGCGAGCATCACGGGGTGGCGGAGGAAGACGTTCGCGATCCCGGTGCCGATCGCGATGCGCGAGGTCCGTCCGGCCATGCCGGCGACGGTCGTGAGCGCGTCGTTGCTATACACTCCCTCCACCATGAACACGCTGTCGAACCCACGCTCCTCGGCGAAGACGGCCAGGTCCACCGCCTCCCGCACGCCGGCGGCAAATCCCCACACGGTCAGCCCGATCTTCATGCCTCCCCTTTCGCGTCGACGCCGGCCGGCCACGCGTCCGGACGATTCTAGACCCGGCCGGCGCGCGAGTCACGAGAGCGGATCAGCGCCCGGCCGGCTTGATCGGCTCAGGGCCATCCAGGACGAAGGCCTCGACGCCCAAGGCAACTCAGCGCCGATGGGGCTACGAATCGTCAGCGATCAAAATCGTCGCTTCCAGCTGTAGCGCAAACTCGTGATTATGCGCGAGCTAGACTTCTTCGCTGGCGAGGAATTTTCCTGCAGCGCAGACTCCCCATCGTCTAAACTCGCCGCGCAAGGCTGGTTTACGAATCCTGATCCCGATCCGGGCGCTGTCGATCTCGGGCGAAGTCTCGACCCGATCGCCGCCCCATGGGAGCCTCTCCCAATCGAACGGAGGCGCACATGATTCGAAGTCGGAGTCGATGGAATCACCCGAGGCGCGCGCGCTCGAGCTCCGCCATTTGCCGGTAGGGATCGGCGCCGAGCTCGGCCGCGAGGGCGTCCACGGACTCGAGCGCCCTCTCGACCGCGGCGCGGTCCGGGACGGGCTCCGAGGCAAGGAGGCGGACCCGCGCCAGCTCGACGTCGCAGGCGCTGAGTCGCCAGCCTCGCCCCCGCTCGACGGACTCGCGCGCTTCGGCGAGGAGCGCGCGGGCTCCAGAGCGATCGCCGGCGGCCCGCTTCGCGTCCGCGAGCGTCGCCAGGATGCGCGGCTCGTACCACAGCGCGGCGCGCCTCGCGCGCGCGAGCCCGAGCGTGGTCTCGAGCGTGCTCGTGGCGGTGGCGACGTCGCCGGCCGCGAGCTCGGCGGCGCCGAGAAACGCAGCGGCCTCGACTCGCGAGAACGGGCTGCCGCGCTCTTCCGCCAGCTCGGCAGCCCGGCGGCCGTGAGCGAGCGCGCCGGCGAGATCGCCCCGCAGCCGGAGCACCTCGCACAGGAATCCGTGCGTCCCGTACAGGGCTTCGAGTCCCCCCTCCTTCTCGTCGGTGAGGAGCGCTTCCAGGCCCGCCTGAGCTTCGGCCGCTTTCCCCAGGTAGGCGCTCGCCAGCGCCCACCAGATGCGACAGAAGACCGGTGCGGTTGAGGGCCCGACAGCCTCCCTCAGCCCGGCAATCCGAGCGAGCTCGGCCAGGGCTCGCTCGGCGATGGCGCGCGCGGGACCGAGGCGGCCGACCGCGAGCTGCGCGTGCGCCAGCACTGTGTGCATCTCGAACGCGAGCGCCGCGTCGTCGGATCCCTCGGCGAGCTCGGCCGCTCGCTCCGCACACGCGAGGTACTGCGCCACGTCGCCCGCGAGCCCGCACAGGCGTCCGTAGGACGTGAGCAGGAACGCGTGACCTCGCGGATCCCCCAGTCGCTCGGCGACCGCGCGTGCCTCCTCGAAGAGGCCCTGGGACTCCCGCTCTTCGATGCCTGCGATGCGGCCGATCTCGAGTAGCGCAATGCGCGAAGTGAGCTCGAGCACCAGGGTCTCGCGGGACTCCGGAAGGGCAGCGAGGAGCTGCGTGACCCTGCGGCAGTGCCTCACTCCGTCCGCCGGGTCGCTGCGCGCGCCGCGCCGGCCCGCGTGCTCGTGCCAGCGCGCGGCCTCGAGGAGCTCGCCCGCCTCCTCGAAGTGATGGGCGAGGAGCGCGGCGTGCGTCGGGGCCGCGGCTCCGTGGATCGCGAGCAGCGCTCGCGCGACGCCAGCGTGCGTCCGGCGCCGGCGATCCAGAAGCTGTGTGCGGTAGGCCACTTCCTGAGTAAGGGGATGCCGGAAGGCATGCTCACCCGGAGGCCCCGCGGGACCGAGGAGCTCGGCCGTCGCCAGCCGCTCGAGCGACGCGGCGAGCTCGGGTCCGGGCAGATCGACCACGACGCGCAGCAGCTCCGTCGGCACATCTCGGCCGACCACAGCCGCGGCCTGGAGCACGTCCTTGTCGCGCTGCGAGAGTCGATCGATGCGAGACGCGAGGACGGCCTGAACGGTCTCGGGCAGTGCGATCTCCTCGACCGGGGCGGCCGGCGCGTACGCGCCGCGTTCGCCACGCAGTACGCCGCGTTCGACGAGCGAGCGAACGATCTCCTCGACGAAGAGCGGATTGCCGCGGGCACTCGCTTCGATCCGGGCGCAGAGCGGCGCAAGCGCGGGGTCGGATCCGAGCCAGTCGTCGAGCAACGTCGAGGAGTCTTGGGCGGCGAGGGGCGCCAGCGACAGCCGCTCGACCCGCGCGGACCACGCGGGCCGATACTCGGGGCGCGTGGTCGCGAGCAGGAGCGCCCTGCTGCCGGCCGACTCCGGAGCCAGGAGACGCTCGGTGAGCATCGCCAGCGCGGCTTCGCTCGCGGGGTCGAGCCAGTGCAGGTCCTCGATCCAGAGCAACGTGGGTTCGCGTCGAGCGCGGGCCTGGATCAGATCGCAGAGTGACTGGAAAAGACGCGTGCGGCGCGCCTCGGGCTCTAGCTCCGAAGGAGCCAGCGCGGGATCGGGCGCGCCGAGAAGCTCGAGCCAGAAGGCCAGAGCGATCGGGTCGACGGGCTGCGAGCTCGCCAGACCGCGCCGGACGGCGCCTCGGATGTCCGCCGCCGAAGCGTCTTGGTCGACGCCGAAGAGACCGCGGGCCAGCTCGACGATGGCGTGGAAGGGGAGCATGCGTCCGTGGGAGAGCGCGCGGGCATAGTGGAGCGGCACGCCTCGGGAGCGCTCGACGAACTCGTGACACAGGCGGCTCTTTCCCGCACCCGGCTCCGCGGTGAGCAGGACGACGGTCGGCCGACCGGACTGCGCGTCGCTCAGAGCCCTCTCGAGCAGCGCGAGCTCGGGTTCCCGGCCGACGAAGCGCGAGAAACCCCGGGCGCGCGAACGGTCGAAGCGGCTCCGGATCGGACCCGGACCCCGCAGGTCGAACACCCGCACCGGGACGCTCGCGCCCTTGAGGTTCTGCTCCCCGCGGTCGAGGAGGTCGAAGAAACCCGACGCGAGCCGTGCGGTCTGCTCGGTTACGCTGATGCCGCCCGGCGGCGCCAGCTGCTGCACACGGGCGGCGAGGCCGACGACGTGACCCTGCGCGGTGTAGTCCATGCGGAGGTCGTCGCCGATTCGCCCGACGACGACCTCGCCCGAGTTGAGGCCCATCCGCACCGCGAAATCGAGCCCGCTCTCGCGCCGGACGTCTTCGGCGAGCGCCCCGAGGTCGTGCGCCAGCTCGAGCGCGGCCGCGCAGGCGCGCTGGGCGTGGTCCTCGTGGGCGATCGGGGCGCCGAAGAGCGCCATGATGCCGTCGCCGGTGTACTGATTGATCGTCCCCTCGTAGCGGTGGACGCCGTCCGCGAGGATCCGGAAGAGGCGATCGAGGAGGCGATGCCACTCCTCGGGATCGACGCGCTCGGCGAGCTCCATCGAGCGCGCGACGTCGGCGAAGAGGACGGTGACGGGCTTTCGCTCTCCCTCGAGCGCGCTCTTGGAGGCGAGGATCTTCTCGACGAGGTGGCGCGGCGTGTAGGAGCGCGGCTCGGGGGCGGTCGCCGGCGCCGCCAGACGCGCGCCGCAGTCGTTGCAGAACCTCGCCCCGGCGGGGTTCTCGTGTCCACAGGATGGGCAGCTCATCGCGCCTACCCATCTTAGCCCCTCCGCCTACGAGTCGTCCCCCGGAGATCGGCGAGCGTTGTCGATCGAGGCGCCTATTTCTTGATGGCGAAGTCCGCCTCGTCAAAGATCCGACGGATCTCGATCACGTCGCCTTCGTCGGCGGGGCACCGCTGCACCCATTTCACGAGCTCTTCTTGTGAGCTGGCCTCCACCATCCAGTAACCGCCCAGCACTTCTGTCGTCTCGATGAACGGCCCATCGGTCACCGTGGGCTTGCCTTTGCCGAACGAAACACGCGCGCCGGTGTTGAGCGGATGAAGGCCGTTCAGCGAGAGGATGGTGACGGCCTTGCCCAACTCCTCATTGAAGCGGGCCATGTCTTCGACTTTCTTTGGGTCGGGCACAAAGCCGGGGTCCAACTTCTTATTGCCTCGGTAAACATTGGGGATCATCAGCATCATGAATTGCATGGATCTTCTCCTTGGTGTGTATGTTGGTCCTGCACCGTTAGTCGTTCGGCGGTCCCGAAAGTCGACACACATCCAAAGTATTGTGTTTCGAGCTCCTGGGGCCGCCGTTCTCAGCCGTCGTGGCCCCGTTCCTATTTCTTGATGGCGAAGTCCGCCTGGTCAAAAATCCGACGGATCTCAATCACGTCGCCTTCGTCGGCGGGGCAGCGCTGCGCCCATTTCACGAGCTCTTCTTGTGAGTGGGCCTCCACCATCCAATAACCGCCCAGCACTTCTGTCGTCTCGATGAACGGCCCATCGGTCACGGTGGGCTTCCCTTTGCCGAACGAAACACGCGCGCCGGTGGTGAGCGGATGAAGGCCGTTGAGCGAGAGGACGGTGACGGCCTTGCCCAACTCGTCATTAAAGCGAGCCATCTCTTCGACTTTCTTTGGGTCGGGCACAAAGCCGGGGTCCAACTTCTTATTGCCTCGGTAAACATTGCAGATCATCAGCATCATGAATTGCATAGATCTTCTCCTTGGTTTGTATTGTGGTCCTGCACCCGTAATCGGGTGGCGGCCGCGAAAGTCGACACACGTCTAAGTCTCGCGCTGCAGCGAGGCCTTGAGCCGGCTGAGGGCCTCGTCCCACTGGCCTTCGATGTGGTCGAGCCACCGTCGCGCCTCGTCGAGGCGGGCCGGCTCGATCTCCCAGACGTGGTCGCGGCCCACGCGGGCGCCGCGCACCAGGCCGGCGCCCGCGAGCACGTGCAGGTGCTTCGTGACGGCCTGGCGCGTGACGCCCGCACCCGCGGTGAGGCGGGCGATCGACATCGGTCCCCCCGTGCACAGTCGGGCGACGAGGCCGAGGCGTGTCTGGTCCCCGAGCGCGGCGAAAACCGGCGCGGCGCCGGCGAGCTCGCCCGCGCGGGGGCGCAGCTCCCCTTCGAGTTCCTTAGCCCGCCGTCGCGACATACTTCTCGATCGCCTGCATCTGGAACGTCCAGCCCTCCCCGTTCATTCGATACGCCTGGGCCCGGCGCGCCAGAGGGACCTGATCGAACCCGGACTCTACCACGGTGAGCATGGTGCCGCCGGGAGCGTCCGCGAGCTCAAAGACCACGAGGGTGGTGGGCTCCGCGGAATAGTCGACGCCGGCCTCCACGGGGTGCGGGTGCCAGCGCCAGGAGAACAGCCGCTCGGGCTCCATCCGCTCGATGGTGATGTCGAACACCACGTGCTCGTAGCCCGGGTGGGTGATCGCCCCGCGCACATGGGCCCCCGGCGCAAAGGTGCCCTCCACCTTGACGCCGAACCACGTGCCGAACTCTGCTGCGTCGGTGAGCGCGCGCCATACTCGGCGTCGCGGCGCGCGCAGCAGGATCTGCCTCTCGATGCGGTCCGTGTTGGCTGGGCTCATGTGCAACCTCCTGGATGCAGGTTAGCCACGGACGGGCTGAAATGCAACTGGAAAGTTGCTCTTGGGCGGTTTCAGCTGCCTGGCTTCCGACGGACGGGCATTTCCCGCAGGACCAGCGGCTCGCGGTTACTTGGCGCGCAGCTGCCCCAGGGCACTGAGCCTCTTGCCGCTATGGGGCACACCGAAGAGATCCCCCGCAGGTGTTCCCGTCACCTCGCCGCGTACGATGACACCTCCGACCACTTTGATCGAGGCATCACGGCCCCAGCATTCGCCGGGCAGATAGCCCCAGCACGACTCGTAGTCCGCGGTGAGGACTTGCTCTTGGAGCGTGTTCATATCGCCCTGGACGGGTTGGTTGAACAGGCGGTACCAGGGGGTGATCACGGCGCGCGCCTGTGCCTCGGTCAGACTCTGTGCCGAGGCGGCAAGGGGAGTGGTCAGCACGGCGGTGGCGACGACGAGTCGAGCGAGCCGCTTCATGGTCGGTATGCCTCCTCTAGAGTTTCGATCCACCGTCGACCGGAATACTGGCCCCGGTAACCCAGCGCGCCGCGTCCGAAGCCAGGAACGCAACCACCTCGGCAACGTCCTCCGGCTGTCCGATTCGCTTCAACGCTTGCATCGCAAGGGTCACCTCTCGACCTGCCTCCGTCTTTGTGAAATTCGACATGTCAGTCTCGATCACTCCTGGCGCAACCGCATTTACACGAATTCCGCGAGGTCCGAGAATCGCAGCGAAGTTCTTGACCAGAGTCTCGATCGCTCCCTTGGTCGAGGCGTAGGCAAGGATCGTTCGACTATCAAGATCGGGTGTGCCCACTACGGTTCGAGCCGCGAGAGACGAGATCAAAACAATGCTCGAGCCTTGTCCGAGGATGGGCAGGACCTGCTGTATCAGAAAAAACGGGCTGCGCACGTTCGTTGACCCCCGCGTTGCACACAAGCACATCCAGTCGCTCGCCGCCGATCGAGCGAACCTCTTTTGCCAACGATGTTGCGCCATCCGTAGTTGCCAGGTCCGCCCGGATCGCCTCCGCCCGTCCGCCTTTTGCACGGATGCTCTCGACCAGAGATTCCGCTTCTTGCGAGGAGCGGCCATAGTGGACGAGTAGATGCGCCCCGGCCTCTGCAAGCGCCGCCGCGGTCGCGCGACCAATTCCCCTTGATGCGCCCGTCACCAGCGCAGTCTTGTTTCGAAGCGTCGCCATTTCCATCACGGTCATGGTTGTTAGGTCGGCGCTGGTCAGGCGTTGGTGCCGCCATCCACGGTCAGGTTCGCGCCCGTGATGTAGGACGCCTCCGGCCCAGCCACGAACGCCACGAGCGCGGCAACCTCGTCAACATGCCCGTAGCGGTCGAGCGCGGTGGCGGCCTTCTGAGGCACCGCCCAATCGCCTGCCGCGGGATTCAGATCCGTGTCGATCGGACCCGGCTGGACGTTGTTGACCGTGATACCCCGGCTCCCGACCTCTCGGGACAACCCTTGCGTGAACATCTTTACCGCTCCCTTCGTGGCCGAGTAGGGCACCAGGCCGGGCACCATGACACGCTCCCCCACGGACGAGCCGATCATGATGATGCGACCGCCGCTCTTCATGTGCTTCAGCGCTGCCTGCGTCGCGACCAGTGTGCCGCGGAGATTGATGTCAATCAGGCGGTCCAGCTCCTCCAGCGTGGTCTCCTCGAAGCTCTTGGGAATGGCAGTTCCGGCATTGTTCACGAGCACATCGAGTCCGCCGAAGCGCGCGACGGTCTTTTCGACCGCGGCGGTGCCGGCGTCGGCATCGGCGGCGTCCGCCTGGATCGCGATCGCCTTTCCGCCAGCGCGCTCAATATCCTTGACGACCGCCGCGGCCGCGTCGGCACCTTTCGTGTACGTGATGGCCACGTTCGCTCCGTCCGCGGCCAGACGCTTGGCGATCGCAGCACCGATGCCGCGCGAGCCGCCGGTAACGAGTGCAATCTTTCCTTCGAGTGTCTTTGTCATTGTCCTTCTCCTTTCCACCTCTCGAAACTAGACGTATGCTTGTCAGGCATGAGCCTCGATTGTGCTGCCCGCCCGACGCATCCCAAGATCACCTCATTAGATGCCAAAGCTGGGCCGTCGTCGCATCATCGAGAGGTACTTTGTAGGGCTGAGCAGCGATGCTTATGGAGCATGGGGGAGAATGATGGAGCTACGGCACTTGCGCTATTTCGTTGCGGTCGCCGAGACCGAGAGCCTCACCCTGGCCGCAAAGGTAAAGTTGCACACCTCGCAGCCTTCACTTAGCCGCCAGATCCGGGACCTTGAGGAGGAGATCGGTGCCCGACTTCTTACGCGCGGCGCTCGCGGCATCGAATTGACACCAGCGGGACGCGTGTTTCTCGACCACGCCCGCTCAGTGCTTTCGCAGGTAGAGACGGCAAGCGAGGCTGCTCGCCGGATCGCTCATCCGGCAAAGCCCTGCTTCGTCATGGGCTTTCTTACTGGCCACGAAGTGACGTGGATGCCCGAAGCCTTAAGGATGTTGCATGACGAGCTGCCCAACGTCGACGTGCTGATATCGAGTCAATACTCCCCGCTGCTTGCGGAGGGCCTTTCGAAGGGAAGAATCGATGCAGCTGTTCTTCGACGGGAGAAAGGGGTGCCGGGGTTGGCATTCCGCCTTCTCGTGAAGGAGCCTTTGATGGTGGTCCTGCCTCGTGACCACCATCTTGCGGCGCGAGAAGCGATCAGGCTGCGGGATCTAGTGGGCGAGACATTCGTGAGCGTGTCGGACACGGCTCCTGTATTGCGTGCGGTCATCGACGACTACCTGAAGCGGTCCGGAATCAATATCACGCCTGCTCACGAGGCGGACCACCTCGCCATGGGGATGTCCCTGATAGCATCGACGCGCGGCTTGGGGCTGTTACCGGCTTATGCGCAGAACTTTCTCCCTCGGTCTGTGACGAGCCGTCCGCTCCAGGGGGATACGCCAACCGTCGATCTGGTGCTCGGTTACAACAGGGGGAATCAGTCTCCGGTTCTAAAGCTATTGCTCTCGAGACTGGACGAGCTGGTCGCTCGTGTCTCGTTACGACCCGCGTCGTAGGCTCATTGGGGTGTCGGCGCCACGGCGGCGGCGCTACGGTTTCAGGAAGGTCAGTAGGTCTGCGTTAATGGTGTCGGCCTGAGTCGTGGGCATGCCGTGCGGGAACCCCTTGTAGGTTTTCAATGTGCTGTTCTTCAGCAACGTTGCCGACAGCGGTGCCGAATCGGCATAGGGCACGATCTGGTCGTCATCGCCATGCATCACCAGAGCCGGCACGGTGATCTTCTTCAGGTCTTCGGTGAAGTCCGTCTGGGAGAACGCGACGATGCCGTCATAGTGCGCCTTTGCGCCTCCCATCATGCTCTGGCGCCACCAATTTCAGATCACGCCGTGAGAGGGTTTCGCCCCAGGCCGGTTATAGCCATAGAACGGTTCTGGTGGTGGTTCGGGGTGCCGCCGAAGCGGCCAGGGCGACATGCGGTCCCTACCGGGAAAGCGAAGTTGCTTGACAAAATGCGACGGGGAGGCTATCCAGAGTTCATGCTGTATAAACTCACCACGGATTGTCGTAGATTCTCGTTGGCGATCCTTCCAGTCCTTCTGGTGGCGATCACCGCGCTTACCCCGTTGGCGTTCGCGAGCCCTCCGGATCCGTCCTGGGTCCAGGGCATCTACGACGATGCAGACTTTGACGATGTGGTGGTCTTCATCGCCTCCGGTGCTGCCGTGGTCGAGGTGTTTCTCCAGCTGGATCTTCGCCTCGTCCTACCCCTTGCCGGGCATACCGCGCCGCCAGAGCAAGATGCCGTCCCAGCTCTCTTCCGTTCATCGCTCCAGCCCCGCGCCCCTCCCGCTTCCTGAGTTCTTCCGCTAGCACCCGCCGCGGCTAACCCGCGGCTCCGACGTTGGCTCGTCCAACGCCCGTCCTTTATGGATCCGCTCGGGCCCACGAGCCGATGTCGGCCTTCGACGAGCGTCCGCTCCGGGAGGGACGCTGTGAGGAAGGGCGAACCCTCAGACCATCTGGAGGTGTGCGTACGGGAAATGACTCAGCATGGACGCTGGACTTGCGGGCCTCGCAGGGCTCGTCGTGGAGGGTCAGCGGTGGCGAGGAGGTTTCTCATGCGTGTCGCCGTGGCGGCAGTGTGGTGTCTCAGCGGCGTGCTCGCGTTCGGCCCGGCGGTGGCCCAGGAGCCCTTGGCGCGGGTATCGCTGGACGAAGCTCTCCAGCTGGCCCTGCGGCAGAATCCCACGCTGCGGGCCCAGCAATTCGCCCTGGAGTCGACGAAGGCTGGGCAGGTCACGGCCGCGCTCCGGCCGAACCCGACGATGAACTTTCTCGCGGAGCAGTTCGGGGGAGGCTCGGCGAGCCAGACCCAGTACACCATCAACGTGGGCCAGCCGATCGAGCTCGGCGGGAAGCGCCAGCGGCGGATCGACTCGGCGCTGGCCGCCACTCGGGTCGCCGGGTATCAGGTCGACGAGATCCGACGCCAGACTATTCTCCTGGTGAAGACTGCGTTTGCCGGCGTGCTTATCGCCTCGGAACAGCTGGCCCTGGCCGAGCAGAATCTGAAGACACTCGATGACACGGAGCGGCTCCAGCGGCTCCGGGTGGAAAAGGGAGATCTCTCCGAACTCGAGTTGCTCCGGATCCAGGTGCAGCGGTTCACCTTCGAGCGGGATGCCGCCGATGCCCGACAGGCCCTGGCGGCGGCGAAGATCGCGCTGCGAACGGCCGCGGGGGTGGCCAACATCGCCCCCGACTTCGACGTCGTCGGCGAGCTCGGGTTCAAGGAGATACCCCTGGATCGGACCGTGCTCATGCGCACGGCGCTCGATAACCGGCCGGATCTCCGAGCGGCAGAGGCAGACCGCGAACGGGCGCGCGCGGATCACCGGCTGGCCCGGGCGAATGCCTGGGGGGACATCACCCCGCAGGTGGAGTACCAGCGGATCGGTCCGGACAACACGATCGGGTTCGGCTTCAGCCTGCCGTTTCGGATCTTCGACCGCAACCAGGGCGAGATCGCCCGGACCCAGGCGGAGATCGCGCGGGTCGACGCGGTGCGAGAGGCGACCGCGCTGCAAGTGCTGGCCGCGCTAGATACAGACCTCGCGGCCGCGACCACGCAGCGCGCCCGCGTGGTGATGCTCCGCGATACCTACCTGCCGAGGGCCACGCAGGCGCGCGACACAGTGGACTATGCCTACCGCCGCGGGGGCGCCAGTCTGCTCGACTTTCTGGACGCCCAGCGGAGCTACCGGGAAACCGCGCTGGCCCACCTGCAGGCCTTGGCGGGCTACCTGTCGGCCATCTACCAGCTCGAGGCCGATATTGGCAGCCCACTGGGAAACTAGCATGCGAGCCGTGCTGCTCAGTGCATTGATCGCCGCGCCGGTCGCAGCGTGCGGGGACTCGTCGGCGGCATCCCTGGCTGCGGCCAAGTCGACGGCCGAGATAGCAGCGCCCGCGGCCCCCGCGGCGGTGGTCCGGGTCGTCAGCCCGGAGTACAAGACGCGGGTGACCACCCTCGAGACGACCGGCAAGGTCCAATTCAACGAGGAGCAGCTCGTGCGCATCACGGCCCCCGTCACGGGCCGCGTCGTGGAGGTGCTGGCGCGTCCGGGAGAAGGGGCAGAGCCCGGGCGCCGCCTGTTGGCCATCGACAGTTCCGATCTGGGGGCGGCCAAGTCCGACTACGCGAAGGCCGTCTCGGATGCCGAGCACGCCGAGCACGCGATCGACCTCGCCCGTGATCTCTTCGAGGCGAAAGCTCTCGCCCAAAAGGAGGTCCGGGCGGCCGAGAACGAGTATCGCAAGGCGGTAGCCGAGCGTGAGCGGGCCGCTTCGCGGCTGGGCACGCTCGGGGTGCCCGAGACGCAGTTGAAGGCGATCGGGTCGCATGCCGACGCGAGCACGCTGGTCGTCGTGCGAGCGCCCCGGAGCGGCACCATCGTCGAGCGTAACATCAGCCCCGGACAGGTCGTGTCGTACGGCCAGTCGGACACCCCGCTCAATCTCTTTGTCATCGCCGACCTCAACACCATGTGGGTGCTGGCCGATCTCTACGAGCCCGACGTGCCGCGAGTGCACCTGGGCCAGGGTGTGTCGGTCACGCTGCCCTGCTGCCCGGGCGACCGCTACCGAGGCACGGTGGTCAACATCGGGGACGCCATCGACAAGGACTCGCGGACCCTCAAGGTACGCGCGGTCGTCCCCAATGGTCGCCGGACTCTCAAGGCCGAGATGTTCGTCCGGGTCGCCATCGAGACCGGAGCCTCCCGTGTCCTGACGCTCCCCCAGAGCGCCGTCCAGCGTCGCGACGGGAAGACGTTCGTGCTGGTCGAGACGAGTCCGGGCGAGTATCAGCGCCGGCCAATCACGCCTGGTGCGGAATTCGACGGTCTCGTAGAAGTGCGGGAGGGCGTGACCCCGGCCGACCGCGTGGTGGCCGCCGGTGGGATCCTGCTCAGGCAGGGCGGGCCGTGATCCAACGGCTCGTCCACTTCGCGCTCCACCAGCGCTTCATCACGGTGGCCCTGGCCCTGCTGCTCACCGCGGGCGGCGTCGTCGCCTTCTCTCGGCTGCCCATCGAAGCCTATCCGGACGTGGTCGACGTGGAAGTGGACGTCATCACGATCTGGCCGGGGCACGCCGCCGAGGAGGTCGAGCGCCTCGTCACGATCGCGCTGGAGAAGGAGCTCAACGGCATCGCCCACGTCACCTTCATCCGCTCCTTCTCCATCTTCGGCCTCTCCAACATCCGGGTCTTTTTCGCCGATGGCACGGACAACTACTGGTCGCGCCAGCAGGTCCTGGAGCGGATCGGCCAGGCGGCGATTCCGGCCGACGCCAAGCCGCAGCTGGGCCCGCTGGCCAGCGCCATTGGCGAAGTCTACCGCTACACGCTCGAGTCCAAGACCATGCCGCTGGTGGAGGTGAAGGCGCTCCAGGATTGGACCCTCGAGCGGGAGTTCAAGAAGGTGCCGGGCGTGGCCGACATCGTCTCGTGGGGTGGTGGCATCAAGCAATACCAGATCACGGTGGATCCCGCTCGCCTTCGCGCCTACAACCTCACCCTCAAGCAAGTGTTCGACGCCGTGGCGGCGAACAACTCGAACGCGGGCGGCAGCTACATTCGCCAGGGTGAAGACGCCCTGATGGTGCGCGGCATCGGGCTCGTGCAGTCCACCGGGGACATCGAGAACATCGTGGTGGCGGCGCAGAAGGGGACGCCGGTCCGCGTGCGCGACATCGGGACGGTCGGCATCGGCACGGCCATTCGCTTCGGCATCCTGGGCAAGGACCACGAGGACGACCTGGTCCAGGGCATCGTGCTGATGCGCAAGGGAGAGAATCCCGGCGACGTGATCGACGGAGTACGGAAGAAGATTGCCGAGATCCAGGAACTTCTGCCCCCCGGCGTCGAGCTCAAACCCTACTACAGCCGGGACCGGCTGGTGCAGACGACCGTCACCACGGTGATGCGCAACCTGATCGAGGGCGCGACGCTGGTGGTCCTGCTGCTGTCGCTGTTCCTCTACAATCTCCGGGCGGCCTTCATCGTGGCCCTCACGATTCCGCTGTCGCTGCTCTTCGCGTTCATTTTCATGGACCTCCGGGGCATTCCCGCCAATCTGCTCTCCCTGGGCGCCATCGACTTCGGGATCATCGTCGACGGCGCCGTGATCATGACCGAGAACATCATGCGGCATCTGAGCGAGCGCAAGGTGACCGGGCACCGGGTGGTGCGTGAGGTCGAGCACGCCGCGGTGGAAGTCGCGCGACCCCTCACCTTTGCCGTGCTGATCATCATGACGGTGTACGTGCCTATTCTCACGTTCCAACGCATCGAGGGGAAGCTGTTCCGGCCCATGGCCGTGACCATCTCCCTGGCGGTCGTCGGCTCCCTGATCCTCACGCTGACCCTGATTCCGGTGCTGGCGAGCTTTTTCTTCCGACGGCCGCCGTCGGAGCGGGAGAGTCCTCTCCTGCGCTGGCTCCGGCGCCCCTACACGCCCGCCATCACCTGGTGCGTCCGACACCCGCTACCGCCGATCCTGGGCGCGGCGGGACTCCTGGCCCTGTCGCTCTGCGTGTTCACGTTGCTCGGCAAGGAGTTCCTGCCCGAGCTGGATGAGGGCGACCTGTGGCTCCGAGTGAAACTGCCCATCGGGATCGCGCTCGAGGCCACGCGGCCGTATGTCCACGAGATCCGCGAGCGGATGCTGCGCTTCCCTGAGGTGCGCGTCGTGGTCTCCCAGACCGGTGCGCCCGACGACGGTACCGACCCCAACGGGCCGGACAACAACGAGTTCTACATCGGGCTCAAGCCACGCGACGAGTGGCGGATCGCGGACAAGGACAAGCTCGTCGAGGCCATGGCGGAGGCGCTCACCGACTTCCCCGGGATCACGACCAACTTCTCTCAGCCCATCAAAGACAACGTGGACGAGGCGATGGCCGGCGTGAAGGGCGAGCTGGCCATCAAGCTCTTCGGCCCCGACCTCTTCGTGCTGCAGCAGAAGGCCAAGGAGATCGCCGGGGTGCTGCGCAGGATCCGGGGCGTGGCCGACCTGGACTATGACCGGTTGGTGGGCCAGCCGCAGCTCCAGATCGTGGTGGATCGGGCGGCGGCGGCCCGCTACGGCATCAACGTGCAGGACGTGCAGGATGCCATCGAGGCCGCGACCAAGGGACGCAACGTCACGGAGGTCTTCGAGGGCGAGCGCCGCTTCACCCTGGCGGTCCGGCTAGCCCAGGACGGCGACGCGCTGGCGAACCTCCGCAACCTGCTCGTCAGTGCCCCGAGCGGCGAGCGCATCCCCGTGACCCAGCTTGCCGAGTTCACCAGGACCGAGGGCTTCGGCCAGATCCTCCGGGACGGCAACGTGCGGCGGATGGCGATCAAGTGGAGCGTGCGTGAGCGGGACATGGGCGGACTGGTGGCCGAGGCCATGCAGAAAGTGGAAGCGGCCATCAAGTTGCCGCCGGGTTACCAGATGGTCTGGAGCGGACGCTTCGAGGACCAGCAGCGAGCGCTGGCGCGCCTCGACGTGATCGTCCCCCTGGTGATCTTCATCATCTTCATCCTGCTGTTCGGCGCCTTCAACTCGGTCGCCGACGCCCTGCTGATCATGCTGAACCTGCCCTTCGCCCTCATCGGCGGCACGCTGGCCCTCTTCCTCTGGGGGACCCACTTCAATATCTCGGCCGCCGTCGGCTACATCGCCGTTTTCGGCGTCAGCGTGCTCAACGGCGTGGTCCTGGTGTCCTCCATCCGTCAGGCGTTCACCGACGGTCTGCCGCTGCGCGAGGCCATCGCCCGGGGGTGCGAGATCCGCTTCCGTCCCATCATCGTGTCGGCCATCGTGGCGGTGATCGGGTTCCTGCCCGCGGCGCTGTCCCACGGTATCGGCGCCGAGATCCAGCGCCCGTTGGCCCGGGTCGTGATCGGGGGCCTGATCTCGTCGACCGCTCTGACGCTGCTCGTGCTTCCGGCCGTGTACGCGCTGTTTGCTCACCGAGAGAGATCCGAATCGGGTGAGGAGCCCAGCCCGGGCGGGCCTAGAGTCCCCGAGTCCGGGTGAACCACGGTCTGGTGCCTTACGACCCGGCGCGGCGGGCACGGGTTCGAAGGGCCGGCGATTCGTGCCTCATTCCCACACCTTGAGGTGAGCGGGCGGTCTTTGCGACCAGACCCGGCGCGATCGGCCACTAGACAACGTCCACGGGCGAGGGTAAGGCGAGTCGATTTCGGTGACGTACCGCCCGCTTCCACCGCGGTGGGCCCGCCCGCCCGAATCGTGAAGTTCAGCGGGGAGCGGATGGCCCCCTCTCCGGGGGCGGAGCCGGTGGACCTGGGGACCTAGCGGCTGACCGTCTCTTGGGTGCCCAGAAGATTGCTGCGCAGGATCCGGCTACGCGGTAGGATTCAGGCGGCACGTCCTCGAAAGGGAAGGAGAGGAGAGATCATGCACAGGCCCGTACGGTTTGCGGATGACATCGAGCCGGAGGTGCAGTTCATCGAGGAGACCGACCCCAGCCGGATCCTCGAAGCCACCCTGGCCAAGCTGCGCGATGGCATGTCGGTCAAGAAGCTCCTGACCGCGTCGGCGCTCGCGGTCACTCGTTCCTCGGACTTGCCGCCGGGCCACCATGGCGGGCCGCTGCACCCGCTCGTCGGGCTTCATGCGCTCCACCACACCGTGGAGCGGGTGTCGGGCGAACAGCGGTTCCTGCCGATCCTTCAGCACGTCGCCCTGTCGAACAAGCACATCAATCACCCGGGCATGGGCCCGTACATCTTGGCGGATGCCAAGCCGGTGGATTCGGGCGGCGTCGAAGGCACGAAGAAGGCGTTTCTCGCCGCGGTGGATCGCGGCCTGTACAACGCCGCGGATCACGCCTTCCTCTGGCTCTGGGACAACATCCCGCATGCGGAGGCGCTGGACCTGCTGCTGACCGTGGCGATCCCGAAGAACATCCTCGACGATCATTACTTCATCTTCCCCATGTTCACGTGGCGCGCCCTAGACTGGCTGGGACGCGAATACACGCCGTTCCTGATGCGCCCCGCGGTCCGGTATGTCAGCCGGTTCCCCACGCCGCCTCCGCTGCGAGACATCGAGCCGCTGCTCGACGAGTACGAGCTCCTGAAGCGCCCGCTGGGGTTCCACACGAGTCCGGATGAAACTCCGGCGATCGGCCTCCTGGGCGAGGCGATCACCGGGTGCGATACCTATGCGGAGATCCCGAGGATGCTCGCGAAGGCCCTCGCGGACGGTCTGTCGCTGCAGGGGACCGGCGAAGCCTTGTCGATCGGGGCCGCCGGCCTGTTCATGCGATCGCTCACCGGCAATCCGATGGACGTGCACCTGCACACCGGCGCGAACCTGCGCCGGTACCTGTTGAAGCTCCCAGGGGTGAGCCTGCGCAACAAGCTGCTGGCGCTCCTGACGTGGCACACCGGCCCCGAGGTGCGCTCGACGCAGAACCGCATGGAGCCACCGCCCCAGCCGAATCCGGAGGCCGTCGCGGCGCTGCCCCATCGTAGCCAGGCTGCGTTGCTGGATGCGCTCGAGGAGAGCATCCACACCCAGCCGCCGACCGACTGGTCCAAGGTCACGAACCTCGGGCAGATGCGCGCGGTGCCCGAGGTGAAGAACACCGTGAACCTGGCGCAGCAGTATGCCGACCTCGGGTACGACCCGGATGCGCTCATCAGCCGTCTGGCCACGATTGTCGTGCATGACAACTTCACCGAGATGCACGCCTTCAAGCACCATCAGGCGACCTTCGAGGAGTTCCACGCCACCCGCCTTCCGTGGCGCTGGCGCCATCTCGTGAGCGCGGCCCAGGCGTCGGCCATCTCCTATGGCAAGAACATGGAGATCTACGAGGAGGCGCTCGAG
>WNFG01003200.1_pt1 | contig 19781 bp, 18 predicted proteins | sample 5400431 | NCBI WGS metagenome assembly WNFG01 (sample SAMN13153346, study PRJNA577476) | soil metagenome | isolation source: 120 cm saprolite under Douglas fir tree site 2 hole 3 replicate 2 | place: USA:California | collected 2015-04-18 | reverse complement strand
ATATTGGCCAAACGCAACCTTGAGGCTGCCAACGGTGGGGCGAGAGGCGACCGCAGGTTCCAGGATGAGTACGTACGGGAGCCCGGAGTCCGGATAGCGCCCGAGTTGGGCCGAGCGCAACCCGGGCGGCGCCGGAACCAGGCCGATCGGCAGCGGGATTCCGGGATCGCGCTCGACGGCCCCGACTCTCGTTGTGACCTCAGCGACAGTGAGATTGTCCTTGCCGAAAAACATCGCCAATTCCCGTACCAGTTCGAGCATGGCGTTTTCTTCGTGACTCATAGTTGGTTCTTGAGATGTCGCGCCGCCCGGCAACGAGCATACTCCTCCGCTCCCATGGGCAGAAATCACCTGGGCCAGCCCTTGAACGCCTGTTCGGCTGCGTCCCCCACTTCATGAGCATCTGCCTCATAAGGAATGTTGCGATACAGCCCATACTTTTGCTCGACCACGGTGATCTGTGCGCGCAGCGCGTCGCGCTTCGCCGTCGCATTAGCGATCGTCTGGGCAGTGGCGTTTGACTTGAGGGTCTGCAGCGCAGCCTGCGCTTCAGTGCGCTTGACCGCCATTTCGGCGACACCGTCGTCATCGCTGATGGCCTGGTTCGACGCGCCTTCCACAACCATTGCCTGGTTCATCCGCCTGCCCATACCGACGATGGCCGCGTCGGTGCCAGCGTCAAACTTTTTAGCCACGGCCTTGTCCGCGATGACGTCGGGAATATTGTGTTCCGACGCGATGGTGGGGGAGTCCTTGTGCTCGATGCCGGCGGCGTAGCGGGCCGCGAGGAAGTTCTGTTCGGCGTGGCGACTCTCATGCAGAGTGGTATTCGCCACCTCGGCGGCGTCTTTATCGTTGAGGGTTCCACCGGTCACCAGATCCTCACTGATGGTGAATTTCCAAAGTGAAGAAGTGAAGAATCCCTTCCATTCCATCGACGCTTTGTCCACCAGCAGGAACGCAGGGACATCCGCCGCCGTCAGTTCCGCGTTGGCCGCGTTTCCCAGCATTCGCACGCGGTCGTCGGGCGATACGTTCCAACGTCCCTGGATGCCCCGTACCGCAGACGCAAAGTGTTCGAGCGTCGCAATGCGTCCGAGTCCGGTGAGATCGGGTAAGCGCCCGGCTTTGCGCTCCTTGGCTCGACCGACTCCCGCTGCTGACTCGTGAGGATAAGCGTGCTTGCGGATTTCTTTCCAGGTGGCGCCGTCAATCAGTGGCTGCAGTTCCTTCGTCAGTTTTTTCGCTTGTTTCTTTTCCTTGGAATCGAATGCTCCCGCCAGATACGCGATCCCCAGTCCCGCTCCAATGCCGCCGGCGATTCCCGCGCCGACTCCGATCGCCGTACCCGCGTCGCGATGCATCAAGCCGGTTGCAGGTCCGTTGACCTTGAAACTGTCTCCGCCGCTCGCGTTGCCCGCGACCCGGGATGCCTCCTGCTCGGAGGCATCCGATGGTCGACTGATTGGGTGGAGTGAGCCAGAATTCGAGACACCAGCGTTTCGATTCTGAACCACGTGGGTCAGTTCGTGCGCCAGGAGACGTTGACCGCTGACGGAAGAGGGATCGTATCTGCCGGATTGAAAGGCGATGTGTTCCCCCACGGTATAAGCGTGCGCATTGACCGAGCCTGCCGATTCCGCAGCCCGGCTGTCGGTATGCAATCGTACCCGGCTGAAATCCTGACCAAAGCGCGGCTCCATGATGGCGCGCACGTCGCCGCTCAGAGAGTGACCCTGCGAAGCGATTACGTCGCGCACGATTCTGGGAATTCTCTCCGGTCCCGCGGTCGCGACCGCGTGACGCTGCACCAGGGTGTCCTTCTTTCTGCAATCGTCACATTCGCCGCCGCCGGCGGTATGCTCGCCGCAGGCACACTGGCGCTGGAGGAAGCCCTTGGGAGCGGCGAAGATCGCTGGGTTCGTCGTCGCATACTGCGAATTTGCGCGTTGTTCTCTCATATTCGTCCGCCAGAACTTTGCTTCCGAAACGACCTAATCACCAACGCCATGGATCAATGGTGCTGGGAAAGAGCAACGCCGGCGGCAATCGCACCTCCCACCAGCGCGAGGCTCCCGAGCACAATCAATGCGACCGCCCACCCCGGCAGCCCGCCGGTGGAAGTCTTCCACTCGCAATTAGTGATCGCACTCATTGCGGCAAGAAAGGGCGCCTGGTCTTCCCGCCTGAAATCCTGTCCGCGACCCATCACATTCTGCCGTTCCGAGCTGCCCATCGCACCGTAACATTCATCGCGGTTCGGATCCCCCGGCGTACCCGGAGGACAGCTCACATGGGGACGGCCCAACATGTGTCCGGTTTCGTGGGACGCAGCGCCGGGCCGCCATGTGTATTGATCGGAATCGAAACCCTTCGGCTGCGGCGCGTTTTGCGGGTGCACATCTTCATCGTACAGAGTCGCCGTGCCGGTTGAAGCGCGGCTCTCATCCTTGCCGAATTTCGGGCGAAATTCGTAGACTTGCATGGTCACGTGGGGGAGTGTGGGTGAGGGATCTCCGACCTGACGGCGCTGGTCGCCTTGTGCGTTGGTCATCGTGTCAACATCGATAATCTGGAGATGCCCATTGGCCCGCTTGCAAGGTTCTCCCGAACAAGGATTCGCCGGGACCAACGGCCAGCGCGTTTTCCACATGCCTTGAACCACACTCATGTAGTCTCGTTTCCATTTGTCGGACCGGCCTTGTGGCCAGGGCGGGCCGGGTGCGGTCATCGACCCGTTGGGCCCCAAACGGTAAGGGGATGCCCCCAAATGGAATTCGAACCGAAGCTTAAGCTGGATTTCAAGTTCGCAGGGTGTCGGGTCTTTGCTGCCCTGCGGCGTCCCACGCAACGGACCTCGATCAAGATGAGCATCACCGTATCCGGACGTATAGTTTGTCACTTGTCCCAGTTCGATCCCGAAGGCCCATTCTCGCAGGCCCGAAACCGGCCCTGCAACCGGAGGTGTGTTTCCTGGTCCGGTCGAACCGGTTGCTTCTTCTTTATCCGGCGCACGGCGAACCATTTCGCCACTTGTCAACGGTCGGCGACCTTCTCCGACGCTGGGGCCAACGCCCACCGCCATTTGTTCGGCCTCAATCTCCGATGGGTCGGTGGGGGGCCCGATGGCAAGCGGCCTTCCACCGGGGGCTAATTGCGTCGACTGCTGCAGAGTGTGCGCAAGTTCGTGCCGTAACAGATGACAACCTGCCGAGGTGTGTGGTTGGTAATGACCCGGCGCAAAAACAATGTGCTGGCCCACAGTGTAGGCGCGGGCACCCACCGCCTGCGCCGATTTGCCCGCTTTCCGGTCGGAATGTACACGCACTTGCGTAAAGTCTTGCCCAAAGTGCGTTTTCATCGCTGTGCGCGTGCCGGAATCGAGCGCTTCCCCCGGAGAACGCAAAACGTCGTGTACCACATCTGGGGCCGCTCCTGGTTCCATTGCAGCTACCGAATTCCGCTGTAGCTGCGTTTTTTGTTTCTTGCATTGGTCGCACGCCTCGCCGCCAACGGTGTGCTCGCCGCAGGAGCACATCCTTTGCAGCGTCGCTGCAGGCGCCAGGCTGGCCATGTTCCGTCCCGAGACCGGTCCCCGCGCAACCACTTTGTTGTTTCCCATCATCGACGATGGCTTAGACCGCTTCTTACCGCTTACGCTTTCCAATTCCCTCGTATACCGCGCCGGCCATATTCCTGCCGAGATCTCCCGAGCTCCTGCCCGGCACCAGTCGAAGGGTTCCACCGCGAAGGACGGGCACCGCCCCGATGGACTGCAATTCACGGGTGTCCCCGCTCCTGGTGAGCAGCCGCGACAGTTCCTGCTGAAAGGCTTCTCGAACTCGTCTGACATCACCGCCCGGCACAGCGATCCCTTCCAGCACCAGCTTCTCGATGTACACGTTGACCTTCACGCCACCGCCCCTTCTTGCGGCGCCTGCCAGCGGAAGTCCATTTCGTTGATCGGCCGTTCCAGTTTGCGGAACTCGGCGCGCGACGCTTCCAGCACCATCGGCATGGTGACCGTACCGCCGCTGCGCGCGGCCATGAATGCGGCATTCAGGGCGATGTTGTAGATGTTTCCACCCGCCACGTTCAGCCTTGCCAGTCGATCGTAGTCCAGGGCCGCCCTGGGCACGTCGGAGGGAAACACTCTCTGCCATATGCTTTTCCTTTCGGCCACTCCGGGAAACGGAAAATTGACCACGAACCGCAAGCGGCGCAGAAATGCCTGGTCGAGCGCGCTCTTCATGTTGGTGGCCAGGATCGCCAGTCCACGATAGGCCTCCATCCGCTGCAGCAGATAGTTGATTTCGATATTGGCGTAACGGTCATGGCTGTCTTTGACTTCGCTGCGCTTGCCGAAAAGGGCGTCCGCTTCGTCGAAGAACAGAATCGAGCCGCCATTTTCCGCGGCGTCAAACAGACGGCGCAGATTCTTCTCCGTTTCGCCTATGTATTTGCTGACCACGGCGGAGAGATCGATGCGATATAGGTCCAGGCGGAGGTGGGTGGCAATCACGTCGGCAGCGAGGGTCTTGCCCGTGCCGGTATCACCGGCAAACAAGGCGCTGATGCCTAACCCGCGGCTCATCTTGCGGCTGAAGCCCCATTTTTCGTATACGGTGGTGCGCTGTGCCACCTGCTCCGCGATTTCTCGTAGCAAGCGCAGTTCCGCCGCCGGCAAAATCAGGTCGTCCCAACCGACGCGCGGTTCCACCCGGTGCGCCAGCGTATCGAGCCGGGGACGCGTGCTCACCAGACAGGACTTCCACAAACGATCGGCTAGCGGCTGCGCAACGGACGCGGTGTCCGCCTTCGCCTGCGCCGCGATCCGCGCAATATCTGGAAAGTTCAGATTGAACTGGCCGGCGAGCACAGCGCACTGATCTTCCGACCCAGGGTTCAGCGTGGCCTGCCACGCTCGGTGCTGTTCCGCAGGAGTGGGTTTAGCGATGTCCAGCGTGACCATACGGCGACTCATATCCGGCCAGGACTCGCGGGTGTCGAGAAATACCGGTCCACCGGTCCGCTGCAGAAACCGGCTGACAGGCGAGCCTTGTCCTGCCGCCACCAGTTCGCCCGCCAATTCTGAGGCATCAAGGTAAAGCAACAACGGCAACAACATGCTTTCCCGCTGCCACAGCCGCGCCAGAGTTTCCAGGTCGCCAGCCTGCGTCGGCAACAATGCGGCGGGCAGGCGGTAGAGATGAACCCCCACGGACGCGGCTACGTCCAAGGCGATCATCTGCTTGCTCATTGTGTCGGGCCCGAGTAACTGCACGGTCGGACTCCCGCCTTCCACCTGTTTGAAGTGGCGCAGAATGATATCTGCCGCCTCGCGATGGGACGGTGGCAGATCGGAAGAGGCCGCCGGTTGGTCGAGTGGAACAACAATGTGCGACAACCGATCGTCGAGATAGTTCAGACCTTTGAGATAGTTGACAATGCGCTCGTCGGCGCGCAGAGGGCTCACGGTAAGCGCCTGGCCGCCGGGCTGGCTGATCTCGATGAGCCGCCAGTAACGTAAAGGCCGCTCCGGCGAGAGAGCATCCCACGACGATTCTTCAAATAGGCTGAAGGCCAGCGCAAACGTCGGAGATGTGCGGTTGCAATCGTTCTGGCACTTCGCGCAAAGCGCTGCCAAGCCGGGATCCAGTTCCATGCCCAGGCACAGAAGCAGGAGATTCATTTCGAATTCCGACAAACCGAGGCGTCGCCCCAAAATCCAGAGCGCCGGCGGCGGATTCATTTCCTCCGCCGCTCGCTTCATAGCCTGCGCGGACTGAACCACTTGCGGGTCCGCGTAGAGGCTGCTCGAAGACGGCAGCAGTTTGGGAGCAACGGAGGGCGGGCGCGGCGTTCCCTTCACCAGATCACGCCAGAAGGATCGGCCCTCAATTGTCACCGGCACAGCCGGCAGCAGATTGCCGGGATCGAGCGAGTGGGACGCGCGCACTTCCAGGCAAGCTCGCAACCAGGCGAGTGCGGCCGCGAGGTAGCGGGCATTTCCTTCGTACCAATTGGCGGCGTCGTTCATGTGACGGTAACCTTCTGAGTCGCGTCGAATATCGGCGGCGTCACTGTGCGATCGATCAGCAGGCTGTCAACACCGTCCACACGCAAGCGCACGAAATAGACACCTGGCCGCAGGCCGGCAACGGTAAAGGTCAACGTCGACGTCTGCGCCGGGTGCGGGTCGGCCAACACTTCGGTCTCGATCAACAGCGACGCGCGCTGGTCGGGCCGGATTTCCGGATTACAGGTCACGGTGTAGACGATGCTTCCCGCCGCGGGCGTACTGGCAGGCGAGATCGTGATTCGCGGCGCCAGGGCGATGGTAACCTGGTTGGTCGGCCGGCGGAACGACTCTCCCGGCCGCTGCACCCAGACTGCAATGGTGTAGAAACCGGTGGGCCACACCACGGGCGCATTGGGCAAGAGCACACGCAGACTGGTCGCGCTATTGCCGGCCAGCGGCGCAATCTCGACCGGCGCATTCCACAGCGGATGATTGAATACGACCCCAACCGCGGTGCCATCGAGATGCTGCCCGGTCAGGACCAGAGTGTCTCCCAACCGCGCTGCCGTCTGGTTGTTGGGAAACTGCACGGCATCGAGAGCCGGGAAGGGCGAAATCAGGCTCGCTTGCCCGAACACTCCCTTGTCCTTCGCTCCGCGAGTAAGCACGGGCAACGGAGCACGAGTGGTGCGTTTGCTTTCGATCAAGGCAACCGTAGCTTCGTAGACCACCGAAAGACGGTATTGCGTCGCCAAACCGGTCCACAGTTTGGATATTTCATCGAGCGAAATCGGTTGCCAGGTGATGCGCACACGCTCTACTTGCCGGTGCAGGTCGCTTCCTGGGAGAGCCACCGCGGTGGCATTCCTGATTTCATCCGGCCCGAGCAGGGCGTGATCGAACAGGACGCTCATGGCGGTCCCGAGAAGATAGTGGCCGAATGGGACGCCGGTATCGTTGTCCCGTCCGAACGCGGTCAGCATGTAGTGCATGGTCAATGCCAGCGGGGGATCGCCCGTCTCTCCCGACGCGACCTGGCTCGGAATGGTCATGTTGCGCCATGCGGCATCGGGCAGCACCTGGTAGAGAAACAGGTTGAGCTGGTTTGCGTTGTTGCTGCCTCTCGCTTTGTCCGGAGCGAGCACGGTAACAGTTGTGTCGTTCAGGTTCGCATCGGACCGGACGCCGTCTCCGAGAATTGTCTGAAGAGTCAGCGTGACTGCGGCGATGGCGGCGGCGTTGCTCATTCCTTAGCCCGCTTGTTCTTCCGCTGCAGATATTCCTCAAGGCCCATCACCGGCGAAGCCGTGGACTGGGCCTTGCGGACCGGCGGTTGAAGGTGTTCGGCGCGAATTTCAATGCGCCCGATCGTGACCTGGATGGAAGGCTCAGCCTCTCTCTCCCGCATCTCCGGTGTGCTCCTCCCGTTCCAGGAAGCGCCCAGGTCGAAAGGGTTTGTCGTTGAATGCGAACTCACCGGCGTGACCGCAGGCCGTCGGCTTTCGTCTGTCGAGCGCCGTTCGTGGTCGTGCGCCGTCGCAACCAGACTCGGTGTCCGGCGCTCACGCCGGGAGACCGACTGATCAGCGGAAAGCACCGACGGAGTTGCCGCCTCCCGCAGCGCAGGCAGGCGGCGTTCCGGAGGAGCGGCGTTCAAGGTTTGATTCGCACGTTCGATCACGTTCGATGGGGCCTGGGCAACCTGAACTCGGGTTGCGGGCGGCGATGGCTGATCCTGCACGGACCGATCTTCGCGGGGCGGACTTAACCGTCTTCCCCTGGTGTCCACATCGGGATTCAAAGACGGAACCCTCTGCTGTGGGTCGGCCAGCCCGGTCGCGGACGAATCGATCACCTCGCCACGCGACCTGGCTTCACCGGCCACATGCATCCGCTGAGATCTGGAGTGGGATTGCGATTCCGCAGGTATCGGCTGCGGCTCAACTTCGACTTGCATTTCCATCGGCGCGACGTCCGATTCATCGTTGCCGGGTACCGGAACACCGTGCGGAGTTACGAGGCTGGCCTGCACCGGTTCAAACAAAGAAGCGGCGCGCGGACGAATCGATTCCGTGTTCCTCAAATTCCGCGCCACCAGCCGGTTCAGAAGGCTGCTCATGCTCCCGACATCTCCAGGTAAAACTGGCGGCGCGCTGGGCTCATCGAGAGGATATCGCCTTCGCTCCATCCGTACGCCGACGCGAGCCGATGCACCTCGCGAAGCACGCGCCGGGCCCAAACATCAATTTCGCTCCAAAAGAAAGACACGATGTCGAAGGCCTCGTGCATGATTGTGCGGCAGGCGGCGCAGCATAACGCGATCTGAATGTCCGCGCGCGGATCGGCTTTGACAACATCTTCCATGACCGCCAGCGCGAGCTCGTCCGGCACCTGCTCTTCGGTTACGACGACCCCGCCGGCGCTCGCGGCGATCAGGCAACGGGAAAACAACCGGCGCGGTTCGCCAATGTTGTCGGCCGCGCACTCCGATAAATCCAGACTGTTCAAAGGACGCAGCAGCAGCTCATACCCCTGAGTCAAGAACGGAATGGGCGGAGATTCGACGTCGCTGTCGCTCCGGACTAAGTCCTTTACATGGAGACGAACCTCCAGCGGCTCCCCACAACTTCGGCAGACGGCATATCCCGTCAAATAAGGGCCGAACACTTTCTCCCGCAGTTGCAACAGTAGTGCGTCGCGGAGACCGAGGCTCTTGGTGGCCAGGGTTTGCCGGTCACACTCCGGACACGCCGCCCCCAGCAGGGCGAGAGCGCGTTCCAACGGAATCTGCCCGATGCCGCGCTCCCACACCGCCAGCATTTCCTGCGTCGAGAGGGCCCGCATCGCGTCAGCCTACTGCCGGCACGCTGAACGATGGTTCCGTCGGCTCGGTCACGCTCTGGTCGCGTTCCCATCCTTCGTTTTCCAGCTTGATGTGTTGAATCGCGACAGCGTTGGCGTTGGCATCCAGATCCGGTAGCGCCTGGAATTCCGACACCCAGCAGCGATAGACGTTGTAGGCAATCGCCAGCTGGCCCGCTTCGTTGTACATCTCGATTCGGATGTCCTTCCGAAAATCCTGGAGCGAGACTTCGGCCTGCCCGCCATTCACCCGCCACACCTTATTGGCCCAACGCTCGAATTCCACATCGTGGGTCACCCCCCGGTCGAGCGTGATGGCGTCGAATTCCGTGCGCCCAGGCGACTTGCGGCTGGTCGAGAGATCGCCCCCCTCGCGATGTTTCACCACTTCGGTGGTGCGCTTCAGGGTGCCGACCTTGCTGATGCCGGCCACGTACCGGCCGTCCCATTTGATCCGGAATTTGAAATTCTTGTAGGGATCAAATCTGTTGGTGTTGACAGTGAATTGCGCCATGCTTTTTTCTCCTTAGGTCGCGATCTGCCCGGCCATCTGCTGAATGCTGATGATGACGAACTCGGCGGGCTTGAGCGGTGCAAACCCCACCACGATGTTGACGATGCCAAGATTGATGTCGTTCTGGGTCGTCGACTCCTTGTCGCATTTGACAAAGTAGGCGTCCGCCGGAGTCTTGCCCTGGAAGGCTCCCTGCCGGAACAGGCTTTGCATAAACGCTCCGACGTTGAGCCGGATCTGTGCCCACAGGGGCTCGTCGTTCGGTTCAAACACCACCCATTGCGTGCCCCGGTACAGGCTCTCCTCAATGAATAGCGCAGTCCGGCGCACCGGAACGTATTTCCATTCCGAGGCCAGGCGATCATCGCCCTGAAGGGTCCGCGAGCCCCACACCACTCGCCCCGCCGCGGGCAGGGTGCGCAGGCAGTTGATGCCGTGCGGATTGAGCAGGCCGTTTTCCAGGTCGGTCATGCCCAGAGCCAGCTCCGGAACACCGACGAGCGTAGCGTCAAGTCCAGCGGGCGCTTTCCAGACTCCGCGTTGTCCATCAGTGCGCGCGAAGATTCCCGCTACCACGCCGCAGGGGACGAACGTTCCCAGACTGCCGTTTAGCAGCGGGTCGGCTTCCTTGATGCGCGGAAAAAACACGGCCGAGTTCTTGCTCGTGCCAAGAGCGGGAACGCCGGCCTGCGCCTGGGCGACCGTTGTCCAACTCGCCGGAGGGTCAACCAGCAGCATGGCCCGCCGGACTTCGCAGAGGGTAGAGGCACTGGTGATGAGCCCTACGTCCACGTCGTCTCCTGCCTTGTAAGGCGGAATACAGAGGATGTTAAAAATGTCGGTGTTGTAGAGCGCGTAAATGCCCTGTTTGGCGGTTTCTTTTCCCGGGCCATCGAAGTCGTTCTGATCAAGCGCCGATCCGTCCACTCCTGACGCAGCAGTTGCCGCCGTGTTCGCCGCCGGATCGCTCCAAATCGTCTTACCGGCGCCCGGAGGAGCGTTGGCTGTGGGAACCGAAGTCAGCGCGCCGGTGGACCGCACCAACGAGGACTCCAGTTCCAAAACCCGATCAATTCGGCGCGGGCTGTCTTTCACGGTAAGATTGCGATAGGTCTCGGTGACCTGCGTGTTGAAGTCACGCACAGTGAGGTTGAACAGATCCGCCGTGGTCAGCAGGAACTGGTTCGCAACATCGAGGGAGACGTTGTTGTCTACCACCGCATGAAGTGTATTGCCCCATGCGCCTTCATTGGCCGCAGTCAGCGTCGGCGGACCGCCCGGGAGTGGTATCGCCGCTTTGGCCGCGTCCGAGTGGGTCAGACGAACGATGATCGCGGTGGTGCCGCCATTCTGATAGAAGTCTCTCACCGCATAACCCAGCCGGCTGAGCGCCGTCAGGCCGCCGAATATCCGTTCAAAGTCGGCGAAGCTGGTAATCGTGACGGGCGTGTTGACCGGACCGCGCGCGGCACGGCCGACAAACGCTGCGATGGAAGTCGCCACCCCCGTGATCGTCCGCACGCCGCTGGGAATTTCCTGGATATAGACGCCAGGATAGGTCGGTGATACTGGCATGAGAGCCTCCTTTTACGAATCAGTTGCCGTTTCGATTGCAACTCTGGACTAGCGTGCGGCGATCGAGTGCGTCTCTAGAACAACCGTTGGCGGCTAAGTTCCCGCGTCGACCGCAATGCAACTTTTTTTCCGTTGGCGGGGCGCTGTCCTCGATTACTTGCACCGCGCCTGCGTCGACTTCCACCGCAAACGATCGCGCAATGGATTCGATGGCGACCACAACCCGCGTCCCGTTGCATCGGCGCACCAGAATCCCGCGCATGCCGCTCAAAGCTCCATCGACGATGATCACGCGTTGGCCCGCGCTCAAGTAGACATGAGGTTCTGCCAGCCCCCGGGCAATACCACTTTCGATCCAGGCGATTTCCTGGGCGGAAATCACCGCGGGCGAATCCCGTCTCCCCACCATCGAAATCACATTCGGCACCATGAGCGCACGAAGACGGTCGACCAACGCCAGGCGGACAAAAACATATCCAGGAAAGAGCGGCATCTCCAGTCGAACGCGGCGGTCCTTCCATTGCCGCAATGACGAGTAACAGGGCAGCAGGTGTTGAACGCCGCGCTGGTTAAGACCCAGCGCCACCCGCTTTTCCTGGTTCGACCGGACGAACAGCACGTACCATCGCGGCGTGCCGAAATCCGCGGGCTCCGCGGCATCCGGCGCAGCCCGCATGACTGGCTCGCTTGCGGACACCAATTCTTCGCAGTGCATAGCTTCGCCCCGTCACTTACAGGGCTGTTGTGACTTAACCCAACCGCAACCATTTCCGGGTGCAGCCAAATCCTTGCCACCCAGTGCTAAAACCGAACTAATGCGCTCGCGAAGCCGGCGGCGTTCTTGTGCTGGCCAGGAACCGCACCGCCTCCGCCTGATGCTTCGGGTCCAGGCGATACAGCCGCACCGAACTCACGGGCTCGATCTGTTGCAAAAACCCCTGCTCCACCAGCCAGGCAATCGCCGCATCGGTTTGCCGCAGACTGCGATGAAGTTGCTCCGCGAGCAAGCGCCAGCGGGCAATCCCTTCCAGACTGTCAGCTGCTTGCGGGTTGTTCACAAAATAGTTGAGCACCTGCCTCGCAATCTCGGGTTCGACCTCAGACGATAGCGAATGCAAACGGTTGGGCCTCATACTCGGTAGCGCAACTCAGTTGCCATTCACGGATTGCTGGCGATTGCTGCAATCACACGTGTTTTGAAATGCCTGGGCGAACTCGATTGTGCGCGGTGGGTCGTTCACGGTCTAGATTTGACCGCTGAAGGGTTTTGACGAGACCGATGTTTCATTCGCCGCCACCGCGGATTGCCCCGGCCCCAGGCCATGGGCCGAAACATGCCCACGCGATTGGGTCAGAGATGGCCCGCTTTTCCGCTGGCGCCAGGAGGGCGAGGGAGTGAATCGTTGCCCAGGCCATACTTCTTGATCAGCCTACCGAAGGCGCGACGTTCCTTGCCGGCTTCTCGGGCCGCTTTCGTAACATTGCCTTTAAATCGAACCATCAGATCTTCCACATACGCACGCTCGAATCTCTCAATCACCGACTGTTTGGCGGATCGAAAACCAGACTCGACTTGCTCCGCCATATCCGCCTCGACAGCAAATCCCGGTAGCACAATGTGTTCCGGAAGGATCTGATTCCCGGAACAACACACCATGGCCCGCTGCACCGCATTCAGCAACTCGCGCACATTGCCCGGCCAACGGTAGCGTTCGAGCTTTCTCAAGGCCGCGGGAGCGATCGTCTTGGCTTCGGCCCCCGGCGCATACTCGGCTTCGAGAAAGTGCCGCGCCAGAATGGAGACATCGCCCCGCCGCGCCCGCAATGGCGGTAAATCGAGCCTCAGCACGTTGATACGGAAATAGAGATCGCTGCGAAACTGCTTTTCCTGAACCAATTTTTCGATGGGCCGGTTGGTGGCGGCAATCATGCGAATGTCAGACCGCATAATGCAGCCCGACCCTAGCGCCCGATATGTCCCTTCCTGGAGAAAACGAAGGACCTTGGATTGGTTAGCCGGCGAAAGTGCGTCGATTTCGTCCAGAAACAACGTCCCCCGGTCTGCGATTGCGGCCAAACCTTTCTGGTCAATGTGCGCGTCGGTGTAAGCGCCGCGGCGATGGCCAAACAATTCGTTTTCGGCCAGTTGATCGGGGAGCGTGCCGCAGTCGAGCGGGACAAAGGGACCATCGCGCCGCCGGCTCAGAGAATGGACGGCGTGCGCGAACAACTCCTTGCCTGTTCCCGTTTCTCCCGTAATCAACACCGGCGCAGCGCTGTTGGCGAACAGCAACGTCTGCTGCACCGCTTGAAGAAACGCCGGATGGTTGCCGACCAGTTGAGTGAGCCCCAACTCCGCCAAAAGGGTGTGCCCGACCTGCTCCAGTTCCGGCGGCCTTGGCCCGAGCAGGCGCGACGCGCGCAGCCTCAGTTCCTCTTCGTGCGTGGGCCAGAACAGGAAATCGGCGGCCACCTCGGAAATCGACTGGAAAGTTTCCGGGTCGCCAGTGGAGGGCAAAACCACGAGTGCTGGCGCGGACGCGAGTCCCTGTTGCAACAGTTGCACGAACAGCGCTACCCTATCCGTCCACCGCTCCACGTGCGTAAACGGAGAATCGGAGACGCGACCACTCGCGACGATCAGAACTTTGGGAAGCACATTCGTCCCCGGCTACCACGTGGCTGTCACACGAGTCCCCAGAGCCAGTGCCCTGGATCGGGACTGCGCCGCAGACAGATTGATTAGGTTCGAGACCAGGTCTCCGTTTTCGGAACCGATGCCTTAATGCATAGTGCGTCGTCCCCGGAAAACATTACAGCCGACCCAGCCTCTCCAGTTGGATGCGGTCAGCCACCAGTTGCGTGCGCGTGTCACTCTCTTGGGTCCGGAACATCGGTAGCGCCCGACCAGAGGAAATTGCCCTCAAGATCCACGTACCAGCGGGCGTTTCCGTTCACCGTGTCCCCATTCTGGAATCCACGTATCGCGACTTCGGTGTTCGCCGGGATGGTGCGAACAATTTGTGCCGCCGTCGACGGCCGCGACCGCCGCAAGTTCACACTTCGAATCGTTCGCACAATCGCCGCGTGTGCTTCGGGTGCCACAGGCCCGCTTGAAACGGCGACCGCAACCCGCGGGGCGACAACGGCCGAGGCGGCGACTGCTGACCCTGTTACGCTGAACGAAGGTCCAGCGCCAGCACTAAGCGCCATCGCATTCGCCACCCGCTGGAGAAGTTCGCCGATCTTCAACGTGTTTCCGGGACAGCTCTTGGAGGCCCGAATCTGGTGGTGACGGATGACATGATCTTCGTCCAGTGAAATCCCCCAGCGCGCGCAAATCTCTCCGAGTAACCTTGCGCTCGCCAACAATTCTGCTTCGGAAAGGATGTCGTCGGGCCGGCCTTCGTGCTCGATACCGATGGTGTAGAAATTGGGATTGACCCGGGGCTTCAGCAGATGCCATGAAGGGTTCACGACGATACCCGCGTGAAACGCCGAGTCGTTCTCGTCCACGTACTGATGAGTCACGCCCGCGCGAGAGATCCCGTAGTGCGCCGATTTTTGAGTGAGAGGGTTTCGGAAAACACTCTCCCCCGCTGCAAAGCTGCCGTCCATAATGTGAATGACAACCGCTTCGGGCCGCAGTCCGAATGGGCGTCCGCGGCGGAAATTAGAATCCGGACAACCAATCCATTGGATCTCCACGGCTCCTCCTACCCCACCGCCGTTAGGTCGCCCCGCTCACCGCTCAGCCATGAAGGCGACGTCACCGTTGCGTTCCTCGCGACCGACGCATCGGGTCGGGCTGCCTGACGCTGCTCGCGCTGTGCATCGTCCTTCGCCGACATAGCCGACCGCAGGCGCAGCAAGTCTTTGAGCGCGTCGTACCAGAAGGGCGCGCCGAGGCTGATCAACAGAACCGCCAGAATCATGCCGGGCACTTTTCGCGGATCCATCAGCCGCTGCAACCAGTCACGGTCGAGCGGCAGGGTGACGAGTCCAGCGCCATTTAACAGATCGTAATAAGGACGCGGATCGACATTCGTTTTCACATTCGCCTGGGAATACTGCCGGGTGGCCTCGGCGACGATCGCGTTGCGCGTCTGATCGTCCAGAAATAGTCGATCGGCAACAGCAACAATGTCGAGTTGTACGGTAAGGACCACGGCCACCGAAACGCTCAAGGTAATCCAGTGTGTGGAGTGCGTGAACCGCTGGCTCACCCGGTCAATGGTCTGGTCAAACCAGAAGTCCACTCGCGCCACGAAGTCACTGGAGGCCTCGTGCAAAATAGCGAGTCCATCCCGTATGTGACTCGGGAATTCAGGATTGGCGGCCTCCAGTTGCAGGCCCAGTGCGCGGATGTTCTTGAGGGTCTGCTCCGGGTCGGTGATTCCGCCATCCGCCAGCATCGTCTTGAGTGCATCCTGCGCGTCGTGGCCAAGTTGGTGCGCACCCAGACCCCCGGCAAAATCAAGCAGCAACTTGATGAACTCTGCCCGATGAATTACAGTCCCCAGGCTACGCCCGTCCGCGATCATAGGATGCTTCAGCAATCCCCCGGCGATGTCCGTGGCAATTTTGTCGCCCATTCCAAGTTGCTGCAGTAAGTCGGCAAGCCCGCTTTTCAAATGCCGGCCACGGCGGTTCATCATGCTCGTCAGCGCCTGTGTAATCACCGTAACCGCCATGCTGAAGAGCAGCAACACGGTGGTTACTCCAATGAGGACATCGATTGTCTTAGGCACAATTGCCTCCCCTGGGCAACTAGCTCATATCTTTCCCGACCATTGAAGTTTCGACTGGAGTCGATTGTCATAGTTGCTCATTGACAGGGACCGAGCGGTGACTTCCAGGGCCAACGCAGGATGCGTCGCAGTCACACGCGACATGCTTTCCCCCCTTTTTACGAACGAACTCGTGCCCTGCAAGGCAGTCGCGGGTCGCGCAGCCCTGGTGGCACTGGTTCGTAAGACCCTGGGGAAGGAACGAGTGGCGGTAGACGAAATTGACCGATCAGATTCTGATTCCGTCTTGATTGACTGACGAAAGTTACAACAGATATTACCGCACTGTCAAGAAAAAGTAGAGTCCACCCGCCGCTTAGCGGTGTCGACCCGCATGTCTAGCGAAGCTACGGGGAAAAAGGGATGGCGAGGTGTTTGGAAGATGCCCGCTACCATCTCAAATATCTTTCCGAAGCTGTCGGACAGGGAGAGCCGGCTCTATTCGTCCATTACGCCACATGGGGTAAAACAATGCTCAGAGCGCGCAGAATCCCCGTTGAGGATCTGGTAGCCAATTTTGAGATCATGCTGCACGTCTTGGGGAAAGAACTTCCTGCGTCGATGCAAGTACCCGCGCTAGAGTATGTAAAAGCGGCCATTCGGGATCTGACAGTCGCAAGCGACAACCCGTCCTTTTTGGATCCTGATCAACCCTTCGCCCAGCTCGCCAACCAATATCTGAATGCGCTTCTGCGCTACGAGAGACATTCAGCCTCAGCTCTCATTTTGAGAGCCGGGGAAAACAAAACCAGCATCAAGGATATTTATTGCCAGGTTTTTGAGCGTTGCCAGTACGAAATTGGCCGTCTGGCAATCGAACGTTGTCAGCATTGCTCAGGAGCACTACTGCACGGCTTCGACGCAATTCATCATGTCGCAGCTCTATCCCTGCATTTTTCGTGCGGATCGCTGGACGACACCAAGCGCATCATTGGTTCTGCCAGCGGACCGCACAGAACGTTCTATTCGATCCTGGCTGAGACCGGCATACGGGGCGGCGAGATTTGCGCTCTCCGCGTCGCCGATCTCGACCTCGAGAATGCCGTTATTCAGGTTCGCCAGAACGTTTGGCGAGGCAAGATCCAGACGGTGAAATCTCGGAAGGGCAATCGCCGTTTCCCGATCTCGGCAGAATTGTTAGAACACCTGCGCGGATACCTGGAGAGCTGGCGGCCAAACTCGCTGGGTCTGCTGTTCGCAACGGGCAACGGTACACCGTGGGATCATAGCCTGGTTCGCAAGCGGAAGTTTCATCCTCTGCTCAAGAAGCTAGGCATCCCGCAGTGTGGCTTCCATGCTTTCCGGCACGGCAACGCCACGCTACTGGATCAGATCGGTGCTCCTATGGCAGTCCGGTTGAACAGGCTGGGACATGCCGAAGCGCAGACCACGATGGGCTACACGCACGCAGTCACGGCAGACGAACGCAGAGTTGCTAACGAAGTTGGGAGAATTCTGCACGGTACTGCACGGAATGAACAAGAAGAAAGGCCAGCGGAAAACGCGCTGACCCTGATGATTCAATAGTATGAGGTTGGTTGCGGGGGGTGGATTTGTTCCCCAGTCGCTCATTGATTCCGTGCAACTTGCTGATTCTATGATGGTCCGGAAATGCCAAGAAAGGCCACAAGGGCAACTCCTTCATTCAGTCTTCATTCAGCTTTCCGTAAGCGTCTGACCAACACACCTGTTAGACAGGCGGGGTCTGTGTTGAAGTGTCCGGATGTCCGCAAAAACAGAGTTGTCAGCGCCCAAGCGACGTACCCGTGCGGAAGTTCAGCAGTTGGTGGCCGAGTTTGTGAGCAGCGGTATGAGGCGGAGCGAATTTTGCCAGAGTCGAGGTTTAAGCTTCAGCACACTGGGTCGCCATCTAAAGAAACTGAGTTGGAAGAGAAGGCGTAAGCCAATTTCCTCGGCCGGTCGTTTGGTGCCGGTGGAGTTGGCGGTCATGAAATCGCCGAAGCAGCACGAACCGAGTTGTGGGCTGGCGGTGGTGCTGACGGGCGGGCGCCGGATCGAGGTACATGCTGGTTTTGATCCGAGTACGTTCGAACGCCTGGTGGGCATTCTGGAGCGGGCATAAGCCGTGTTTGGACTGGGCCCAGCCACACGGATCTATCTGGCCGCCGGAGTGACCGACATGCGCAAGGGGTTCGAGGGGTTGTACGGTCTGGTTCGGGATCGATTGTCGTGCGAGCCTTTGAGCGGACACCTTTTCCTGTTCTGCAACGCCCAGCGCAACCGGTTGAAGGTCCTCGTCTGGGACGGAAGCGGACTCTGGGTCTGTGCCAAGAGGTTGGAGAAAGGGCGTTTCACCTGGCCGCAATCCGGCGATGCTCAGGGCAAGGTCGTACTGAGTCACGAAGAGCTCTCCTTGTTATTAGGTGGCATCGATCTGGCCAAGACCAAGCACAAGCGGTGGTACCGAAAAGTATCGCCGGAAGGACATGCCGCCGCATGAGTTGCTTGGTTGCTTGAACGTTTCGATCAACTCTGGTAAATCAGTAACCCATTGTGAGTGCGCCCCCCATTCCTTCAGCGCCAGCCGACCTGGAACTCATCGCACAACTGAAGAGCCAGTTACAGTATGCGGAACTGAGGATTCGCGTGCTGCAAGAGCGTCTGCGGCTGATGCGGATCGAGAAGTATGGAGCGGGCGGCGAAAAGCTCTCCCACGCACAACTGGAATTGTTCGAACTTGCGCCCGTCGTCAGTGAAATGATCGAGCAGTCGGAGAGCGAGCACGCGCCAGCGCATCGCTCGACGAGTAAGTCGGCCAAGCATCCGGGCCGCCAGGAGTTGCCTTCGAATTTTCCGCGCGTAGAGCGGGTTCTGCCTTGCACGCCGGATCAGCGCGTGTGCAAACGCTGCGGCAAAGAAACAGTGGTGATCGGCTACGAGGAGAGTTCCCAGTTGGATGTGGAGCGAGCGAAGTACTTCGTGCTGATCACGAAACGAGAGAAACGGGCTTGCCGGTCGTGTGAGGAACTCGGAGTGGTTTCCGCACCGCTGCCACCACGGATCATCGAGAAGTGCCTGGCGAGTGACCGGATTGTCATCGACACGGTCATCAGCAAGTATTGCAATCACACGCCCTTGCATCGCCAGAGCATGATTCTGGAAAGGGACCTCGGATTGGAAATCAGCCGCGCAACGCTGGACGGCTGGGTCCTGAAAGTTGGCGAGTTGCTGATCCCAATGGTCGCCGCCATGCGGCGCGAGCTGATTAGCGGATCTTACATTCAGGCGGACGAAACTCCGGTCGATGTGCAAACACGCGAGGGCCGGGAAAAGAACCATCAAGCGTATCTCTGGCAATACAGTCGCCCGGGAGGAAGCGCGGTGTTCGACTTCCGTTTAGGCCGTGGACGTGATGGACCGAAACGATTTCTGGGACAGTTCGAAGGCATTCTCCAAACCGATGGATACGCGGCTTATGACCAGATTGGCGGGGCAAACATGGTACATGCCGCTTGTTGGGCCCATGCTAGAAGACAGTTTTTCGAGGCGGTGCAGCTAAATCCACGAGACCCGGTTGCAACTTCGATTGTGGCGCGGATGGACGAACTGTTTGCCGTCGATGCGGAAGCTCGGCGCAAAGCGCTGAGTACTGCGGCGCGCCATATCCGGCGTCAGGAAACAGCCAAGCCTCTTCTCGGCGATATTCGCAGCAAGATCGAGGCAGCGCAGTCGGTTGCATTGCCCTCCAGCGCACTCAGCAAGGCTTGCCAATACGCCCTCACACTGTGGAGGAAACTTACGCGATTCCTGGAATATCCGGAACTTGAGCTGAGCAATAATCTGGCAGAGAACTCAATGCGTCCCGTCGCATTGGGCCGTAAGAACTGGATACACATCGGAAGCCCACAGGCCGGACCAAAGGTTGCAGCAATTCTCTCGGTCGTGGAAAGTTGCCGCCGGTTGAAACTCCCAGTGCGCGACTATTTGGCAACGATCCTTCCTGGGCTTGCCGATCTCCCGATCCGGCGCCTTCCGGAACTCACTCCAAAGGCTTGGG
>WNFG01013039.1_pt1 | contig 19793 bp, 19 predicted proteins | sample 5400431 | NCBI WGS metagenome assembly WNFG01 (sample SAMN13153346, study PRJNA577476) | soil metagenome | isolation source: 120 cm saprolite under Douglas fir tree site 2 hole 3 replicate 2 | place: USA:California | collected 2015-04-18 | reverse complement strand
TCGGCGACCGTCTCGGGCGAGGCGCCGCTGCCCACGAGGAGCGGGGCCTCGGGCACCGCGCCGCGCACGCGCTTGAGATCGGCCATCGGAGTGGGCTCGCCGGTGGCCACGCCCGAGACCACGAGCGCGTCGGCCAGCCCGCGCGCGTAGCAGTCGCGCGCCTCCTGCTCGATGGGCATCGGAGCCAGCGGGAGGCCGTGCTTGGCCTGCACGTCGGCCAGGATGGCGACGGCGACGCCCAGCAGTCGCCGGTAGCGCAGGGTATCGTGCGCGTCGGACTCGATGATGCCCTGGTCGGCGGCGACCGCGCCCACGTGGACGTTCACGCGCACGAAGCGCGCGCCGGTGGCGGCGGCCACCGCGAGGGCCGAGCGCACGTCGTTCTTGAGCACGTTGACGCCCACCGGCAGCGGCACCGCGCGGCGGATCTCGGCGATCGCGACCGCCATCCCGGCCACGGTGGCCGCGTCCACCCGGCGCCCGGTGAAGGGGACGTCGCCGTGATTCTCGACGAGGAGCGCGTCGGCGCCGCCCTCGGCGAGGGCGCGCGCGTCGTCGAGGGCGGCGCGCACGAGCGCGGCCATGTCGCCGTCCCAGCGAGGGCTGCCCGGCAGCGCGCGGAGATGCACCATGCCGATCACGGCGCGAGCGCTCGAAGCAGGCAGGCCGATGAGTTCAGCGAGCGTCATGGAGCGCCACTGTCATGTGGCGGAATCATAACACGCAGGGATATACTGGCTCCGTCATGGCAATGGCGCCGGGGAACGCACCGTCGCGAATCTTTTATGGATGGTGGGTGGCCTTGGCGCTCTCGATCATCGTCTTCCTCTCGGCGGGCATTCGCTTCACGATCGGCCCGTTTCTCAAGCCGGTCTCGGGGGATCTGGGCCTGGATCGCGGGAGCTTCTCGCTCGTGATCGCGCTCTCGCTGCTCCTCTACGGCGCCTTCATGCCGCTGGTCGGGCGGCTCGTGGACCGCATGGGCTCGCGCGTGGTGTGCTCGGCGGGGGCGGTGGTGATGGCGGCCTCCCTGGTGCTGACCGGCCGCATGACCACGCTCTGGGAGTTCTACCTCTACTACGCGGTGATCGGCTCGCTGGGCCTCGCCGCGACCGGCCACGTCATGGGCTCGGTCACGCTCGCGAACTGGTTCGTGAAGCGGCGCGGGGTCGCGATGAGCTTCCTCGGCTCGGCCTCGATGGCGGGCTCCTCCCTGGGCACCTGGCTGGGTGGATTCCTCTTCGACGTCACCGGGAGCTACGGCGCGGCCTTCGGGGTGGCCGGGGCCCTGCTGCTGATCGCGGCGATCCTGAGCCTCTCCATCGACGAGAAAGCCCGGCCGGCGTGCCGCGCGGTGCCGATACCGTCGCGGCCGCTTCCGGTGGCGGGAGGAAGCTGATGGGCTACAGCACCATCCTGATTGACCGGACCGACGGAGTTGCCACGATCACGCTCAACCGCCCGCAGGCGCGGAACGCGCTCGACCTCGTCATGCGGCGCGAGCTCCTGACCGCGCTGGACGAGCTGGAGGCGGAGCCGGCCGTCCGGGTCGTCATCCTGACCGGCGGGGGCGGCCATTTCTCGGCGGGCGGCGACGTGAAGACCATGGCCGCGAAGCGGCAGACCGCCGCGGAGGGCCGCGCCCGCGTGGAGTCGCTCAATCGCTTCATCATCCGCCTCTTCGAGTACCCGAAGCCCACGATCGCGATGGTGGACGGCTTCGCGGTCGGCGCCGGCTGCAATATCGCGCTGGGCTGCGACCTCGTGATCGCGTCCGACCGCGCCCGCTTCGGCGAGGTCTTCGCCAAGATCGGGCTGGTGCCCGACGGCGGCGGCACCTGGCTCCTGCCGCGGCTGGTCGGCCTGGCCAAGGCGAAGGAGCTGGTGTTCTCGGCCGACATCATCGACGCGGCGGAGGCGCTGCGGATCGGCCTCGTCAACCGGGTCGTGCCCGCGGCCGAGCTCGAGGCCACGACGCGGGCCCTGGCCGCCCGCATCGCGGCGGGCCCGCCGGGCGCGCTCGGCCTCGCCAAGGCGCTGCTCAACCGCTCGGCCACGGTGGACCTGGCCACCTCGCTGGGCCTCGAGGCCTATGCCCAGGCCCAGAGCATCACCACCGACGATCATGCGGAAGGCGTCCGCGCGTTTCTCGAGAAGCGCCCGCCGAAATTCACCGGCACATGAAGCGCCAGCCAGACCTCGCCGAGTGTCCGCGGCCTGGGGGAGTGCGGGGGCCAGCTTCTCGGTTGTCCGCGGCCTGGGGGAGTGCGGGGGCCATTTCTGGGCCCCCGCAGATGAAGAAATGCTAAGCGCCAGGATCACCGCCACCGGCATGTCCGTCCCGGAGTGCGTCGTCACCAACGAGCTGCTCTCCCGCTGCATGAGCACGAGCGACGAGTGGATCACCCAGCGCACGGGCATCCGCGAGCGCCGCATGTCGCCCGATACGTACCGCATGCTCCTGCGCCTCGCGGAGGCGCCCGACAAGCCCGCCTTCATGCGCGAGATCCGCGAGCGGGGCCTGGACGGGGAGATCACGTCCACGCTGACCGTGACGGACCTGGCGATCGAGGCCTCCCGGATGGCGCTGAAGAACGCGGGCCTCGCCGCCGAGGATCTCGACTGCATCATCCAGTCCAGCACGCTGCCGGATCTCGCGTACCCCGCGCCGGGCTGCGTGTTGCAGGGCCGCCTCGGCCTGACGAGTACCCCCGTGTTCAACCTCGCCCAGGGCTGCGCGGGCTTCGTCTACGGGCTGGCGCTGGCCGATCAGCTGATCCGCGGTCGGATGTACCGGCGGGTGCTCGTGGTGGGCGCGGAGCTGCTCTCGTCCGCCTTCGACTTCACCGACGAGGGCCGCGACATGGCGGTGCTCTTCGCCGACGGGGCGGGGGCGGCGGTGCTCGAGGCCGGGGAGACCGACGCGGCCCGCCCGCGCGGGCTGATCTCGCATCATCTCCATTCCGACGGCACCGCGCTGGACGCCCTGTTCGGAGAGATGTGGGGCTCGTCCACGTTCCCGCCGGTGTCCAAGAAGAAGATCGACGACGGCCGCACGCGCCCGCGCATGAACGGGCGCGCGGTCTTCGTGAACGCGGTCAGGCGGGTGCGCGAGGTCGTGCAGGAGTGCCTCGACGCCAACGGCCTGCGGCCGCTGGACGTGGACTGCTACCTCTTCCACCAGGCCAACCTCCGCATCATCGAGGCGGCCACCGAGCACTTCCAGATCCCGGCCGAGCGGTGCTTCAACAACCTCCACCGCTACGGCAACACCGCGGGCGCGTCCGTTCCCATCTGCCTCCACGAGGCGCTGTCCGAGGGCCGCATCAAGGATGGCGACCTCGTCATGCTGGTGGCCTTCGGCACCGGCTTCTCGTGGGGGGCCACGCTCCTGCGCTGGTGAGCCCTCCCGACGGTCTCCGCGGCTGGCTCGAGCGTCTGGGCTGGAGCCGGCCACCCGAGCGACGAGCCCTCGTCCTGGCGGGCGGCGGGGTCATCGGCGGAATGTACGAAGTCGGAGCCCTCGCCGCGCTCGACGAGGTGCTGCCCGGCTTCCGCGCCAACGACTTCGACCTCTACGTCGGCTCCAGCGCCGGCTCGGTGGTCGCCGCGCTCCTGGCCAACGGGGTGCGCCCGCGGGAGCTGTACGAGATCCTCGACGAGGAGCGCGACGACCCACTCAACTTCAATCGCGGCGCGGTCTACCACAAGGGCTCGTTCGCGGCCGCGACGCGCAACGTGGCCCAGTTCATGTGGGCCATCGGCAAGCGCGCGCTCATCGATTTCCGGCTCGAGTGGCCGGACCTGCTCGCGCGCAGTGGCGGCGACATGCCGGCCGGCTTCTTCTCGCTGTCGCCGCTCGAGGCCTATCTCCGGGAAGCGTTTCAGGCCAAGGGACTCTCGAACAGCTTCACCGGCACGCCCCGGCCGCTGCTCGTCGCCGCGATCGCGCTCGACCGCGCCGAGCGGGTGGTCTTCGGCCAGGGCGATTTCATGGACGTGCCGATCTCCCAGGCGATCGCGGCCTCCTCGGCGATCCCCGGGTTCTTCGAGCCCTACCGGATCCGCGACCGCGACTACGTGGACGGCGACGTGGGCTACACGGGCCACGCCGATCTGGCGGTGGACGCCGGCTCGACCGTGCTGGTCGCGATCAACCCGGCGGTGCCGCAGTGTCTGAACGAGCAGGACGGACCCGAGATCCGGCGGGGCGGCCTCTACGCGATCATGGAGCAGGCGGGACACATCTCCAGCCTCAACCTGTTCAATACCGGGCTCAGCGCGATCAAGCTCCAGCATCCCGAAGTGGAGGTCCTGGTGATCCAGCCGGAGCCGAAGCCCTCCCCCCTGGTGGGCCCCTCCATGGGCTTCGAAGCCAGCCGCGCGGCCCTCCGCTACGGGTACGGCACGGTGAAGGACTGGCTCGCGGGGCCTGGGGCAGCCGTCGCCTCCCGCTTCGTTTTCCCGCGGCCCTGACGGGCCCCCTCACCCTACCCTCTCCCCGGAGGGGAGAGGGGGAGTTAGACCTCTTCAGCCCCGTAGCCGGCCTCGGCAAGATGGCGCTTGATCGCCTCGATCTGCGGGGGCCCGGAGGTCTCGAGTGTCAGCTCCACCTCGGTGTCGCCCACGGGCGCACGGGAGAACGCCCGGTCGTGCTCGATGCGCAGGACATTCGCCCGCGCCTCCGCCACCAGGGCGGTCAGGCGCGCGAGGGCCCCCGGCCGGTCGCGTAGCCGCACCCGCAGCCGCACGAGGCGACCGTCCTTGACGAGGCCCCGCTCGATGATCCGCGCGATCACGTTGACGTCGATATTGCCGCCGGAGATGACCAGCGCCACCGTCCGACCCTCGAGGTCCACCCGGCGATTGGCCAGGGCGGCGAGGGGTACCGCGCCCGCGCCCTCGACCACCGTCTTCTCGATCTCGAGCAGCAGCAGGATGGCGTTGGCGATCTCCTCCTCGGCGACGGTGACCACCCGGTCCGCGTGGCGGCGGGCCAGATCGAAGGTGTGCTCGCCCACACGGCGCACCGCGATGCCGTCCGCGATCGTGGTGGCGGCGGGTACCGTCACGCGGGTGCCGGCCGCGAGAGCGCTCGCCATGCCGGGCACCTCCTGAGCCTGGACCCCGATGACCTGCACGGCGGGCCGCTCGGTCTTGACGGCCAGGGCGACGCCGCCCAGGAGCCCGCCCCCGCCCACCGGGACCAGCACCGCGTCGAGCCCGGGCACCTGCTCCAGCAGCTCCAGGCCGATGGTGCCCTGTCCCGCGATCACTCGAGGATCGTCGAAGGGATGCACGAAGACCAGATCGCGGGCCGCCTCGATCTCGCGGGCGCGCGCGTAGGCCTCGTCGAAGTTGTCCCCGTGGAGCACGACCTCGGCGCCGCGCCCCCGGGCCGCCGTCACCTTGGCCAGCGGGGCCCACTCCGGCATCACGATGACGGCGGAGACCCCGAGCCGCGCGGCGTGGAAGGCGACGGCCAGGCCGTGGTTGCCCGCGCTCGCCGCGACGACACCCCGCCGCCGCTCGTCGGGGGAGAGCTGCAGGAGCAGGTTGGCCGCGCCGCGCTCCTTGAAGGAGCCGGTCATCTGCAGGTTCTCCAGCTTGACGAAGACCCGCGCGCCGGTCAGCGCCGAGAGCGTTTCGGAGTACGGGCACGGCGTCTCGTAGATCGTGCCGGCCAGGCGCCCCCGGGCGGCGTGGATGTCGGCGGCCTCGATCATCAGAACGGCAGCTCGGGCTCGGCGTGGCGCGGAGACATGAGCCCCACCGGCATCAGGATGGTGGAGCGGGCCCAGCCGACGCGGCCCCGCCAGTCCACGAGGATGAGGCCACCCTGGCCGCCGCCCTCCTCGACCAGCACGCTCAGGGCAACCTCGCAGGCCTGCCCCGGGTCCCCGACGCTCTTCAAGATCTCGAGGGCCCGGCGCGCCAGGGTCACGCGGATGATGGCCTCGCCGTCGCCGGTACAGGAGACGCCGCCGAGCGTGGTCTCGGCGTAGGTGCCGCAGCCGATCAGCGCGCTGTCGCCCACCCGGCCCGGCAGCTTGCCCGATATGCCGCCGGTGGAGGTGGCCGCCGCGATGGTGCCGAGGCGGTCGAGCGCCACCGCGCCCACCGTACCCGCCTGGAGGGCGGCCAGTCGCCGGCGCTGTTGCTCGGTCACGAGCTCGGCGGGATCGCAGAGCGGCACGCCGAGGGCCTGAGCGCGCGCGAGGGCGCCGGGCCCCGCGAACAACGAGGGCCCGCCGGCCTCGAGGATGCGGCGGGCCAGCGTGATCGGATTGCGGACGCCCGAGACGGCGGCCACCGCCCCGTTCCGGAGCCGGTCGCCTTCCATGATGGAGGCGTCGGTCTCGACGGTGCCGGCCGCGGTCAGCACGGAGCCTCGGCCGGCATTGAAGCGCGGATGGTCCTCGAGGCTCCGCACCGCCGCTTCCACGCCGTCCAGCGCGGTGCCGCCCTCGGCCAGGGCACGCCACCCCGCGGCGACCGCGTCGCGCATGCCGCCGCGGAGCTCCTCGCGGCCGCCCGGATCGGCGCCGGCGCCGCCGTGCACGATCAGCGCGGGGACACGGCTTGTCATGGCTCGGCGCCGATCGCTATCATGCCCGGGTGATTGTCGGCCAATCCGGTTCACAGGACAAGTCGCGACCTGATCCGTTCGCCGCCCTCACGCGACGGATTGTCCGGTGTCGGCTCTGCCCGCGGCTGGTGCGCCATCGCGAGGCGGTCGCGGCGGAGCCACCGCGCCGATATCGTGGCCAGCGCTACTGGGCGCGCCCGCTGCCGGGCTTCGGGGATCCGGACGCCCGGGTGCTGCTGGTGGGGCTGGCGCCGGCGGCACACGCCGCCCGCCAACAAGCCGACGCCGGCCGAGATGGGGCGCTGCCGCCCATTTCTATTGGAAGATCTGCGGCTGCTCTCTCGCGTCCGGGTCGTGGTCGCCCTGGGCAAGATCGGCTGGGACGCCTACCTGCGCGCGCGGCGGGCGGCGGGTCTCGCGGTGCCGCGGCCGCTGCCCCGCTTCGGCCACGGCGCCGTCGCGACGATGCCGGACGGCGGGCCCACGCTCCTCGGTTGCTTTCACCCGAGCCAGCAGAACACGTTCACGGGGAAGCTGACACGGGAGATGCTGCAGGCGGTGTTCGTTCGGGCGCGGGGATTGGCGGGGCTTTAATCCGGCCCCCTCACCCTACCCTCTCCCCAGAGGGGAGAGGGTAAAGAGGAGCGGTCCCACCGGGTGTTACCATGGACACATGCGGCGCGCGTGCGTGCTCTTGACCGTCGTCTTGGGCCTGATGGTCGCGGCGGGGGCGTCGGCGCAAACCGTGGCGGCGGCCGCGGCGCAGCTCGCGGTGACCGAGGCCACGCTCGACAACGGGCTGCGGGTGCTCGTGCAGGACGACCCGCGCAACCCGATCGTCGCGGTGCAGGTCTTCTACCGGGTGGGCTCGCGCAACGAGCGGCCCGGGGCGACCGGGCTCGCCCACTTCCTCGAGCACATGATGTTCAAGGGAACGCCCACCTACGGCCGCGGGCAGATCGCGCGCCTCATCGAGGAGAACGGCGGCCGGGACAACGCCTACACCACGAAGGACCTGACCAGCTACTACACGACCATCGCGGCCGACCGGCTCGACCTGGTGCTCCGGATCGAGGCGGACCGGATGCGGCATCTCCTGCTGGACGCCGCCGAGATCGATTCCGAGCGGAAGGTCGTGATGGAAGAGCGCCGGATGCGCTCGGAGGACGACCCGGACGGCCTCGTCTACGAGGCGATGAGCTCGCTGGCGTTCAAGGCGCACCCGTATCGCTGGCCCATCATCGGATGGATGTCGGACATCGCCCGCATCAACCGGGCCGAGCTGCGCGCGTTCTACGACACCTACTACCTCCCCAACAACGCGATCCTGGTCATCGCGGGGGACGTGCGGGCTCCCGCCGCGCTGGCCATGGCGCGGCGACATTTCGGGAGAATCGCGCGGGGCGCTGCGCCGCCGCGGGTGACCGCGGTCGAGCCCGCCCCGCTCGACGAGCGCCGGCTGGTGGTGCGCCGCGAGCAAGCCCAGCTCCCCGTCGTGAACATCGCCTGGCACGTGCCGAACCACACCTCGGCCGATGCCCCCGCGCTGGAGCTGCTGTCGACCCTGCTGTCGTCCGGGCGCACGTCCCGGCTCTACCAGAAGCTGGTTTACGAGAAGCGCATGGTCCTGGGCGCGGGGGGTGACTACTCGTACTTCTCGCTCGACCCGTCGCTCTTCTGGTTCTACGCGGCGCCGTTGCCCGGCCAGGCTCCCGAGGTGGTCGAGCAGGCCCTGCTGGCCGAGATCGAGCGGCTCAAGCAGGACGTGGTGCCGGAGGAGGAGCTGGCCCGCGCCCGCAACCAGATCGAGGCCTCCTTCGTCTGGGAGCAGGACTCGGTCTTCTCCCGCGCCTCGGTGCTGGGGCGTTTCGAGATGCTAGGCTCCTGGCGCCTGCTCGACGACTACCTGCCGAAGCTCCGCGCCGTCACGGCCGCCGACCTCCAGCGGGTGGCGCGGACCTACTTCGCCCTCGACCGCAAGAGCGTCTCCATCCTGCTGCCCGCCGAGCCGGCCGCCCCGGCGGCCCGGTGAGCCCCCCGGGGTGAGCCCAATGGGCTCCCGGCTGGCCAAGGGGGTGATCGTCCTCACCCTGCTGCTCGTGCTGGGCCTGGCCTATGCGTACGGCGGGCGGCTGTTCGGGTCCGGCAACGGCAAGTCCCTCGTGAGCGTCACCGGGACCATCGAGGCCATCCAGGTGGACGTGAGCGCGAAGATCACGGGCCGCATCGCCGAGCGGCCGGTCAACGAGGGCGACCGGGTCGCGGCCGGCCAGCTCCTGGTGCGCCTCGACGAGGCCGAGCAGGCCGCGGAGGTGCGCCGCCAGGAGGCCGCGGTGCGGACCGCTCAGTCCACCCTGAACGACCTGCTGGCGGGCGCCCGGCGCGAGGAGCTCGAGGACGCCCGGGCGGCACTGCAGAGTGCCTCCGCCACCCGGGAGTGGACCGAGCGCGACTTCCGACGGGCGGAGGGCCTCTTTCGCCAGACGCTGATCGCGGCCCAGGAGGTCGACCGGGCGCGCCAGGCGTACGAAGTGGCGGTGGCCCAGGAGAAGTCGGCCCGCCAGAAGCTCCTGCTCCTCGAGGCGGGATCGCGTCCCGACCAGGTCGAGGCCGCGCGGGGCCAGCTCGCCCAGGCCCGGAACGCGCTGGACATGGCCAAGACGCGACTCAAGGAAATGACTATTTTCTCACCACTTGAGGGTGTGGTCCTTCGCAAGAACCTCGAGGTGGGAGAGCTGGCCAGTCCGGGCGTGCCGATCCTGACCCTGATGAAACCGTCGGACATCTGGGTGCGGGCCTATGTCCCCGAGGAAGAAGTTGGGCGTGTCAAGGTCGGCAGCAAGGCGCTTGTCGCGGTGGACGCCTATCCGGCCCGCCGATTCCCCGGCCGGATCACCGAGATCGCCTCGGAGGCCGAGTTCACGCCCCGGAACGTCCAGACGAAGAAGGAGCGCGTGAATCTGGTGTTCCGGATCAAGATCGCGGTGGACAACCCGGAGGGCATCCTCAAGCCGGGCATGCCCGCCGATGCCGACATTGACTGACCCGACTGGTCAGGCCGTCGTCACGCAGGGGCTGACGCGGCGGTTCGGCCGGCGGGTCGCGGTGGACCACCTGGATCTCCAGGTGCGCGCGGGCGAGCTCTACGGGTTCCTGGGTCCGAACGGGGCGGGGAAGTCCACCACGCTCCGGATGCTGTGCGGGCTGCTCGCGCCGAGCGAAGGGGGCGGGACGGTGCTCGGCATCGACCTGGTGGCCGAGCCCGAGCGGATCAAGTCGGTGATCGGCTACATGTCGCAGAAGTTCTCGCTCTACGACGACCTCACGGTGGACGAGAACCTCACGTTCTATGCGCGGGTGTACATGGTTCCGCGCGGTGTCCGCCCGGCTCGGATCGCCCAGATGATCCAGCTCGCCGACCTGGCCGGCCGCGAGCGCCAGCTCGCGGGCACGCTCTCAGGCGGCTACCGCCAGCGCCTGGCCCTGGCCTGCGCGCTCGTGCACGCCCCGCGGCTGGTCTTCCTCGACGAGCCGACCGCCGGCGTGGACCCGGTGTCGCGGCGCAATTTCTGGGGCCTGATCCGCCGCCTGGCCGACGAGGGCACCACCATCCTGGTGACCACCCACTACATGGACGAGGCCGAGCTCTGCGACACGCTCGGCTTCATCTACCAGGGCCGGCTCATCGCCCAGGGCTCGCCCGCGTCCATCAAGACCACGACCTTCCGCCAGCCGGTGATGGAGGTGGAGACCGCGGAGCTACGCCGGGCCGCCGACGTACTGGCCGACTGGGACGCGATCGAGGAGGTGCAGCGGGTCGGCGCGCGGCTGCGCCTGGTGGTAGGGGACCACGCCCTGACCTCATCAGACATCGAGCAACATTTGAGGGCGGCCGGGCTGGAGGTCCGCTGGGTGCAGGAAGTGGAGCCCTCGGTGGAGGATCTCTTCGTGTCCTTCGTGGACAAGCAGCGCAAGGCCCGCCTGCGCGAGCAGCTCCGCGCCCTCGACCCGCAAGCGCCCCTCACCCCGGCCCTCTCCCCAGAGGGGAGAAGGAGCAAGTCGGACTCCCTCTCCCCCGAGTGGAGAAAGGGTAGGTCGGACACCCTCTCCCCTCTGGGGAGAGGGCAGGGTGAGGGGCCGGGTGAGGGGAGCTAGACATGGGCTCGCGGCTGCTCGGCATCATCGTGAAGGAGTTCATTCACCTCAAGCGCGACATGCTCGCACTGGTGCTGGCCCTCGCGGTGCCGGTGGGGATGCTGTTCATCTTCGGCTGGGCCATCAACACCCAGCGTCCGCCGGCGTGTCACGAGCCACAAGGAGCTGACGCGTCTCATCGACTCGGGCGAGGCCAAGGTCGGCGTGGTGATCCCGCCCGACTACGCCCGGCGGCTCACCCGCCAGGATGCCGCGATCCAGGTGATCGTGGACGCCTCGGATCCCCAGGTGGCGACCTCGGCGCTCAACGCGGCCACCTCGCTCGGGGCCCAGCGATCGCTCCAGGTGCTGACCCAGACGCTCGAGGGCACCCGCCTCGGCGGCCAGGCGGAGCCGCCGGTGGACGTGCGGGTCCGCGCCTGGTACAACCCGGACCTCGTCTCCGCCATCTTCATCGTGCCCGGGCTGATCGGCGCGCTCCTCATGCAGACCACCATCACCGCGATGGCGGTCTCGGTGGTCCGCGAGCGCGAGAAGGGCACGCTCGAGGCGCTGATCGTGAGCCCCATCCGACGCTGGGAGCTCCTGCTCGGCAAGATCATCCCGAACCTGCTGGTGGCCTTCGGCCAGATGACCATGGCCCTCCTGGTCGCCCACTTCGTCTTCGACGTGCCGATCCGGGGCAGCCTGCCCCTGCTCTACGCCCTCTCGCTCGTCTTCATGATGGGCACGCTCGGCGTGGGTATCCTGCTCTCGGCGGCCTCCCGCACGGTGCCGCAGGCCATGCAGCTCGCGTTCCTCACGTTCCTGCCGTCGATCTATCTCTCCGGGCTGCTCTTTCCCATCGAGGGCATGCCCACCGGCGCGCAGTACCTGGCCGCGATCATCCCGCTGACCTATTTCCTGAAGATCGTGCGCGGTATCATCCTCAAGGGCGTGGGCTTCGAGTATCTGTGGCCCTCGCTCGTGCCGCTGGTGATCTTCGGCACGGTCGTGTTCTCCCTGGCGGTGCTCAAGTTCCGCAAGCAGCTCGATTGACGAGAGAGGCGCTCCCATGCGAGTGATGCTGGCCGTGCTGCTGCTCCTGCTCGCCGGGCCCGCGCCGGCGGCGGGCCCGCTGGCGCACCGCGAGGTCCTGCCGAACGGCGCGGTGCTGCTGGTGGCCGAGCGGCCCGCGATCCCGATCGTGGTGGTGCGCGTGGGCTTGCCCGGCGGGGCGGTGCACGACCCGGCGGACGCGCTCGGCGTGGCCAGCCTCACCGCGGAGCTGCTCACGCGCGGCACCGCCCGACGCTCCGGCCCCGAGCTGGATCGCGCCATCGAGTTCGTGGGCGGGAGCCTCGAGGCCGGCGCGGGCAGCGACGGGGCCGCCGTCACGCTCTCGGTGCTCAAGAAGGACCTCGCGCTCGGGCTGGACCTGCTCGCCGAGGTGCTGCGACAACCCACGTTTCCCGCCGACGAGCTGGCGCGCAAGGCGACGGACATCCAGGGGGCGCTGCGCCGGTCCGAGCAGGAGCCGGAGACGGTGGCGGCGCGCGAGCTGGGCCGGATGATCTTCCCCGGGCATCCGTACGGGCGGCCCGCGTCCGGCACCATCGAATCCGTCGGCAAGCTCACGCGGGAGCAGGTGACCGCGTTCTACCAGCGCCACTACCGGCCGGACGGGGCGAACATCGTGGTGGTGGGCGACGTGACGGTGGGGGAGATTCGCCGCGAGCTACTGCAGCGTCTAACCGGCTGGACCGCGGCGGCCGCGCCGGTGGCCGCGGTGCCGAAGCCGCCGCTCGTCGCGGGCGCGGAGGAGCGGAAGATCGTCCGGGATCTGACCCAGACGACCGTGCTGCTCGGGCGCCCGTCTATCAAACAGGATGATCCGGACTACTTTGCGTTGGCGGTGGCGACCTACGTCCTGGGGGGCGGGTCCGCCTCGCGGCTGTACACCCGCGTGCGGGAGGAGCGAGGGCTCGCCTACTCGGTCTACAGCTCGCTCCTGCCGGCGCGCTACGGCGCCTCGTACCTCGTCTCGCTGCAGACGCGGACCGACGGGGTGGGGGAGGCGGTGCGGCTCACCCGCGAGGAGATGGCGCGGCTCGGGCGAGAGCCGGTGGCGCCGCGGGAGCTGACCCGGGCCAAGTCCTACCTGATCGGCAGCTTCCCCCTGCGGCTCGACACTTCGGGCAAGCTCGCGCCCTTCCTGGGAGCGGTGGAGGAGAGCGGGCTCGGGCTCGACTACCCGGAGCGCTACAAGGAGCGGATCGGCCGGGTCACCGCGGCCGACGTCCAGCGAGTCGCCGCGAAGTACCTCGACCCCGCGACCTTCTCGCAGGTTCAGGTGGGACGCTAGGTAATCGGAGGGGGCCTCGACGGCCCCCTCCGAGCCTCCCCCAGAACCAGTTGCGCCAGCGGAGCCGGCGCTCGAACAGAGGGGATTACCACCACCAGCCGGGATAGTAGCGGCGCGGGCCGATGTAGAAGGGGTCGTAGTAGGGGCCGTACCCGTACGGCCCGTACCCCCAGGGATACGGGTAGTACGCGGGTCCCGCCACCATGTCCTTCGGCCAGAGCCGGATCCGCTCCACGGTGATGACCGGGTAGCGATAGGAGACCTCGCCGATCTTACGCTCCTCCACGCCGGCGACCTGGCCGACCACCGTGATGCGCCGGCCCGGGGCGTAGACGGCGGGATCGAGGAACTCGGGGGTGTGGAGCAGCGCGCGGCCGGGCGAGCGGTCGCTGCGCTCGGGGGAGTCGTCGCCGTGCAGCCGCCGCGCCAGGAGCTCGATCTCGGTCAGGCCGGGGCGGGGCTGGACGGCCAGGATGTCGCCGCCCAGGATCACGCGCGCGCCCTTGTGGGCGGCCGGATCGCGCAGGAGCTCGTCGGCGGTGAGCCGCGTGTCGACGGTGCGCATCACCGACTCCGGAAACGCGGTGGCGCAGCCGCCGACCAGGACCGCCAGCAGGAGCAGCCGGAGCCAGCGCATGGGCCCACGATACGCCCGGCCCTAGAGGCCTGCAATCGCTGTGCTACAATCCGCGCACATGAGGCGGGCTCGCTCATGCTGGTGGTGGTGCTCGGTGCTGGCGGCCGGCCTGTCACTGATCTGCAGCGCTCCCATCGACGCCGCGTTGTTCACCCTCATGCCGGGGGATCGCGACGAGGCCGTGCGGGTCGGGCGGCGCAGCGTGACCACGGAGGACTGGGGCGGCGAGTGGCGGGTGGACGGCGGCGCGGGCCAGTTCCTCACCGTCATGACCCCATTTCACCGGCTGGCCCTGGCCGCGCGCAACTCCGCCTTCCAGGACAAAGAGCTCAAGCCGCGCGAAGTCGATTCGGTGCTGAAGGACCAGGAGAACAAGGTCGTGTTCTTTGCGACCCTGCGCGGGGGCCGGGTGGACTTCGCGCGCTTCTACACCGCCGTGCTGCTGGCCCGGCCGCAGGAGATCAAGGCCTCCTTCACCCAGAACGAGCGGACCGCGCTCCGCGGCGAGGACGGGCAGTACACCGCGCGCTGCCTCTACGTGTTCCCCGCGGAGGGCGTGGATCCGCGGGCCGGCCTGACGCTCCTGGTGCGGGACAACAACGAGAAGGTGGTGGCGAAGTTCACGATCGATCTCTCGACCATGCGCTAGAGCCGGAAAGGATCCCCCGACGGTGACCCCGGAACGGTTCGCGCAGGGCATGACCTTCCCGGAGTACCTCGCGCAGATGCGCACCAACCAGGAGCGCTTCGCGAAGCGCCTGGCCGAGACCGAGATCAACCCCGACGATCGGGCGGCGATGCGCGGGCGCAAGCTCAAGATACTGGTGATCACCGAAGACTGGTGCGGCGACGCCTTCGTGCGCTTCCCCGGGCTCGCCAAGCTGGTGGAGGGCGCGCCCGACGTGGAGATGCGGGTGTTCCTGCGCGACGCGAACCCGGACGTGATGGACCAGTACCTCAAGCGGGGCCTCTACCGCACGATCCCCGTGTTCGTGTTCTTCGACGAGCAGATGAACGAGCTGGCGCGATTCATGGAGCGCCAGGACGTGGTGACCGAGCTGCGCACCGTGCTGAAGGTCTGAGGAGGACCGAGCCATGAAAGCGATTCGTGTCCACGCTCCGGGTGGTCCGGAGAGCATGAAGCTGGAGGAAGTGGCGACCCCCACGCCGGGGGCCGGCCAGGCCCAGGTGAAGCTCGAGGCCTGCGGCGTGAACTACATCGACGTGTACTTCCGCACCGGCGCCTACAAGGCCCCCCTGCCGCTCACCCCGGGCATGGAGGGCGCGGGCACCGTGACCGCGGTCGGGCCGGGCGTCGCCGACGTCAAGGTGGGCGACCGGGTGGCGTGGACCGGGGTGATCGGCTCCTACGCCCAGATGCTCTCGGTGCCGTCCGACCGCCTGGTGGCCCTGCCCGACAAGCTCACGTTCAAGGACGGCGCCGCCGCGATGCTCCAGGGGCTCACCGCCCACTACCTCGTCACCTCCACCTGGCCGCTCAAGAAGGGCGAGACCGCGCTGGTGCAGGCCGCCGCGGGTGGCATGGGGCTGCTGCTCTGCCAGATGGCCAAGATGCGCGGGGCGACCGTGATCGGCACCGTGTCCACGGAGGAGAAGGCGGCCCTGGCGAAGGCGGCGGGCGCCGACCACGTGATCCTCTACACCAAGCAGGACTTCGAGCCGGAGGTGAAGCGCATCACCGGCGGCCGCGGCGTGGACGTGGTCTACGACGGCGTCGGGGCGAGCACCTTCGACAAGGGGCTCAACTGCCTGCGCCCGCGTGGCCTCATGGCCCTCTTCGGCGCGGCGAGCGGCCCGGTCCCGCCCCTCGATCTCCAGCGCCTGAATGCGGGCGGCTCGCTCTTCATCACCCGCCCGAGCCTCACCCATCACGTCGCCACGCGCGAGGAGCTGATGCAGCGCTCCAGCGAGCTGCTCGGCTGGGTCCGCGACGGAAAGGTCAAGCTGCGGGTGGAGCATCAGTTCCCGCTGGAGCAGGCCGCCGAGGCCCATCGTCAGCTCGAGGGCCGCAAGACGACGGGGAAGATCTTGCTGCTTCCATGAGTGATCGATGTTGAAGTGGACGCTGGTCGGGCTGGCGGTGCTGGTGGCGCTCCTGCTGGGCGCCCTCCTGGCGCTGCCGCTGCTGCTCGACACGCCCGCGGTCCAGGCCTACGCCTCGCAGGCGGCCTCGCACGCGCTGGGCCGGCCCGTGAAGTTCAACGCCCTCTCCATCTCCGCGCTGCCGCTGCCGACCGTCAAGCTCCGCGGGCTGCAGGTCGCGGAGGACCCGAGCTTCGGGCCCGGGCCCTTCGTCACGGTGACCGAAGGCCGGATGCGCATCCGCATCCGCCCGCTCCTGCAGGGGCGGGTGGAGCTGGCCGATCTCACACTGAAAGAGCCCCGCATCCACGTGGTGGAGGATGCCGCGGGCAGGCTCAACGTGTCGACGCTGGGCGGTGGCGCGGCCCCCGCGCCGGTCGGCCCCCCCCGCGTGGGCACCGGCCGTCCGGGCGTCGCCGCGGCCGGCGGGATGCTGCTCTCGCGCGTGCGCATCGTCAACGGGGCCATCGACTACCAGAAGGCGGGCGCGAAGAGCGCCGAGTTCACCCTGGACGCCATCGACGTCACGGTGACCCAGGCCGCCGCCGGCGAAGCCCTCCGGGTCAGTGGGAGCGCCCAGGGCCAGCCCGGCAACGTCAAGCTGACCATCGCGGAGGGGACGGTCAGCGTGGCGCCCGGGCGCGCCTTCGGCGACGCCCAGCTCAAGGGGACGGTGGATGTCGAGGCTCGGGACATCGCGCCGGCCGCCGCCCTGTTCGTGCCGACGCCCAGCCTGTCGGGGCCGCTCAAGGGGCGGCTGCAGGTATCGGGCACCGCGGCGCGCCTGACCGCCAGCGGGGCCGTCGGCTTCGACCGCCTCACGCTGTCCGCTGAGCAGCCGCGCTGCCCGGAGCCGAAGCGGCGGTCGCTGGCGCTCGAGGATGTCCGGGTGCCGCTCCGCTACGCGCCGCCGCAGCTCGAGAGCCAGGCGGTGCAGAGCAAGGTGGCGAAGGGGACCGTGACCTTCCGGCTGACCGTCGCGCTCGGCCCGCCGCGCGTGGCCACGCTGCGCGACATCGCGGTCAAGGACGTGCAGCTCGAGCCGGTGCTGGTCAACTACCTCTGCCAGCGCAACGCGGTGACCGGGCCGCTGGACCTGACCGGCGAGGCGACGCTGCGCCTGCCCGAGCCGCTGCCCACCCTGAACGGGTCGGGCCGGCTCCAGATCGGCGCCGGCCGCGTCATCGGCCCCGACCTGCTGAACGCCCTCGGCCAAGCCCTCGCGCTGACCGACCTGGTCTCGGGTGTCCTCGACGGAGGCCGTCGCGGGAGCCGGCCGGCCGCGGGCTCCCCCCTCAACTTTGACTCCATCACCGCGAGCTACACGATCACCAACGGGGTGGCCCGCACCGAGGACCTGGTCTACCAGGCGCGCGACCTGCGCCTGACCGGGGTCGGGACCTACGGGCTCGTGGACGGGCGGACCGCGATGGACGTGCTGGTGACCCAGGGCGGCAACCGGGTGAAGGCGCGGCTGGCCGGCGGCCCCGGGGCGCTGACGATCGTGCCCACCGACGTTCGGATCAAGGAGCCCAAGGACCTCAGGAAAACGCTCGATCGGCTGTTGCGCTGAACCGCGCCCCGCCCAGCTTGCCCGCCTCCACGAGCCCGACGAAGAACGCGTAGAGCTGGTTGTACTCGTTGTAACGCGCCTGGCCGAAGCGGGCGACGGTCTGCTCGCGCATGCCCCGGTACATGCGCAGCCGCTCGCGCAGGATGCCGATCCATTCCGCGGAGAGATCCTCGGCCTATCCATTCCGCGGAGAGATCCTTGGCCTCGACCGCGCCGAAGGCGGCCCGCGCCAGCAGCTCGCGGTAGCCCGCGATGCTCTGCAGGGTGACCGCGGCCATCCACTCCTCGAGGCGGTGGCGCTCGTTCGCCTCGAGACGGGGCCGCGCGACCCAGTCGCTGAAGGCCAGGCGGGCGCCGGGCTTGAGCACGCGCGCGCACTCCCGGAGGACCGCCGCCTTGTCCGGCACGTGAAGGAGCCCTTCCTGACTGACCGCCGCGTCGAAGGCGCGCGCCCGGAAGGGGAGGACCTGCGCGTCGGCCCGCAAGAGGCGCACCCGGGGGCCCAGGTGGACGAGGGCGGTGAGCCGGGCGCCCGCCGCGCATCGCGAGTGGGTCAGGTCCACGCCGGTGACGCGGACGCCGAAGCGGTGCGCCAGGAAGCGCGCCGGTCCGCCGAGGCCGGCGCAGATGTCGAGCACGGTCATGCCCGGCGTGATGGCCGCGCGCCGGGCCAGCGTCTCGACGGCCTGGAGTCCGCCGTAGTGGTCCTGATCCCACGCCCAGAGATCCTCCGGCTCGAGCGGGCCCCCGGCGCGGCCGCTCCGGGAGCGCGCGGACTCCAGCACCTGCGCCTCGTTGATGGGGTGACGGTCGTAGAAGTCCATCACGAAGTCCACCACGGGGGGGCGGGACGCGGTGCGCGCACGACGCCGAGTGTACGGGGAGGCCGCCTTGAAGTCACCGGGGGCGTGTGGTAGAAGGAGTCGTTTCCATCTGCCCGCGAAGGAGAACCGGAGAGCCATGACAGACGCCGCGGTCAATCCCCTGAAGGCTGGTCTCGAGGACGTCGTCGTCTCTCCGTCGGAGATCTGTTTCATCGACGGCCACAAAGGCCGGCTCATCTACCGAGGCTATGACGTGGACGACCTGGTGGCCCACTCGACCTTCGAGGAGGTCACCTTCCTCCTGTGGCAGGGGCGGCTGCCGTCGCGGAAGGAGCTCGATACGCACCTGAAGGCGCTGGCCTCCCCCGCGAACCGCAAGCTCCCGCCGAAGCTCCTCGCGATGCTCAAGCTGCTCCCCAGGAAGACGACCCCGATGGAGGTGCTCCGGACCGGGGTGTCGGCGCTCTCCTCGTTCGATTCCGACGCGGCCGACAATAGCCGGGAGGCGACCCTTCGAAAGTCCTTGCGCCTCACTGCGCAGCTCCCGACCCTGGTCGCGTCCTGGGAGCGCATCCGGCGCGGCAAGTCGCCGGTGGCCCCGAGCCCGAAGCTCAACCTGGCGGGCAACTTCCTCTACATGATGAGCGGCGGCAAGAAGCCCACGTCGCTCGCCGCCAAGACGTTCGACACCGCCCTGATCCTCCACGCCGACCATGAGTTCAATGCCTCGACCTTCGCGGCCCGCGTGACCGCCGCCACCCTGTCCGATCTCCATTCGGCCGCGGTGTCGGGCATCGGCGCGCTCAAGGGCCCGCTGCACGGCGGGGCCAACGAGCAGGTCATGCTGATGGTCGAGAAGATCAAGGATCCGGCCAAGGCCGACGGGTGGATCCGGAAGGCGCTCGCCGACAAGGCGCGCATCATGGGCTTCGGCCATCGCGTGTACCGGGTGGACGACCCGCGGGCGAAGCACCTCAAGCGGCTGGCGCTGGAGCTCGGGCAGCAGGTGGGCGACACCAGCAAGGTGCAGATCCTCGACACGGTGGTGCGCGTGGTCGGGGGCGAGAAGCACATCTTCCCCAATGTGGACCTCTACTCGGGCGCGGCCTACGCGGCGATGGGGATCCCCACCGACCAGTTCACGCCCATCTTCGCGATGAGCCGGATCGCGGGCTGGGCCGCGCACGTGCTCGAGCAGCACAGCAACAACCGCCTGATCCGGCCCCGCTCCGACTACTCAGGCGCGCTCGACCTGAAGTACGTCCCGCTCTCCGAGCGGTAGGCGGCCGCCGGGCCGGCCCCCGGCCCTCCCGTGGCGGCCGTGACGACGAGCGTGGTGCTGGTGGTGCACAACCGGCCCGCGCTCACCCGCGCGTGCGTGGAGAGCCTCCAGGCCACCCGCGGCCCGTTCGAGCTCTGCGTCGTGGACAACGCCTCCGGTGAGGACACCGTGGACTACCTCGACCGGCTCGCGCGCACGGTGTCGCTGCGCTATCGCCGCAACGACGACAACGTGGGGCTCATCCGGGCGCTCAACCAGGGGGCGGAGCTGGCCACCGGGGAGCTGC
>WNFG01001451.1_pt1 | contig 19797 bp, 17 predicted proteins | sample 5400431 | NCBI WGS metagenome assembly WNFG01 (sample SAMN13153346, study PRJNA577476) | soil metagenome | isolation source: 120 cm saprolite under Douglas fir tree site 2 hole 3 replicate 2 | place: USA:California | collected 2015-04-18 | reverse complement strand
TGCTGATTGAGATCGGCCTGGACCTGGCGCACCTTGCCGCCGAACGGCAGCGGCAGGGCAGCCCCCGGAACCGGTGCCAATGCCGGTCGGATGAAATTCAGCGCGTCATCGAAGATCTGGGTTTCGGACAGCCGGTCGCTCGAAAGGGCGAGCTGCAGAATCGGCACGCTCGAGGCATTGAAGCTCAAGATCAATGGCGGGGTGATGCTTGGCGGCATCTGCTTCAGCACGGTCTGCGACATGCCGTTGACCTGAGCCAGCGCGGCGTTGATGTTCACGGTTGGCTGAAAAAAGATCTTGATGATCCCGTAATTGGCGATCGATTGGGATTCAATATGCTCGATGTCGTTGACGCTGTTGGGCAACGACCGCTCATAAAACGTGACGACCCGGCCGGCCATGTCGTCGGCAGGCAGGCCCGTGAAGCTGAAAACCACGCTGATGACGGGGATGTTGATGTTTGGAAAGATATCGGTCGGCGTGCGCAAGGATGACGCTGTTCCAAAAATCAGGATCAGCACCGCCATCACGATGAAGGTATATGGCCGGCGGAGCGCAAGCCGAACGATTCCAATCATAGCGTTCTCCCACGTGAACCGGATTCCCGTCGCTCTGGCCGTCGATCATTAGGGCCGCCTTGGCGCACCACTTCCGTTGGCACGCCCAATGGCTAAATGCCGTGGGTGCAGAAAGCGGATGCCCCGCTGTTCCAGGCGACAACCTGGAATCTAGGGTTGAGTTTCCCATTCGGAAAATGCATTCTCTTCATTCGAACATGCTTGGTTTGAATGAGCTGGAGCGGCTTGAACAAGACAGCCCCCAAGTTAGGTGCGATCGACCTGAACCTGCTGGTGGTGTTCGACGCCATCATGAGGGACAGATCCGTCACACGGGCCGGGAACCGGCTGGGTCTCAGTCAGCCCGCGATGAGCCATGCTCTGACTCGATTGCGTCACATGTTGAAGGACGAACTGTTCGTCCGCAGCCCAACCGGGATGATGCCGACGCCGCGGGCCGAGGAACTGGCCACGCCCATCAGGATTGCGCTCGAAGGGCTGCAACAATCGCTGGAACCGGTTCAGTTCGAGCCGTCAGAGGCGACAAGAACCTTCCATATTGCCGTCGACAACTATGCGGCGATCGTTCTCGTCGCTCCGATCGCAGCGCGTATCGCCAAGATTGCTCCCGGGGTAACGTTGGATTTTCGGCCGAGCGGCACCCTCGACGTTCTCCAGCTGCTTGATCGAAGCGAACTGGATTCGGCGCTTGGCCGGTTTGGCGCCCAAGGCGAGCGGTTTTCTCTCAAGCGGCTGCTGCAAGATCAATTCGTCGTGGTGCACCGCAAGGGACATCCGGCAGCGCAAGCGCGAGAATTCTCGACCGAGAAGCTGGCAACTCTCCCGCAACTGGAAATCTCGTCTGCTCAATTTGGGCCCGATTTCGTTGACCCCGGCCCCGGACGATCAAAGCCTGCCACAAGACCAGCGATGCGCGCGCCGTTCTTGTCAGCTGCGCAGATTCTGGCGACATCGGACCTGGTATCGGTGCTTCCGCTCAACGTCGCCAAAAGTATGATCAAGTCTCACCACCTCGCTTTCCATCGGCTGTCGCGTTCGCCCAAACCGATCGAAGCTGCCATGATCTGGCCGCGACGGCTTGACAACCAACCCGCGCATGCGTGGCTGCGCGATGTCGTCAACAAGGTGACGCAAGACTTGCTTTCCAAATAAGCGCGCCTGATTGGGTTCGAAGAGGGGATCACGCTGTGTGCGAAGTGCACCGAACAATCTCGAAAATCCTACGGCGATCAAATAAGCGCCGCACCTCCGATGTTGGTAGCAGACGTCAGCATTTCGGCGAATGTCCGCTTTGCACACAAACGGACTCATGCACCGCAGCAAACTCCTGTGATACTCGATCAGTTCGCGCGGCGGAGGGGGTCCAGCGACAATGCGGATCGAACTCACAATCAAACGCGATCTTCTCAACTAAATCGGAATTTAGTTTTCCAAAATCTAATTTAGTGGTGCGGGACAATTTTGGACCTACGTTGTACGGGGTGCGGCATCTAAGCATCGGCGTTCAGAGCGCGGTTTAAGATCCGCGGGATCGGGAATATCGGGACCCGAATGTGAGTCTTGCTATCGGCGGATCCGCGCGCTGATGGGTAACGGTCAGCCACGCGGGCAAATACGTTCGTATGGATCAAGTGGCCGTGAGGTCCGCAGACAAGGAGCTAAACGATGAAGATGAAATTCTTTGTGGCAGCGCTGCTGCTCGCACCCTCACTCGCAATGTCAGCTATGGCTCAGGCGCGAACGAGCAAAACCATTGCACCGCCGCAGACATACGAGATGGGCGCGCGCGAGGTGGCCGCTCCACCCTGGAGCGCTGCCTGCATGACCGACCACGGCCCAAGCCAGTGCGGCGAGCCCATGTGGATTTTTGGTAGCCGCGGCGTGCTCGCGCGATACAAGAATGCGTTCTGACTTTGACCGAGCGCGGCTGTTCAATTTCTTATCAGGGTTTTGGTGAAAGTGTTGCGATCTCCGGCGCCCACAATTGAAATATCGAAAGTTCGGCGCCCGCTACTAGTATAGCCGCTTACACCTCGCAGAGGTGCAAGCCATTCTTTCGGACGGCTCTGTCCAAAAATGCCTCTAAGGCTACGATGCAGTCGCAATCGCGATAGACGCGATGCTTTTTCTCCGCAATCCGGGCAGACAATTCACTACGCCTCGTTCCGTTGCGGAGAGAAACCGCAATCGAAACGTACTCGTCAATAGTTCGCGCCGTCGTGTCGCGAATATTCATCATATCCAGGATAGCCGCCGTATGGCGGCCACGCATCATCTCCCCGGCGAAGGTCACGATCGGAACATTGTGAACCAGACTCTCCAGGATCGAGTTGCAACCTGACCAGCCGATGCTGTCCAGCACGACGTCACACTGACCGATCGCAGCGACGAAACGATCCGGTGCAAGACGTGGCAGGAAGACGCAGTGATCTCTGGCGTTGAGACCGACCTCCTTGAACGCACGTTCGAGTCGGGTTCGAAACATCTCGGTGACGCTCCTGCCCCCTCCGAACTCGATAAAAGCAAACTGACAGTCGGGAACCTCGGCTGCAATGCGTGCGAAAACTTCGTCGAATTGCGGCAGATATTTTGGCAAGGACTGACCGCACCAATAGACGACGGCACCTGAGCGCAGACCTAGCTGTGCCCGGTCAATCCCAACAGGCGAAACGTCGGCAGGTTCGTAATAGGTCGAAAGATTCGGTAGCCGTATCAGCTGTTCGGAATAGTGAGCCGCAGCGCCTGCGGGTTCCATCAGATCGCTGCTGATGAAGTAATCGATCGTTGGAAATCCACTCGTGACAGGATGTCCCCAGGAACAGCATTGGACAGCTGCGAGCCGTTGGGCCGCGAGTTGCGCCGACACCTTGTCCATGCCGATTTCGGGGAAAATCAGAACATGAGGCGCGTGGTCCAGTATCGCGCGCCGCCAGGCATCGAGCGATAGCGGGCCCTGTACGAAACGTTCGCACAATGCTGCCGCCGCGTCGGTCTCGCCATCCCGTTCGCCGCTCGTGTAATAGCCTGATACATGAAATCGATCCCGGTCGAGCTTCTTGAGCCATCCCTTGACCGGGATTTTCCAATTCGAGTGCTGCCTGAAAAACCCGCTGACGATGCCCAACCTGATCGGCTCGTTCGGACCTGGAGGGTTTGGCAAAACCGGCGTCGGGTATTTCGCAGCGAGAATTTTGCAAGCGAGCGACCCATACAAGGTTTGAAGCTCTCGATCGTTACAGCCTTGATAAGGGAGATAAAACGGTTGGTGGGAGCCGATCGCCTCCGCGAGAACAGCGGGTGCGCTGACGCTTTCTGCATTTACGGACAGCCTGGCCAGCCGGCTCGCATATGCGTCGCGCCGCTCCGCGATGTCAGATGCGTTTTCGTAAAGTGCCAGAAGCTCAGCCATACACAAAGCGAGCTCAGCTTCCAGAAAATCCGGCTTGAGCGCAAACGCCCGGGCGAAATGCGCCCTTGCTTCCGTAATCCTTGTTTCACCGCGGAGCGCTACGCCACAGTTGTAATGAGCCATGAAAGAGTTCGGCTCGATCCTGAGCGCCGTCTCGTATTGTGCGATCGCATCGTCGCGGCGGCCCAGGGCCCGCAGAATATTGCCGAGATTGTTGCGCGCGCCGGAGCTGTCCGGACGCAGCGTGACCGCACGTTGCGCATGGGCGAGCGCTTCCGGCAGCCGATCCGTATCTTGAAGCAAGGAGGCAAGATGGATGTGAGCATCGACAAAGTCAGGGTGCAGCGAGATGGCACACCGGTAATGCTTCTCGGCGCTCGGATTTTGACCGGCCAGTTCGAACACCGAGGCCAGATTAAAATGCGCAACAGGAGAATCTGGCGTTCTTTGCAGGACCAGTTCAAACTGTTTCACCGCTTCATCGAGGCGCCCGAGCGACCGGAGTCCCCGTCCGAGATTATTGAGAGCCTCGTTATACCCGGGGTTAAGCGCCACTGCCTTTTCAAAGCAGGATAATGCATCAGCAAACAATCCGCCTGCGGCGAGAATCACGCCCCTGTCGTTGTGCGCCTCGGCAAAATCCGGATCGAGCATCACGGCCCGACCGACATACGACGCTGCATCCGGGCGTCTTAGCTGATGTGCGACCACTCCCAAAAGATGGAACGCACGTGCGTTTTTTTTATCCGTATCGCAGACAAGCCGGTAGAGGCGTTCAGCGTCGGTGAGACGACCGGCGCGATGATGCGCGATCGCAGCTGCGAGCGTCTGTTCGGAACGGCCCCCGGCCTTCATGGCGATGCTGGTCTGACGTCAGTCGCAAGACCGATATCTTCCAAGACCCAGATCAATCTCGCAGGGGCTTCCGTAGACCCAGACCGGTTGATCGCAGGGCAGCGCGCGCGTCGACCGATACACCGTGTTACATGCAATGTTTGAGGCGGGATGCAGGACGAGCCGGCCGCCGCCATATGGCGCGCGGTAAACAATCGGCCCCTCACCCTGAACAATGTAAGCGCGGTGATGATGCGTTCGTGATTTATAGGCGTCGGCCCATCCATTGCTGGTGCCGAGTGCCAGAACGGCCGCAAGCGCGACGATGGTTCGCATCAGCATGGCATCTGTCCTTTATCCTCTTAAGCGCTTTCGATAGAAAAAGCGGCTGGCTTCTGTCCGGAAAGCCAAGCTTGCCACATCCGCGCGTAGGCCGCCTCGATATTTTCGGTGCATTTCGGTAAATTGAACAATGCACTTGCGTTGCGATTGTTCGCCAGTTTTTGCCGCAGCGCGGTCAAGCGTTGCGGGGTATACGCCAGGGCCAGCGCCGTCTGCTCATATTCTTCCGGCGATCCCGTGACCAGTTCTGGCATGCCGATCGCCATCAGAAGGCTGCTCGCGACACGGCCCGCAAATGTGTCTCCGCTGCAGGTGAGGACCGGCAATCCGGCCCACAGCGCATCGCTGGCTGTGGTGTGGGCGTTGCAGGGCAAGGTGTCGAGAAACAGGTCGGCATGTCGGTGACGTCCGAGGTGTTCGGCTGATGGAACGAGCGGCGCAAAGATCAGCCGGCCGGGATCGACACCGCGTTTTTCGGCTTCGGAACGCAGATTGCCTTGGACCAGTTCGTTCGCCTCGAGCAGCCACAAAACGCTGCCGGGAATCGACCGAACCAGACGCATCCAGATATCGAAAAATACCGGCGAGATCTTGTAACTGTTGTTGAAACTACAAAGCACCAGCCCCTCGGTTGGCAGTCCATGGTCCTGTCGCGACGTGCGAGCCTTCGCCACCTCGCGCCTTCTGTCGTTCACCTGATAGCTGCCCGGAAGATGAACCAGCCTTTCCGAAAAGAAAGGCTGCTGGCTGCCGGGGACGACAAACGGGTCGACGATGATGTAGTCGATAAAATCCGCCCCTAGGGTGGCGGGATATCCGAGATAGCTCACCTGCACCGGCGCCGGCCGATAGGCCGATATCGCCGGCCGTGCGTGATGGGTATAGCCCTTGAGATCAACCAGGATGTCGACCTTGTCCGCATGAATGAGCCGTGCTGCCTCGCGGTGAGACAGGGCACGAATGTCAACAAAACGGTCGAACGCGGAGCAAAGCCTCGCGCGCATCGGGCTATTGTCATCGGGACCGTAGGAATATGCGAACACCTCGAAGCGTTCGCGATCGTGGTACTCGAATAATTCGGCCATCAACTGCGCTGTGGCGTGTTGGTGAAGATCTCCAGATAGATAGCCGAGACGAATGCGTCTCCTTTCGATGGAGGCCCCGTAATGAAAGACGGCTTCGGGCGGGGGTTTGATCGGCTCAATCCATTGCTGCGCACAGATCAGTTGATCTGCCGCGGACGCTGAAGTTGACAGCAGGTAAAATGGCGGAGCCCGCGCTCCGTGCCGTACCATGTCGACAAGTTTTGCTTGATCCGCTTCGTAATCGTCCCACTCGCACGCTTGCGCGCGATGATAAATGAGTTGGCTGAACGCGTCTGTGTAATCGGGCCGCAGACGCAATGCATCACGATAGGCGGCGATCGCGCCTGTGAGATTGCCGAGTTCTCGCCGAGCGTTTCCCAGATTGTAAAATGCTTCGGGAAAATCCGGCCTCTCTACCAGCGCCTGCTCGAACGCCGCCCGCGCTTCGTCAGCACGCCGTTCCGCCAGTAACGCCGTTCCCATATTGTTGTAGGCATCGGCGTGAGCCGGCATCAGTTCAATTAGCCGGCCGTAAAGATCGACCGCTTCACCAGCGCGTCCGAGTTCCTGAAGCACAATACCGGCATTGTTGAGCGCGTCAGTGTAATCCTTCCGAAGCGCGACGGCACGAGCATAAGCCGCCAACGCGTCTTCCAGTTTTGCCTGCTGCTGCAGCACTGTACCGCGATTGTAGAACGCCTCCGCGTGGTCCGCCTTCAGCTTGATCGCATTTTCAAAGGCCGCCAATGCGTTGTCGAGAAGACCCTGGTCCTTCAAGACGGCTCCCAGATTATTATGGACGACCGCTATGCCGGGATTGAGTGAAATTACCCGTCGATACGCAGCCTCGGCGGCATCCAGTTCATGCTTCTGGTGCAGGACAATGCCGAGATTAAATTGGGCCTCCGCGTATGTCGGCCTCAGCGCGACCGCCTCGCCATACGCTGTTGCCGCCTGGTCGAGGCTGCCTTGCATCTGAAGCAGCACACCGACATTGTTGTAAGCTTCGGCGTAATCACGTTTCACCGCAATGGCAGAGCGATAGGACGCCATTCCCTCTTCGAGATTGCCTTGCTGCCTGAGGGCGTTGCCGAGAGCCAAAAACGCTTCGGCATAATTCGGCTTGAGTTTTATGGCCTGCCGGTGAGCGGCAATCGCGTCGTCCAACCTGGCCTGCTGCTGCAACACCGAGCCAAGATTGTTATAGCCCGCCGGATCATCCGGCCGCAGTTTAATCTCCTGACGAAACAGCCGTTCGGCACCGGCGAGATCGCCCTGTTGAACCGCAATGATGGCAAGGTTGCCATAGGCGGCAGCGTTGGTGGGATCAATCCTTAGGACCGAAGCATAAAGACGCTTCGCATCTCCGATCGAGCCCCTGCGGTGTGCTGCCAGGGCATCCTCCAACAGCTGTTGCGGTGTCGAATGTCCCACAGCGTCGTTCGTTCTCAAGCGGAAACTCGCAGCATCACTCGCGCTGCCGATAGTTCGTGTATTGGATATCGAAACTCGTTGCTCCATAAAGCTTCACATAGATAATTGGACCGGAGAGCTTAACTTCGTCTATCGAGCGTGGCCCCTTGAACAAAGTCCCGTCATTCTCACGGCCGGCGGCATAGACGACGGCCTGACCCGTCGGCGGCGTCAGCGTTACAATCATAGTCACCGCCGTTGCTGATTCAGGAATGTATTTCGACACATCGACCTTGATCGGTACCGGATCAACTGGCTCGTCGGGCGGGACTTCGGCCTGCGCCATTTGCACAAAGGCTGGCGGCGGTTGCATATCCATTGTTTGCTTCCCTGTAATACTTGCAACTCTACCAAGTTCTATCTTGGCGAGGTGCTGGTAAATCAATTTTTTAGGGCATTTTGCGGCCGCCATTCGGCAACCGATGGCGATTGGAACTTTGGGCCGCAATCGAAACAAACTGTTTAAAGACGAGAAAAAGGGGGACTCGTCATCGAGTCCCCCTTCATCGAATATTCGTTAGCCACTCAGAAGTTAAACGTCATCCCTGTGGTCGCAGCTCTGATTGTCGCGCCGCCGATCGTGTCGTTGGCAGCATCGCGAGAGCAGACCTGGTAGCCATGGCCGCTCGCACCAAGACAGTAGTGCGCGCCCGGACCTTGATTGATCTGGGAGCCGACAACGTACCAGCTGGCCCAGTCGTTGAAGAAGTAACGGGCGCCGATCGCATACTGGCTGGCATCATTCGAGAACAGGTTTCCTTGTATCGTTGGCGTACCTGCAAGGACCGGATCGTTGACGCTCAGCATGGCCGGGTTGCCCGGACTCTTGAAGGCGTGGGCGTAGGATCCGCTGATTGCCCACTTCCCGACATACTGCGTGGCGCTGGCGAACACGGCATCGCGTGACCGCTCGTTGAAGGGCTGTTCGGCGGCGGTTACTTCCCGCCGTATCCATTCGTAGAAGGCATTTAGCTGAAGATCGCCGAGGCCATCGTTGAAGCGATAGCCGGCGCCAACCTTCGCGGCCCATTCGTTGTGAACACCCGTAATGACCGTAGAACCATCCGCCAGGAGGACGGGTCCTGGAACAAAATTCGACGCGTCAAACTGAGTATTGTCGTCGCCGCGACGATTGGTCTGCTCGTGGAGCTCAAAGGCGGCGATCGCATTAAAAGGACCGTTCTTGTAGGTCAACCCAGCGCTATAAGCATTGCCGAAAGAACCGTCGGTGCAACCGTGGCCGCCGATGTTGCCGTTAGCCGCGCCGCCGGTGCCCGGGAAGTTGCTGCCGCTGCCGCGGGCCGCCGCGCCGTTGCATTGAAATGCGTCTCCGTATGAATAGTCGCTGTTATCCTTGGCATAGTTCTGACCTGGTGAGGCCAGCGCGCTGAACTGGAAGCCATTGAAGATCGGCGACTCATACCAAATCGCGTGGTTCATGCGCCAATCGAACTCGGCCCGGTTGTCGCCGCCGGTATTGCCCATGATCGAATTATAATCGCCGAGGGTTCGCGAGAACGGATCCATCGCGGCTGTGCTTTTCTTGTAAGGCGTATCGCTCTTGCCGGCTTTGACGGCGCCCCACGGCCCCTCGACCCCTAAAAAGCTGTCGCGCGTCCCAAATGCTGCGCGCTCGTGCGGGGCTGCCGCTATATCGACTTGAGATTCCAATTGGGCCACTACCGCCATGCCGTCCCAGCCATAGGGCGCGAGGTTATGCCTGACACGAACACCGAAACTCGAAATATTGCTCGCGATTCCGAATTTCGTTCCCTGATCGAAAACTGACGGATTAAAGATGTCCCCGGATACATCGATCGATCCGTAAAGCGTAACCGTAGTGTTATCGATCAACGGTCCGAGAGGTCCCGCTTTTACCGGAATGCCGCCAATTGTCGGACCATGCGGTGGAGCTGGCGAAGCCGCGACGGCGGCGTGCAGAACCGGATTGCCCTTGAATTTGCTCGGATCAGAAGCGGCCGGCGCGGCAGCTCCCGGCTTCGCCGCAGACATTTCTCGGACTTTCTGTCGCAACTCGGCGTTTTCTTTTTCGATCTTGTCGAGTCGCGCCATCACGTCATCGAGTGTTGCAGATCGCGCCGCACCGCTGAACGAGACCAGGCAAAGAGCAGCACAAGCCGTCCCGGAAAGAAGCTTATTCCTCATGATGTTTCCCCATTTGCCAAGTTATCCCGACAGCAAGCCGGGACTCCTCTAAACGGGGCGATGCTAGGGTATACCAGATGCCAAATACACCGGCTCACAAGAGGGGCGGTCGCAATAATGCAAATAGTGGCAATATAGGTACAATCGTAGTTTGCAATGCAGCGAAATTTCCCGCGCTTCCGGCCCCCTATTGCTTTTGGTTCAAATATCTAACTGATATTAATGATATTTTATCGCCTCAAAAACGTCAGTAAGATTGACAAGTTATAGTTGCACCGCAACCCACAAGGGCAGTCCTTGCATACAAAACGCCAATTTGAGAGAGAAACCGGAAGCTCGCCATCGTATCTCGGCCCCCAATTGCATAGTTTTCCCGACCGTACTCTTTCTGCTGAAAGAACCGGCTTCGGCTCGAATGCAACGTCGCGACCACGCCAAAGATGCTCCGAAAGTCTCGCGACCGCATGATGCCCTTCGCGAAAATCCCGCGCTGCGGGGATCACACTCGCATCCGGATCACCCATCCTCGCCAGACCACGGATGCTTGCCGTTCGACAGACGCTCCGCCATTTCGGTCTGAAACTGCGGTGGCCCATAGGCAATCCATTCGTCATGCATTTGAAAAATCAACGGGCGATGGCTCTTTAGACAAAAGTCTTTCAGCCAGTTGATCGCTTTGTCTTTCGGCCGCGCGCCGACGGCAACCGCAACGTGGACTGGAATTCCGCGCCATTGAAAGTTGGCCGGCAGTAAAATCAAATTCGCCTTGTCTGGCCGCATCCATTCTGGAAGAGGGCTTTTGTCGGCAAGCCACCCACAGACGAATTGCTGGCATGGATCCACAGGGCGTTCTTCATAAATGCTGCACTTGTGCGCAACACTGAACGGACAAGGGTTGCCCGGAAAAACGTCGCGACCGCGGACATTGATCTTCAGCCAGCCGTCGCAACAGGCCGTGCATTCAGAACATGTCCTGGCGACATTCGACTGATTAGCCGGCATCGAAAGTGCGTCCCAACGCGTCGGTCAAACCTTGAGCAGCGCCTCAATCCATCATTTCGGTGGACCATAGCAACTGCCAATGCAAACTCCTCATCGGGCTTATTAGGTAAGGTTCAGTTCAACGGCAAATCTGATCAAATCGGAATGACTGTTCGCGCCCAGCTTTTGTTTCAGCCGCGACGTACTGTTCGCGACTGTCTTGTAGGATATGCTGAGGGCCTCAGCCACTTCCCCGATGCTCTTGCCTCGGGAAAGCAGCCGCAGAATTTCAAGCTCTCTCGACGAAAGTTGCGAAGCCGGATTGGCGCGGACCGATGCCGTTGCGAATGTCACGGCGTGGGCCAGATGAGGCGCTACAAAATTCTGTCCATTCGCAACACTTCTAACGGCAGACAGCAAATGCTGAGGGTCATCGCCTTTCGAGACGTACCCGTTCGCTCCAAGCTCGATAGCCCGAACGACGAAGGCTGGCTCGTCGTTCATGCTGAATATGATGACCTTCGCTGCCGGGTCCTCGTCCCGTATCCGCCGCAACAATTCCAAGCCTGACAGACCGGGCAGATTAATATCGATTATGGATATATCAGGTCGTATTTCGAGATATGCTTGATGTCCTGACCTTTCGTCTGAAGCTTCCGACAACCTGATGTGGGGGTCGCTAGCGAACAAAGAACGGCACCCCGAGATCAAGAGGGGATGATCGTCTACAATGAGTACATCCAAAGTCTTGGAACTCGCCGTTGTCATCATTGATTCCGAATCCGGTCATCTTCAAACATAGTCGCATTTGTCAGCTTGGGTAGATACCGACCTCTCCACCGGACCAAAATTACATCATGTGGACCAACTATTCGCTCTTCGTGCGGTTATGGCTTTTATTGTGCGCCATGATTCTTGTGGCCCTGATGGCCAGTATGGTCCTGCTCGTAATTTATTCCCGGGCCCAATTACCGGTGGAACACGAGCCCGGCTCGCGCGTAGCCGGTCAGGTTGCGAAGGCGTTCAACCAGGCGCTTGCGAATACGACCGACCCGGATGGGGTCTTGCGCGGGTTCGATCTGGGCCTCGACAATAACGAGGGTACAGTCACGTTCGAAACTACGGCAGACGAGGCGGCAGGCGTTGCCTCGGACAACTCATCAGCGTCCAACGTTGACGGTGTTCCCGCATGGTTTGTCCGATTGCTTATCGCGCCAAATATATCGGACAGATTTCCAATCTATGTAGCGGGTCAGCGCGCCGGCGATCTTGTATTCAAAGCTAACATGTCGGCCGACCTTTCAGAAAGATGGCTGACTTTCATCGGCATTCTGACCTCAGCAGTCATACTCGCAATCATCAGTTCATTTATCTCCTATTTTACAGTTGGTGCTACGCTAAGGCCCCTGCACGGAATCGAAACGGGACTAACGCAGCTGCGTGCCGGTGACTATGATGTTCATTTGCGTTGCGAAGGCCCTCCGGAAATCCGAAAGAGTTGCCGGGAATTGAACGACCTCGCATCAACCCTGTCGGAGCTTAGCTCCGAGAATATCAGGCTTCTTCGGCGGCTGGTAATCCTCGAAGAGCAGGAAAGACGGGATCTTTCGCGCGAACTTCATGACGAGCTTGGTCCCTTGCTCTTTGCGATTCGGGCCAACAGCGACGCGCTGTTGGAAGGGTTCGAATATTCCAACAGAGATAATTCTCCTGCTGCCAAGCTTCAGCAGGCTGTCGAGGCGCTCCAGCACACCAATCGCCGGATTCTGGATCGCCTGCGTCCAATGCACATACAAGAGTTGGGATTGGAGAGGAGCGTGACAGACCTGGTCAAGGATGCGGAAACTCGGGCTCCCGACACTCGGTTCGAGCTTGAGTTCAATATCGGGCTTGTGGCGCTTGACGACGTCGTTGCCAATACGATCTATCGATCGGTTCAGGAATCCCTGACCAACATTCTCAAACACGCATCCGCCACCATGGTCCGGGTCAGTGTAGGATTCCAGCAGTCCAAAATCGTCATGTCAGTTGTTGATGACGGCGTCGGCTTTTCCGATAGCACCGCACTCGGTCGAGGCTTGACTGGAATGCGCGAACGCGTGCGTGCCTTGGGTGGAACATTCACCTTTGAAAGAATTGGAGGAGAGACCGTGGTGAGTTGTCATATCCCTGTGAACCAGACCGCCGAGCACCTTGATCAGTCTTGATTGGCAAAGTCGACCTTGACCCGCCGTCACTGCCTTGGTTGCAGCACGCGCCGATCAACGATCCGGCGCGCTACCGACTATACTAGCTCGGCATGGGGGATGCTTCCGAAGTAGTCCGCGAGGTCGGCGTCAACGACTTCCGGGTGGCCACGGAACAGCAGCTCTTCCACCTTGACCACCGCCTGTTGGGCATTGCGCCCAGGACGGTACGCGTACTGTTCGGGTGGAAGGTCGGCTTCGAAGATCGGTTCCAGCACCAGCATTGTTGCTGTCATGCAGACCCGATCCCGCACGGTCGAGATGCCCAGCGGCCTGAGCTTGCCGTTGGCCTTCGGGATGAACACTCTTCTGATGGGATCCGGTTGGTAGCTCTCCTCCCGGAGCGCAAGCGCCAGTTCGCCAAGCCACCGCCCGACGCCATACGCCTCGATGTCCGCGAAGTCCTGTCCGTCTAGCCGGATCGAAATCGAGACGCGCTCCTACGAATTGTTTACGCAGCTGCGGCTCGACGGCAAACCGGCGCTGATCTTTGCAAGCCATCTCGCCAACCGGGAACTTCCCGCGCTGGCCGCCGTCGCGCACGGGCTGGACGCCGCGATCCTGTATCGCCGGCCCAACATCGCGTCGGCCGACCACATCATCCAGGATATGCGCGCCGTAAAAATGGGTACGTTGATTCCAGCTGGCCGTGACGCACCCCTAAAACTTGCGGAGGCCCTAAAAAACGGTCAGCACGTCGGGATGCTGGTCGACCAGTATCTGACCAACGGCGTCGAGGTTACTTTCTTTGGCCGCAAGACCAGAGCTAATCCGATGCTGGCCCGGCTGCTGCGGCAGATCGAGTGCCCGATTCATGGCGTACGCATCATCCGCCTGCCCGGACACCGCTTTCGTGGCGAACTGTCCGAAGAAGTGAAGCCAGTCCGCGATGCCGCCGGGCAAATCGACATTCAGGGAACGATGCAGGCGGTTACGTCGGTGATCGAGGGCTGGATCCGCGAATATCCCGATCAGTGGCTGTGGCTACACCGCCGCTGGCGGTAACCGCTCCACGTAGAAGCCCGGATGAGCGATATCCGGGAACGAACGCGACGCCTGCCTTAACGCTCACACAATGTCATCATCCGCGAAAGCGGATGATCCGGTATTCCGCGACATAGTGATCAATCACCGGCCTCTTTCAGCGTGACCAACTTCGAAACCCGCAGCCCCGGGAAAGCAGTGAGTCACCCTGGGATGGAACATGAGACAGTGGAATAGCGCTTGCCATTCTCTCGGTGCTACCTGACCAACCATTGGGTTTTGGGCGTTTTTGCCAGTCGGTAGACCGCTTGAGTCACCCGATGGAGCGGTGGAACGGTCCCTATGGGACAGTGCGACACCCCCAAGGAGTTGATCCTTCCGCCCGCAGGTGATTCCGCCAGGCAACTATCGGAGCGATAGCGGACCTTGCCGTCTATTCAACTGCATCTTTATGAGTTCACGGCCCAAACTTGCTCATTACTCAGGTTATTATTGCCCGTGGCCTTTACCGAACGAGCACGAGCAGACGACCCCGTGGCCCTCACCGGATGCATACCGTCCAGCTCGGCAATGCGGCGGTCAATCTCACTGATCACGTGCTTCGAGAAAGGCCCGAGGTGCAAGTACAGCGCCATCAACATCACGATGTAACGCAGCGCGCCTGGATTGGTCTTGGCGACCTCGACGAAGGTTTTCCAGAACGGCTCGCGAACCTCCGGCAGGCCCGCATGATCCTGTGTACGCTGTCAATGCCGCCAAGCCTCTTGCGCATGTCGCCGTCTGGCAGGTCGCGGCGGCGGTCGGAGCGGTCGAGCTTGACAGCGAGCCTTGACAGCCGTCCGGCATATGCCGTCGGGCTGAACACGTGCCGGAGCACGGCCTTGTAATCCACAAGGATGTCACGAAGCGGACGCTTGGTATCGAAATTGCAGCCGAGCGTGCATTGGTCGCCCGTCTGCTCGACCTTCATGAGGTCATGGCCTTTGTGCAGGCGGGCTTCCTCGGCTAGCCGCCGCGTCAGCTGTGTGCCAGGCAGCGCATAGAGTGGTCCAACCATGCAGACCGGAATGTTCGTCTCCTCGATGAAGTCGATCATCGCCTGTCCCATCGACCCTTTCTCTGTATCGAACCCGACGATGAAACCGGCGGTGATGAACATGCCGTAGCCGTAAATCTTATGAATGCACTTGGCGATGTTGCGCCTGGTGTTCTGCTTTTTCTTCATCTGCACGAGCGTCTCAGGGTCCGGGCTCTCGATGCCGACGAAGATCCCGAAGAAATTCGCGTCCTTCATCGCCTGCAACAACTCGCTGTCGTCCGCGATGTTGATCGAGGCTTCGGTCGAGAACTCGAACGGATAGTCGCGCTCTTCCAGCCAGGCTTTGAGCCGCGGCAGTAACGTCCGGAGGTTTTTCTTGTTGCCGATGAAATTGTCGTCGACGAAATCGACATGCCCGCGATAACCGTGATCGTAGAGCGCTTGCAGCTCGGCGAGAATCTGATCGTTGGTCTTGGTGCGCGGCATGCGACCATACAGCTCGATAATATCGCAGAACTCGCAGGTGAACGGGCAGCCACGCGAATATTGCACGCCGATGAAGAGATAGTGATCGAACTTGATCAGATCGTAACGCGGCATCGGGCTTAGCGTGACGTCGATCTTGAATTTCTCGGCGATGAACACGCCCTTGCGCTCGCCCCTTTCCCAGGCGGCGATGAAGTGCACCATGATTTGCTCGGCCTCGCCGATCACCTGGAAGTCCGCGTCCGCGTAAAGATGCGGGCTGGAGGAGACGTCAGGCCCACCGACACACACCGGCTTGCCGTGCAGGTGGGCGAGACCGATCAGGTAGATGAAATCAGGCTGCTGGTTGAGCATGCCGCCGATCATCACGAGATCGGCCCAGTCGAGGTCCGCGTCCGTCAAAGGCTCGGTGTTACGGTTGACGAGACGGATGTCCCAATGCTTCGGCAGCATGGCGGCGACCGTGATCAGGCCGAGTGGCGCCGCCGGATACTTCGCACCGACGAGTTCGCAGGCTTCCGTATAGTTCCAGAACGAGTTCGGAATGAACTTCGGATAGACCATCAGGACGCGGCACGGGATCGTCATGTGATTCCCCGGAGGTTCGGGGACAGGGTGTCACGCAGTTTGTCGGGACTCAAGGGTTCGATTCGGTCCTCGATACAGGCATTTTTAGCCCAACCTGAAGGTTGGCGGTCGGTGGCGTCGTTCCGTCCGGCTCGCCGGAGTCCCTCCTGGCAAGAATCGTGCGGGATTTTCGCGATGGAGGTGTAAGCTATCTTAAGTTGAGAGAGTGGCTGGCTGGAGTGAGAGGATTCGAACTCGCGCATTCCCGATCGAACCGGGTCTCTGCCTACGTTTTCACCCATTTGGGAATAGACCTGGTACGACGCCGGGCCTTTTCAGTTGGGCGTTACTTCACCCGCCGTCCCCTAATGAAACCGGCGCTGGTGGTGTTTTGCTTGATGTTAGCAGTCTCACCTTGTTCCTCGGTGTTGACTTCACCCTTCATCTTCGCCGCGTCTTTGCGCAATTCTGTATGATCACCAGTGCCCTTATTGCTGCGATTGGCAGGGGCACGGGCGGCATTTCATTGTGACGTGACATGCTTGTGTCCTTACTGGGATTAGAAAAAAGGCCGGTAGTTACCGGCCCTTTTCTAGTTACATTTTCTTCGATTTCATCATTCCCATCTTCATGGCCTTGTTCATGTGATCTTGACATCCGGCCATGTCTTTTTGCGACATTGAGGATTTTGCAGAAGTCATTTCTTGCATACCCATCATTTTATTCTCGCCATCCGGCATCTTCATAAGCATGGCATCTGCCTTATCCATGTTCTTTTGATTGCAGGACGCCATCTTCATGGCTGACGCAGGAGCAGTAGCGAAGATCAGTGCGGCAACAGCCGCAGCACTAACCACCTTGGAAATCATCGTTCGCTCCTCGAAATGATATCGGCATCATAGCCGACATTGAAGAACCTTCCTGACCGGCCAAAGTTCCTCTGAAGCGTGCTCGGCAACACCAAATAAAACGGCCCGCTGAAGCGAGCCGTTTGTTCTTTAACTTGGACTTCTCGCCTTGGCCGGGGGGTGCTGGAGTTGGTGCGGCTTCTTCTTCCCCTCAGGCGAGCCTTAGCAGTCGAAATTTAGGCGCGAGCTTCATGCTCCGGTAGTCTACTTTATGCGGACAATACCTAGTTCATGAGCGAAATGACGGAATGCACCGAGTTGACCGGCGACTGCCCTAACCAAGTCGCAGCAAAGCAAAACCCCTGCCGGTACAGCCGACAGGGGCACATATGGCTACGAATATGGCTTTCTATCCACGGGCTAATTGGTCGCCTGTCCCTGCCACGCGCTACAACGCACTCAAATCATCCGGCACGTCGCCGAACTTTCTGATCACCTTGGCTTCGCTGAAATCGCCGGTGGCCGGATCACCGGTGCGCCTGAATGCGACTGCACCTGTATGACCCAATATTTTGCACAGGCCTTCCGCACGCCCTATGGCAGCTGCGGCGCTTGGGCACTCGACGGGTTCACCAACAATAATGCTGCCGTCAGCAACGTCGAACGGCAAGGCAACGAAGTAGGTAATTCCGGCCATGATACTCACTCGCGCATCCTGACCAGCGTGATAGTGTTCCCATTTCGTTCCCGTGTCAATTCGAAGCGCTGTGCCCCTAATTTGAAGCCGGTGTCCTAACAGCCCCTCGAAAAGGAAGGGGATTCTGATGGGGGACAAACGAAACAGTCAACGTCAACATGTCCTGAAAGCCGGAACGATCTTGTTCGACGGCTCTGGCACCGATTGTTTGGTGCGTAAAATGTCGCTTGGGGGAGCGAACCTCGAAGTCGAAAGCCAAACTGGCATTCCCGATTCATTCGATCTTGTCATCGATGTCGAGCACAGCAATCAACACTGCCACGTCGTTTGGCGGAAGGCACGCCGAATCGGCGTTGCATTTGATTAGCTGCTTAAGGGTAGATCATGCTCCATTATATCAACCGAACGATTCCGCTGAACGGCTTCGGAACGGATAAGATTAACTCGCCCCTTCATTCGTTGTGGCAGAGTTTTCATAATATTTTGTCGCGCAAGAGCGCGGATTGCTCGCTTAAGACTGCCGCCTCGGCCACGCAGTGCAGATCGAATCCGGTCTCCGGCCGCAGTCTCCCAAAAACGGGAGTTTTTCAAATGTCTGCCGGAGACTATCGGCTATTTCGCTCTGAGAATGCCGAAAATTGGAGCCTGGAGACCGCTGGCCAATTCGCAAAAGCCCGCCATTGGCGGGCCTTTCTGCCAGTATCAGGCACATTTTCTCTGGGCGCCGCACTGCCTGGCTGGCGACGCAGTGCTGATCGCGCCGGTCTCCACGCCAATTCCCTGCTAACAGGGAATTTTACAGGGAAATTTGCGATTTCCAGATGTTAGGAGACGATATCGGGGCAAGAAGCCACTGAGCCGCAGCCACTTTTCGGACAATTCCCTACTCAAACTAACAGGGAAAATATTTAGGCGACCAGGGAATTTATTGGCGATAACAGGGAATTTCAAAGCGACCGAGGCCTTCGAAAAATTGCTTCAGCCGATGAGCATTCAGTGTCCGCTTTGGAGCGCATTACGGACTCAAGTCAGACATCGCGGCATGTCTCAAATGTGGTCAGACTCGGAAGTGCCGGCGCTTTAGGTGCAAGTCTGCTTTGCCCCAATGAACGGACATCGTTAGCTAGACCCGTTACGTCCGAAAAGTGCCGATAGTGTTGCAAAAGTCTTTTTGGGCCACTGAACACAATTTTTCCGGGCTATAGGCGCGGCGATCGAATAATAATGTGGGGGACTACATCAACCGGCGCTGAACTCACCGGCAACTTCGGTGGCGCGCTTGAGGACACATCGATCGGCGATTGTCGCTTGGTTCGCCTCTTAGCGGAAAATTAGTCGCAAGGCGTTTTGGGACTTTTGCAACACTATCTGCCATGAGCAGACATTTGTCATTCTGTTCGAAATTCGCCGCAACCATTTGCGCCGCTGCGGCGAGCCCACGCGGGCTCACGACGTGCTCCTTGAGGATCGTGTCCGCATTGTCGACTTCAACGAGCGATACGTCATAGCTCCAGAGATCGGCGAGGTGCTGAAGCACGCGTTTGGCGTCCGTTTCGCTCAATCGGACGCCTTTCACTACGGCATGGCGCAACATCAAGCGGCGATCGCCCGCAAGATCAACATCGACCACTTCGATGTTGGGATCGATGAACCCAACGTCGTACTGCCGCGCCAGTTCACGACGAACACGACGATAACCGCGCTCATCATGGATAGCATCGACTCTGACGCCGGCGGTTTCCGCCGGATCATCATGCAAATGAAACATTCTCAAGCTTCGTATTAATCGCGGGCTCAGGAACTGACTGATGAAGCTTTCATCGCGATAGTTGGCCCAGACATCACGCAGCACCGCCATCACGTCACCCCTTCCCGGCGATATCCGGAAACCATTCCCGATCCTCGTCGTCAGGATTGGAGACGATGCGTTCGATGTCCTGCATCATCGCGAAGCCGAGCGCATAGGGATTAAAGCCCGAAAAGCGCGGATCGTCGAAGTCGGGCTGAAACACCACATTGGTGTGCGACTGCAGGAATTCCAGAAAATTGCCGTCGGAAATCC
>WNFG01001449.1_pt1 | contig 19816 bp, 18 predicted proteins | sample 5400431 | NCBI WGS metagenome assembly WNFG01 (sample SAMN13153346, study PRJNA577476) | soil metagenome | isolation source: 120 cm saprolite under Douglas fir tree site 2 hole 3 replicate 2 | place: USA:California | collected 2015-04-18 | reverse complement strand
ACCATGAATTTCCTGGCTTTGTCGTCCGTTGGGATACTGTAGGTAACGATTCTTATGGCCGCAGTTCAGTCATGGACGCCCATGGCGACAACAAGCAGCTTCAACAAGAGGAAAAGCGTAAAGCTCAGGGCATCGACAAGATGGTCAATCCGCCTATGGTGGCCTCGATCGAAATGCAAAATAGACCAGCGTCGGGCTTGCCGGGTGGCGTAACATACGTGGCAGGACTTAGTCGTGAGCGTCCTGGCTTTGCGCCGGCTTACCAAGTCATGCCCAACGTCGCCGAGCTTCGTCAGGACATCAACGCGATCGAGAACCGAATTAAAGCCACGCTATTCAATAATCTGTTCATGGACATTTCTAATCTTCAGACCGTCCGCTCGGCTACAGAGATTGAGGCGCGCCGCGAGGAAAAGCTATTAATGCTGCCGGTAATCAAGCGCCTTGACAAGGAGGCCCTCGCGCCCGCAATCGAGCGTGTTTGGGCTATTATGATGCGCGGCGGTCTGTTTCCGCCAGATATGCCGCCCGAAGTTCGCGGCCAACTTATCAGCGTAAAGTACATCTCCGCGTTTGCAATGGCTATGCTTGCAGCCGAAACTACGGCGATCGAGCGCCTGTATTCCTTCGGGGGCAACTTGGCTGCCGCATTCGCAAAGGCTGGCGGCCAACCGGATGCCCTTGACAACTTCGACTCGGACAGTGCCATCCATATATATGGCGACGCAATAGGCGCAGATCCACGGGTACTCCGTAAAGATTCCGATAGGGACGCTATGCGGCAGGCGCGCGCGCAGCAACAGCAGTCGGCGCAAGCTATGCAAAACGCGGGGCAGGCTGTACAAGGCGCGCAGGTGCTTTCGCAAACGCCAGTTGGTGGCGGGCAGAATGCGCTTGAGCGGGTACTTGGCGGTGGGCAGGGAGCACTGTGATGTATAGGGTTGACATGCATTCGTGGATGGGGTTAAGTTATGTCCGATGCCGATGAGCAACCATTCGATGCTGGCGATCCAGTCTCAGTCAAACGCCGCCGCAAAGACCTCAGTCTTGCAGCACGGGAGCAGGGCCATGCTCTATCCTCGGTTATGGCAACTGTCGGCGGACGAGCTTGGATGTATGATATTCTCGTTAGGTGCCACGTTTTCAGTAGCAGCTTTAATACCAACTCAATGGCCCTTGCATTCTCCGAGGGCGAACGCAATATCGGCCTTAAGCTTATCGCTGATATTCATGAGCATTGCCCTAATCGCTATTCAGAAATGATGCAGGAAGCGAATAATGTCCGACCAAGCCCAAACAACCGAACCCGCCGCAACCTCAACGGCAGTGGCCGAGACGCCGACTCCGACGGAGACGACAACTCCTAGCGGCGCTACCTCCACGACACTTACAGGCGACCAGGGTGCATCCGATGCAGCGCCGAAAGAGGGCGAAGCAGCGGCGGAAGCTACGCCTGAGGCGCCAACGGCAGACATTGCAAAACTTACTTTTCCAGAAGGTTTCGACAAGCCAAACGAGGCTTTGCTCGGAAGATTCGGAGAGATTGCCAAGTCCCTTAAGCTAGGTCAAGAGGGCGCGCAGCAGCTCACGGATCTCTACACGGACACCATCAAGGCCGCTTCGGAAGCGAATATGCAGGCTTGGAAGGTGACAATCGACGCTTGGGAGCACGAGATAAAGGCAGATCCGGAGATTGGTGGGGATAAGCTCACAGCTATTCAGACCAACTTTCACAAAGTTCTTGCTGACCCTCGATTCAATACCCCTGGCGTTATTGAGGCGCTAATGCTTACGGGCGCTGGAAGTAACCCGGCTATTAACCGCTTTATGGCAAAGATTGTCAACGCCCTGACTGAGGGTGTGGCGGTGGCCGGATCTCCAGGATCTCAGCGGAATGCGCCACGGAGCGCTGCTCAAGCGCTCTATCCCAACCTTCCAACTTCCGATACAGGAGCTTGATTTAGATGGCAACCCTTGGTACAACCGCCCTAACCTTCGCGGATTGGGCTAAGCGTCTTGAAGACGACTACCGAATCGCAAACATCGTCGAATTGCTTTCTCAAAATAACGAGATCATGGAAGACATGCTCGTTGTTGAGGGCAATTTGCCGACGGGTCATAAGACCACGGTGCGAACTGGCCTTCCACAGGCTACTTGGCGCCTCTTGAACTATGGCGTCCAGCCTGGTAAATCGACGACGGCTCAGGTCACCGACACGATCGGCAACCTTGAAACATACGCTGTGATCGACAAGGACCTGGCCGATCTTAATGGCAACACGGCCGAGTTCCGGCTCAGCGAAGTTCGCGCGTTCCTTGAGGGTATGACTCAGCAAATGGCCTCTGCCGTCATCTACGGCAACACGGCGGTCAACCCTGAGCGCTTTATGGGCTTGGCCCCCCGCTATAACAGCGTGTCAACGGCCACGGCCCAAACGGCAGCCAACGTCATCGACATGGGTGGCACTGGCTCGACGAATACATCGATCTGGATGTCTACTTGGGGCGATATGACGATGCACGGCATCTTCCCAAAGGGAAAGATCACCGGCCTCCGTCATACAGACCAAGGTGAATGGCCATTCAAAGATCCCAACGGCGGTCTCTACCAAGTTTACCAAGATCACTTTAAGTGGGAACTTGGCCTCTCGGTGCGGGATTGGCGTTATAACGTCCGGCTGTGCAACATCGACGTGACGTTGCTAAATGGCGTGAACGCAGCCAACATCCTTAACGGTCTCGTCAGGGGCCTCCGCCGCCTACCCACGACTATGGCCTCGGCCTCGCCTGTTCAGGGCTCGGACGCGCCTACGATCAGTGGACCTATGGGCCGCCTCATCATCTACTGCAATCGTGTCATTTCGACCTATCTCGATTTGCAGGCAATGAATAAGACCAACGTTCTGCTCGCAATGCGCGAGTTTGAAGGTCATGTAATCACAACGTTCCGGGGTATTCCTGTCCGCAGCGTTGATGCGATTCTCAACACCGAAGCCCGCTTGACCTAAGGAGATTAGTTATGCTAGATGGAGCACTTCAATTCACGGGCACTGCGGGTTCTGCAGCCGCCATGTTCGATACACCGACTACCGGCACACAGCAGTCAACCAACGTCCTCGATCTCGTAAACGCTCGCGATCTTGGCATTGGCGACGACCCCTCACTGGAACTTTTGATTCAGATCCTTGTGACGTTTACTGGTGGCACTAGCCTTCAGGTTCAGTTGCAGGGTGCGCCAGACAGTGGTACCGGCACGCCTGGCACTTATGTGACTATGTGGGATTCGACAGCAATCGCCGAGGCTGCGCTTCTTGCCGGTCGATACGTTTCTAACATAACTGTGCCTCGCGTCTTGCTTCCGCTGCCGTCGGGCGTCTCGGCGGCTATGGCCCTGCCGCGCTTCCTCCGCCTGCAGTACGTCACGGTTGGCACCCATACTGCAGGCACCTTGATGGGCTTCATTGTGCTGGATCGTCAGGACTATGTTGTCTATCCGCCAGGCATCGTGATTGCCAACTGAGGAGGCTCGATATGGCTAAGTATCGTCTGCTCGCACAACACGTCCTTCATGGTGCTGTGCGAGAGGCCGGGACCGAGGTCGGCGACGGCTCTGAGCTTACGTACACTGACGATCCCACGCCGCACATGGAGGGCCTCGATGCTGCGGGCAAACGGAAAGTGGCCGAGGTTCATAAACGCCATTTTCCCGATGATGGTAGCGAGGGGCTTCCTGGCTTTCATCGAATAGAGCCGACAACTGAACCTGAGCCGGAACGGCCTCCTGTGCGCCGTTCCGCCAAAGACGAGGATTGTTAACATGGGCCGCTATCGACTGCTCGAACAACACTACAGCGAAGAAGATAAGCTCCTTGAGGGCGATAAGGAGCTTGGCGAAGGTATGGGCACCATTGTAGGAGATGGCACGCCCCATAAGTGGAGCGGGCCGCCCACTCCCGCTATGGAAGGCCTGGACGAGAAAAGTAAGGCAGCGGTCGCCAGAGAAAAGCTACGCGGCGACGGCCTCAATCCAGTCGATTACCTTCCTCTTATTATTGATAGTGCGGTGATAGGAAATGGCTAAAACTTATGTGACGAAGAATGGCGGTGGTGATACTAACTATAACTCGGCAACGGTAGCCAGCGGCAACCCTATCATGTTGCTATATAAAGGTCCTACGCTTGGATATCAGTATGATTATTCGGGCGTCGTATCTGGCAATGTGCTGTATACGGTCAACAATGGGCCTACATTAGGCATACAGCTTTCGACGACATAGAGGAAGGCTACTATGAAAAAGCTTCTAAATGGGTTATTGGCGCTTGCGTTCTCAGCCGCGTTTAGTGCTGCAGCTGTTGCGCAAACCATCTACTTTCAAGGGTCAGCTACTCCTGGCAACCTCGCCAACTTTGCGTCGGGCTCTGCTGGCGGCCTTCCATATGTAGCAAACAATGGCAGCGCCAATATTGCGTCTACGCTGTCCTGTCGCCTTAATGCCACTGGCGGCGCGCCAGCTATTTCGTCAGCAGCCGCTTATACCGCACAAGTACCTGTCATTACCGAAGTCTACTATGCCGAAGTTTACGTGCCTGCTCCATGCACTGCTACTGGCGTAGCAATATACAACAGCGCCACGCTCAGCGGCAACGTCAAGGTCGGCCTTGCAAGTTCGACTGGCGCCATCTTGGGTACGTCGGCGAGCACCGCTTCGGCCGGCACCACGGCATATCAGCTAGTACCATTCACTGCAGCACTAACGATCTATCCTGGAACTTACTATATTCTTAATTTTTGGGATAATACCACGAGCAGGCCCAACACATACACTGCTGGCGCCTTTGTAGCGGCTAAGCAAACGGGCCAGACCTATGCGACTGGCTTCACGGCGTTCACACCAGCGACGACCTTTACGACTGCGTTAGGTCCGGTAGCAAGCTTATATTAGGAGGCTGCCATGCACAAGATTTGGATGGCCCTTGGGCTGTCACTTTTTGGTTGGGCGGCTTATGCAGCGCCTGCCGACGACGGGCAGACTGCCGGTGCGCGCGCTTGGATATTGAGTCAAGCACGATCGGGTGTTGCCGTAACGCCAAGCGACTCAACTGATCTTTCACCAAAACCAACGCGCTACCTCTATAATGGCAACGCTACGGCTTGCAACATCGCATTGCGGATGATCGATGATGGTGCAAATACCATAACGCTCGTGAGCGTTCAACCCGGCGCAGTTCTGCCGCTTGAAGTAGCGCGGGTTATGTCAACGAATACGACTTGCTCAACAATTATTGCTCTGTACTAAGGAGCAGATATGCATCGTTTTGCTGCTGCGCTTGTTGCGATTATTGCCTTGGCTGCGGTTGGTATGGCGCAGCCTATACAAAAGTATTATCTACAGCTTTCACCAAGTCCGGGTGCGATTACTACTCCTAACAGCACTATTCAAACAGATTCTAATGGTGCTGTATCTGCAGCACCGTCGGGTTTTGCAACTCGTACTACCCTTGGTGCTGGTGCTGGCAACGGTGTCAATCTGCTTGATACGAAGTATGGCGCAGATCCGACTGGAGTGGCTAACAACGACGCGGCGTTACAAAGTGCGGTCAACGACGCCTGCAACAACGCGAGCCCGCTCTCGCAGACAAAAGAGGTCTATATCCCAGCGGGGATCTACGCCTTCTCGCCGGTCGCGCTGATCTCGGTCACCAATGCGTGCTGGATCCACGGCCAGGGTCCGCTCATCGGCGGGACGCAGGGCGGGACGGTGTTGCGGATCGGCGTCGGGATCGCCTCAGACTTCTTCCAATATCGCGCAGTTGGGCAACTCAAAGTCACCGACCTGCGGATCGACATGTCCGGCGGCCAGCAGATCGGTGCTGCCTCTTACTGCCGAGTCCATTCGGGCGGCACAGGATATGGTGTCAGTGATACGATCGTATTAGCTGGAGGAACTCGAACGCTCGGAACGACGCTTGTAGTAACAGCACAGACGGGTGGAGCAGTGACCGGGTGCGTAATTGCCGTGCCAGGAGGGTATTCACAAGCGCCTTCTCCTGTTGCGGCCGTAACGCAAGGTTCTACTTCCGGCGCGGGCAGTGGCGCAACATTCGACATGATTTATGCTAGTGCAGCCGCGATCTCGATTTCGGGGCCGGCGACGACGCTGACCGCGAATGCCGCAAATGGAGCGACGGTACTGACTGTGGCGTCGTGCACTGGGTTCCTTACCGGCGGGGCGGTCGAGGTTGAGCAAGACGACGGGAATTATAAAGTCACGACGCAGGTCGGGGCATGCACGGCGAACACATTGACCCTGTCTGCTGGATTAACCTTTGCTGCGGCTTCTACACATCGTGTCTATGCAAAGTACACATCAAATCCATTGATCGACAATGTCGTCATCGTCGGTTTCTGGGATGGTATCCGTATCGACAATGCTGGGTTCGTCACGGTCCGGGATACTTATATTCAAGATTACAGCCACGACGGGATCATCAAGATCAATGGAGCAAGCCCGATTACTGGAGCCGACCGCTATCAGGTGACGGCACTCGACCTCAACCTTGGTACATCGAGTGCGGGGGTCGAGGTAATCGCCGGCGGCGATGTCGCGATTGGTGAACGATCGAAGTTTCTCGGTTCAAACTTCAGCGTCCTGCTCAACACCTTTTTCACTCTCACTGGCACTTTGCTTATCGAAGACAATTCGCTTGAAGAAGTGCTGTCTTGTGCGGTGCGCCTGCACCAATCAGTCGTGGCAAAGGAGTATCACAACGTCGTCGTCGTCGGAAACGAGTTTTCCTCACTCGCGACCCAGGGCCAGCATTTCTGCGTCGATTCCGGCACGGCAAATACTTCGCCGAAGTGGATCAATCTGATTAACTTTTCACATAATTCCAGCAATAGCGCGGTTACCTCTGGCATTAATATGGTTCAAGTGCTGGACGGCGATAACATCGTCATCGCTGGGAATACCCTCTATAACAATGGAACTGCTGGTCCAAACGGCATTGCAGTCGGCGGCGCGGCGACCCGCGTCCTTGAATTTGGCAACGAGATCAGTGGTTATCCAACCGGCAATTATGGAACGATGCAGGCTAGTTCGCTCGATGCTTTCAAGATCAGCGGTGTTGCGCTGCCGGCATTACCGACGACTGGTGTTGTAGGCGGCTTAGTTAGACAGAATGCTGCTGGTGGCGCGCTAACAATTAGCGCATCGACATCATCGCAATCAACGCCCGCCAATCCGACGGGCACGGCCAGCGCTACAACAGTGATGATGGGACTTTCCGGTGCGATTACGCCAACGAATAGCGGCAACATCCTAATTACCATAAGTGGCAATGTTAATAATAGCATTCTGAACTCGTCAGCAGTCTGGCAAATCTATACAGGAACGGGCACTGCTCCGACGAATGGCGTGGGGGTAACTGGATCGGCTCGCGGGGCGGCGAACTCAATGCTTGCAGCCGTTGCCGGAGATGCTGAGGCCTTCAGCGCACAGGCCCTCGTGACCGGATTGGCCGTTGGTACTGCTGTCTGGATTGATCTTGGTCTTAGTGCTGGAGTTAGCGGAACTGCAACCGTTAAAAATATCGTAATCACGGCTATAGAACTGTGACCAATGAAAATCAAACTTTTAAAATCTCATATCATCAACGACACGCTATTCGAATCTGAAACTATAATCGGCGATGGTGGCGTGTCGATTCCAGTCAATTATGTCTTTACGCCGTTTATGGAAGGTCTTGATGAAGAAGGGCGGAAAGCTGTTTATGAAGCTTGTGTTCGCGTCTATGGCAGATATCCTCGATATGGACCGCATGTTTTGATAGACGATCCGCCTATTCCACGACCAGAAGGAGAGGAACAGCCAGTGCCTCATGTGCCGCAGAAAGGACCGGGACGGTGAAGTACGTTCGACGTACTATGTATATGATTGGAGCACTATTATGCGCAACTTCTGCGCAGGCACAGCTTGTTCCTAGCAATCCTGTAAATCCGACTCCGGGCTCTCTTTGGATGTACTTTGGGCCAACACTCGGATCTGATTGGTCAGCTATATTCGCACCCATTTTATCACTTACGCCAAATTCGGTGCTGTTTGAGGGTAACAGTATGATTACTCAAGACAGCACTAACTTCGTTTGGGACCCTGTAAATCGTAGATTGGGCCTTGGTACAGCAACACCGCAGACCACGTTCGATATTCCAGACAATGCAGGAGTAGGGACGCCAGTTCTTGTTGGGGCAAAGGGACTTACATCACTTACTAATTGGCTGGAAAGCTCTATCCCGTTTACCGTTAAACAGTCGGAGATAACTGGGCTTTCGACCATTGGCGGCTATGGTGTAATAGGCGGAACTAAAATGTCAATGAATCCGTCGAGTGTTGGCGGGTTCGGAGTAGGCGGCTTTAGTATATCTGATGGTACAGCCACGCAGCCAGCTTTTGGCGTATTTGGATATACTGTTGCGCCGGGTCCAGCAATTGCACAAGCCAATGAATTTGATATAATCAATCTTGGCGGACCAAACCCACAGGTTACTCCTTATAGTATTCCTGTACCACTAACGATTTCAACTTGGGTCTCGTCGGGTGATCCAAGTTATCCTCCTGTCTCATTCACCGGCAGCATATCAGGAACAACATTATCGGTTTCAGCGGTATCTGTTGGTACATTCCATACATATGACGTTATATCGGGCGCTGGTATATCAGCAAATACATGGATTACTGGTTGCCTGACGGGAACTTGCGTCGGTACTAATCCCGCGTTGTGGACGACTGGTACCTATAGCTTGAATAAAAGCTTTACCGTTACTAGCGAGGCAATGACAGTAACACCACTCGACGCTTCGGTAGGCCTCGGGATTATAAATAATACGACGAAATTTAAGACAGGGCTTTTCTTTCAATCCAATGCGCTTACGGGCGGCACTGGAATTGATGGCGATACGATAATCCGTGACGCGATATCGTTGCCGCGTCTGGCGGGTATTAACTTTTGGAACTCTAGCGATACTACAACACCATCTAATTCTATTTATTCTTTTGTACAGAGTGGAGTCCTAAATAAAGCAAACATTCGATTTGATAATTTAGGTGTACAGATTGAATCAAATGCGGGATTTGCAACTTCGGGTAAACCTCTTATTTTATTCTCACCATCCGTTTTTGATGCTTTTTGGCAGGTTGGTAATACTACAGCGGCAGTGTCATTAGCTGCGTCAAGTGTTGGAGCAGCTAACGTTACAGCTTATTATAATGTGAAAGGTACAGGAGGATCACATATTTTTCAAGTTGGTGGAGCAGCATCACTCACTATCGATACAAGTGGTATCCTTTCTACTACTATTCCAACTTCAGCAGGAGCTGGTGGCGTATATCTTTGTATCGATAGCTCAGGCCGTGTTTATAAAAAGGCAGCATGTCCATGATAAGATATATATTAGCATTTATGTTGGTTGCGTCCGCTGCGTTGGCGCAGGATCAACTTAGCACAGCAGAGAACACTGCTTTGCGCTGTACTTTACAACAGATGCGACTCGAAGCACAAATAGTATCATTGCAGGCTCAGCTCGCCGCGCTTCAAAAGAAACCGGAGGAACCCGCTAAATGACTGCGGCTTCTATCCAGCTCGACATTGCTAAAATGGCGCTCCAAGATGCTAATACGCGATCGAGCATAACTGCGCTTAACGATGGATCGCCTGAAGCGGTTGCGTGCCAGCTTTATTATGGCTATGTGCGGGATCAAGCCCTTCGCGCATCCCGGTGGAATTTCGCTAAGCGTTCGGCTATCTTGGCTGTATGGAAGGCAATGCCGGGAACACCAGAGGCGACAACTTCGCAGACTACGACAGGGCTTTGGGCACACACTTATCCAACGCCACCTTGGATATATTCGTATGTCTTGCCGGGAGATTACCTGTATGCCCGCCGCGTGATTGGACAGGGTACTTCATTTGGGCTGCCGGCACCGCCGATATATCCATATAGCAACAGTTTTCCTGTGCAAGTATCTATGGGGGCGCCATTCGAGATATCTAACGATAACTATGGTGCTGATGGCATCGTTTTAGTGCAATCTATCAAAATCTTGGATACTAACCAAGAAAATGCCTTACTCGAATATACTTATCAAGCGAATGATGAAATAATGTGGGATGGCATGTTTGTTCAGACTATGGTATCAGCCCTTTCAGCACGGCTTGCTATAGCTGTATCCGGCGATAAAGGTCTAGCACAGCTTCGCACTGAACAGGCAAACAATACCATTCTTCAAGCTCGCGTGACGGCTGCTAACGAGTCGCTAACGATATTGGATCACGTCCCAGATTGGATGCGGATTCGCGGCGTCGGCAGCCCAGTAGACACTGACTATATCTATCCATATGGGCCTCTATTCACTATGAGTTTGTAATGCCTAGCCGTACCATACAAACATCATTTGTATCTGGAGAGTTGTCGCCGGGATTGCTCGGTCATATAGACTTAGCCAAGTATCATTCGGGCGCCGAGCAGATGGAGAACTGGTTTGTTGATGTAAGGGGCGGTGCATCTACGCGGCCTGGAACTCAGTATATAGGAAATGCAGCGAGCCAAGGACTTTTAGTTCCATTTGTTTTTTCGGCCACCCAAACCTATATGTTAGTTTTCACGAATCTTGCTTTGAGGATTATTCGTAATCCCTTAACAACGCCTTATCCTAACAGCAGCAATGCTGGCTACATTCAATCAGGCGGCGGAGACTACATAGTTACGTCACCATACCCTACTGCCGATTTGGCTTTGTTGAAGTTCAGCCAATCTGGCGATTTGATGACGATTACGCACCCAAACTATCTTATATATGAATTGAAAAGGATAGCTGATACAAACTGGACTCTGCTACAGCAGCCTATAACTTTTGGCCCTTCGTCACCGGCGAATCCGGCAGCTGCGATTTCTGGTCTCCCGGCTGGGTCTACCGATACGCAAAATACAAGCTACCTGTATGCAATAACAACGGTTGACTCTACTGGGCAAGAGGGCGCGCCGCCAACCTTGATAGGCATTACAGGTATAAACTTAGCATCGACGCCCGGTAGCATTACGTTATCATGGACTCCTGTAGCAGGCGCCAAATATTATAATGTGTATAAAGCGACACCTGTTGTTAGTGGTACAGCCGTCGCGAGAGTAGTTGAGTATGGATCTAAGTTTGGCTTTGTAGGAGTTGCATACGGACCGGCGTTTACTGATAGCAACATCACGCCTGATTATACATCATCGCCGCCACTTAATTCCTATCCTTTTACATTAGGTACTATGCTTGATTATGCTATCACTAATGGCGGTGCCAATTATCCTGTTGGAGGAACAACATTAACCGTTGGAAGTGCCGGCGGGGCGACAGTCAACGTTCTTCCAATTTTAAGTACTAACGTGGCTGGAGCGACTGGCTCTATTATAGGTATGGTTATTGCGCAACCCGGTTATGGCGTGACGAATGGGGCAGCAATAACTGCAGCTGGTGGTGCGGGAGCGGGCTTCGCGGCTACCGCAATAGTACTTACAGGAAATGTTAATCCTTCTTCATCAGCATATTTTCAGCAGCGTCGCCTCTATGCGTCTACATTAGATAGACCGCTTACAATTACTGGATCTAAGCCAGGATTTTACAACAACTTCTCAAAATCAAACCCGACAGTAGACAACGACAGTTATGAATTTACCGTTGCGGCGCAACAGGTCAATGCTATAAAGCATATGGTGCCGATGCCGGGTGGCCTAGTTCTATTTTCAGATTCTGGCGTATCACAGCTTACAGGCGGCTCAAGCAACCCAACCAATCCTGCGGCCGTCACGCCGACTAGTGCTGTGATAGTTCCACAATCATACTTCGGATGTTCTGATATTAAGCCAATCGTCATAAACTATGATATACTCTTTAATCAGTCTGAAGGTTCATTGGTTAGGAAACTCACTTATAATTTCTTTGTAAATATCTACACAGGCACAGATGTTACGGTTTTAGCTAATCATCTGTTTTATCCCTATACGCTCGTTAGTTGGGCTTATCAAGATTCACCTTTCAAAATTGTTTGGTGCGTTCGCAGTGATGGTGTACTGTTATCATTAACATATCTTCCTGAGCAAGAGATTCTCGCCTGGGCGCGTCACACTACTGCTGGCACATTTGAACAAGTATCTGTTGTCCGAGAAGGTGCTATAAATGCTGTTTACTTTATTGTATCTCGGGTTGCCGGTCGCTTTGTAGAGCGTTTGTGTGATAGGCAGTATCCAAATGGTACTAGCGATGCTTTGTGCCTCGATGCCGCAGCTAGCTATCAAGGGGCGCCAATAACTGTAGTTACTGGATTAGCATATCTTAATGGCACAGTTGTTTGGGCGCTTGCTGATGGAGCAGCAGCAGGTCCATTTACCGTCTCGGGCGGGCAAATTACATTGCCAGTCGCTGCATCTAAGATAGTTGTAGGTATATTGTTTATTGCAAAGTTAAAAACAATGCCCCTTGATGAGGGACAGCCAACTTTACAAGGGCGCCGAAAAGTTGTAAATTCGGTAACTATGCGGGTTAGAGATACAGCTAATATTCGATGTGGCCCTACCTTTAATGATTTAACACTGTATCGAGGAAGTGGAATCAGCTTCACAGGAAATAACTTGACTACCAGTGCTCCCAATATGGGTACTGGTGATTTCCCCTTGAATATAAACTCGATTCATACAACACTCGGCCAGATTTGTATTCAACAAGATGGTCCATATCCTGCAACTATTCTTGCGCTTATTGTTGAATTTAATGCAGGAGACGCACCATGAATGTTAATATTGTAAGAGCTAAACAAGATCACATACCAAAAATGTTAAAGGTTCTACGAAAACGCGAACATGATGCCATCGCGACTCCCGAAGCTGTAGGATATTTGAAGCAGGCACTATCCCATTGTGTGGAGGCTTGGACAGGATATATCGATGATGAGATTGTATGTATGTGGGGAATCGATCGCGGATCTATGTTGACAAATTCGGCGTTTATATGGTTAGTGACTTGCCAAGGTGTTGACGAGCATGCTTTTATTTTCGTGAGGCATTCGCAGCGGCGACTTGATGACTTGCGTAAGCGGTACAGTTATATTCATGGCGTGGTTCAAGCTGATAATGAACAATCGGTTAGGTGGCTTAGGTGGCTCGGCTTCCAACTTGGCGACGCTGAGTTTGTTAATGGATATGCACTGAGAAAGTTCAGTTTGGTGTCGTAATGGCTGATCCAGCAACGTTAGCTATAGTAAGTTTAGTCTCGACTGTCGCCAGTGCAGGCATTAGCTTTATTGGCGGGCAGCAACAAGCTGCAGCCCAAAAGGATGCCGCCAATTATCAAGCACAAGTCGCCCGCAATAACCAAGTCATCGCAGAACAAAATGCTACTTATGCAAGGCAGGCTGGCGCCGCTGAGGTCGAAGCGCAAGGAATGAAGACTCGGGCGGTCGTAGGACAGGAGGAGGCTGCACAGGGCGCAAGCGGAATAGATTTGACAACTGGATCACCACAAGAGGTTCGCCGATCGACATCGCAGTTAGGTCAATTAGATGCAGCAACGCTTCAAGCTAATGCGGAACTGCGGGCGCGAGGCGCTGAGGTACAGGCATCTAACTTTGGTGCATCGGCAGCCCTTTATTCACAACAGGCAAAGAATGCTTCATCGGCAGGAACGATTAGTGGCTTTAGCTCGTTGTTGAGCGGCGGCTCGCAATTCTCAGATAAATGGCTGAAATACCAAAATCAAGGTATATTCTAATGCCTCTTGTATCAGCAACAGGCTATCCGTACAGTCCCGCGCCGACACAAAGTCCGTCGCCGACGACCGGGACGCCGACTGAGAATATAGCTGGAGCAACACCAGAAGCGTTTGGCTATGGTATAGGGCAAGCGGAATCTAAGCTTGGTGCAACGGCTGAAGAGGCAGGAAATCGTCTAGCGGACCGCGCTATTGAGCAGCAACAGCTTACAAATAATATAGCTGCTAATAATTCTACTAACTATTTCATGGATGAAGCCAATAAGATTTTACATGGCGATCCTAATAAGCCAGGCGATGTAGGATTCTATGGTTTGAAGGGGCTTGACGCTGTTAATGCACGACAGAGCACTGTGCAAAATATAGATAATTTAATGCAAAGTGCGAGAAGTCAACTTAGGAATCCGCGGCAACTTCTTGCGTTTGACAGTGAGACTCGGCGGCAGCGAAGCTTTTTGTTGAATGATGTTGGCCGGCATTACGATCAACAACTTACACAGTCCGCTATAAATTCGGCTACAGCTGGAATGAATTTAGCTGGACAAGGAATGTCTGTGGCGGCTGCCAATCAGGATTGGGATGCATTCAATCATAAAGTAGAAGATTATATGACGGGTGCTATAAAACATAATCAAGCTGTCGGCGGCACTCAGGAAATGTTGGATGTAGAATTTCAAAAGATTAGAGGAATTGCTACGAAGCAGTGGGTAGAGTCACTAGTCGAGAAAAATCCGACGCAAGCACGAGACTTTCTTGAGGTTAATAAGGATGCGTTAGTACCTGACGAACTTTTTAGATTGAGAAATATGGTTAGGGCGGGTGCAGATAAGGCTGAGATAAATCAAAGCGTGTTTGGTCCGCCTAAAAATGCAGCACCTACATCACCAAGTACTCATATCAATTATGGTGGAACCGGAGCACTCGGCAATCCAAATGAACCCGGTTGGGCAGAGAAAAACCTGACGACAATTCAATCACCGTCTGGAGTGCCATTCAAGGTTAACAAGGCGGCAGCTGCCGATTTCACTGGATTCCTCAAGGATCTTGAAGCGACTGGTTATAAACCTGAGCCAGAACAATCTGGCGGCCACGCTCTTCGCAACATGCGTGGTGGGCACGATTTGTCGGAACATGCTTATGGAGCAGCGATAGATATTAACTGGAATAACAATGCTTACTCTAAAGAAGGTAAGCTCTCAACTGATCTGCCAGCTAACATCGCCGAGATTGCTGCTGCGCATAACCTTGAATGGGGCGGCAATTGGCATGATCCTGTTGATGCAATGCACTTTCAATGGCGCGGTCCACAGGGCGGCACTGCGACAGCCGACAACAATCTAGGTGGCATCCGTCGTCCAGGAACCCCAGCATCGAAAGCTGCTGGTGGCTTTGAGACTTACGCAACACCGGAACAGGGCGTACAAGCCATTAGTGACAAGCTTAGTCAATATGCAGCTGGTGGCGTTACGACAGCCACAAATCCAACTGGAGCGCCACTTAATACGCTTCGTGGCATCGTTTCGACCTGGGCACCTCCAAACGAGAACGATACGCCTGGCTTGATTGCTCGTGCTAGTCAAGTTACGGGGTTCGATCCTGATCAAGTTCTCGACGTAAGCAATCCTGACGTGAAGGCCAAATTGATTGAGGCAACAATCCGTAATGAACAGGGCGGCAGAATGCCGATTAACCCTGCGATTATACAGAAAGTGGCAGGTGGACCAGATCAACTCATTCGGCCGCTTCCATTGCGAGAAATCAACGAACTTCCTGACACATCGCTGCCTGGTGCATATTTTCCTGATGGACGTGGCGGTGGCATGACGCTTACACAAAAGATACAGCAGCTTACACGCGATGAGCCAAACAACAACGAGCACGACGCATTAATGTTTGCTGCTAAAGTTAAGGCAGCGCGTGCTTATGCCAATGGGCAATACGCTGATCAGCAACACGCGCATCGTATGCAGCAAGAAGCAGATAAAGAGAACGACCAAGCTTTAATGACTCAATATCAACAAAGAATGACTGGGAACAACCCTAATTATCCCACTGTTGATGAAGTATTAGGTGATAAACGATGGAAAGACCCTGCGGCACAGCGGCAGATTGTGGGATTTATTGAGCGGGAGTCGAAACAAGATCCGGCCGCAGCTCAATCCAAAATACACACAAACGAACTTTATACACGAATGAATTTGCCAGAAGGCACTCCTCAGAGGATAAACAATGAGAATGATATAAATAACTCATACATTGCGGGGGATGTTACACGGCAGGATCACGATTGGCTAGTTAAACAATTCAGGGACTCACGATCGGCAGGCGGCGAAACCTTTGCTAAACTTCGCGCTGAATTTATTCGTATGGTAGCAGAACCGCAGATAAAGGGCGCTGATCCTCAATACGACAATCTTTGGGGAGAAAGGCTTTTTCAATATCAGTCGAAGCTGGATAACGACATAAAGCGCTATGAGGATGCTGGAAAGAATAAGTTTGATCTGTTTGATCCATCAAAACCTGATTACGCAGGCCGCAGCGATTTTATTGGATGGTATCGCTCTAAGATGTTTTCATCATTTAAGGATGCGCCCGATGCTTCGTTGCCTATAGCGCCAATTGATCTTGATTCACCTGATAAAGTTAAGGCTGCCTATGAATCACACAAAGTGACATGGGATCAAGCATCGGATGCTTTACAAAAGCTTGGACATCCGCTGCGGCAAACTCCAATTGGTTCACAAGCTCCGGTACGATAATGCCTGATGCAGTTGAAGATATACTCGGCGAACGGCCAAAAGATAGCGTTGAAAGTGTGCTTGGACCTAGACCAATCTCATCAGGAGAGATCGCGCTTGGCGGGGCTGACTTTGACGAATATTATAGTAATGGTTCTGTCGGTCACTTGATGAATCAATTTGGTGTAGGCGCGCAGCACGGTTGGGGAACTGCTCCATTAGGGCTTAATGACCAACAAGTCAAAGATGCACGTGATGCTGGCATTTTTAATGATTATACGCAAGCGAATCAATCTATTGTAAAATCATTTAATGAGCATTTATTACGCGGTACGGCATCCGTTGCTGATATGCTATTGCAACGGCTACCGATGGCTGCTTACTATGGGTTAGCTAAAACTTTAGAGCCTGTAGTGCCGCGCGATATTTTGGGAATACCTGAGGCATTTCCAGAACTTGGACGGCTTACAGGATTCCCTCATCTTAATGTTTTAGAACGCTGGAATTATGTTCGTGCACTTGGTACGGAAGATCAATATTTTGATAAGCCCGGGCCTACACAGGTTGGCGAAATTATACGGCGGCAGGCGCCTACTGGTGTAGAAACGCCAACAGAGCGCGTGATGTCAACCGAAACGGCACCTGAACCCAGTGTAGTGCCTCAACCTACTGCACAGCCAGCTGAAGTAACGCCTCCCGTTCTTGACGTGCATACGCGGGCGCGCCAAATAGCGCCAGAAACATTCGCCGACTACGATGAGCTTACACAGCGGCATGGTACATTTAATCGTTGGTTAGATGAACTAGGGGAGACCAGAAAGGATTTGCCACAGGCGAAAGAGGCAGCTGCACAGATCGATGATATATTAGGGAAGGTTGGCGGTCGCGAAATAGAGTTGACGAATGCAGCCAAACGTCGACTTGAAGCCGCGAGAACAACGCTTAATGAAACGCTGACTCAAGATACGCCAGATATGACGCGAGTTCGTCAAGAGCTTCAAAAGGCTGATGTACAATTGCGGGATATGGCGCCTGATATATCAAAAGCGTATAAACAGGCTAGACAAGAACTTCCAGAGCCTCCTGTCGTCGCGCCTGATGAAGTTGCGCTGCGGTCCTCTGCGGAAGTTGTTCAATTTCCCGCTGCAGCCGAGCCGCCTATAATTGCCAAGCCTCGTGAAATAGCCAACTTAGCACAGAGGCGTCCTTCAATAGCTGCCGAGACTCAGCGAATACTTATGGAAGCGGGGCGGCCAGCTGAAGAAGCTAGGGCCGATGCCGCGTTGGTACAGGCACATTATGAGGCCCGGGCAGCTTGGTTTGAGGGTACACGTGGAACGGCACGCGATCTATACGATCAGGACGCACCAAACATTCGTGCTGGCGAAGGCGCTACCCGTGGGCGCTTCTCTCTTGGAAATGTCCGCAATACAATAACATTAATGGGCCATGCCGATGCTTCAACATTCATTCATGAGGCTGCTCATCAATGGTTACAGGAACTCTTGCGTGACGCGGCGCACGAACTTGCGCCAGACCAACTTAAGTCTGACGTTAGAGCTATACAAGAATGGGTTGGCGCTGGTACGACGATAACTAGGGCGCAACACGAACAGTTCGCGCGTGGCTTTGAACGTTATTTGATGGAGGGCCGCGCGCCTACGGCTAAGCTTGCAACTGTATTTGAGCGGTTTCGGCAGTGGTTGCAGCGCATTTATCAAACAGTATCTCGCTTACGGTCTCCGATAACGGACGATATTCGTGGCGTTTATGATCGGATGCTAAGCTCGCCAAATCGTGAACCTGTTATAGCGCCGGATCGTGGCGAGCCGACGACGTTTGCGGATCTGCATGAGGCTGATGCAGCAGCGGCAACTTCAGCAAACGCACCTGAGATCGCCGACCAAATGCGGGCCGAACGCGACTTTATGGCAACCGCTCTTAGAGAGGAAATGAACCGTGCAAGGATTGCAGCAAGACAGCGACCCCCTCAAAGAAGTACAGAACGAACTGGCATATCTGGAGCAGGTGCCGAAGGGCGATCTGAATCCGTTCGAGTTGGAACTCCTGCGGAACCTACAGAGGTCGGCGAAGGCAGAGTTAACTTTGCGCCTAAAGGGGAAGTCCCAAGAGAGCCAAACGCAACCTTCAATGGAACCGATACAAGGCTCCTCGACAAAGACGGGAAACCAAAGCTAGAAGCTATAGACACGGCTGATGATATTGATACAGTTATTAGATCGGCGGCTGGCCCTGCAGAGCCGCGTGTACCGCTTACCCCAGCGCAGACTATCGATTTATCATCGGCCCTTGGCATGGACCCTGCATTTGTCAATAGAGACAATGTAGGAAGTATGTACTCGGCAAGCGAGATTCGAGCGGGAGTCCAGTTACTTACAGAGTCCGCTACGGCTGTCCGTGACGCCATGATAAAAGCAGCTTATGGTACTACTGATGATGTGCTTGCTATGGCTAAAGCTATAGCGCGCCACGAGATGCTGCAAAAGAAAATGCTTGGTGCAGCATCGGAGTGGGGCTATATAGGCCATGAGCTTAATCGCTTCTATGATTTTATTCACGGGGATAACGTTTCGCAACTGTTGAAGGAATATACTGGCCGCGATCTTTATCAATTACAGCTTATGGCAAAGTTTGGCAAATATCTTCCTACACCGAGTAATGTCTCAGCTTTTGTTAATCTTACGGCTGGTGGAAAGATACGCAATGCGGTAGTATTTTACTATATTAATTCGTTGCTAAGTGGTCCAGTGACTCATACATGGTATATGATAGGTAATTCAATTGGCGCATTGATGGAGCCTGTACGCCTTGGCATAGCGTCGGGATATACTCGAGCAATGGGATACGATGCGGGGGATCGTGTGTACTTACGAGAAGCTGGTGCGGCTTTATATGGACTGCATCAAGGTTGGCAAGATGCAGTTAATATGGGCGCGGCAGCATGGCATACTGGAATGCAGACACCATTGCCGGGAGGCAAAACCTCAGTTGGTATAATGACGCCACCAGCTCTTCCATTCGGCGCAGAAAAAGTTCTTGGTCTTCCTGGGCGATCGGTTGCAGCCATTCATAGCTTCTCTGTTGGAATGCGTTATTCACAGCGCATTCACGAACTCGCTGTACGGCAAGCAATGGATGAGGGGATACAGGGACCCGCAGTTTGGCAACGGGCCGCCGAGATAATGCGAAATCCGCCAAAAGATATGATGGATGCTGCCTCATATCACGCGCTTAAAGAAATGTATATGCGGCCGA